>Ga0302326_10013058_pt1 | contig 17627 bp, 10 predicted proteins | sample Palsa_T0_3_FD_202264 | JGI IMG/M metagenome (GOLD analysis project Ga0302326, IMG submission 202264) | Peat permafrost microbial communities from Stordalen Mire near Abisko, Sweden - Palsa_T0_3 | ecosystem: Environmental > Terrestrial > Soil > Palsa > Peat permafrost | place: Sweden: Abisko... | reverse complement strand
TTGAACCGGCTCGACCTCCGGAATACGAATCGGATCGGTGGGGATGACCCGCGCCTCCAGCACCGCGGGGGTTGCCAATCCATTCCTGCTGAGCGCGCTTTTAAGTATGGCTTCCAATTGCAATACCGCCGATTGGGCCGCCACCAGCGCCTGCTGGGCAGTGGCCAGCTGCGCCTCCGCGCGCACCACTTCAATAGGCGCCAGCGTTCCGATCTCGACCTGCTTCTGATTGTCGTCGTACAGCTTTTGGGCGACCGCCACCGCCTGCTGGTTAACGCTTACCGTCGAGATCGCGGCCACCAGGTTCCAGTACAACTGGACCACGTTGGCGACGGTATTCACGAGCTGCTGGCGAAACACGAAATCGGCGGCTTTCAGGTTGTTCTTGGCGATGCGGATGGTGCGGTTATTTTGCGCGAAGCCGAAGCCCTGCAGCAGCGGCTGCGTGAAGGTGAAATCCAGGCTGGAAGTGATAGCTGGGTTCACCGTTGAGCGAAAGGAGTTTTGATCCTGGACGATATTGTTATAACTCAACGTTGCATACCCGCCGCTGGCGAACGCCTGCGTGACGCCGAAGTTGGCGGTCTGATTGGTCGTCACCAGCGACGAAGTGCCGGTGACCAAAGTATTGGACTGCGGCGCCGTGGTGTGGCCGAAGTTCAGCTGGCTGGTGACGAGCGGGTCGAAGCTGAGCAGCACGCCGGTCAACCCTTCGAGCGCGACCGGCGAACTGACCTCGCCCGTCGAAGCGACTCCAGTAGTTAAGCTTCCCAACAACGCCAAACCCGCACCGGTCGGCACGCCGGGCAACACAGTCGTTGGTATTCCCACGATGGATGCCCCGGACTTGGCGCGCAACAGGTCCGCCTCGGCGATCGAAAACTCGTAGCGCTCGATTTCCACGTCCAGATTATTCTCAAGCGCCAAGGCGATGGCGTCCTGCAGCGACAGATACAAATTGCCGGCCCGCAGTAGTGAATCGATGCGGCTGGAATTGGAAACATTCACGGGCGCCGCCGCGCGCGGCTGGTAAGGCTGCGATATGGCCGAATACCAGCGCGCGTGCTCGGCCTGCAATTGCGGTATTCCGGAAGCCGGTGCTGGGTTCTGTTGCCCGAAGCTGGGAGGCGCAGCCACCAGGCCGGCGCACAATACGGCTATAGACGATCGAAACGGTTTCATGTTTAGTTCCTTAATGACAATACCTGCTGGCAATTTGTGTCCGCATTCGCCATTTGGCGCAGGGCCATCGGTCCGCGCGGCGCACGTTTTTTCCATCTAGTCTCGCACGGCTGGCGCGGGCCACGCACCTATGCAAAACGCGAACGCTGACGGGCGCAGGGAGCGCCTTGCTATATTTGGATTCGTGTCTGAAGCCGTCATGCAGGTGTTCCGCGAGACCGGGGCGTATCTCAAGGGTCATTTCCGCCTCACGAGTGGCCTCCATTCGAACGAGTATTTACAGTGCGCTCTGGTACTGCAGCATCCGGCTATCGCGGAGCTCTTCGGCCGCGAGCTGGCCGCCTTGCTTCCCGCCTGCGATGTCGTGGTCGCCCCGGCCATCGGCGGCTTGCCCATTGGCCATGAGGTCGCCAGGGCCAAACAGGCCCGCTTCATCTTCACCGAGCGCGATGCCTCCGGCAAGATGATCTTCCGCCGCGGTTTTAGCGTGCGTCCCGGCGAAACCGCCCTGGTCATTGAGGACGTAGTCACCACCGGAGGCACCACCCGCGAAGTGATCGATGTAGCAAGCGCCGCGGGCGCGCAAGTGCTGGCTGCCGGATCGATCATCGACCGCAGTGGCGGACGCGTCGATCTGGGAGTGCCGCGGATGGCGCTGGCTACGTTGGATGTAGTGGCGTATCCGCCCGACTTCTGCCCCCTGTGCCAGCAGGGCGTCCCGGTCGAGAAGCCCGGCTCGCGCCCGGCGGCGTAGCCGGCCGCAACAGACCAGCATGCGCCGCATCCGCATGACCGTCAGCTACGATGGAACCGCGTTTCACGGCTGGCAAGTCCAACCGGGCCTGCCCACCATCCAAAGCGTTCTAGAAACCGTACTCGCTGAGATCGAGGGCGCGCCGGTTTCCGTAGCCGGCTCCGGGCGCACCGACGCAGGTGTTCACGCGCTCGCCCAAGTGGCCGCGTGTACGCTTATCAACCCCATTCCCGTCGACAATCTGCGCAAAGCCATCAACCGGCTGTTGCCGCTCGACATTCGCGTGCTCGAGGTAGCCGAAGCCGCGCCGGATTTTCACCCACGCTACCAGGCCAAAGCCAAGACCTACGAATACCGTATCCACCGCAGCGAAATCTGTTCGCCCTTTGAACACCGCTACGTGTATCACTATCCGTACCCTCTCGATGAGGCGCGCATGTGTGAACTAGCTCCTGTGCTCGAAGGCGAACATGATTTTTCCGCGTTCGCGGTATCTGACGAGAAAGACGAGTTGGGTCACTCTAAGGTCCGCCGTCTATTCCACTCGAGGGCCCACCGGCTCGGAGATTTATGGATTTACAGCGTGCGCGGCAGCGGCTTTCTCAAGCACATGGTTCGCAACATGGTGGGACTGTTGGTCGAAGGCGGGAAAGGAAATATCACGCGGCAGGATATAGAAAAGCGCTTCGATCCTGCCTGCGCGATCCCTCCTGGCCCGTCCGTACCGGCGCGTGGATTGTTCTTAGTCAGCGTGGAATACTAATGGCACCCACCGGAACATCGGTGGACATCCGGGAACGCCGCTCGACGATCTCGACGATTCCCTCCGCCAGTTTTTTCCCGACGTTTATGCGATAGGGAATTCCGATCAGATCGGCATCCTTGAATTTGACACCCGGCCGCGCGTCTCGATCGTCCAGCAGCGCATCGTGGCCCTCGACCAGCAGTCGCCGATAAATTTCACGCGCCGCATCCAGGCGCTCCGGATGAACTGGCGTTACCACCACGGTGAATGGCGCGATCGCTGCAGGGAGAGCTATTCCATCGGCATCGCGATTCTGCTCGACTGCAGCACTCAAAATGCGTTCCTCGGAGTCCAGCAAGATCGCTTTCGAAAAGCGCAGCGGACCGCCGTCCGTGATGCACGCGTCCCCTTCGGCCACCTGCCGAAGATCGGCGAATTCAGCTTCGAAATCCCGGCCCGGCGTGACGTTCCGCAGGTGATAGTCGTTCCGGTTGGCTCCTGCGATCATATTGCGCCGCCCGCGTAACGTTTCGTCCACAAGGATACGAACGGCGCGAATGCCCGGGCCACCCACCGGACCTAACGACCCGGGATCGGCGCCGAACCATCGCCGGATCTCTTCCGGCTCCGCGGGGCGCGCGCCCGGTAACTTCGCCACGCTCAACTGATGATCGCCGCGCAGTAGTAAAAGCAGCGGCTGGCCCTCCATCACCATCACCAGACTCTTGATCTGCGAAGTGGCCGGCAAACCGGTGAAGTCCGCGATCTGGGCAATGGTCTTGACGCCCGGGGTCGAGAATTCCTCAAGCGCAAGGTCACCCTCCGGATCGGCTAACGCAGGTGGTCGCGCCATGCTAACGGCCTTCGCCGCCAGTGCCGCGTATCTGGTCCCGCGCACCAGAACCTCGCCGCCCGATTCCGACTCCGCAACGAAATCGTCAGCGGCCTGAATGTACGCGACGCCGCAGCGTGCGAGCGCGCGGCCCTTTTCGCCCTCTTCGCGCAAGATCCCTTCGATTTTCGCGAGAGCGCGCTTCCCTAAGAACAAATACTCCCGGCCACGCATATATCCCGCCCGCACGAGCAACGGATGATTATCTTCGCGCAGCGTAGCGATCTGAAGTTCACTCCAAAGCATATGCTCAGCGTGCGGGGCGCACATCCTTTACAAGAGTCTGCCAAGGCGCATAGCCTCGGGCCGCGGAATATGCGTCGTCTTCGAACTGTAGAACCACGTCGACCCGCTCACCGGGCGCGAACTCCCCGGCGCGTTCCGCGAAATTCCAGGCCTTGGCGCGTAACATGCGCCCCTGTGACTTCAGCCTCAAGAACACGTGCTTGTCGTTCTTAATCTCCGGCGCAGCGGCCACCTCTACTCCGCATGCCATCACCGTGGGAGCCGCATTGCCAAATCCGAAGGGCGCCAGGTTCAGCAGTTCCGCCACCGTTTGATCTGTGATTTCGGGGAAGCCGATCTCTGCATCAATCTCGATTTCCGCCTCGAAATCCGCCACCCTAAGCCGTTGCGATGCGTAGGCGCGGAATTGCGCGCGAAACTCGTTCACCCGGGACGCGTCGAGCGTCACGCCGGCGGCTTGCCGGTGCCCGCCGAATTTCGTAAATAGCTCCGGCATGGCCTCCAGCGCGTCTAATAGATGGAATGCCCGGATGCTTCGCCCGGAGCCATACGCCACGCCATCGTCCAGACCCAGCACGAACACGGGACGGTGAAAACGTTCCACCACGCGGCTTGCCACGATCCCCACCACGCCGCGATGCCAGCCCTCGCCGGCGAACACCAACGCAGCGTCGCTATCCGTAACAGGTTGCGCCAGGCACTGTTCCAGAATGGCCTGGCGGATTGCGTCTTCGGTCTCGCGCCGGTCTTTGTTCAGCTCGTCGAGCTGGGCCGCGATGGTGCGCGCCCGCGCGTCGTCGTTGGTGGTGAACAGATCCACAATGTCGCTCGCACTGGCCATGCGTCCCGCCGCGTTGATGCGCGGCGCAATCTGAAACGCCACTTGCCGGGCGCTGGGAGCCGTGCCCGCTTCCACGCCCGCCACATCCAGCAGCGCGCGCAACCCCGGATTCGCCACGCGGTCGAGTCCCGCCAACCCACGCTTCACGATCACCCGGTTTTCGCCCGTCAACGGCACCACGTCCGCGATAGTTGCGATGGCCACTAACTTGAGCAGCGAATCGACCAGGCGCTCGCGCCGCGGCCGCTCCCAACCGAGCGCGCTCATCACAGCCTCGGCCAGTTTCAGGGCCACGCCCGCGCCGCACAAATTCTTTTCAGGATACGTGCAATCCCGCCGATTAGGATTCAGCACCGCCAGCGCCGGCGGCAGCTCCGCTTCCGGCAGATGATGATCCGTCACGATGACATCGATCCCCAGCCCCGCCGCGTGCTTCACCACCTGGTTCGCGCGAATCCCGGTATCGACGCTTACAATCAGTTTCACTCCCCTAGCCGCGGCGTCTTCTACCGCCTCGCTCTTCATCCCGTAGCCGTCTCGAATGCGGTGCGGCACAAAGCAGGTAGCAATCCCGCCCGCCAGGTCCAGGACCTTCTTCAACACCACCAGCGCGCTGGTTCCGTCCACGTCGTAGTCGCCATAGAGCAGGATCGGTTCTTTACGTTCGATAGCGTGAAGTATTCGCGCCGCAGCCGCCTGCATGCCGGCAAGCAAGAAAGGATCATGCAGATCCGCGGCCGATGGCGCCAGAAACCTTCGCGCTTCCGCGGCATCGCCGAGGCCCCGGGCGCATAACACGCGTGCCACGGGCGCGGAAATGTTTAGAGCCCCGGCCAACGCCGCTACACGTTTTGGCTCTACTTCAGATAAAACCCACTTCATGCACGTGCTTTATTGTTACATTCGTGGATGTAACCTCTGGGTCGTTCCGGGACATCAAATCAGTGTACATGCGGTTGCTTGCAGTAATGGTTGTGTTGCTGTCCACATTTTCAGCAGCATTGGCGCAGACGGGAACAGTCAAATCGGAAGGCCAGCCATTACCGGGAGCCACGGTGCGCGCAACTCAAGGCGACCGCATCCTCACCACGCTGACCGACGCCAACGGCGAGTTCAAGCTCGCGAAGTTGACGCCCGGCACGTGGACGATAGACGTCGCGATGTTCGGCTTCGCGCCCCAGCGGCGCGACGTACAGATCGCGGCCGGTTCCACGAAGATCGATTTCACGTTGGAGATTGGCTCCTTCGCCGCGAATGCTGTCAGAGGCGGATTTGGCGGAGGCGGATCAGGAAGTGGACCCGCTGGTGGACGCGGCGGACCGCCCGGCAGTTTCAATCGCGGCGCTCAAACTCAAAATGGCGCGGGCCGTCCGGGGGATCGCGCTAACGCGGCCGGCGCTGGAAACCCTGAGGCGGACGTAACGGCGGGAGATCAATCGACCGCTGCGCCCGGGGCTCCGGTGGACGTGGCGGCCCTGCAGCAAGCCTACGCCGGCGGAGCGAATGAATCTTTTCTAGTCAATGGCAGCCTAAGCAGCGGACTGCAAACTCAGGCCTCGGATTTTGGGCAAGGTCCTAACAACTTCGGAAGCGGTGTCGCTTCCGCGGCGGTCGGCGGCACGGGTCCAGGACAAGGCGGCGCTGCCGCTGCCGGACCAACTGGATTCCCCGGCGGGGGTGGATTCCCCGGCGGCGGTGGGGGCGGAGGGTTCGGTGGCGGCGGGTTCGGAGGACGTGGCGGCGCCGGAGGAGGTGGTGGATTCGGCGGCGGCCGTGGGGGTGGACGCGGTCCCGGAGGCGGTGGCGGCTTTATCGGCAATCGCCGCAATGCCGGGCAGAACCAGATCCACGGTTCCATCTTCTACACGACAGAAAACTCGGTTACCGACGCAGCTCCCTATTCCTTGAACGGCCAGGCCAACACCCGAGCTCCGTATGCGCAGAACAGATTCGGCGCCAACCTCGGCGGTCCCCTTGAAATCCCCAAGCTCTTCCGCTCGGAGAACACTTTTTTCGTCATCAACTATAACGGCAGCATATCGCCCACTGGCATGAATCTCACTAGCACGGTTCCCACGCTCGCCGAGCGTGCGGGCGATTTTTCGGGGATTTCCACTATCATCTACAATCCCGCGACGGGCCTTCCCTTCCCTGGCAATCGCATAACTCAGATCAACCCCATCGCAGAGGGATTGTTGCAATACATCCCCATGCCCAACCAGCCAGGGACCGTCAATAACTACCGTCTGATTGAAGCAGTTCCCAACAGCAGCCAGAACGTGAACGCCCGAATCAACCAGACCATATCGCGCCGCGATCAGCTTAGCTTCGGAATCAATTGGCAGGGACGCGACACGCCGACCCTCCAGAATTACGGCTTCCTCGACCCCACCACCGGCACCGGCATAAATGCCAACGTTAACTATCGGCACACCTTCGGAACCGGAATCTTCCAAAGTTTCACGGCGACCTTCAACCGCAACACCAATCTGACTACGCCCTACTTCGCGAACGGCGCCAACGTGGCCGCGGACCTCGGCATTCAGGGCACTTCCTCCAACCCCCTCAACTTCGGTCCGCCGACGCTCACCTTCACGAACTTCGGCTCGCTCACCGATAGCAGTCCCTCGCAAGCCGCTTACTACAATTTCGGATTCGCCGAGCTTGTATCCATACGTCACGGCAAGAATAACTGGTCGTTCGGCGGCGGCTACACGCGCTACTTCCGGAACACCATTACGGATGCGAATGGGCGTGGCACCTTCAACTTCACGGGCCTGGTAACCAGCGAGATCAGCGCCAACGGCCAGCCCGTGCCCGGTACCGGCCTGGATTTCGCGGACTTCTTGCTGGGCCTCCCGCAGTCCAATTCCATCCGCTACGGCGGTTCGGATACTTATTTCCGCACCGACGCCTATAACTTCTTCGGGCAGGACGATCTTCGCGTCAGCAACAATCTCACACTGAACCTGGGTTTGCGCTACGAGTTCTTCGCGCCATGGAGCGAGAAGTACGGGCACATCGCCAATCTGGATATTGCACCTGGCTTCACTGCGGTTGCGGTTGTGACGCCTTCGCAGCCCGGCCCCTACACCGGCGCGTTTCCCAGCGGGCTGATTAATCCGGACCGAAATAACTTCGCACCGCGCACCGGACTTGCCTGGAAGCCTTGGAACGGCAAGAATCGGGTGGTGCGAATGGGCTATGGCATTTACTATAATCCTGGCGTCTACAATCAGTTCACCTCGCGCCTCTCGGCCCAGCCGCCGTTTGCCCAATCGACCACGGTCGACACCAGCACCTTGAATCCTCTTACCCTCGCCACCGGCCTCACCGTAACGCCCGACGGCAAAACCATTCTCAACACCTTTGCGGTGAATCGCAATTATCGCGATATGTATGCGCAGACCTGGAACGTCGGATTTCAGTCGGAACTTCCGGGAGCGCTGGTCGGCGAGATCAGTTATCTGGGCACCAAAGGCACGAACCTCGATATTCAGGAGATTCCGAATCAGGCGCCCCCCGGGTCCGTGCTTACCGCGGAACAGCGTTTGGCGATCGGCAACGCCACCGGATTCATCTACGACACGCCGGTCGGCAATTCCATCTACCACGCACTGCAAACGCGCCTCACCCGGCGCTTCCGGCGCAACGTGTCTTTCAATTTTCTATACACGTTTTCCAAGTCCATCGACGATTCCTCCACGCTCGGCGGTGTCGGCAACACCGTCGCGCAGAATTTTAACGACCTTTCGGCCGAGCGCGGCCTTTCGAGTTTTGACCGGCGCCACGTCTTCACCGGGACTGCCGTCATCCAGTCGCCGGTCGGTTCCAACGGAGTGCTGGCAAACCAAAAAATCCTGGAACCGGTCCTCAAGGATTGGACCATCTCGGCTAACGTAACTCTGGAATCCGGCACCCCGCTGACCGCGCGAGTGCTCGGGAACCAGTCCGATATCGCGGGTACCGGGAACATCGGCAGCGGGCGCGCGGAAGCTACTGGATTGCCGGTCGACTCCGGTTCCGGGTTTTTCAATCTTCAAGCCTTCACCACTCCGCCGCCTGGCGAATTCGGCAATGCCGGCCGCAATACCATCCCCGGCCCTGGACTTTTCTCCTTGAATCTTTCGCTGCAGAGGACCATCACGCTGCATGAACGCACGCGCCTGCAATTCCGCGTGGACACCACCAACATCACCAACCACGTGAACATCACCGGCGTCGGAACGGTAGTGAACTCGATCACGTACGGAGCGCCCCTTTCCGCCGGTGCCATGCGCACACTGAGCGCTACGATAAGGTTGAACTTCTGATGTCCCAAGTTTTGATGAAACGAGTGCTCTTTTTCGCCGTCGCCTCCTTTCTGCTGGCCCAGGACGCCACGTTTATCGTAGACACCAAGCTAACGGTGATCAATGTAACCGTGAAGGACAAGGCCGGGCGGCCGGTCACCGATCTGAAGAAGGAAGACTTCCAGTTGCTCGAAGACGGTGTGGCGCAAAAAATCACGGTCTTCGACCGCGAGGACCTAAGCTCTGATCCCTTGGCGCCGATGTCGTTCACGCAACGGCCCCAAACAATCGAGGAACGTGCCCCCACGCCGGCCCCGGGCGCTTCCGTCGATTCGCAAGCTGCGCGAGACCCCAAGCGCTTTCAGGATCGCCGCCTGATCGGACTGTTCTTCGACATGACCTCCATGCAACCTCTTGAGCAAGCGCGCGCACAGGAAGCCGCCATCAAGTGGGTTCAGTCCCAAATGACCGCCGCGGACTTGGCTGGTGTGATGACCTTTGGCAGCAAATTTCGCATGGTGCAGGAATTCACCGACGACCGCGATCTCCTGATCAAAACGCTCAAAGGTCTCACGCTGGGCGACTCGAGCGACCTCCAGGGCTTGGCCGCTACCGCTGCCGACGAAGGCGATGATAGCGGGTCCTTCGTCGCCGATCAGACGGAGTTCAACATCTTCAATACCGACCGCAAGCTCACCGCGCTCGAAGATGCCGCGCGAAAACTGAGCGTCTATCCAGAAAAGAAAGCTCTCATCTATTTTTCGAGCGGCGTGAACAAGACCGGCATCGACAATCAAGCCCAGCTCAAGGCCACCGTCAACGCCGCGGTCCGATCCAACGTTTCGTTCTACCCGGTCGACGCGCGCGGTCTGGTCGCGGAGGCGGCGGGCGGTGATGCCACCGTTGCTTCGCCGAACGGCACAGGGATCCTCTCCAGCACGGCGCAAGGCAATCGCCGCAGCACCTTTAACGATTCGCAGGAAACTCTTTCCACGCTCGCCGCCGACACCGGAGGCAAGGCCCTGCTCGATTCCAACGATTTGACCCTGGGCATTCGCCAAGCCCAGCAAGACATCAGCAGCTATTACATCATCGGTTATTATTCCTCGAACACCGCCGCCGACGGCAAATACCGCCGCGTTCAGATCAAGCTGGCCAGCAGCATTCAAGCCAAGCTCGATTACCGCAACGGCTACTACGCCTCCAAAACATTCGCCAAGTTCACATCTGCCGACAAGGAACGGCAGTTGGAGGAAGCCCTTACGCTGGGCGACCCGGTCAGCGAACTCCCGCTGGCCCTCGAAGTCGATTACTTCCGCGTCGCCAAGGATCGCTATTTCATTCCGATCTCGGTGAAGGTCCCCGGTTCAGCGATCGGGTTTTCGAAGAAGGGCGCCAACGAAACCAACCAGCTCGATTTCATCGGGCAGGTGCGCGACTCGAACGGCCGTCTGGTGGGCGGCGTCCGCGATCAGATCACTGTGAAGCTCAACGAAGCCAACGCCGCTCAGGTGGACCGCCGCTACATGCAATACGACAGCGGCCTGACGCTGGCGTCCGGTAATTACAGCCTGACGTTTCTGACACGCGAAGGCCTCACTGGGAAGATGGGCACCTTTGAAACCAAGTTCGCGGTGCCCGATCTCAACTCCGGTAAGGCTCTACGCGTCAGCTCCGTGATCCTCAGCAGCCAGAGGGAAGCGATCTCGGCCGCGGTCGGCGCCGCCGATAACAACAAGAAACTGCTGAGCAACGATCCGCTTATTCAGGACGGCCAGAAAGTGGTGCCCAGCATAACCCGTGTGTTCCGCACGGATCAGACGCTGTATGTGTACTTCGAGGTATACGATCCCAGCGTTGACCCCGATCAAAAAACGCCCAACCTGTATGCCGCAATCGATTTGCTGCAGGGCGCGCGCAAGGTCTACACCTCGCGGCCCGTCCGCGTAGATAAACTGATCACCTCGCGACCCGGCGTTGCACCTTTCAGTTTCCAGATTCCGCTGAATCGCCTGCAGCCCGGCGAATATATTTCGCAAGTTGATGTCATCGACCAGCTCGGCCGCAAGTTCGCGTTCCCCCGCAATTCGCTGGTCGTGCTGCCATAATCGCGATCAATCTGGCGGAGGAAGAGGGATTCGCTGGTCCCTAACCCTCTGATTCCGCGTAAGTTATTGATTCTCTAATTTGCAAGATTGGCACAAACGGCACAGAAAAGCAGCTTTTGGCAGCTTTGACATACAAACTCGCTACAGTTGATTCCGCCCGCGACATTGCAAGAATTCCATACCGTGGTGGTCGCCGGTAATCGGCAACCGAACATCGCCACGCGAGTAGTTCCGCATCAATCTTACCCTGAAACTGTCGGCTCCAGCTACCACATCCATGTGGGAGCTCCTTTCCACGAGGGAGTATGAGATCTCAATGTTCGAGAAGCGGAGAGCGCGAATTGGGACCGGAGCGAAAAACGTTTTGCCCCAAAGGAAGCTCACTCCATCCAATGATTTGACCTCCTACGTGTGAAGACGAAACACTCCAAAAGCTACACGTCGATGCTTCCTGAAGCAATCGCCTCCAGCAAGCACACATATGTGGGCGGTCATTCATCGTAGTAGGCATGCCGCGGACGGCCAGCGCCGCTTGTTCTTGCGGAGCGCAGCTAGCCACCGCTTGGCTTTTTGGTGCGGCCGCCGCGATTCGAACGCGGAGCCTTTTGCTCCGGAGGCGGAGAGATAGGCTCTTTTCGCTCCTTTCATTCTGCCCATTATTTTGTGTTTGCAGCACTTGGGGAATCTGCTCTCGCTCGTTCAGACATCCAAATGCTGCCTTTACGCAGGGTTTTGATTCGGTTCTGATACGGTCGATTGAATGGAAGCCGACGAACAACAATTGAAACGTCTTCGTTAGAAGCTAATGCCCCCGAATCGGGAAACGAACCCGCTTCGCTATACTCGACTGTCAGGGGCGTCTTCCGTTCACGGCACTTGGCCGTGGAATCGATTCCCAACATGCACAGTCTTAGTGGAGTGAGGAACGGGGTGAATCGTGGAGTCGATCAATGACGTTCCATATTTATGCCCGCGGACCGCAAAATCCGATCTTGGAGAATCGGCATATTGGGCATCGCGTAGATGCGACCGAGGACTAGGCTTCGTGCGCATGTGACCGTTTGAAGTCAGGGGCGAAGGCGATTCGTCGAATCAATCACGCTCTCGCGCAGTCACAAGGAGCGCAGGGACCTCTCATCTGTTGTCGGGGAACCGAGCGATGGCGTTTCTTAATATCCGGAAATACAGAAAGGCGGCCCCGGCTCGGAGGAGGGCCAGGATCGGCTGCTCTATGGATTACTCCTTGAACAGCAAGGTACATCGTGCTGCCGCTTCGGTTCACTAACAGAAGAGTGTCCTCGCATGTCGAACTACGTCCGGTTTTTTAGGGAGCCTTTGGAGAGGATCCAACTGGGGCTTGTGGTGGGTTTAGTGTGGGGCACGGAGCGTCGCGGACTGCTGAACTTTTCCACTGAGAATAAATCTACCCACTCCGACCATGTCGACGACCTTATTGCCAGGATAATCGCTGCCACCAACATTACCAGCAGTACCAGAAACAAGATCACTGGTCACCTCGATGTGTGGAGTAGCGGCTGCCGATTTCCATTTCAGCTTGTCGAGTATGCTTTGGTTACACGAAATCAGGTGATCTACTTCTCGTACTGACGCACCCGCAATCCAATTACCTTTGATATTAGTTTTGGAGCACGAAATGGGCCAATTCGAAGCTGTATTCCTTTGTGAATCATCCGCACTTAATCGCGGGAGTGACCAAGCATCGCGATGGTGTACTCCTTCGCGCCCGACCTCGTGAGATTCTGACGTGGCCCGGCGGCCCTATTGTAAGGATTGTGCGGCCGCCAGACTTTCGGATCGGAGACTTAGGAAGCAACCGAGCTTGTCCCCGTCGCTAAGGTGACCATACGCCAGACGACGTTGACCATATTTGGTCACTAGTTTCCATTGTTCGAATTAGGCATCTTCCCTAAAATTTGGGCGATACGCTTTGGAACATCCCTTGCTTACAGATCTGAAATGTTCCCACGCTCTCAGAATGCGCGACCGGAATTGAAGGATCGGGTGCTATTCAATGAACGCTCAGCTACCCGCGAAAAGCGGACAAAAACAGCACTGGTGGGCCGAAGGGGGTTGAAGTACCCATCTCCGATCGCGAAGGGGAAAGCGTGAAGGTCCCGATCCTGATTCTTTTCTTCTGGCTTCAAGGAGGCGTCGGATCTCTGGCGCACGCCCAGATCATTCCGGAGGAACTGCTATCGAATCCGGATGCCCACGAGCTTCCCGATAGTGCACAGGGGCACCTCTTCGGTAGCTGGGGAGGAGTACGGACAAACCTACTAAAGCGCGGCGTAAAACTTGATTTGCATTCGATCAGCGATTTTCTCTGGAATATCGAAAGCGCTCAGAAAGAGAGGACTGCGAGTTGGAATCGCGTCCGGGGCACCGTCGACATCGATTTCGGTAAGTTAGTCCATATTCAGGGTCTCTCGCTTCATGTGACAGGCGTCTGGCAGGCCGGCGGCAATCTCGGCGCTTACCTCGGCCTTATCGCCAATCCCAGCTCACTCGTCAGCAAGAATGCGTTCAGGCTGGATTCCTGGTGGTTCGAGAAACACTGGCTGGGTGATCGCCTCGCGACGCGCGTCGGTCAGTTTGCCGGTCAGGATTCCTATGGACAACAAAACTTCGGGAAGTCTTTTGTGTCCCAACCACTGGGGGCTAATCCGGACAATCTATCTGAGACCTTTGAGTCTTACGATCCGGCTGCTACGCCGGCCTTCGAAGTCCGCGCGGTCCCGTTTCATGACTTCTATGTGAAATCGATGGTGTTGTCGGAGGACCGGAGACCCTTCGTCGATAACCCCACCGGTCTGGCCCCACAGTTCCATGGCACGCCGGTCAGCGTTTCGGAAATCGGGTTCACGCCGGGGAAGAATGCTTTATCGGCTGCGCCGGCGGACAACGCCGCGAGCCGGAAGGGGTATTCGGGTCTTTATCAGTTCGGCGCCGCGTACGATCCGGGGAAGTTCGTTACACCGGTCTCCACCTCGCCGCGGTCGGGAAACTATCTTTTGTATTGGATCGCAAGTCAAGCCGTCTGGCGCGTGGATCCTCAGGAAGCGAAGGGGATCGATGCGACGTTTGCGTATGATTGGAGTCCCCCAGCGATCAATGTCCACAATCAAACGTTCAGCGCGGGGCTGCGCTATAACGAACCGCTTCCCTTGAAGTTTCACAACACGATGGAGTTGGGATATGTGCAAACCAGCGTGAGCCCGGAGTTCCAGGTGGCCGGCAGTGCGGCATTGAAGACCGAGCGCGCGTTTGAGTTGAACTCCCTGCTGCACGTGTTTCGAGTGATGTACGTACAACCCACCATTGAATACTATGCGAACGCCGGGGGGACCAGGCGGCGGGATGTCATTTTTGGATTCAGAACCAAGGTGGATTTCTGAGCCTCTCATGAATCTTTTTGACGCCGTTTTGACATCCGGTAAGGTAAATTCCAAGAAGGCGCTAGCGTCCTCGTTTCTTGACATCCTGGAGCGCATCCGTCTACGAACTGTCGACGCGCTCTTTACCCTCGGAGCGGGTCTGCAAATTGACCCGCAGTACGGAAGCAGACGTATTGTGGCAGATTCAACACGCGGAATGGAGGTGCACTTGAAGCAAGATAGTGGGCCGATTTGCACCCTTTACGAGATTCGTCGTCGCGCGGCTTCCGTCTGCTTCGTGTTGCTGATCGGAACAAGCATTTCTTGCAGCCACCCGCAGCAACCGCCTCCGAATCGTCTTAGCGTTACCGTCGGCAGCGCCAGCCTCACCGGGGCCACCTTGAATTTTGCCCCTAATGACCCACCGGGGGAATGGCACAGCCAAGCGCGCGATTACGCCAACACTCGTTACAGCCCGCTCGATCAGATCAATACCGGCAACGCCGGTAGACTGCGAATCGCCTGGACCTTCTCGGATGCCACCCTGGGGGGACACGAAGCCGCTCCGCTGGTGGTGGACAACACCATGTACCTGGTGACTCCGTTTCCGGATGTTCTCTATGCGCTCGATCTGTCCAAGGCGGGAGAACCGGTCAAGTGGACCTTCAAGCCGAACCCATCGCCGATCGCCAAGGGGAAGGCCTGCTGCGACACGGTCAACCGGGGCGTCGCATATGTCGACGGCAAGCTGATCTACAACCTGCTCGACGACCACACAGTCGCAGTCGATGCCAAAACCGGCAAGGAAGTATGGCGCACCAAGATGGGCAATGTGGAAACGGGCGAAACCATGACCATGGCGCCGTTCGTAGTCGGCAAGAAGGTACTCGTCGGCGATAGTGGCGGTGAACTGGGCGTGTGGGGCTGGGTTGCGGCGCTCGACGTAGATACCGGAAAAGAACTGTGGCGTGCGTATAGCACGGGATCGGACAAGCAGGTACTCATCGGCAATGATTTCAAGCCGTTTTATGACCGAATGAAAGGAAAGGATCTGGGCGTCTCTACCTGGCCCGCCGGCATGTGGAAGCACGGCGCGGGCTCGGTCTGGGCTTGGATTTCCTACGACCCTCAGTTGAATTTGATCTATTACGGCACCAGCAATCCCTCGCCGCGGGTACCGGATCAGCGGCCGGGCGATAACCTTTGGTCCAGCACGATTTTTGCCCGCGACGCCGACACTGGCATGGCACGCTGGGCCTACCAGACCACGCCGCATGATCGCTGGGATTACGACGCTGTCAACGAGAACATACTGCTGGATCTGCCGATCGACGGCAAAATTCGCAAGGCGCTCGTACATTTTGACCGCAATGCCTACGCCTATACCATCGATCGGGTCAGCGGCGAGGTGCTGCGAGCCTCTCCGTTCGCTTATCAAAACTGGTCGAGCGGTTTTGACATGAAAACTGCCTTGCCGATTGTGAATCCCGATAAAGAGCCGCATCCCAACGTCAAGCTGACCAACGTCTGTCCGCCGGATATCGGTGGAAAGGACTGGCAGCCAGCCGCAGCCTCGCCGAGAACCGGACTGGTATACGCTGCGATCTTCAACATCTGTATGGATGTCACCGACCACCCGGCGAGCTACATCCCCAGCACGCCGTACGACGGGATGGACATGCATCGCTATCCCGCGCCAGGCGGAAATCTCGGCGAATTCATGGCCTGGAATCCGGCCACCGGCAAGAAGGTGTGGGCGGTCAAGGAAACCTATATGACCATGAGCGGGGTGCTGGCAACAGCCGGGGATGTCGTGTTCTATGGAACTGCCGACGGCTGGTTTCGGGCCGTGGATGCGCGCAGCGGTAAAGTATTGTGGTCGCAAAGGTTGGGATCCGGAATTATCGGACAGCCGAGCACCTACCTAGGTCCCGACAAACGCCAGTACATCGCCATTTACGCTGGAGTCGGTGGCGCGGCGACGGTGCGCGCCGACGTCACTGCTCTGAAGCCCCTCAATTTTCCGCCCGGCGGCAATACCCTTTACGTGTTTTCGATTGACGGCGACTCCATGAGCAGCGGGCCGGGCCAGTTGACCGTAACGGACGGCGTTGCGAGTACTCAGCATTGAGGCGACCTATGAAACTGCGTCCACCTTCCTGTGCTATAGGCATCTCGACGCTGGCACTGTTTTCCTTGTTGTACGCCTGCGGCCGGTCGCCTGAAGGACAAGCGGCACCTGGGGCTATGAGCGCTCTTCCTTCCGCGGCTACGGTGGCTGCGGTGCCGTTGGGACAAGTTGCTGGCGCGCCCGCCCATAGCGTGGCGGCGCTATCGACCCCCAACCCCGACCATGCCAATCCGCAAGCGATCGAACAAGGCAAACAGCTCTATATCGAAATGAACTGCGCCGGTTGCCACGCCTACAACGGCAAGGGCAACATGGGGCCGGATCTCACCGATTCCGAGTGGCGTTACGGCGGTCTACCGGTTCAGATCTATCAATCGATTTTCGACGGCCGGCCGCAGGGAATGCCGTCCTGGGGCGCGGCGCTGCCCCCGGCTGAGATCTGGAAGCTGGTTGCGTATATACAGTCTTTGGGCGGCAGCGTATCCGTGAGTGATTACGAGCATGCGCGGCAGGGCGATCAACCGGGCGAACAAGTCGCCCCCGAGTCGCAGGCCGAAGCACAGTTAGGGTCGACGCCGGCGCCATCGGTTGACCAGTCCCCGCAGACCACTGTGCCGCCGAAAACCGGGAAGCCCCAGCCATGAACTCGCGCGTCGTGCTGGTATCCAGCGGCCTGATGATGTTGCCGTACGCCCTGCAGGGAGAACCATCCATGGCGTATCAGCGCACCTTCGGCCCCGCGGTCGATCCCATCACCCAGCTAGGGTGGGGCCTGGGGATCATTTCGCTTTCCGTCATCGTCATCATCGGGGTTCTCCTGCTGGGCGGCATGTTCCGCAAGCGCCGTACCATCTCAGCTGCGGAGCTTCCTCAGTCGACGGTGCACGGAGACACCGGAGGAATGGCCTGGATATACGTTGGCACCGGGACCACTGTGCTGATCCTTATCGGCTGCATGGTATGGACTCTGCTAGTGACAGCGGCCGTGGCCGAGCCGCCCGACGCCCGCGCGATGACCGTAGAGGTTACAGCTTCCCAATG
>Ga0302326_10013056_pt1 | contig 17628 bp, 10 predicted proteins | sample Palsa_T0_3_FD_202264 | JGI IMG/M metagenome (GOLD analysis project Ga0302326, IMG submission 202264) | Peat permafrost microbial communities from Stordalen Mire near Abisko, Sweden - Palsa_T0_3 | ecosystem: Environmental > Terrestrial > Soil > Palsa > Peat permafrost | place: Sweden: Abisko... | reverse complement strand
CCTTCTTTTCTTCTCGTTGCCGTCATGAATGATTAAGAACGAGCGCCTGAACCACAGGAGGGATTAAGATTTCTCTGTGTGGGGACGCTACGGTGCAGGGCAGACAATGTCTTACTCCGTCTCCCAATTCGGGCAACATCTGAGTTCTCGAAACTGGCCTCTGGAAGATCGGGTCGGAAACTATCGTAAGATGAGGCGATGAATCGTCGCGCTGTCTTGAAGTATGCCGGATTTTCCGCCGTTGCTGCGGCAATTGCCGAGGTCTCGGAGCAGGGCGCTTTTGCGCATCCGGCACTCCTCTCCGCGCAGGACGTCCCGTCGCCATTGCGTTTTGCTTTTAATCAGGTGGGCTATCTGCCGCGAGCTGACAAAGTGGCGTCTCTGTCCGTCCAGGACCACGGCGATCAATCCTTTCAGATTGTGCCCGAAGGCACACCAGCGGCCGTGCCCGGCCAGTCTGGGTCTGCTGTATTTCGCGGCGCTCTTTCGTCGCCTATTCTGGACGCAGCATCCGGCGATCGCGTCGCGCGCGCCGATTTTTCCGGGCTAGTGGCGCCAGGCACGTACCGGCTGGTAACACAAGGGCAGCGCAGCGAGCCATTTTCCATCAACGGCGAAGTCTATCGCGAGCCGCTTCGGCTTTCCATGCGAGCTTTCTATGGGCAGCGCTGCGGTTGTCCCGTCGATCTTGGTGGAGGATACCGCCATCCGGCGTGCCACCTGTCTGGCGCATATCATCCCAGTTCCGGCCGCAAAGGACCGGTCGAAAACCGCGGAGGTTGGCACGACGCAGGCGACTACGGCCGCTATATCGTCAACAGCGGCATCACCATGGGCACGCTTCTCTGGGCGTGGGAGCTCTATCCGCAGGTCCTTCGCAACCTTTCCCTCGATTTCCCGCAGTCCATCCCCCAATACGCCGTCAAACTCCCCGATTACCTCGCAGAGGTGCGGTGGAATCTGGAGTGGATGCTATCCCTGCAGGATGAGGATGGCGGGGTCTGGCATAAACAGACGAGCGAGCAGTTTTGTGGCTTTGTCATGCCGGAGCACGACGACCTGACCAGCTATATCATCGGCACCGGGGCATCCCCATACAAAAGCACCTGCGCTACCGCAGACCTCGCGGCGGTCATGGCCATCGCAGCCCGCTGCTACTCGGACTATGACGCATCGTTCTCGGTCCGCTGCCTCGCTGCCGCCAAGCGGGCATGGAACTGGGCCGTCGCCCATCCGGATGTGACATTTACCAACAATCCTCCTGGGGTTGGCACCGGAGAATACGAAGACGCGCATTGCCAAGATGAAATTTTCTGGGCCTCTGCCGAGCTGTGGCGGACAACCGGCGAGCGGCAATATGAGCAGGCATTTCTTGATGGAGTTGCGGCGCAACCGCCCGAGAGCGCCATCAAGGCGCCATATTGGGTATTCGTAGCTCCGATGGCCTACTGGACCTACGCTCTTGCGGATCGGAAGGGTTCAGAGCCGTTGAAAGACCGTATCCATAAGCAGACCGCAAAGGCAGCGCAGGATCTCGTCGACCGGAGGAATCTTAGCGGCTACGGCAATACTCTGGCGCTGATCGACTATACCTGGGGTTCAAATTCCGTGGCCGCCAACCAATCGCTCCTGTTGCTCATCGCGGATCATTTTCAGCGCGAACCCGCAGCAGTGGAAGCGGCGCTCGGCAATCTGCACTATGTGCTGGGCCGTAACTGCTTCGGCGTCTCCTGGGTCACGCAGGTAGGGACGAATCCGTTTCAGCATCCGCATCACCGTCCCAGCGCAGCGGACGGTATCCCAGCGCCGTGGCCGGGGCTCATGTCCGGGGGACCCAACGCCCACCCGGGAGACGAGGCGCCGAAGACCCTGACAAAGCTGCCGCCGATGCGCATGTGGATCGACGATCAGCGGGCCTACTCGCTCAACGAAGTCGCCATCAACTGGAATGCTCCGTTGGTGTTTCTCCTCGCAGGCGCAAATGCGCAGACGATTTAAGGCGCGAATATCAATGTGCGGGTGAGGGGATTGGCGGACGGCGCCGCTCTAAGGAAACCGTATTTGCGCTGCAAAGCAAAAAGGGGCACTCGATGACGAGCGCCCCTTTCGGGTTGGAATTGCTGTAAAGACTACGGCAGGTAGTAGCGGAAGCTGGTCCAGAACATGTTGTCGATGCCCTTGGCTCCGCCGCCTGGGTTCGTTGTTCCGCCCGCGCCGGACCAGAGGTCGCGCTCGAACCGGCTGTACTGAAGGCCGAAGCGCAAACGGCCCTGAGGTCCGCGATAGAAGTCATACCACTGACCAGCTATGAACTCTTGCACATCTTTGTTCTGGTTACTGCAGCCGGATGGAGTGGACGGGTCGAATCCGGTGCCGCCGCCGCCATAAGCACCTGCCGCGGCCGTGCTGGGCGTTGGTTCCACGTCGCAGCCTGACATGTTGGTGTTCGGCGAACCGTAGCCTTCGCTGCCGTAGTAGTCGCGGTAGACGTAATCGCCGCCGTAGTTCAGGTAGACCAACAGACGCGGAGTCGGCTGCAATTCAACCGTGCTGAGGGCAGAAAAGGCCTTCAGAGGATCGATGATAGCGTCGGGCCGCAGGGTAATGTCGGCAATGGTAGAGGATCCATAGCGTCCCATGCCCTTACCATATAGACCCTTGAGGCCAACGGTGATCTTCTTGGTGCCCAACGGGGCGCGGAAGCCGCCGCCGATACCGGCGCCGGGAGCAACGTCGTTATATGCACCTGTGGAGTTGGTGCAGGTCGTGGTGCCGCTGGCAGAGGTGGTGCAGGTTTCGTTCGGATAGATCCGATCGCGGAAGAAGCGGCTGATGCCGAAGACTTCCCAGTGCCCCCAGCCGGGCTCAAAGGCGATCTTGCCGATGAAGTCAGGAGCGTAGTTGAAGGAGTAGTTTGCCGTGGGGTTGTAGAGCCCGCCGCTGACACCGGCGGAGCCGATCAGCAGGTTGGTGGGAAGGCTGCTGCCGGCTGGGTTCAGGGTTTCTGCATTTTCCGCCGAGGCCCCGATGAAGAACTTATTATTGAATTCCTTGCTCACGCGGAAGCTGTACTGACGTGTCCATACGAAGCCGGCTGCGTACTGGGAATCAATGGTTTGTGGGAGAATCTCGGTTCCTCTGGTAAGGCCCTGAGTGGTCTCAGTTGCCAACGACCAGCCCTGGCCTCCGGAGAAGTCCCAGCCGTTATTCAACTTCGCATCTGCCCAGAGTTGGCGCTGGCGGAATACGTAGCTATTGGACTGGTTGTTATTGGAAGTGATGCCGGCGCCGAGCCAGTCTCCTTCGAAGTAGCCAGTCAGCGTCATGGAGTCAAGTTTGCCGGTGGCCCTGAGCGCAATTCGCGACTGGCGACCCGACCCCTGGAACTCGCTTAGCTGCGCGTCGTCAGAATATTGAAGCGGAATGGCTGTGAAAGACGTATTGATGTCGCCGCCCGTGGCTCCCTGGCGCCATACAGTTTCAGCCGCGATAAAGCTGCCGGTGGGCGAGAGAGTGATCCCCTTAAAATGAATTGTGTCAGGGTTTTCGATGGCCTTCTTCACCTGGGCTTGACCGTCCTGAACCGTGGTGACAAGGTTGACCTGGTTTGACTTCAAATCGGTTACGGTCGACTGCAGCGTGCTAACCGCCGTGGCGTTCTCGGTCACCGCCTGCTGTTGGGTTGCAGCTGCAGCCTCGGCGCGAGTCGCCGCAGCCTGAGCGGCAGCGGCCGCATCCTGAGCCTGCTTCAGCTGGGCATCGCGGTCGGAGAGCTGCTCCTTGAGCGTGTTGATCTGCGTCTCCATCTCCTGCCTGAGTTCCTGCAGTTCAGCCGCGGTAGCCGGAGGAACCGGCTTTGGTTTGGCCACGTGCTTCGCGTGCTTCTTATCGGCGGGAGCAGGTGCGGGGTCGGCCGCATGGGAGTAAACCGAAGTAAATCCCGCTGCCAAAACTACAGCAGCGATCGCTTTTGTCCTGATGTTCATTGAGCCTCTCTGAATTGAGTGCATGGTAGAATCGGCAACTTACGCGCCTCAGTAAACGAGTTCGTGAAAGAGATGATGAAGTCTGGTCTCATGCCCGTTTTCCATTTCTCTCGTGCGCCATCCGGGGGACGAAGACGCGTAGCCTACTTAAGAAACCAGGGAGTTTCCATTTCCGGGCAAAGGTTTTCGACAATTGCCAAGGCAGGAGTGGAAATTTCTTGCCCGCTCCAATTGCGGAATCCCAATTGAGGATGTCAGAGTTGTATGAATATTTAACGAATCAGGGTGGGTCACGTATTTCAATCGCATGAATTTATGATTCGGAACGAATCAATGTTACGTTTCGATGAATTACGGCGAATTTACCTGCAATAACTCATCGAAATCGCCTTGCGCGGTCACATTCAGCTACAAGTTCACTGGCCATTTTCGTCGGCTGCAGGAACGGACTTGGATGCAGCGGTGGCGGATTTAGCTGCACTCAAGAGATTGGCCAGCAGTCGATATGCCCCCGGCACAAGCTCCGGAAGCTGGCGGTAGACCGCATACGCCATGTAGACATACGTGCCCTTCCCCGGATGCGTGACAAGGAGTCCTCCGCGCTGCGGGTCCTGACCCGTGTCCGCCGTCTCGGTGAGCGGCGTATAAGCCGTATCCCAGGAATCGAGGAAGGAGTGGCCACGTTCTTCGACCCAGCCGTCGAAATCGTGGGAGGTGATCTGGTTGGGCCAGCTGAGCAGCTTGTTCTGCGGGTCCAGAATTTTCACTGGCGCGGATTCTTCCACGACCCGTTCCGGAGTGCGGCCCATCGCCAGCGGAAACGGGGCAGGGAAGGTGCCACTCTGGTATTGCACGATCAGCGTACCGCCCGCTTCAACGAAAGCGTCGAGGCGCGCCTGAACCATCCCAAGTTCGGGGCGCGCGGAGTAGGCGCGAATCCCGAGCACGATTACATCCCAGGCGGAAAGGTCACTCGACATCAGTTCGCTGGCGGTTAGCAGATGCGGAGTCACGCCAAGCCCCTCCATCGCTTCCGGCACGGTGTCTCCGGTGCCCATCACATAGCCGACACGCAGACCCGGAGCCACCTTTACGTCAACAGCGCGGGTCTTGATCTCGGCCTTGCGGTACATGTTGTAGGGACGCAGACCGGCATGACCGATCCACTGCCAGCCGCTCTGATAGGTGTGGCCGCCGGACTCGGCTTCCGCTTGTATGTTGAAAGATTGCATTTTGAAAGACGCGTCCTGTAATCCCGCCGCCGGCTTGACCTCAAAGAGCATGGCTGCGGTATCGCCGAAAACCTTGCGATGGAACTCGGCCTCGGCAGGACTCGCGGTCCAGCCTTCAGGCAATTTCAGACGCACTTTGCCGTCGGCCGGGCCTTCTGTATGCACTGTCACCCGCACCGGCAGCGGGCTTCCGTCGAGGGGCAGAATCTGCGACTCGGGAGAGACTCGTACGCCAATCTTCGGCGTGATCACCAGCGGTTCAAAGATGCCGCCCACGCCCACTTGCCGCTGCATGGTCTGGACGACTTCGCCCATTCGAATCGGCACACCGTCGTAATGGAACTCCGCCCAGGCAGCCAGCGGATACGGTGCGAAGGATCGACCGCGCCACTCCGGCCGCGAAACGTCGTAGTAGGGCTGCTCAATCGATGGCCGTGTGAAATATGGCTCGGTTGGCGCTGCATCCTCAGGCACGCGAGCCTCAAGGGTCACGTCGCTGCCCGGATCCACGTGACCTGGGTTGGTGAGTCCCGATGTCCAGCTGCGCCCGTCGCTGCTTTCCAGCCACACGCGCTCCAGCTTGGCTTTGCCGAAGGCGTTGCCAGTGTGAATGCGTACTTCCAGCGGCTCGCCAGGAGAGACGCTGCGTGAGGTTTCGTCGATTCCGCCTCCGAAGGGTCCTCCACCGGAGCCGCCTGAGGATCGGGTAGTAAACGCCTGCAGGTCCAGTCCCAGAGACTCGCCGAGAGCCTGCTGGAACTGCTCGATCTTGAGGTTCAACTCGGCGACGAGGTCGCCGCGTTCGCGGCTCTCGATCTGGCTATTGACGACGCGCTCCCGCAGGGCGAGCGTGGCCTGATAGCCGGCTTTGAGCACAGGGGCAATCGCTTCGGGATTTGCGGCGGCATATTGCTTCTGCGCCGCGTCGACCTGGGTGGCGATGCCGGTCAGGCCACTCTTCAGCCAATCCGGCGGTGTTCCTGAGACCAGCGACGCAAGGCCTTCAATTCCGGTTGGCATCCCGGTAAAGAAGCTGTCCTGGATTCCGCTCAGCCCCTGCACACTTGTCGCCCAGCGATGATATTCCGATTCGCCGCCGTCAGAGAGCGTCGGATTCCCGCCGCCATTCTGCGACTTCTGCTCGCCCCACCCTTCGCGGGCGATCTGCGTATAGCTGCGGCCAAGCACCGGGTCATATGAACCAGTCGGTATCTCAACATCGGTCGAGAGTTCCTTCTCGGACCACTCCTTCGTGACGTAGTTGTAGAACTTCACCGGGGTCCACTTGCCTGTGGCGTAGTCGAACATGCCCTTGGCAGAGACAGGTGCGAAGGGCATGCGGGAAAAGACGGCGCGGGGCGACCATGGCCTCACACCCAGGGCAAACTGCTCGGGAAAAACCTTCGGGTCGCCTGCAGCGCGATACGCTTCCTGTTCGATGGCAGCCGAAACCTGATGCTGACCGTGGCCATCCGTGACGCCACCCACAAACGTAGCGACCAGCACCAGCGGGCGTTCCCGACGGATCGCGAGCACTGCGTCATAGAGGACGCGGTCGTGTCCCCACTGCGCGAAAGCTTCTTCCTTGGTCTTGGAAAAGCCGAAGTCGGCCTCCGTGCCCCAGTATTGCTTCACGCCGTAAAACTGGTCGGCCCGCAGCAATTCGTTGGTACGGATGATGCCCAGCGCGTCATAGGCGTCCGCTGAAATGGCGTTCTGGCCGCCCTCGCCGCGAGTCAGCGTCAGTTGCGAGGCGCGCACGCCGTGACCGCGGCTCTCATAGGTGAGCATCCCGCCATCCTCATCATCCGGATGCGCGATGATGATCATCATGCTGGCCCACGTGCCGAGGCGCTTCAGGCTCTGTTCCAAGGCTGCGGCGCCGCGATCTTCCGGCAGCGGCAGCGCGATTTCTCTAGCCTCGGCGTGCGGCACAGGCATTGACGGATGCTCCGCCAATACGTTGAACGAAATCATGCTGGCGATCGCCAGCCAGGTAGCTGCCTGCTGAGTCGTGTGGGCGTATCTCATCTCTAGCGCCAGTGTACAATCCGGGCAGCCTGTAGGAATCCCTGCAAGCGTTTAGCGACGTAATCCCTTTTGCCGAATCTTCTGAACCGGATGACCTTACCTTCGATTTCTGCAAAATCGAGTCCCGACGCGCAATTGACCTCCAACGGTCTGACGCGCCGCATCGGCCTGTCTTCAGCCGTCGCGCTCAATATGATGGACATGATCGGCGTGGGCCCGTTCCTGACCCTGCCGCTGGTCATTGCAGCTGCAGGCAGCCGATTTGCCGTCTGGGCGTGGCTCCTCGGCGCATTCATCGCCGTGTGCGACGGCCTCGTTTGCGCAGAACTCGGCGCGGCGTTTCCGCGGGCCGGTGGCTCCTACGCATTCCTTCGCCAGATTTACGGCGAAGATGGCGCGGGACGATGGATCTCGTTCTTGTACGTGTGGCAGCTCAGCTTTTCCGCACCGCTTTCGATCGCCTCCGGCTGCATCGGGCTGGCGACATTTCTGGCGTATCTATGGCCAGCGCTCAATACTCAGTTTTTTGTGGGGATTCCTTGGGTGATTGGGGCGAACATCCATGGGACTAATTTCGCAGCCGCCGCAACCTGCATTCTGGTCACCGCGCTCCTCTATCGCAATCTCACAGCAATCGCAAAGCTGGCGTGGGTGCTCTTTGCTGGCGTATTGCTCACGTTAGCAGGCGTCATTGTCTCCGGCTTCGTCAACGGCGCACATATCGGTGTCGCGCATTCCCGCGGCGCGGGATTGGGGCAGTTTTCGCACCTGATAGCGTGGCCCTCCGGCCTGCTCCTGCCCGCTCTGGCGCAGGCCACGATGATCACCTGTTACGACTATTGGGGCTATTACAACATCTGCTTTCTGGGCTCAGAGGTGAAGCGGCCTGAGAAGACAATTCCCCGCGCGATTCTCATCTCCATCGCCGTGGTTGCAACCTTATATGTAACGATGAATCTCGCCGTGCTCCCGTCGCTCGGCGCAGTTTCATCCGTGGCAGCCAAGGCGGGAGTGCAATCGCGCCTCGCGCTGGTGGCGGAGATCGCCCAGTCCGCCTTCGGGCGCGTCGCCGGGCAGGTCCTCGCAGCCCTGATTCTCTGGAGCGCCTTCGCGTCCGTCTTCTCGTTGCTGCTGGGATATTCCCGAGTGCCATATGCCGCGGCCCGCGACGGCAACTACTTTTCCGGACTCGCCGCCGTCCACGCCCGCCATGGATTTCCCCACCGATCGCTTATTGCCCTCGGCCTGGTGGCAACCTGCTTCTGCTTCTTCTCGCTGAGCCAGGTCATCACGCTCCTGGTGGTGATCCGGATCCTGCTGCAGTTCCTGTTGCAGCAGGTGGGCGTCATTTGGCTTCGATTCAAACAGCCCGACCTGAAGCGCCCTTTCCGAATACCGCTGTATCCACTGCCGCCGCTCGCCGCCATGGCAGGGTTTCTCTTCATCCTCGCCTACCGGCCCAATCCGCTCCGGGAACTGGGCGCGGCGGCCGCCATTGCCGCAAGCGGAACAGTGATCTACATCATTCGGGCGCGGAACCGCGCAGAGTGGCCGTTTGCAAAGGCCAGCATTCGCGGGTGATCGTCCAGGATGGGTACGGAAAGGTTATTCTGAAAAGAAGCTCATTCGTAATTGTTTTCAGCAATTGGAATCCAGAAAAAGGAACACACCGTGTCTGAAATCGCCGTACCAGCAGTCGAAATTCCCGCGCAGTTGCCCCACGTCCGCATCGCCGTGCTCGGAACCGGCAAGATAGGCGGCATTTTGCTCCAGGCGTTTCTGAAGCAGAACCTCTTCACTCCCGATCAGATTCACGCGACCGTGGCGCACGCCGAGCGTGCTCTCGCGCTCTCCACGCAATGGGGCGTCGATGTTTCGACCGATAATCTGGCCGCCGCGCAGCAGGCCGACCTGATCCTGCTGGGCGTGAAACCCTTCCAGGTACTCGATCTGGTGAATCAGATTCGTCCCGCACTCACACCGCAGAAAACAATCGTTTCCTTCGCCGCTTCCGTGAAGACAGCTTCGATCGAAGAAGCCGCCGGGATCGAAATCGGCGTTATTCGCGCCATGCCCAACACGCCGTCGGCTCTTGGAGCAGGTATGGCCGGGCTCTGCCGCGGACGCTTTGTAACCAACCCGCAGATGGAGCTGGCGCAGCGCATCTTCGAAACCGTCGGCCGCACCGTCACCGTGGACGAAAAGCACATGGACGCAGTTACCGGACTATCCGCCTGCGGACCGGCATTCATCTACATCATCCTGGAGTCGCTGGCCGAGGCCGGCGTCAAAGTCGGGCTGCCGCGCGAAACGGCAACGTTGCTCGCCGCACAGACCACCTTCGGCGCAGCCAAGATGGTGCTCGACACCGGCTACCATCCTGCGCTGCTCAAAGACGCCGTGACCACCCCAGCCGGTTGCACCATCGACGGCATTCTGGAACTCGAAGAAGGCGGCCTGCGCGTCACGCTCATCAAAGCCGTTATGCGAGCCACGCAGCGAGCCAAAGAACTGGCTGCGGGCTAAGAGCCAAACGGTTTTGAAGACTCCAGAGCCCACTACGTCTCAACCTCTTCAGCGCCCGTCATGGCTGCCGGCATACATCCCCGAGTTGCAGGGACTGCGCGGACTGGCAGTGCTGGCAGTGGTCGTGTACCACTGCCACGCCCGCCTCGAAGGCACGTCGATTCACTATGCCTCGCTCTGGGGATGGGCAGGCGTGAACCTGTTTTTCGTTCTCTCCGGCTTTCTTATCACGTCTATCCTGATCGAGTCGCGCAACAAGCCGCATTACTTCCGCAATTTCTATGCGCGACGGGCGCTGCGCATCTGGCCGGTGTATTTCCTGCTTCTGGCTGTCTGCTACTCCGTGCCGGAATGGTTCCTCGGCGACACGCTGGCGCATCAGATGCACTGGAAGACGCTGGTAGCCTATGCGCTCTTTGTTCAAAACCTGCGCCACACCGCCCTCCCCGGCACACTGGGGCCGACCTGGTCGCTCGCCATCGAAGAGCAGTATTACTTCGTCTGGGCTCCCATTGTCCGATTTGCGAAGGCCCCGCGGCTAAGCTGGCTTCTGCCCGGAATCCTGCTCGCCATGCTGGCGATCTCCCCGCTGATACGCATTCTTCACCCCCACTGGCTCAATGGCACCCATACTGCAATTCATCTGGATGGGATCGCACTGGGCAGCCTGTTGTCGCTGGGTTTGCACCGATTGCAGATATCGCGGCGCTTCTGGCTATGGACCGGCCTGACCGCTGCCGTCGCCGGCTTCTGGGCGGCCGCCACTATCGCCGGCGGCACCTCGTTTCTCGATTCCGCGCTCGCTCTCGCATTCGCCGGAGTAGTGCTCGCAGCCATCGCCGGAACCGGTTCGCGAAACCCATTCGCAGTAGTTCTCCGGCGAGGCCCATTGCCGTTCTATGGAAAGATCAGTTACGGCATGTACATGACGCACATCCTGGTCTTCGTGTATTTCGGGAATTTCGATGCCCGCCTGGATGACAAATATCACATCGGAATTGCGGGAAATCTGGCGATTGTCGCCCTACGCCTGGTGGCGTCGACAGCGGTAGCCACAGCGCTCTGGTACGGCTTCGAATCGCAGATACTGAAGCTCAAGCGATACTTCAAGAACGCTTAAGTCCCATGTTTCGAATCGTCTTACACGGTGAGAAGATGCGCGTTCCAATGCCCGGGCAAAACGCTTTTTCTTCGGTCAAGACGACTCGATCGAATAGCATCGAAGTGTATGCGTCCAACCGTAATCCTGCTTTCCTTCAACTCCGAGGACACCCTGGGCGCGACCCTGAGCCGAGCCCGCGAAGTGGCAAACGAGATCTTCATAGTGGATTCCTTCAGCTCCGACGGCACCGTGGCGTTGGCTGAGTCCTACGGCGCAAAGGTCGTTCAGCACGCCTTTGAAAACTACGGCGCGCAGCGCAACTGGGCCATCGACAACCTTCCGATTTCCGGAAAATGGCAGCTTCACCTCGACGCCGATGAGGTCATGGACGACCAACTGGTCGCCGCCATCCTCGCCCTGCCCGACGAACCTGGGCACGCCGGCTACTTCGTCCCGCGCTATGTCAAGTTCCTAGGCCGCGTTCTGCGCCACGGCGGCATGAGCCCCACCTGGCACCTGCGCCTCTTTCGCAGCGGCACAGGTCGATGCGAAGACCGCAAGTACGACCAGCATTTTCTGCTCCTCAGCGGAACCACCGGCCAGCTTCCCGGCGTAATGGTCGACGACATCGCCATGAGCCTCTCGGAGTGGACAGCGCGCCACAATCGCTGGGCCGACGGCGAAGTCGCCGAGATGGACGCCGCGCATGAGGCCGGCCGCCTCGTCGCCGATCCCAAAGGCAATCCCGCCCAGCGCAAACGCGCCCTGCGCGAGAAATACAACAATCTCCCGCTCTTTGTTCGCCCTTTCGCCCTCTTTGGCTACCGATTCTTCTTCAAGCTAGGCTTCCTCGACGGCACCGAAGGATTCATCTTCTGGATCCTCCAGACCTTCTGGTTCCGCTTCCTGATCGACGCCAAGATCTGGGAGAAACGGAATATCGCGAAGTCCAGAAGATGAACGGAAGATGAAATTGTGATTCACCCGGGAAGCAATCGCCCATCCAGTACCCCGCCCGCTACAATGTGTCCCGAATCACACAGACCTTTAATCTGGGGCTGCTAGCATCACTGGGAACGGGCGTTGATGGAAATCTCCCCGGTAAGCCATCAGCCGCTCCAGCGGAGGTGCAGCATGGCGGAACAGACAATTCTCACAGATGACGCACAGATTACCGACGAAGTAAGAGCAACCCTGACCCCTGAGCTTCTGGCCAAAATGGACGCCTACTGGCGCGCCGCAAACTATCTCTCCGTCGGCCAGATCTACCTCAAAGACAACCCCCTGTTACAGCAGCCGCTCACACTGGACGACATAAAGCCGCGCCTGCTGGGACACTGGGGTACCACGCCGGGACTCAACTTTCTCTACGTCCATCTCAATCGCGCCATCAACGAGCGCAACCTCAACATGATCTACATCATCGGTCCCGGTCATGGCGGCCCTGGGATCGTGGCGAATACCTACCTCGAGGGCTCCTACACAGAGCTTTATCCCGCCGTCGAGCAAAATGCCGACGGCATCAAGCGCCTGTTTCGCCAGTTCAGCTGGCCGCTCGGCATCCCGAGCCACGTCGCGCCGGAGACCCCAGGATCAATCCACGAAGGCGGCGAACTCGGCTACTCACTGGTGCACGCCTACGGCGCAGCCTATGACAATCCCGACCTGCTGGTCGCCTGCGTAGTCGGCGACGGAGAAGCAGAAACCGGGCCGCTCGCCGCCAGCTGGCACTCCAACAAATTCCTAAATCCAGCCACCGACGGCGCAGTCCTGCCCATTCTGCATCTCAACGGCTACAAGATTGCCAATCCGACGGTCCTTGCGCGCATTCCTCACGCCGAGTTGGAAGACCTCATGCGCGGCTACGGCTACGAACCCTTCACGCTGGAAGGGCACGATCCCGAGACGATGCACCAGCAGATGGCCGCCCTCCTCGACACCATGCTCGACCGCATCGCAGCAATCCAGAAAGCAGCCCGCGAACCAGGAAAGGACGCAACCACGGTGGAGCGCCCGCGCTGGCCAATGCTGATCCTGCGCACCCTCAAAGGCTGGACCGGCCCAAAATTCGTAGATGGCAAGCCGGTCGAAGGAACCTGGCGCGCCCACCAGGTCCCATTCTCCGAGATCTTCGAGAAGCCCGATCACCTGCAACTGCTCGACGAATGGATGCGCTCCTACAAGCCGCAGGAGCTGTTCGACGAAAAAGGCCGTTTCCGCGATGATCTGGCCGATCTCGCCCCCAAGGGCCGGCGTCGCATGGGCATGAATCCCCACGCCAACGGTGGCCTGCTCATGAAGCCGCTAATCGTGCCCAACTTCCGCGATTTCGAAGTCAAGATCGACACCAATGCTCGCGGGCAGGAAGACGTGGAATCCACGCGCATTCTCGGCAAACTGCTCCACGCCGTAATGCAGGCCAACCTCGCCGACAAGAACTTCCGCGTCTTCGGTCCCGACGAGACCGCCTCCAACCGTATTCAGGACGTAATCACCGGCGTCGGCAAAGCATGGATGGCCGAGACATTGCCAGTCGACGAAAACCTCTCCGAAACCGGCCGCGTCATGGAGGTACTTAGCGAGCATCTCTGCCAGGGCTGGCTCGAAGGCTATCTGCTCACCGGCCGCCACGGATTCTTCTCCTGTTACGAGGCCTTCATCCACATCGTGGATTCCATGGTCAACCAGCACGCCAAGTGGCTCAAAGTCACCCATGAGATTCCCTGGCGCAAGCCCATCGCCTCGCTCAACTACCTGCTGACCTCGCACGTATGGCGGCAGGATCACAACGGATTTTCCCATCAGGACCCGGGCTTCATCGACCACCTGCTGAACAAGAAGGCAGACGTAGTGCGCATCTATCTTCCGCCCGACGCAAACACGCTGCTATCCGTCGGCGACCACTGCCTGCGCAGCCGCAACTACATCAATCTCATCGTCGCAGGTAAACAGCCCGCGCCACAGTGGCTCACGATGGATGAAGCCGTACAGCATTGCACCACCGGCCTGGGCATCTGGCAATGGGCCTCCGACGAAGGCGAGCCGGACGTGGTCATGGCCTGCTGCGGCGATGTTCCAACCCTTGAAACTCTGGCCGCAGTCATGTTGCTGCGCGAAGAGGTTCCCGACATCAAAATCCGCGTCGTCAACGTCGTCGACCTGATGACCCTGCAGCCCAGCTCCGAACATCCTCACGGGCTCTCCGATGAGGAATACGACCTGGCCTTCACCGCCGACAAACCGGTCATTTTCGCCTTCCACGGCTATCCGTGGTGCGTCCATCGCCTCACCTATCGGCGTCACGGCCACGACAATCTGCATGTCCGCGGCTACAAGGAAGAAGGAACAACCACGACGCCATTCGACATGTGCGTCATGAACAACCTCGACCGATATCAGCTCACGCAGGACGCAATCCTGCGTATCCCGCGCCTCGCGCATCTGGCCGATGCCGCCCGGCAGCGCTACTCGGAACAGATTCAGAAGCACCGCCTCTACGTCGCTGAAAACGGGCAGGACCTGCCTGAAATACGCAACTGGAAGTGGGCAGCCCGCTAGACAGTACATCCCTCGTTCAAGGATTCTCCATGGCGACATTGCCGGTACTGGTGCTCAACAGCGGTTCCTCTTCGATCAAGTTTTCTGTCTACGAAGCAGCAGGAAGCGAGCGCCGGAAGCTCTTGGAAGGCGAAGTCGAAGGCATCGGAGCGAATGGGGAGCAGAATCTCGGCAAGTTCTGGATCAAGTCCTTCACCGAAGAGGCCAACGGCAGAAAGCTTGTGGATGAAACACCAGCAGTGCCCGACTTGGACGCAGCCTTCGCGCTCGTCGCGAAGGCGCTCAAGCAACCGCAGTTCCCGCCTCCCGCAGCAATCGGGCATCGGATGGTCTGCGGCGGCCCCACCGTCACTGAAAATCAGCGAATCACTCCGCAACTGATCGACGAGATGGAGCGGTACACGGCGTTTGCCCCTCTGCACACGCCGGTCGCAATCTACATCATGCGCAAAGTCATGCGGGAGTTTCCCGATGTCCCCAACTTCGTCTGCCTCGACAGCTATTTCCATCGCAACCTGCCGCCAGTCGCGCGGCAACTGCCCATTCCCCAGGAATACACGGCGATGGGCGTGCGCCGCTTTGGCGCGCATGGCTTGTCCTATGAGTCCATCGTCGCCCACCTGCAGCCAAACCTCCCGGCGCGCCTGATCGTCGCGCATCTCGGCAACGGCGCTTCCATCTCCGCCATCCTCGACGGGCAAAGCGTCGACACGTCGATGGGGCTCACACCCACCGGCGGCTTAATCTCCGGCTCCCGCACTGGCGACATCGACCCCGGCGTCCTCCTCTATATCCTGCGCAATCTTGCCGGGACAGCAACGAACACACTCGATGCCGCAAATCAGCTGGAAAAAATCGTCAACAACCAATCCGGCCTGCTCGGAGTGAGCCAGCTTACTAACGACATGCGCGCACTGCGCAAGTCCATTGCCGAGGGTAACGCCGCGGCCCGCTTTGCGGTCGATGAGTTCACCTACAGCATTCGCAAATTCATCGGCAGCTACGTCGCCGTCCTCGACGGTCTCGACATGCTCGTCTTCACCGGCGGCATCGGCGAAAATGATTCGGCGACCCGCGCCGAAGTCTGCACAGGACTCGAGTCGCTCGGCATTCTGATCGATCCGGTACTGAACCAAACGCGCGGAGAAGCCAAAATCTCCGCCGGCGGCTCTCAAGTGACAGTGCTGGTGATTCCACCCGCCGAAGACCTGATGATCGTGAACCACGTCTGCCGGTTGCTTTTCAGCTAAGCAATTGAGGAATCGCTCACGAAAGATGCGACCTCCTGTAGTGATCTAAACTAGAGATTGCGCAGGAGGCCCCGCATCATGACCATCGCAGCCATCAGCGTTTCTGACCGGACGCCTCCGGTAGCTCTGCGCCGCTTCGCCTGGGGAGTACTGGCGTATTTCATAGCCACCATCCTTTGGGGGACAATTGTTCGCGCCACAGGTTCAGGTGCAGGCTGCGGAGATCACTGGCCGCTCTGCAACGGCACCGTCCTCCAACAGTCGCCCACTATCCAGACAGTCATCGAGTTCACGCACCGCGTGACCGCCGCGCTGGACCTGATCTTCGTCGTCAGCCTCTTCGCCTGGACATGGCGAAAAACAGTCTCCGGCCATCTGGCGCGCTGGGCCGCTGGCGCCGCAATCTTCCTCACATTGACAGAAGGCTTACTGGGCGCCCTGCTGGTCAAGCTTGGACTCACCGCCCAAAGCCAGTCGCCTTTGCGTGCACCCATGCTCGCGCTGCATCTCTCCAATACGCTGCTGCTGGTCGCCGCCCTCGCCATGTCGGCTCATTTCCTGGCCCGCAGAACAGGCCTCCGCTGGCGCGACGTCCGCATCAGCACCCCCATCGGAACGACCGTGGGCATGATCGCTGTAATGGTCGTCGGCGTCACGGGATCGATGGCCGCATTGGGCGATACCTTGTTCCCCGCGACTTCCTTCGGCAACTCGCTTGAGCAGGACTTCTCCGCCGACAGCAGTTGGCTGCTCCGCTGGCGCTGGACGCACCCAACGGTAGCCATCCTGGCCAGCATCTTCCTTATCTGGGTGCTGATCCGCGCTTCCCGCCGTGGCGGGCCATGGGACAACCGCAGCCTTTCCGCATTGGTTGTCGGCCTGCTGGCCTTGCAGTATCTGTTGGGAGCGCTCGACGTCTGGCTTCTCGCACCGGTCTGGATGCAGGTGATTCACCTGCTCGGCGCAGACGTCCTCTGGACCGCCCTGGTCGTGCTAACAGCACGGCTGACGTTGCAGCCAAAGCAGGCCAGGGCGTAGCCCCGGCCGCCTTTGCAGCCGCTCAGAGAATCAACACCCCAGTCGCCGGATAACTATTCCCGTTCGCGCTTGATTTCAATGCAGGCAGTTCGGGCGTCGCCGTCAGCAACTCGATCTGCCCATCGCGCAGCAGCACAGTGTCCTCAACCTTGCCGCCGCTAATACTCGGGTTCCACGCAAACGCCTGGTTGTTGACCACCGCCTCCTTGCCATCAGGCGTGGCGATCCATTCGCGCTCCCAATAACCCGTCGCGCCGCCCTGATGATGCAACAGCTCATCCCCGGCAAAGCCTTCGCGAGCATAGGCATCCGCCGCCACGCGAAACAGCTCCGCCGACGTGGCTCCCACACGCGTCGCGTCCAGCAGCGCCGCATTTACCTGCGCCGAGGCATGGAACCGCTCTTCCAACTCCGCCGGAAGCGCACCGAAATGCGCAAAACGAGTGATGGAAACCGTAAGTCCCCACTTGCGTGCGCAAAGGTTAAGCATGGCGTATTTCTCAAGCCGCTTGCCACGCGCGACCGCGTGCTTGTACTTGTAGATGCGCTCGTCCGCGGCCATCAGATAGACCGAAGGCAGAATCCCCCGGCTGAGCAGCGCGGCAGCGATCTGGCCCTCCATCGCATACTCAGTCTGCCCCGGCTCAAGCTGCTGAAGAACCGCCGTGACAGCGTCCGCCGTCTGCGCTCCCAGCCAGCGAAACCGCGCAATCTCCGTCTCCTGCAATCCAGCTCGCAGCGGATATATGCGCGCAGGAAAACTGCCAGGGAAGGCCACATCGGAAGCCAGCTTGCCGCGCGTAAGCTGCAGCGCCTTGTCTTCCGTGTCATTGTCATACCAAGGAAAAATCACAGGCTCAAAGTCGAGATCGCCAAACTCCTCGTCCTGCAGTCGCGGAGCCTCA
>Ga0302326_10013055_pt1 | contig 17628 bp, 15 predicted proteins | sample Palsa_T0_3_FD_202264 | JGI IMG/M metagenome (GOLD analysis project Ga0302326, IMG submission 202264) | Peat permafrost microbial communities from Stordalen Mire near Abisko, Sweden - Palsa_T0_3 | ecosystem: Environmental > Terrestrial > Soil > Palsa > Peat permafrost | place: Sweden: Abisko... | reverse complement strand
AACTTGCGAAAGCGCGCGAGACTCGCGATATGCGCCAGTTGAATCGGCGTGCGGCGAGGCACGTCGTCCCATCCGAAAACCAGGTGGCCGCCATCGCGTAAACACGCATGGCATTGTGAAAATGCCGCTTCGCACTGCTCGGCATGGTCCAAGCCCCAGCCGAAAACGCCATTGCAAATGATCAGATCGAAAAAATTTGCCGTGAAATGCCGTCCCACCTCTTCGAGCGGTGCGACAACGTGTTGGTTGGCGCCGAACTTTTGCAAGTCCGCATCCGGTTCAATAGTCCAGAAATTCTTGTCGTTGAAATACTTCTGTTGATAGTGCGATGTGTAGGTGTTGCAGCCGACGAAAAGCACGGTTTTGAAACTCGGGTCCGCTTGGTAATACGGGAATATGGTTTTCTCGAGAACTCGTCGGTCCTCGGTGTTCAAAGGCGTGGGCAGACCCATTCGCTTGCGCAGCACGCGCGATGCGTAGCCCTGTTCGGTAAGCAAGGGAAGGATGATCTTCCACTTGCTCTCGGGCGGTTCACCGATTGCATCGCGATAAACGCGCGCTTCGATTTGGTGCCTCGCCTTCTCACGCCTGTTCATGGCTTATTTCTCCCGGCTCGAATGAGCCAGCGGTTACTAGTGGGCATTCTAAGCATGCGGAGTAGGAATCGGCCAGCGTGACGCTCTGTGATGCGGGTCACCCGACCCATTTGACATCATCGCGCCGGGCGCGGGTACCGGCCGGTATATGCGCGCACCAACTATGATAGTTTGCCGGCACTGAGTTCCGAAGCCCCATGCGAAAAGACACTATCGCCTTCATTAGCACTTACGAGCATCCCTCGCGCGACAGTATCGAACAGACCATTCGCGAGGCGTTTCCGGAGTATCGGCTGGAAAACATCGTATTGAAGGATTTGGTCAAAGCGCACCGTCGCTGGCTGCTGCCCAACCTCTATCACGTCCTCGCCGAATATGGCGGCAAGGTGTTCAAACGAGAAGTGTCGGTACGCGAAAGTTATTTTTGGACCAGTTATTTGTTTTGCCGCGTTCGCGATGCCATGCGCTCCGTCCTCGACCCGTCGCGGCACATATTTTCTTTCCAGACGCAATCGCTTTATGACACGAGCGTGCCCGGGGTGCCGCATTTCATTTATACCGATCACACGCATTTATCGAATCTTGAGTCGCAATATTTTGATCGACGCAATTTACGGCCGGCGCGCTGGCGCGCGTTGGAGCGTACGATTTATGAAAACGCCACGCGGGTGTTTACGCGCAGCCAGAATGTCACCGCGGATCTGGCCAAACACTATGGTATGCACGCGGATAAAGTGATCTGCGTATACGCCGGCGCCAATGTCAACGTCCCGAGTCAGCCGCAGCTTGCAAACGACGGCTACGCCAATCAGCGCATCTTGTTCGTCGGCGGCGATTGGGAGCGCAAGGGCGGACCTGATTTGGCGCTGGCATTTGAGCAAGTGCTGCGCGTATTGCCGCGCGCGCACCTGACTATTATCGGTGCCAAGCCGCAACTCACTTTGCCCAATTGCACCATACTCGGACAGGTGCCCATCGGAGAGCTCAGTGCGCATTTTGCACAGTCCTCGCTCTTTTGCCTGCCGAGCCGACTCGAGCCCTTTGGGATCGTGGTTGTGGAAGCGATGCTGCACGGTTTGCCGGTGGTCGCGAGTTCTGAGGGTGCTTTGCCCGACATGGTCCGCGACGGTGTGACGGGCCGCGTGGTGGCGCCCGGCAATGTGCCGCAACTGGCCGCGGCGCTGATTGATTTATTGCAAGATCCGTCGCTATGTCGCCAATACGGCGAGGCCGGCTTTGAGCTGGCAAAACTACGCTATACCTGGCCTGCCGTCGGAGCCCGAATGCGCGCAGAGATTCTGCGGGCGATCCCGGCGCATGAGACGCCTTAGATCGCGCGCAGGGTTGATATCCGCTGCGCTCATCGTATTGATGTTGGGCGCCGCGGTCTCTTATCGGCTGACGAAAACTTGGCAGCAAAACATTCCTTGCCCCGCGGCGGGCGTTGCGGAAGCGCGCGTGCTGGCGCAGTTCCTTCCCGAGGCGCCTGCCGAGCAGCGCTTCGACGCCGTATTTCGCTACTTCGCAAGCGGCTTTGTGCGCCACTTAAGCCCGGGGTTGAGTCGCGTTCAATATTGCGGAGCGGGCAGCGTGAATCGCTTCGAGGTGAATGGTCTCGAGGGCTTCGCACGCACGGCGCCGCTGTTGGGCGCATGGCTGTACTCGGGTCGGCCGCAGCGCATCCTCGATCCTGCGGACGGGCATTCCATCGACTTGGTTGCCATTCTCAAGAAGGGCATACTAATCGGCGTCGAGCCAAACTCGCGCGATTATTGGGGCGACATCGGCGACAACGATCAGCGCATCGTCGAAGCCGCGGACATCGCCCGAACTCTGTGGTTGACGCGTGCAAGCATTTGGGATCACTTGAGCGATGCAGAAAAGCTCCGAGTCACGCGGTGGCTGCTGCAAGCGACCAAAGCAACGACGCCGCAAGACAATTGGATTTTGTTCCCGGTTATCGTTGATTTGGTACTCGCACACTTGAACGCGCCCGCGCAAGATGCGGATCTGACCGCGCGCGCGCAGCGCGAATTTACCCGGTACAAGCGCCTTTATTTGGAAAGCGGCTGGTTCACGGATGGCTCAAACGGGGTGGATTTTTATAACCCATGGGGAATCACCTACGATTTGTTTTGGCTCAATCAAGTCGATCCTAAGTTCGAAGCCGAATTCATCACCGCCGCCATCCGAAGCAGTGCAACGATCACCGAACACTTGATCAGTCCGCGCGGCATTCCCATCATGGGTCGCAGCGTTTGCTACAGGACGGCGGTTCCGGTGCCGATTCTCGCCGCGGGATTTTTAAATCCGCCGGAAGTCGTGCCCGGACGCGCGCTGCGCGCTCTCGATGCGGTGTGGCGTTATTTCTTGAGCCACGACGCGCTTCGCGACGGCGCGTTGAGCCAGGGGTACTTCGGGCCCGACTTGCGATTTCTCGACGACTACTCCGGCGCCGGCAGCTGCCAGTGGGGCTTGCGATCCTTGGTGCTGGCTTTTATGCACGGCGCCGGCGAGAAGTTCTGGATGGACGCGCCAGAGCCGCTGCCGGTTGAGCTCGCCGATTACAACATCGAGTACCCAAAGATCGGCTGGAGAATCGCGGGGCATGTGCGCAGCGGCGAGATCACGCTGGAAATTCTCAAGAATACCGACGGCCTCAGGCGCGCCGATGCGTACACCGGGTTGGACAAGATTCTCGAGGCGACACTGCGCCGGCCGTTCCGTCCCAGCAATTTTCAGGCGAAGTATGCTTCTCGCGTTTACTCATCCGCGCAGCCTTTCCCCGTGGCGCAATAATCCGCGCGCTGAAGAAATATGTCAGATCAAGGTTTGCCAAAACCGACCGATCAGGCGCACGGCGCTGCAATCTGCAACGCCGTCGAGCGCGCCGCTAAAAAAACAGACATTATTCCGCTGATTGCGCTTCGCGCTGATACAGGAAGAGTGATGAGTCGGTCAATTTACAGCAGCGGCGCCGCCGCTGCCGCGCTGATCAGCGCGGCCATGATGCTCGGCGCCTGTTCCTCCGGCAAGCAATCGCTATCCACGACAACGCCACCGCCGACGGTGTCGCTGACGGCGAGCCCCACGAGCGTGCCAAGCGGCGGCACCACGACCCTGACCTGGACGACGGCGAATGCCAGTTCCTGTACTGCCTCGGGTGGTTGGAGCGGAGATCAAGCGATCAGCGGCAGCGTCACCAGCAGCGCATTGACCGCGGATGCGAGCTTTACCCTCACCTGCGCAGGTGCCAGCGGCACGACGCCGGCCGCGGCAACGGCCAGCGTTACCGTGACGGCGATACCGCCATCACCCACGGTGTCGTTGACGGCGAATCCCACTAGCGTGGCGACTGGCGGCACCTCGACGCTCACTTGGACGACGACCAACGCGACTTCCTGTACGGCCTCGGGAGGCTGGAGCGGATCGCAGACACTCAACGGCAGCGCCACCACCGCGGCATTGACCGCGAACACAAGCTTCACGCTCACCTGCGCCGGTGCCAGCGGCACCACACCTGCCGCCGCAACCGCCGCCGTGACCGTGATGGCCGCATCGGCACCGCCGGGCGTGTCGCTGACGGCGAATCCTACGAGCGTAGCCAGCGGCGGAACCTCGACGCTCACTTGGACCACGACCAACGCGACCTCGTGTACGGCTTCGGGTGGATGGACCGGAGCGCAGGCGATCAGCGGCAGCGTGACCACGACGGCACTCACGGCGAGCACGAGCTACACGCTCACCTGCTCGGGTGCCAGCGGCACCACTCCGGCGGCTGCAACGGCGAGCGTGACCGTGACGGCAACGCCGCCGGCGCCGAGCGTATCGCTGACGGCAAATCCGACGAGCGTGGCCAGCGGCGGCACCTCGACGCTCACTTGGACGACGAGCAACGCGACTTCGTGTACGGCTTCCGGAGCCTGGAGCGGGTCGCAGGCCTTGAACGGCAGCGCCACCACTGCCGCGCTGAGCGCGAGCGCGAGCTACACCCTCAGCTGTTCAGGCGCCGGCGGGAACGCCATGGCTCAAGCCACCGTGACGGTTACCAATCCGGGTAGCGTGACGGTGGCGCCGCGCAACGCGGCGCTGACGCTGTCGCAGTCTCAGCAGTTTACCGCCACCGTGCCGGGCGGCGGAGCGGCGACGTGGAGCGTCGATGGCATCGGCGGGGGCAACGCAACCGTCGGCACGATCAGCACGACGGGTCTCTATACGCCGCCGGCCGCGGCGGGAACGCATACCGTTCTTGCGACCAGCGTCGCCGAGCCGACGATTTCCGGCAGCGCGGCAGTGGCCGTCACCGATCTTAGCGGTGTCTACACCTTCCACAATGACCTGGCACGCACCGGACAGAATCTTCAAGAGTATGCGCTCACCCCCACAACGGTCGGCGGCGGCAGCTTCGGCAAACGCTGGTCGTGCGCGGTCGACGGTGAAATCTTCGGGCAACCCCTGTACGTCGCGAGTCTGGGCATCAGCGGGGGTGTGCACAATGTGCTCTTTTTGGTGACGCAGAATGACTCGATCTATGCCATCGATGCCGATGATCCGGCTTGCACGACATACTGGCATGTGAGTTTGCTGGGGACCGGCGTCACGCCGATTTCCTATCTCGACTTGGGCGGATGCAACGACATCGGGCAGTTTGGCATTACGGGCACGCCGGTCATCGATCCGAGCACCGCAACGCTGTACTTCGTGGCGGCGACGAAGGAGAGCGGCAACTTCTTTCAACGCCTGCATGCCTTGAACATCGCGACCGGCGCCGAGCAATCCGGATCGCCGGTCGTGATTCAGTCAACTATCAATGGCACGGGCGCCGGCGGCAGCACCGTGAGTTTCTCCGCGCTATGGCAGAATCAGCGGCCTGGCCTTGCACTCTTTAACGGCGGCGTCTTTGTCGCATGGAGCGGGCACTGCGATATCAAGCCCTACTGGGGTTGGTTGATACGCTACGATGCCGCAACGCTCGCTCAGACGGCGGTCTTCAACGTGGCGCCGAACGGTTCCGAAGGCGGCATTTGGATGTCCGCCGGCGCCCCGGCGGTGGACTCCGCCGACAGGATGTTTTTGTCGACGGGCAATGGCACCTTCGATGACTCGAGCAGCACGCTGCCCCCGCTTGCGCCGAATGATGATTTTTCCATGAGCTTTCTTAATTTCAATCCGGCCACTCTCACGGTGCAGGATTTTTACACGCCCACGAATGAAGCCATTTGGAACACGCCCGACCTCGACATCTCGGCCGCCGGCGTCACTGTGTTGCCGGATGGGATCGGCCCCAGCGCACACCCGAACCTGCTAGTGGGCTCCGACAAACAAGCTCATTTGTGGCTGATCGACCGAGCCAACATGAGCGGCTTCAATGCCACCTTGGACAACACGGTGCAATTCTTGACCTTACCTGATGCGACTCAATGTCCGCATCTGAACTGCGTGTTCAGTACGCCGGCTTACTACAGCCAGACGGTGTATATCGCGCCCACCGCCTGCCCTCTGATGGCGCTGCCCTTGACGGCCGGATTGTTCACCCAGACCGTGCAACAAATCGCAGTCCCCTCCTCGTTGAGTGCCGAGACCTACCCCTATCCGGGCCCGACGCCGATGGTGTCGGCATCACCCGCGGGCAACGGCATCGTTTGGGTGCTGGACAACTCCAACTTCGCCAACCAGGGCAACAATGGTCTTTCACCCGCCGGGCCTTCCATACTGCGCGCTTACAGCACCGGCAATCTGGCAACGACGTTGTATAGCAGTTCAACGCTCGCCGCCGACACCAATGGCAATGCGGTCAAATTTACCGTGCCGGTGATCGCCAACGGACATGTCTATGTGGGCGGCGGCAGCCAGTTGACGGTCTACGGACTGGCTCCCTGAGTCCGCGGCGAGGCGGCGAAGAGGTAGCCGAGGCTCACTCCGGCCCACAGCAGAAATAGCGGATCAAGCGGCAGCCGATAGCGCGTCTCGGCGGTAATGAGGGCATGCGCACCGATATGCGCCAGCATGATGGCGAAGCTCGCCAGCGCAACACCACGCAGCTGCGGGTTGCTCAGCAAGGCTTTGAGCGCGCCGAGAAATCCTAGGGGTATGGCAAATAGCACGATGAAAAAAGACATCTGCTCAAAGAAGTCAATCCAATTGTTATCGGCATCCACGAAGTTTCCGTGATATCTCATCAGCACGACCTGGTTCTGTTCGACGCCGACCTCGGCTGAGCCGAGCGGGGTCTCCAGCGGCGACAAATAAATCACGACGCGCAGCGCCGTCTTGCGCAAGAAGCGGAAAAAATCCGCGCGGATGTCCGTTTGCGCCAGCTGGCGCAGATACTCATCTTCGTTGCGCGCGCTGCTCGGATGCGATCCGGACTGCAGCGCGTGGTATTGCTCGCGCAGCTGATCCACGTAGCCATCGGCCTGGTCATGATCGATGTAGGGACTGACCGACTCAAAGGCAAAGCTATTGCCCTTGAAAAGATTCCAGCCGCCGACATTGGTCGCACTCAGGGTCAATTTCCCCTGCACATGACTCTGATAGGCCTGCCACGGAGCGGCCATGAGAACCACGATGGCGAGAGCCCATGCCAAGGTCGCGCCGCGATGCTTGAGCGAAGGTCCGCGCATGACCACGACAAAGAGCGCCAGTGGCGCGATCAACAACACGCCGGTAGGCCGGGTGTAAAAGGCCAGTCCCACGGTGAGCGCCATGCAGGCGATGGTGCGATTCGTGATACTCAACTGCGTCGCCAGATAGAAAAACAACACCACGAGAAATTCGTAGAGTCCGGTCTCACGGAGCGCGAAGTGCTCGAGCTGCAGTCCGAAATGCAGCGCATACGCCAGGGTCACGGCAGCGGGGACCCAAGGCACCGCGCTTAAGCGACTCGCGGCGCGATTGAGCATAATCCCAGTGAGCATCGCCATTGCGCCCTGAAAAAAGATCAGTGCATACGACCAATAGTTTCCAGCGATCAACTTGCAAAGGGCGATGAGCGCGATGTACAGAGGCATTCTGTCGAGCGCGCCAACGCCGGCTGCAAATCCCCGATGTTCGATCAGTTCATCGGCAAGGCGCGCGTAGGAGGGCGCACCAAACAGCAGGCGGCCGTGATCCGTCAATAGGCCATGCCTGCTGACGAGGTAGGCGATCGCAGTACCCAGCGCTGCGATTAAGACAAACAGCGCGATAAGTACAATTGCGTCGCTGCGGCGGTATTCACGCGGCATGAGGGGTCCTCAAGCATTTAAAGACGCGATTGTGCTCTATTCGGCTCGGCGGAAGCATTTTGTTTCGCGGCACTATAGAATTCGACCATGAATAGCATTGAGCCGGTGAGCGCTCCGGCACCGGCAAACAAAGTTTTAATGTGGGGCGGTCTGGCGCTGATCGGCGCGGCCGTTATTTCGGGGCTCATCAAGCCGCTGATGACGCTGGCGCGATATGTTCCTCTCGATCCCAACGAAGGCTGGAATGCCTTCTACGCGCAGATTGCAATGCGCGGCGGTGAGATGTATCCGGCCGCGAGCAGTGCCATCATCAATAACTATCCACCGCTGTCTTTTTACATCGTGGGCGTCGTGGGTCGTCTGGTCGGCGATAACATCATTGCCGGCCGCGTCGTGTCGCTGGCGAGCATGTTGATCGTGGCCGGCAATGTGTTTGCGTGGTTGCGGGCCGGCGGCTCGTCCAGGCAGGTGGCGTGGCTCGGTGCTGGCGTCGTCCTGGCGTTTGCCGTGACTTACGCGCGCTCGTACGCCGCCATGAACGATCCGCAATGGTTGGCGCATGCACTTATGACCACCGGATTGGTGGTGATTTGGCGCGGCAACGCAAGCACGCGGGCGATCTTGATGGGTTCGGCCCTCATGCTGGCGGGAGGCTGGACCAAGCACCTGTTGATTTGTCTTCCGGCAGCGACGACTTGGTGGCTCATGCGGCGCTCGAGACGCGCATTCCTGACCTGGATCGCGTGCTCCGCGGTGCTGCTGGCGCTCACCGGTCTGTTGGTATGGTGGCTGTACGGCGCTGTCTTTTTCCATGACCTGATTTTTGCGAGGGAATATTCCTGGCATCAAGCCTTCAAGGACACCGGCGCTGCGGTCAAGTGCTTCGCGCCCATCGTTCTACTGGCGCTGCTCTTGTTGCCGCATGCGAGGCGCAGCGAACGCACGGAATTTGCGGCGGTTTACTTGGCAGTGGCGGCCGTGGTCGCCGCAGTGGCCTCCGGCGGCGTTGGCGTCGACATCAACAAATATTTCGACTTCCTCATCGCTGCCACCTTGTGCGCCGCGCTCGAGGTCGAGTGGCTGTGGACCAGGCGATTGCCCGGGTCGTTGCGGACGTTGCAATTCGGCCCGGCGCTCACCTTGATGTTGGGTGTTTATCTCGGCGCGTATGCGGTCAGCTTATTGCCCGGGGCACTTAGGGACGTGCGAGGTCTGGATGCCCTGGAAAAGCAAACCTTGATCGACACGCGGCTGATTGCCAGCTTGGGGCAAGGGCGCGCCGCCTGCGATTCGCTGGAATTGTGTTACTGGGGCAAGAGCGAATTCTTGCTGGATGCGTTCGACTATGGTCAAAAACTCATCCTTGGCCAGGAGCCCATCTCCGCGTGCGCTACGGTTTTCGATGGGCGCCGAATATTATTATTGCAGCAGGATCCCAGCGAGGCCGGCGGGTCCGTTTTTTTGCCGGAGGCCTGCAATAAGCTGATTCAGAAAAACTATCATCCGGTGTCGATGTCCACGCTCGGTGTTTTCCTGGTGCCGAGCAACTTATGAGCGCTTTAGAGAGCAGAACGAATCCCGTCCTTGCCATCGTTGTCCCCTGTCACAACGAGGAGGAAATGCTGCCGTTGACCGCGCAAGCTCTGCAGTCGCTGCTGGCGGATCTGCGCAGCGGCGGATTGGCGGCCGCGTCCAGTTACGTTTGCTTCGTCGACGACGGCAGCCGGGATCGCACGTGGGACAAGATTTGTGAGTTGGCGGCAAACTCGACGGATTTTCGAGGATTGAAACTGTCGCGAAATTTCGGACATCAGGGCGCCGTCCTGAGCGGAATGTTGGAGTGCGAAGCGGATGCCGTGGTGACCATCGATGCCGATCTGCAAGACGATGAGCGCTGCATCATCGACATGATGCGTCGCTATCACGAGGGCTGCGAAGTGGTGTTGGGCGTTCGATCGAACCGCTCCAGCGATTCATTTTTCAAGCGATTCTCGGCCGAGATTTATTATCGGCTATTGCAGGCCGTCGGGGTACGGGTCGTTTTCAATCACGCCGACTTTCGGCTCATGTCGCGTCGCGCTCTGTCGTTCCTGCGCGAGTACTCCGAGATCAATCTCTTCCTGCGAGGCGTGGTTCCGCTGCTTGGCCTCAAGTCGTCGATCGTAGAGTATGCGAGACGCGAACGCTTCGCCGGCGAGTCCAAGTATCCGCTGCGCAAAATGCTGGCGCTGGCCTGGGACGGCATCACCTCATTCTCGGTATCGCCGCTGCGGACCGTTTCGGGGTTGGGAGTATTGATATCGGCTGCGGCTCTGGCAGTGACATTTTGGGCCATCTACGTGCGCTTCTTCGGCACGCATGCGGTCCCGGGCTGGGCATCCACAGTCCTGCCCATTTACTTTTTGGGAGGCATCCAAATCCTCTGCCTCGGCGTTCTCGGCGAGTATGTCGGGAAAATCTACGTCGAGACCAAGCGTCGACCGCGCTATTTGATCGATAGTCACGCCGGAGCCGGTACCGATTGGCTGCGAACGGCGAAGTAGATATCCAAGATTCGATTTCACGCGAAGCGTCGATAAATCCTTGTGACCAGGTTTGTTCAGTTCCAGAAGTTCGTCATTGTCGGAGTGCTCGCCACCGCGACGCAGTATGCCGTGCTGGTTCTTATGGTGCGCTTCCTTGGCGCTGCTCCGGTAGTCGGCTCTTCGTGCGGCTATGTCATCAGCGCGCTGCTCAATTATTATTTGAACTATCGGCTGACATTCCGCAGTGCACAGTCCCATGCGCGCGCATTGCCGCGCTTCGCGCTCATCGCGGCCATCGGACTTCTGATCAATTCCAGCATCGTCTGGCTGCTGAGCGAACGAGCATCGCTTCCCTACCTGGTCGCGCAGATAATTGCCACCGCAATTGTCCTCATATGGAATTTCGGCGCGAACAAAAAATGGACATTTTGAATTGCATCACGCAGAGCGACCTAGCATCCGCGCGCTGGGCGTAGTGTTTTTGCAACAGCGATATTGAATGGAGCTATTGATTTAACTTACTGCGTTTGCAATTGTGCGCGATTGCGCTAATCGATTGCCAAAGCGAAAATCGCGTCCTCTCGTGTGTTTACATCCACATCCAGAAACGCATGCACCGCGACTGCGTCAGAGGAGTTAAGACCTTGACCTCATTTGCAATTAATACAATCGTGAAATCATTGACTGTCGCCACTACACTGGCGCTGGTCGCGTGCGGCGGCGGCGGTGGCTCTGGTGCTCCGCCACCCAGTGGCAGCTCCTCATCCGGCGGGACTTCCAGCAGCAGCTCCTCCTCGTCGTCGAGTAGCGGCGGATCCTCGAGCTCTTCGTCCAGCGGCTCGTCGTCGAGTTCATCCTCCTCGTCCAGCGGCGGCGGTACATCCTCGAGCAGCAGCTCTTCGTCTTCGGGCGGCGGAACTTCGAGCTCCTCTTCCAGCGGCTCCTCCTCGGGCGGCTCATCGTCTTCGAGCGGCGGCCCCACGGCCAATACTTTGAGCGGCACGGCGCTCAGCGGTCCTACACCCATCGTGGGCGCCACCGTTACCCTTTGGGCGAGTGGAACAACCGCAACCCAAGTCGGCGCGAGCGCGACCACGACCGCCGGCGGCGCATTCGTGCTCAATTTCAATTGTCCCTCGTCAACCGCGCTTATGTACGTCACCGCGAGCGGCGGTGTGGTGGGAGCGGCGGCAGCCAATTCGGCCATCCAACTCACCTCGGCGCTCGGTGCCTGCGGCAGCCTGCCGGCCAGCATCGTCGTCAATGAGCTCACCAGCGTTGCCAGCGCCTATGCGTTGAGCGGCTTTGCGGTGCCCTCGACCGGCACAGCCGCGACTGTGGCTTTCCAGGGCAAGTCGCCCGGGCTTGATCAGGCTTTCAAGACATTGACCAATCTGACGGTGACCAGCACCGGCGTGTTTGAAACGACCGGGCCGGAAACCAACAAAGCGCAGGTTCAGCAAACTCTGAATACGTTGGCCAACGGCATGGCCGCCTGCGACGCCTCTGTCGCCGGCGCATGCGCGGAACTCTTTAGCTGCGCTTCGGTTAAAGCAACTTTTGTCGCCACGGGCCAAGCCTGCAACGGAGGAACTTCGCCTGCGGCAAGCGACACCTTGAGCGCGGCGCTGGTCGTCACGAATTTCGCAGGAACCGTCGCCTTGCAAGGCATCTTTGATGTGGGCACGAGCCCCGGTAGTCCCTATGTTCCGGTGCTGGCAGCATCGCCGAATGACTGGACGCTGCCGTTGGTATACACGCAGCCGAATTTCGGCCCCTTGGCCATAGATGCAGCCGGCCACGTATGGGTGCTGGGTCCGGATCCGAGCGCACCGGGAGGAACACAGTACCCCACGTTGGCTGTCATCGAACTCGATGCCAATTTCAACCTGCTGTCGCCTTCGGCGACCGGTTTCAACGGCGGCGGTGTCGCCACTTTCGACAAGAGTGACTTGAGCAATCTGGCCATCGATGCCAGCGGCAATGTGTGGATCGGCGGCAGCAGTACCGTGATCGCGGAATTAAATTCCGCGGGCGCGGCGGTTTCACCACCGGGCGGCTGGAGCACCGGCGCCCCGGGTCTCGACGGCACGGCCGGCGTGGCTATCGATTCGGCGGGCGACGCCTGGTTTGCCAGCGGACAGAGCGCCGCCACCGTGTTCGAGATGAGTCCGAGCGGCACGCCCACCCCGTCCGGCGGCTACACAGCCTCGAATTGTCCGTGTAACGGCATCGCTGCGGACCCCACGGGCAATATCTGGACGGTGAGCAATGTCGGTCTAGCCGAGATTATCGCGGGAGTGCAGGGCTCCATCCTGTCGCCGCCGGGCGCGTACAACCACGACACTCTGTTTAACTCCATCGCGGCGGACGCGTCCGGGACCTTATGGATCGCGGATCAGCACAATCATGGTATGTGGGAGTACACAGCCTCGGCGACCACGCCGAAGTGGCTTCCCACCAGCGGCGGGCCGTTCCCGAATGTCGCCGCACAAAACAATCCCTCGCACCCAGGACGGGTGGCCATCGATGGGGCCGGTCACAAATGGATCTCGAATCAATCGACCGCAACGTCTGGGCCGCCCGCGTCCAGCTTGACGGAATACAGCGCCGACGGATCGACCAATCTGTCGCCTACCGACGGATTTGGCTCAGGCAGCATCGGCGGGGCTTACTCAGTAGCGATCGATGGTTCCGGAAACGTCTGGGTCACGGCGGGCGGCACCAGCATCGTGCAGTTCGTCGGCGCGGCAGCGCCGACCAAGAATCCGATCGCAGCCGCGGTGACCAGCAGTTTCACGCCCTAATCGAAGCTTGCGCGATTTGATTGCTTCCGCGCCGGCGCTGATTTTTCAGCGCCGGCGGCGGGTGCGCGGTAACGCAACCAGGGCAGAGCCCGAGCCAGTCTTCGCAGCAAGCCGTGCTCATTGATCCACAGTGCATAGGCCACGTAGGTCGGATCGCGGCTCAGATGCCGCTCCTCGGTGCGGGCTCTGGCGTAGTACACGCAGTTCAATAGACCAAGTAAGCAGCAATTGCGCAGAGCAGCGCCGACACCTTGTTCACTGACGAAGGGCACCGAGATCAGCCACCAGCTCAAGTTTTTCGCAAGATACGCCGGGTGCTTGGTGAAGCGGTAAGGACCCCCGGTGATGATTCCGCGATTGGTCAGATTCGAAAATCGCAATCCGAAGGACACGGTGCATAGCGCGTAGGTGCATGCCAAAACAATAATGAGCGCCCCCCAAACCGCACGTAGCGTCGGCCAGGTCTGCAGCCAGTTGTCCCAATACGTGTTGTCGTCATATTGCAGGTAGAAACGCCCGATCACCGAATAAAACGGTTGATAGCAGATCAATGCGACCAGCCAGCCGGCAACCGTGGGTTCGACGCTGCGGATTTGCGTATCGAGGAGGCGCAGCGTCGCGGTATATCCGACTACGCAATACAACAAATCGACGGCGTAGGACAGATGATAAAAGACCTGATAGATGGGCATCGTCGCCGGCGCAGCGCCTTGCAACGCGCCATACAGCGAGCGTAGTTCACTACCAAGATACACAGTCATCAGCGGCAAGAAAAACGCCTTGACGGTCCAACCCAGAAGATGGCGTCCAATGAGCGGCCAATCGGCGCTGCGCCAGCGACCGAGGAACACACGGCCGAACTCGTAATATTCGTCATGCGATTCCACGCTGCGCGAGTCCGCCCACAGGAAATAAAACGGAACCAAGAGCGCGACCGGCGCGAGCGTGCGCAGAAATAGCCAGTACGGCGCGTAGAAATCGCCGTGGTATTCGGGCAGAAGCCAATAGGCAAATGCGATCACAGCCAGCGTCGCAATGAAACCATACAGCCGAATGCAAACCCGCCCGATTTTGATTGGGCGCAAGGCCTTGCCGGACAGCGCGCCTGTCCGCGCGGCGCGCAGCGCGGGCACCCACCACTCGGCAAGGGCGATGACCAGAATGATGCCGATGCATGGAATGAGCGGCGCGTAGGGAAGGATGTGTGTCCATCCCGCTTGGTTCCAGGGAGCCATGACCCACACGAGAGCCAGGCCAACGGCCATCGCCAGCAGGCTCAAGGCGAAATTCGTGGCGGACCGGGGTTGGGCCACCTCAGAGACTTGAGCCGGCTTAATCGACAAGTGCGGTCACCTGCCGCGGGCTCGATGGCTGACGGGCCCTGATGAGCAGCGCCGAACAGACCAGGATGGCATCAATGGGCACGCGATAGCGCGCTTCCATCACTCCTTCACTCTGCAACAACAACAGCAGCAGTGTCCCGAGCCCACACAGCGGCAGAATGTAGGCCGCTCCTTGATAGCGACGGCGCACCAGCGCGACTAACACCACCGCAATCAAGGGAGCCCAGAGCCAGCGCGTCCACAGGGTCAGCCAGCCGACCAGACTCGAACGATCGGAATTAGGCCAACTCTGACCGAAAAGAACATACGCCAAATCTTCCAGCCGCTGTCTCCACATCGGAAACGTACGTAGGTTTCGTACCCGATCTCTCTCGGCAATCCATGCGCCGCGCCCGTGCTTGAGGTCAATGGCGATGAGGACCACCCCAACTCGGTTCGTGGTCCACTCCGAGAAAGGATAAAAAGTCGGATTGTAGAAGCTCGGAGAGCCGAAATGATAAATGCCGTCGGCGCCGAAGTTCACTTCGATCTCGTGCATCCCGCTCACGCTGTAAATTTCGTTAAAATACAGGTTGCCCAGCGGGGAGAAAAACCCGAGTTTTGCATACGCATGGAATGATGCGGGAATCGCGAAGAGGAGGGCGGCCGCGATGGCAGCGAGCGCTTTGGAGGGCTTCTGTCGCTGCGTAAGCCAAAGCCATCCGAGACAGCCGACGGCCATCGGCACGGCGATGGTGCGGGTGAAGGCCGCGCACGCCCAGACCAGCGCCGTCAGAGCATAGGCTGCGAATGTTCCTTTGCGATGCGAGCGCAGCGTCAGCCAAAAACAGAATCCCATCAAAGACAGAAGTAAGGTCTCGTTCATGAAGTAGGCGTACATGCTGATCGACTCGGGGATCAATCCGATGATCAAGGCGCCGAGCAGCGCTCGCTCTCTGCTCTGCAATTCCCGCAACGCCCGATACCAGCCATAAGGCATTGCCGCGCACAAAATGCCGCAGCCGAGTGTCACCGAGGGCTGTGACGCTTGCGCGAGATTGCGCAGGGCAAAGATCCAAAGCTGGTAGAGATAGGGATCGATGCTGCCCATGATGCCGGGGTGCAGAAATCGTTCGCCGTTCTCCCAATGCCGCCACGGATCAGAGAAGAGGTGCTGCAGCGGCGAGTTGAAGAACGGATAGAGCAAGCGCACGAGCAGCAGCAAGCCGAAAAGCCATTGCAATGACTTCTCAGCCTTAAGTGATCCCGATGCTTGCCTGCTCCACATGTTAAGCCGCCTCCGTCCGCTGCGTAGGATAGATGGCTGGAGGCAAGTTCGCTTGAATATGAGCGCGGACGCTGCGGTTGCGCGCGGCCAGGCATGGGTTGCCTGGCGTATCGAACCGCGCTAAATCGTCAAAGGCAAAACAGCCGACAACGCGCTTTCGATCTTATCGCTGTTGAAGGAGGTCACAGCGAAATACCAGGTGCCGGACGTGAGATTCTTGATGACCTCGGTGGTATCGTCGGCGCCGTTGACGGTAATCACCGTGCTCAACGCTGCCGCGCTGGTTCCGTAGTAGATTCGATAACCCGCCAATTCGCTCACTGGCGTGCCGTTTGAATTGGTGGACGGCGGCGTCCAGGAAAGGGTAACTGATTCGGCGACAGCCGCCGTCACCGAAATCGAAAATGCGGTGAGCGCGGCGGTGTGAGCTCCATCGCTCACTGAAATGAGAATATTTGCATCGGTGCCCACATTGCTGGCCGTGGGAGTTCCCGACAGCGCGCCGGTCTTGGGGTTAAAGGTGGCCCACGACGGCGCGTTGCTGATGGCAAAGGTTAGGGTGGCGCCGGAGGCGTCAACTGCCGTCGGAACAAAGTTGTAGAACGAACCAACCGTGGCCGCAGGCGCGCTCCCAGAGATGGATAGGCTCGAGCCATTGATTGCCGGGGTCACCGAAATCGAAAACGGCGCGAGGGCGGTGGTGACGCCCCCTTCGCTCGCGCTGATTTGAATTTTGGAATAGACGCCGACATTTGCCGCGGTGGGAATGCCGGACAGAGTGCCTGTGGTGGCATCAAAGGAGGTCCAGGCGGGCTTGTTCGCGATCGAAAAGGAAATGGCGCTGCCGGTCACCGCATTGACGACCGGTTTGAAATTGTAGGCGACACCCACCGCGATCGACTGCGCGGGGCTGCCGGAGATCGCGAGGCTGGCGTTGGCTGAGGTACTCGAGGCGGCTGTGGAATCGGCTGAGCCGGAAGAGTTGCCTCCGCAGCCGCCGAGCGATGCGCCCAGGGAAATTACAAGAATGAAAGCAAAAAAACTTTTTACCGTCGATACCATTGCCGCGTATTCCTTCAATTGGTAATTCACGCGGACCACAAACGACGGACAAAAATATGCAGTAGCTCACGAGAGCAGCATTTGTGCTGTCCCCGGTAACTCCGCTATCTGCCGCTTGCAGACCGGAAGCTTTGCGCCCCCACCTCACGGCAGGTTTGCCCTTGGAGTCCGTAGTTAACTCGCAGACCGCCAAACCGGCAATATGTCGTAGCCTGCCGACAATGCGAGTATGCGTCGGACAAAACGTGAATCGAATGTTGGAAACGTGCGCGTCTTCGCAGAAATGCGCGCCAAATTTTGTTTGCGATCGACTATTTGTCTTTATCGAGAACGCGCGGCGTGCGCCCGGCGTTTATTCGGGCGATTCTCGAGGCTCTAAAACCTGAAGTAAATGAAATCGCCGGAATTTGCTGTTCGTAGGATGAGGATTGCGAGGAACAGGCCGGTGGTGGTCGCCGTTCGCAGCGCGAGCCAGGAGCCTGACGCGATCTGCATCCTCGGGATCCCAGATTCGCTGCGTCGATCGAGGAAATAATGAAGCACCAGCGGCACTGAGTAGATGCCTATCAGAGCGACAAAATACGCTGCCGCTTCCCAATCCGCGGCGACGGTTTGCCAGGGCCGCAATGTCAACTCATTGACCAGGTAATGAAAGTCGGTCTCCCTGAACAGCAGCCATCCGATGTTGGTCAGCGCGAACATGAGCAATATCTGCAGCGGTGCCACTCCACGCCGCGCCCAGAGTCCGGGAGGCAACAGGCTTCCCAAATACCGCGACCCGACGATCAGCGCTCCCCAGTAT
>Ga0302326_10013054_pt1 | contig 17628 bp, 14 predicted proteins | sample Palsa_T0_3_FD_202264 | JGI IMG/M metagenome (GOLD analysis project Ga0302326, IMG submission 202264) | Peat permafrost microbial communities from Stordalen Mire near Abisko, Sweden - Palsa_T0_3 | ecosystem: Environmental > Terrestrial > Soil > Palsa > Peat permafrost | place: Sweden: Abisko... | reverse complement strand
ATGCGCGAACTGGTCGATATCGAGGGTGGAAGTGTTGGAGGCCAGCACGCAATCCGGCCGCGTCACGCGCCCCAGGTCGGCGAACACCGACTTCTTCAGGTCCAGGTTTTCGAACACGGCTTCCACCACGATATCCACCTGGTCGAAACCGTCGTAGGTGAGCGTGGGGCGGATCAGCGACATGACGCGATCCACTTGTTCGGGCGTCATTTTGCCCTTGGAGGCCGAGATGTCGTAGTTCTTGCGGATGGTGGCGAGTCCGCGGTCGAGGGCGGCCTGGTCGGATTCCTTCAGCAGCACCGGGATGCCGGCGTTGGCGTAGTTCATGGCGATGCCGCCACCCATGGTGCCAGCGCCGACTACCGCCGCCGCGCGGATCTCCGCCGTGGGCGTGTCTTTGGGCACGCCGGGGACCTTGGCGGCTTCGCGCTCGGCGAAGAACAGCCGGATCAGGTTGCGCGACTCTGCGGAGAGCACGCAATCGGCGAACAGTTCGATTTCACGCGCGGAGCCCGCATCGAAGCCCCCTTGGATACCGGCCGCGATGGCGTCCACGGCCGCGTAAGGCGCGTGCGCGCCGCGGGCGGTCTTCTTCAGGCTGGCGCGGGCCGCGTCGATCGCGGCGGCTGCCACGGTGTAATCGGCGATCTTGGCTTCCTGCTCGCGGACTTTGCGCGTTTCGCCGACGGCAGCCTTGGCCCGCGCAAAGGCGATGGCGCCCGCCAGCAGGTCGCCGTCGACAATTTGGTCGACGATGCCTTCCGCCAGCGCGCGTTTCGCACTGATATGCTGCCCCAGCGTGCAGAGTTCCACGGCGGTGGCCGCGCCGCACAGTCGCGGCAGGCGCTGTGTTCCGCCCGCGCCAGGAATGATGCCCAACAACACTTCAGGCTGCCCCACTTTGGCGCCCGGCACGGCCACGCGATAGTGGCAGGCCATGGCGAACTCCAGTCCGCCTCCCAGCGCGGTGCCGTGGATGGCGCACACCACCGGCTTGGGACAATCCTCGATGCGCCGCAACAGCGCGTGCACGCCGTGCGAGCGGTCGATGGAAACTTCGCGATTGGGAATGGTGCCGAAGACCTTGATATCGGCCCCGGCGATAAACGTGTTGCCCGCGCCGATGAGCACGACGGCTTTGGCGGCCGGGTCCGCGGCGGCCCGCGCCACGCCGGCGTCGATGCCTTCTGGCACTCCGGGGCTGAGAGCATTTACGGGCGGATTGTCGATCGTTACGATAGCAACGTCGTCTTGGACGGTGTAATGGACAAGTTCTGGCATGGGATTGCGATCCGATCCATTATGGCATGGCCTGTGGCGCGGCTAAGTCCGCGCCAGCGGTGGGGGCAGCCCCCGGAAACCTCGCGGTGGGGAATAGCATCGAAAAACTTGACGTTGCCTTCCCCCACCGCATGGCCACACGGCTATCCTAGGAAGAGGGGACTTGCCCGAATCCGGGCGGCGCGGGTATACTGACATTTTTGCCGATACCGTGAATATGACGGTGAGAGACGAATTCGATCCGCTGGCTCCGCAACGGGAAGCCGCCTTCTTTTATGGGCTATTTCTGCGCGGCCATCCGGTCGACGCGCTGCGCCAGGATATCGACGTACCCCGCCCTCTGCTCGATAAGTGGATGAAAGCGCACGACTTCGAGGCCACCTTCCGGGAAAACCTACAGCGTGTTTACACCTATCGCAAGCAGGTGCTGGCCATTTTCGACGGCCTGGTCCTGAACGAGCAGAATCGGGACCGCGTGCAGTAATACCCCTTCAGGTCTCGCTAGGGAGCCGTTCTGCATAAATAGTGGGGCAGGCCCTCGGCCTGCGGCGGCCTCCCAGGCCGCCATCTTCATCTTCGCCAAGGCTCTATTTCCGAGAAAGAACGGTCCAATGAACCCGACCCCGAGGGTCCCCGCCAGGGGCCTGTACGACACTAGTGACAATGGGCACCCCGTCTGCCGCGATGGCAGGCGAAACCGCCTGCCTCACCAAAACACCAAATGCATTCCTCCTACTTACAAGACTGCCGCAAACGCCTCGAACAACTTCCGTTGGGATGTATCCCGCCGCACTTGATCTTCCGGATGCCATTGCACCGCCAGAGCAAACTTCCGATCATTCCGTTCCAAAGCTTCTACAACGCCATCCGGAGTCGACCGGGCCGTCACCCGCAAGCCGGCGCCGACCCGCTCCACCGCCTGATGATGGCGCGAATTCACCGCGTGCAGGCCTTCCCCCAAAATGCGGGCCAGGCGGGAATCGGGCTCGACCGAGATTTGGTGTGCCGGCAGCGCCGGATCGGCGCTCCGCACCACGTGTATGGCCGAGTTGTCCAAATGCTGGATGAGCGTGCCGCCATGTACCACGTTGAACAGTTGCAATCCGCGGCAGATGGCCAGCACCGGGAGGTCCGCCGCCAGCGCCTGGGTCAGGAGGCTGGCTTCCAGAGCGTCGCGTTCGTCGTCGGGCGGCTCGTTGCCGGGACGGGGCACTGCGCCGTAGCGGGCGGGATTGAGGTCCGTCCCGCCGCTCAGAACCAAGCCCTGCAACCCGTCGAGCGGCCGGGGATGGTCGGGCGAAATCGGCACAGGCTCGATGCCCGCCTGCCGCAGCGCCTCGGCATAGGGTACCGCTTTATGCGGCTCGCTGAACGTCAATCCGGCCTTCACACTCATTCCGAACCCTTATGCTCGGCCCGGTCGAGGCGCCCCTTCAGCGGCAGCAGCAGGCGCAGCGTGATCAAATTCATCAGGCTCAGGATGATGGCGATTTCGTAGTGGGCGGTCGCCACCGCGGCGCCCACTACGCCCGTGTTCCAGATGCTGGCGGCGGTGGCCGTTCCGTGTACGTTCCCCCGGCCGCGCATGATGGCTCCTCCGCCGATAAAGCCGATGCCGGTGGTCAGGCCCTGGATAATGCGCGAGCGGGCGGCCATGTCGGGACCCGCCAGGGTATCGGCCAGCAGCACATAGCCGCAACTGGCCATGGCCACTAGTGGAAACGTCCGCACGCCGATGCTGTGCTGGGCCTGCTCGCGCTCCCAGCCGATAGGCAGCGCCAGGAAATAAGCACCTGCGACCTTGCCGCCTATCACGGCGCACACGTGCCAGTCAATCAGTGAATACAGCCAATCCATTGGGCTAAGGATAACAACTTAGCGGGCGAATAGCGCGCAGACGCCGTTTTGCGGCTATAATTGGAGATTAATCGCATGGGGCGCAACTGTACTTATACCGATGAAAATTCAACGGTTTGCAACATGAAACTGAAGATTCCTCTTTATGTCTGGAAACATTCCGTGTTAATTATGTTTTATGGAGAAGTCCAACCAGTCCTCGTTCCTTAAGAGTCTTGCGCTGGCATTTGGCGATGGACTCGCGTTTGGCGTGGCGGTGAAACTCGCACAAGGACCCTCCAAAACCCGGGAGGATAGTATGACCGACCTTGGTCCGCTGGCGGAAAGGCTGAGAAAAGTGGAAGACCACAGAGAGCAGTCACAAACAATTGATAAAGAGGCCCTACTGAAGTTTGGCGAGGGTCTGGACGGGCGGGTGCTCGAGAAGGTGATCGTGGCATTGGAAGCCCGCCTCACCGAGCATGGCGGGCAAGTGGACCGGCGTCTGGCTGAGATCGACGCGCAGGTCGCCCTGGATCTGAAGGCTGTGGATACGCACACGGCCGCGCAGACCAACGCCGTCGAAAAAGCCATTCAACACGTCGAAGCCCAGGTCCGCGATTACGTGGCGGCGGCTCAGCAGTCGAGCGCCGAACAGATCGCCGGCGTGGATCAGAGGCTATCCGCGCTGCAGGAGGCTTTGCCGGCCAAATTCCGCGAGATCATCGAAGCTGTGCGCCAGTCCATGGAGGCGCGCCTTGCCCTGGAATTGACCCAGGTGGAAAACCGCGTGGCGGCGGGCCGGGTCGCGCCGGAACAACTGCAGGAACTCGAGGCTAAGCTGCGCGGCGAGGTGGAGGGGCTCTCGGGCCGCCTCTCGGCGGAGATGCACGGCTTGGCCGAACATCAACAGAGCCAGGCGGCGCCCTTGCAGCAGGCGCTGCAACAGCTCGAGACCAAATTGACCACCCTGCGCGAGGAACTGCCGCCCAAGATCCGGCAAATCGTGGAAGCGGTGGAAGCTTCCATGGACGCGCGCATCTCGGCTGGCAATCAGCAGGCTGCCGGCCGGATGGCCGGCCTGGAGCAGGCGCTGACCGCGCTGCGCGCCGAACTGCCCGCCGCCGGAAGTTATCAACAGGTCATCGACGACAGTCTGCGGCATCACGCGGAGCAGGTGGGCGCGCTCGACCAGAAGCTCACCGTTTTGCAGGAAGAACTACCGCCTAAAATCAAGGCGATCGTAGACGCCGTGCGCGACTCTCTGGATGCCCGCATGGCCGTTGAACTGCAAGCCATCGAGCAGAAACACAGCGCCCAGGTGCAGCAGGCCGAGGCGCGCTTCACCGAGTCGCAGCAGCAGTTGCGGCAGCAACTGGCGGCCGAAGCCAAAACACCGTGGCTGGAGCAGGATCTGGCGAAATTGCACGCGGATCTGACCGCCGTGGAGACCCGCCTGGAAACGGGCGACCGGCACGTGGCGGAACACTTCGGCGGAGAATTGGAATCGCTACAGGCGCGCCACCGCACCGAAATAGAGCAACTCGAAGCTCGCCTGCGCGCGGAGCGCGCGGCGGAGAATCTTCCGGCGCAGATCCAATCCGCCGTCGACCAGATGGGGCAGTCCATGGAGAGCCGGCTCGCGGCTGAAATCCGCGATCTGGAGGCCCGCCGGCCGGATCGCTCCCCGGAACTGGAAAAGGCCTTGCAGTATGCATCCCTGCTGGAAGCCCGCGTACAAGCGCTGGAACAAAAGCTGCAGCGTAGCGCCGAAGAAACGGTGGACCGCGCCGTGGAGCGCGTCTGGGAGGCCCTGGAGAGCCGCCTGCAACAGCGCGCCGCGCAAGCTCCGCCAGCCGTGCAGCCGATGGAAACCATCACCGGCTTGCGCCAAAAGTCGACCAGTGCCGAGCAAAGTGTGCTGGATCTGATCGCAGGCATCGGGCAACTTTTCGAAAAGCCCGCGCCGCGCGTGGTGCGCGAGACGCCGCCTCCCGAAGCCTCCGCACCCGCCGCTCCCGCACCTGTGGCGGCCACACCCGTAGCTGCAGTGCCCGCGGCGCCAGAGCCCGTGGCGCCGGCGCCGATCGCACCGGAGCCTGTGGCGGCCGCGCCTGTCGAAACCAAGCCCGCCGCAGCCGTGCACGTAGAGCCCGAGCCAGTAGCGGCGGCGCCCGCTCGATACCAGCCTAAGCCCGAAGCGAAACCCGAGCCGGCCCCCGTCATCGTCATGCCGGAGACCGCCGCCAAGGAACTGCCGATAACCGTGGAGGTACCGGCATTTCCGGCCGCGCACGAGGAGCCCGCCGCCGCGCCCATGGCTGCCGCCAGCGCCACCGACGCGAACACGGAGACCAAGCTCGAAGACAAGCCGCCGGTGATTCTCTTCAAGCCCAAAGAGGCTGGACGCAAGTGGCGCATCCCGTTTGTTTCGTCGTTCCTGCTGATGGCGATCGCCATCGCCTGGCTGGAGTTCATGTAGATCTGCGGGATCCCGCAGTCCGCCCAGCACGCAAAGCGGTATCCTGCGAGTATGGCGCCTCCTGCGAAACGGGCGTATCTGCAATTGGGCTTGGTGGTGCTGCTGGCCACCGTGCTAGTGCTGTTGGCCGTGCTGCAATACCGCTGGAGCCTCGAGATCAGCCGCGCAGAACGTACCCGTATCGAAGCCAGTCTGAATACTTCCGTGAACCAGTTCCGGCAGGAGTTCTATCGCGAGCTGGTGCAGGTTTCCACTGCATTCCACAGCGATCCCACGGCCGATGCCGACGACTTCTGGTCCGCCTATGCGGAGCGCTATCAGGCTTGGGCGCGTACCGCCCCGCGTCCCGACTTGGTGGCCAACGTTTTTGTGTGGCAGGCGGGCACGCCGGCGGATTCCAAGCTGCTGCTGCTGCGTCCCGCGGACAACCGCTTCGATCCTGTGGAATTCCCTGCATCGCTGGTGAGCCTGCGTGCCCGGTTTGAAGACGAATCCCGCCAGCCGCTGGGCCCCGGAGGTCCGCCACCCGCGCCCGAACTCCGCGGGTTCACCTGGACGCTCGAGGAGCGCATCCCGGCTCTGGTGCGTCCGGTGTTCAACGTATCGCGTCCAATCCGCGGCCCCTGGAACCGGCGCGCGGCTGGCCCCAGGGACGCTTCCAGCCCGCCGCCGCGCGTGCTGCTGGGATTCGTCATCGTGGAGCTCAACCGCGCCGTGCTCGACCGCCTGCTGGGAGAGTTAGCGCAGCGTTATTTCGCCGGACCGGACGGGTTCATCTACAACGTCGCAGTGGTTAGCGGCGGGCCGGAGGGCGCTATCGTCTATCGTTCCGATCCGGAGATTTCCGCAGCATCTCTGGCTCCGGCGGATGCGCATGCTGCGCTCCTGCCTACCATGGAGCCTCCCCCCAGGGACCCTGGGGCGCGCCCGCGCATGAGCCGGGGCGGCGGCGTCAACCGGGGAGCCTTCGCGCCGCGTCCGCGCGGCGCCATCATCGTGCCTTCCGCCAGCGAAGAACCCTGGCAGTTGCTGGCCCGGCACCGCGGAGGCTCGCTCGAATCCGTGGTGGCCGCCGACCGCCGCCGCAACCTAGTACTCAGCTTCGGCGTGCTGCTGGTGCTGGCCGTGAGCATGGCCTTGGTCATCGTTTCCACGCAACGGGCCCGGCGTCTGGCGCGCCTGCAGATGGCATTCGTAGCGGGCGTCTCGCACGAACTGCGCACGCCCGTGGCAGTGATCTGCTCGGCGGCGGACAACCTGGCCGAAGGCTTCGTGGGCGCCAAAGACCAGGTAAAGGAGTATGGCTCCGTGATCCGCAATGAAGGCCGCCGCCTGGCGGGCATGATCGAACAGATCCTGCACTTCGCGGCCGGTCAATCGCGGCGCGCCAGCTACGATCTGAGGCCGGTCGCAGTAGCCGACGCCGTCGCCAGTGTGCTGGCCAACATCTCGCCGCTGCCGGAAGCCGCGGGCGTCGCCATGGAGCGCGAGATCGACCCGCACCTGCCGCCGGTGCAGGCCGACACAGCGGCCCTTGCGCGCTGTCTTGAGAATCTGGTTTTGAACGCGCTCAAATATGGCGGCGACAGCCGCTGGGTACGGGTGCGCGCGGAAACCTTCCCCCAGCAGGCCGGCGGCGCCGCGCGGGTGCGCATCTGCGTCGAAGATCGCGGGCCGGGAATCGATCCGGCGGACCTGCCCCACATCTTTGAACCGTTCTATCGCGGCAAGGCCGCGCAGGCCGCCCAGATTCATGGCACTGGATTGGGACTGAGCTTGGCGCGCGATATGGCGGAAGCGATGGGCGGGCGTCTGGAAGCCTCCAGCCAGCCCGGGCGCGGCAGCACGTTCACGTTGGAATTGCCCGCCGCGGAGCCCGCGGGGCAACCTGCCGCCGAGCCGTTGCCGCGCACGGCTTAAATCATGGAACGCCGCATCCTGCTGATCGAAGACGAGCCCGGTCTGGTGATGACCCTGGGCGACCGCCTGCGCAGCGAAGGTCACCACGTGGAAGCCGCCGCGGACGGCCAGACCGGATTGGACATGGCCTGTGCGGGGGCCTTCGATCTGATCATCCTGGACATCATGCTGCCGCGCAAGAACGGCATGGACGTCTGCCGCGATCTGCGGCAGCGGGGCATCTCCACGCCCATCCTGATGCTGACCGCGCGCGGCCAAACGGTGGACAAGGTGGTGGGCCTGAAGATCGGCGCGGACGACTACCTGACCAAGCCCTTCGAGATGCTGGAAGTGCTGGCGCGCGTGGAGGCGCTGCTGCGGCGTGCGCCGGGGTTTGGCACAGCGGGAGATGTCTACCAGTTCGGACCGATTCGCGTGGACCTGCGCCGCACCGAAGTGGTGCGCCATGGCAAACCCGTGACGCTTTCAGCCAAAGAGTTCCAGCTTCTGCGCTACCTGGTGGAGCACCGCGGAACCACCGTGTCGCGCGAGACGCTGTTGAGTGAGGTTTGGGGCTACGGCGGCGTGACCAGCAGCCGAACGGTGGACGTGCACGTAGCCTGGCTGCGCCAGAAACTGGAGGAGGACGCCCACCAGCCCCAATGGATTCTGACGGTGCACGGCTTGGGCTATAAGCTGGCGGGGTAGGTTCCGGCGGCGAAGCTTGCCTGAGCCAGCAAGCGATGGAATCGGGTACCATAGAAGACGGAGGAATGGCCGAGTGGTTGAAGGCGGCGGTCTTGAAAACCGTTAGTGGGGTGACTCACTCGGGGGTTCGAATCCCTCTTCCTCCGCCAAGTATCCGGTTTATTTTCAATAGTTTAAGTGACCGGAAGCCGCCTGTGCCCAGTTTGTGCCCGATAAATCCGAAGGTGCCGCGACGGGCAATGGGAGTCGCGAGGTTTAGTACGGCTTTCGTGGTTCTGGCAACTGCTTTCCCGAGAGCAGAAACTTTCAGCAGTTCCGTTTTGCGGGATCGCGGCGGCGCCGGATCGATTCGGACTTCGGTCCCGCGGGCCGCCGATTTCGAGGAGCTGGGCGTCCACCGTCAAGTTGAACATTCTGCCTTGCCAAGGTTGGTGCGTCCCTCGCTCGAGACTGGGACGAATTACGCAACTGTATTCAATGGCGATTTCTGTTACAACTGAAGCCAGATTCCGATGGTATTTATGGACGGAATCTGCTCGGCTGAAAGGTGCCAGTCGTTACCATTCGGACTCTGCCAACTTTGCAGGTCGCACCACGGTCGCTTTGACATGACGATTCCGAAAGTGTTTGTCTCCTATTCCTGGGACGAAGAACAACACAAGGCTTGGGTCAGAAGCTTTGCAAGCAAGCTCAGGTCTGAAGGCATCGACGTAATTCTAGACCAGTGGCAAGTCCAACCCGGCGATCAACTGCCGGCTTTCATGGAACAATCCGTCCGCGAAAGCGATTTTGTCCTCATCGTTTGCACACCAAGGTACAAAGAGAAATCCGAAGGGCGCCTTGGTGGCGTGGCTTATGAGGGCGACATCATTCAAGGCGAAGTCTTCGCTAAAGCAAACCATAGAAAATTCATTCCCATTTTGCGAACGGGAATCTGGACGGAAGCCGCGCCGTCTTCTCTCTTGGGCAAGGCGTATATTGATCTTCGAGATGGTGTCAACCATGCAGAGAGTCACGCGAATCTGCTGCGAACGCTGCACGGAGTGTCGCTAAAGGCGCCCCCAGTTGGCCAAAAGCCAGAGCTTGCCTTGGATCTGGGCAAACCAATCGGAACGCTCACTATCGTTGATGACTCGATGACATACGGTGTATCCCATCTCGATGTCACTCCGGACGGACGATATGCGGTATCGAGCTCCAGCATTGCTCCCAAGATCAGCTATTGGACTTTCCCCGAAGGAAGGCGGCTCCTAAGTATCGATCCAGCCTATGCCGACAACAGGTACCACATCGATGCCATTTCCATAAAAGCCGACGGACAGCAGGCCCTCATCGTATCAGAGGGCGCCGGAATCAACATATACGATCTTTCCACGGGAAAACGTATACAGGAAGGGGTTCGATACGGCGGTGGCATCCGTAGGATGCGAACGACATCGGATTGGAAACGTGCGGTTTGCGCAGGCTGGCAGTACATTGAGGTTTTCGAAATAGGCGGCTTTGGTTCACTCAAGAAAATGACAACTCAGCCCGAGGGCTTCTGGAAGAGCAGGTTCAACCCGTATTCCATCTTGTGCTTGGCAATCGATGATGAAGCTAGCATAGGCATCACGGGAAGCAACCATGATGACCTGAAAATATGGGACCTCAAAGTGGGAAAAGAGATGCGAACCCTGTACGGACATACCGGCTCAGTGCGGTCTGTCGCGATGAGCCGGGACGGCCAAATCGCCGTCTCCGGTTCTGCCGACGCAACTCTTCGAGTCTGGGAACTCCGAACCGGGCGAGAACTGCGTACGATGTCGGGACACACCAAGGCCGTAAATGGTGTAGTGCTCAGCAGGGATGGAACGGTCGCTGTGTCCGGTTCGAGCGATAAAACCGTTAGGATCTGGAACGTAAATACTGGCTTGAGCATGTCTGTATTGGACGGCAACGCTCAAGAGGTCAATGTCGTTGCCCGTGCGTCAGAGGGAAAGTATATATTCTCGGGTGCAGATGGGAACGTCGTTAAAATGTGGGAAATGGGACCATGAATTGCGGACCGGCCCCAATTTAGACCTCTCGCGCAGTCTCGCCCAATTCCGAGTCCAACGCCTAAATCGTCTGAATGATGAGGAACGTGAGACACGACTACATCCGGATCGCCGCATCGCCCGCAATCCGGACACAATGATGCCGTGCTCACGACTCTTGGACCTGCGGATCAGCTGCGCTGGTTCCTGTCCTGCCGGAGGTTTGTTCGAATCCCTCTTCCTCCGCCAGCATATATACTTGATTTTAAATAACATAACTAGAAAGCACGTTTGGTGGTTGCGTAGTGTGTTATCCTCTTTTTCGTGATCTGCATCTGTCGTCGGCACGCTGGAGAAGGTACTAGTTCACAAGCCCGCGCCGGCGTTCGGCGGTGATCGAGTACGCGATCGGGCTAGCGAATGTGGCAGAAAGTCAAGGTTCCCGTCGGGTCGCCGCCGCGCTGCCTCGTCACTGTCGCAGTAAACGTGACCGGCTGTTTCACGAAAGCGCCCGCAGAACCGCGGCCTTGAGAAGCGGCAGATCATCCTTGATGGTCTTGAATATGACCGGCAATTCAATCCGCTCATACTGATGCCGTAGCCAGTTTCCGATACCCCGAATCTCGCGCCATTCAATGCCCGGAATCTTGTTTTCAGCAACGGCGCCCAGGCGAATCGCGGCCTCGCTAATGATTTGCAACTTCCGTTCTACGGCGGCGATAGTTTTAGGATCTTCGCGAAAGGCGTCGAAGTCCATCTCCGCCGTGAACCGCTCGATCATCCCGATCGCGTCGGCAATATCACGGAGCAATGTTTCGGTGGCTCTAAAAGGCAAGCACTGCCTCGCGTGCTGCGCGCTCGCGAACGCCTTCCTTAAGCATCCGGGCCGGGGAAAGGTCCACCTTCACCCCCAGGAGGTCCGCAAGATGGTTTTCGAGCCTCACCCGGTCCAAGAGGGAATACTCGCGGCCGCCGTCGAATTCCGCTATGAGATCCACGTCCGACGCCTCGCGCACAGCCGTTCCTCGCGCGTATGAGCCGTGGAGCGTCAAATGCTCCACTCCGGCGGCCCTCAGTTCCGCTTCGTGCTCCCGCAATTTGGCGATGATTGTGGACTTGTCCATCCTCGATCCTGCACGATATTATTTTCGCGCATCTCAAGGTCTCACGACAACCACGGAGGATAAAATGTCAAGGCAAAGTAGAAATGTCCTATTCTCTGCAAAGTAGAAATGTCCTGTTTTGCCGGGGTGGGGAAACCTTGCATGTTAATCTGGGCGTGCCGGTGAAGCGGAGACGGGCAATGCTGGCGAGCAACCTGATCGAGGAATAGCCGGCCGGAACTCATCGTGGACGATGGGTAGGGCGCGCTCCTTCCGTCGCGTCCTTGGACTGGGGCTCGGGGGCCGACCAACGGGAGGCGGTACCCCGCCCTCAGGTTTGTTTGGTTTTGGTTTTGAGAGGACATCGGACCGATAGATTCCGTCATGCCTGAAAAACGCATTCCGGGAATGCCCTCGATTCTCGGAGGTCGCGGTGACGGAGTGGCGGGGAAGGCATCGGCGCAAACTCTCTTGGGACGATCACAATCCGGCCCGCGTGGAATCCGGTCGTTTGGAGAGTTTCCCCGTACGGGGCGCCTTTGGACTTCGCGCCACTTCGGTGGCGGCGTTGGGGCCGTCATTGAGATTCCTCCGGCCTGGCACCGGAAGCACGGCTGGCCTCCCAGATCTTGGGGGCCTTCTTCAGGTCGAAGTTTTTATTCCACTCACTGCGCTTGACCGGCTTGGCCGGGGCCTTCGTTTGGGCTGGCTTAGCGGGCGCCACTTTGGGCCTCTGGGCACACTCGGTAATGCGCAGATACCGGTCCCGGAACCGCACCGCCACGGAACCGTCCCGCCGCTGCTCGACCCGGACGAAGGCACCCCGCAGGCCCGTGCAGACGTCCTTGCGCGCGATCTGATAGACCTTGGTATCCAACGGGAAGGTGTAATCGTTGTTCACCCGGCGCTGTTCCACGTGGCTCAGAATCGCTGCCAGATCGTGATGCTTCTCCAGCCGCCGGTGGGCATCGTCCGCGCTGGCCGGCGCCACCGCCAGCGTGCGGTTCGCCCAAGGCACAAACTCGGTTTCCAGGTAGTGGTTGGCCTGCTCTAAGGTGGTCACTCCAGCTACCCGCATACCCTTCACCAGCCGATCCTGAGCGGTCAAAAATCCGCGTTCCACCCGCCCCTTAGCCTGCGGACTGTGCGCCGCTATCCAGGTGATTCCCAACTCCTGTAAGGCTCTGCCAATCTGCGTCGGCGGCAACTCCTCCCGCTCCCTTCCTCTCCGACTCCCGTCCCGCTTTGTTTTCACCGCAGTTTGAAACAGGGACGCTTTGTCGGTGTAGTAACCCAACGGCCGCCCGTGTTTTTTGATATATCGCTCCAGCAGGTTCATGTTTTCCACGGTAGAGTCACTCGCCACAAATCGCGCGAACCAACGGCTGCTCGCATCGTCAATCATGTTGATCAGCATGATCCTCTCTCCGCGTCCTTCCAACCAGTCGTGGTTGCTGGTGTCCCACTGCACCAGTTCGCCCACCCGGCTGCGCCGCGGACGCCATTCATGGATCTCCGCCACCTGCCGTTTCCGCCCCCGCCAAAGCTTAGCCCCCATCATCCAGCGCCGCACTGTCTCCCGACTCACCTCGATGTCGTGTTTCTGGGCCAGGTACTCGGTGGCCAGCGTCGGCCCAAACCCTCGGTAATCCGTCCCTGATAGGATGGCCACCGCCTTCTGTTCGGTATCCGCATCGATCTTGCGATTGGACGGCAACCCCCGCAGGCCGTGCGCCACCACCTGATCGCCGCGCCGCTTCAGTTCCCGCAACAGACGCCTCACGTGTCTTTCCGTGATCCCCAACTCTTCGGCTGCTTCCTTCTGCGTAATCAGCTTCTTCTTCGCCTTCTTCAGGGCCACCAGGCGGTCCCGTTCGGCTTGTGTCATCAGTAGTAGTCCTTCTGGCATCCCCCCCAGCTTGGGGCCGTCAACCGGACATTTCTACTTTGCGAAAATAGGACATTATCAAAACAGAAGCGGCACCCCCCCTGTGAGCAGCTCGCCGTTTGATGGATCGCGTACCGACGTTCCGCTTACACTGCGTCGATATGGCACGCGGGCCAACCAAGCACAAGGATGGTACCGAGCCTTGGGCAGGAAGTCGAAGCGCGAACGAATCCCTCTTCCTCCGCCAGCCCAGCCCGCGCACCCGGTACCGGTACGTCATCTGAGTCGCTCGATTGACCGGCAATACTTGGCGTGGTAGCGTGGCACACATGCCAGCCAACCGTATCCCTGAAGTCGCCCGCTACGTGCTCTGTGCCGCCGTGCTGCTTCTGGCTGCCGCCGCCCACGCCGCCACGCCGGTCTCGTTCCGAACTCCGCGAGTCTATCCGGCCGCAGGCGCAACCCAGGTAGCCGCAGCCGATTTCAACGGCGACGGTTATGCCGACCTGGCTGTGGTGGACTATTCGAACGCCGTCGCGATCCTGCTGAACAACGGCCACGGCACATTTCGGCCCGCCGTCACCTACGCTGCCGGAACCGGCGTCACCGGTTTGGCAGTCGGCGATTTCAACGCCGATGGAATACCGGATTTGGCGGTCACCGACAACAACAACTGCGGGACCTATCAATGCGCCGGTTCGGTCTCCATCCTGCTCGGCAATGGCGATGGGACTTTCCGGCCGCCTCTGACCTTCACCGCCGGAATTGGACCGTCCGCGGTGGCCGCCGGCGACTTTAACGGCGACGGAAAACTCGACATTGTCATCGTGAACTACGGTTACGCCGGAGGAGGCGACACCATCTCGGTGCTGCTGGGGAACGGCGACGGGACGTTCCAACCCGAAGTGGATTTTACCGTCGGATATGGGCCCGACTCGGTGGCTGTAGCGGACTTCAACGGCGACGGCAAGCTCGATCTGGCGGTGGCGCTATCCGTGGGCGGCGCTGCCCTTCTGCTGGGAAACGGCGATGGCACATTTCGGACATCGACGGGCATCGGGGTGCCGTATGACCCTAACTCGATCATTGCAGGGGACCTCAACGGGGATGGAAAGCAGGACTTGGTGGTGGCTGGGACTTACAGCGCCAACAAGGATACGGTTTCGGTTCTGCTGGGCAACGGGGACGGCACTTTCCAACCCGCAGTGGGTTATCCCGCGCAGAAGAACGCCTTCGCTCTGGTCTTGGGCGACTTTAATGGAGATGGGCAACCGGACGTCGCCGTGGCTAACGCCACCGGTCCGCGGGGTTACTCCGCTACCCCCGGTGTCACCATCCTGCTCGGCAAAGGCGATGGCACGCTCGAACCAGCGGGCTTCTATGGGTCTGGCGGCACCGATGAAGGTATCGCCGTGGCGGACTTCGATAAGGACGGGAGACTGGATTTGGCGGTCGGCATTGGCGATGCGGTCGCGGTCATGCGCGGCGATGGACACGGTCATTTTCAGAGAGCCGATTCCTACGCGGCTGGGGTCTCCCCCGACTCCGTAGCGGTGGCCGATTTCGATGGCGACGGCAAGCTCGACATGGCGGTGGCTAACTCCAGTTCCCAGAACGTCTCATTCTTGCGAGGCAATGGCGATGGCACCTTTCAGCCACCGGTCAACTATGCGGCCGCAGACAATCCCGGTTCCATTGTCGCGGGCGACTTCAACGGGGACGGGAAGCCAGACCTGGTCATGACTAACTATTATCTGGATGCCGTGTCGATCATGCTGGGCAATGGCGACGGTACCTTTCAGCCGCCCGTGACTTACCCGGTGGCCAGCGATGCCGACTTTCTGATTGTGGGCGACTTCAACGGCGACCAGAATCCGGACATCGCCGCCTTCGAAAAAAACTTGGATAACTCCGGTACCATTTCCATCTTGCTGGGCAAGGGCGATGGTACGTTTCTGCCGGTTTCGAGCTTTGCCCTCGGTAGCACGATCGCCTCCCTCGCCGCCGGAGATTTCAATGGCGATGGAAAACTCGATCTGGCCGCCTGCTATTCTTCCACTGTCTCGATCCTGCTGGGTAATGGGGATGGCACCTTTCAATTACCAATCGACACCCCTGTCAACGGTTATTGTTATAACCTGGCTGTGGCGGACTTCAACGGCGATGGAAAGCCCGATCTGGTGGTGACCAACACTAATTTCGAATCCGGTATCCCATCCGTATCCGTGATGCTAGGCAAGGGTAATGGCACGTTCTGGCCTGCGCACGATTATGTGTTGGCGCTTGGCGACCAGATTCTCGCCTTGGCGGTCGCCGATTTTAACGGCGATGGAGAGTTGGATGTGGTTGTCAACGATGCTGTCGGAGCCTCGGTGGCTTTCCTTTTGGGCAAGGGAAACGGCGGTTTCGAGCAGCCCTCGTACTTCGCCGCGGGAACATCCTATTTTGACTTCATGGCCGTGGGCGACTTCAATGGCGACGGAAAGCCGGATCTGGCAATGGGCGACAATTCCGTGTCTGGCGGCATCACTGTATTGACGAATACTTCGCCTTAAGCCCTGCCGGTAACTACCGGAACCAATTGCCGGAACCGCGCGCTGAAGTGCCGCAAAAACGCCGGCTCCTCCGCAATCTCCAGTCCGCGGATTTCTTCCTTGCGCGCGTTCACTTCCAGGATCGCCTCCACTACATAATCGATGTGGCTCTGCGTATAAACGCGCCGCGGAATCGCCAGGCGCAACAGTTCGTGGCGCGCCTGGTTGCCGAACATCACCGAGCCGATCTCCACCGAGCGGATGCCGGCGTGGCGGTACAGTTCCACCGCCAGCGCCTGTCCCGGAAACTGCTCGCGCGGGATGTGCGGCAGCATGCGCGCCGCATCGATATAAATGGCGTGGCCGCCGGGCGGCTCCACGATCGGCACGCCGTGGTCCGCGATGTGCCGCCCCAGGTAGCCGGTGGAAACGATGCGGTAGTTCAGGTAGGCCGGGTCCAACACTTCCTGCAGGCCTACGGCGATGGCCTCCAGATCGCGGCCGGCTAAGCCGCCGTAGGTCGGGAAGCCTTCCGTCAAAATGAGCAGGTTGGTCTCCTGGATCGCCAGCCGATCGTCGTTGGTAGAGAGGAACCCGCCGATGTTGGCGAAAGCGTCCTTCTTCGCCGAGAAGGTGCAGCCGTCCGCCAGTGAAAACATTTTCTGCGCGATGCGTTTAGGCGTCCAATCCGCATAGCCTGGCTCGCGCTGCTGAATGAACCAGGCGTTTTCGGCGAAGCGGCAGGCATCCAGGTAGAGCGGAATGCGGTAGCGCGCGGTGACTGCGCGCACCGCCTCGATATTGGCCATCGATACGGGCTGGCCGCCGCCTGAGTTGTTGGTGACCGTCAGCATCACCAGCGGAATATGTTCCGCGCCTGTCTCCTGGATTAGCCGCTCCAGCGCGTCTACGTCCATGTTGCCCTTGAAATCCAGGCGCGCCTGCGTGTCGGCCGCTTCCGGAATCGGCAGATCCACGGCCCGCGCGCCGGTGAATTCGATGTTGGCGCGGGTGGTATCGAAGTGCGTGTTGTTGGGCACCACGTGACCCGGCCGGCACATCACCGTGAACAGGATGCGCTCGGCCGCGCGTCCCTGGTGCGTGGGGATCATATGCCGGAAGCCGGTGAGTTCGTCCACCACCAGCTTCATGCGAAAGAAGCTTTCGCTGCCGGCGTAGGATTCGTCGCCCCGCATGAGCGCCGCCCACTGCCCCGTGGACATGGCGCTGGTGCCCGAATCGGTCAACAGATCGATCAGGATGTCCTTCGCCGCGATCAGAAACAGGTTGTAACCCGCGGCTTCGAGCAGGCGCTCGCGCTCCGCGCGCGTGGTCTGCCGCAACGGCTCCACGCTCTTGATTCGGAATGGCTCTATGATGGTTTTCATCTTGGTCCGCAACCTCCGCTGGTGGATCGGCGGCTTGCTGTTCGCCTCCACGGTCATCAACTACATCGACCGGCAGACGCTCAGCGTACTGGCGCCAACCCTTAAAGAACAGTATCACTGGACGAACACCGATTTCGCTACCGTGCTGATCGCTTTCCGGGTGGTGTACACCATCATGCAGTCGGTTTCGGGTCGGGTGCTGGACCGCGTAGGCACGCGGCGCGGCCTTTCGATCAGCGTGGCTTTCTACTCTATAGTAGCCGCCTGCACCGCGCTGGCGCAGGGTTTGACGGGCTTCCGCATCTGCCGCGCATTGCTGGGAGCGGGCGAATCCGCAGGTTGGCCCGGCGCCGCCAAGGCAGTGTGGGAATGGTTTCCGGACCGCGAGCGGGCCTGGGCCGTGGTCCTCTTCGATAGCGGATCGTCCATCGGCGGAGCTGTCGCGCCATTTTTGGTCGTCTCCCTGTTCCACGCGTTCGGCTCGTGGCGCCCGG
>Ga0302326_10013051_pt1 | contig 17629 bp, 17 predicted proteins | sample Palsa_T0_3_FD_202264 | JGI IMG/M metagenome (GOLD analysis project Ga0302326, IMG submission 202264) | Peat permafrost microbial communities from Stordalen Mire near Abisko, Sweden - Palsa_T0_3 | ecosystem: Environmental > Terrestrial > Soil > Palsa > Peat permafrost | place: Sweden: Abisko... | reverse complement strand
TGCGGCCGAGGTACTCATGCCGGGTGTGCCGGCTGCGCGTGCGGATGCGCTCGGTCACCTCGGCGACACCGCCGTGCAGCGGCGCGATGTGGAATTTGGACAAGGTCACTGGCGCAGTACGTCCATTCGCTGTCCCGGGAGAATATAGTACAGGCTTGGCTGCAAGTGACTATATAAAGGAGTGCCCTTGACCCCTTCCCAAGACCGTTCCACACCGGCAAAGCAATTGCCGGACTTCGATCTGGTGCTGTTCGGGGGCACCGGCGATCTGGCGATGCGCAAGCTCCTGCCGGCCCTGTTCCGCCGCTACCTCGCGGGGCAATTTCCCGCGCATGCACGCATAGTGGGCGTCGCGCGCAGCAACATCGGGCGCGATGATTACCTGGCGCAGGTCGAGGAGAGCAGCAAGAAGTACCTGACCGCGGGCCTGGATGCCACACGCTGGACGGCGTTCAGCCGCAGCCTGGACTACGTATGCCTCGACGCCACCAATCCAGCCGACTACCAGAAGCTGGCGCTGAAGCTCTCGAATAATCCTGCGCCGGTGCGGGTGTTCTTTTTATCAACTGCGCCGGCGCTGTTTCAGACCATCTGCCAGAATCTGGCGGCGGCGCAGCTGGCGACAGCCGGGGCACGCGTGGTGCTGGAGAAGCCGCTGGGACAGGATCGCATTTCGGCCGACAACATCAACCAGAACGTGGGCGCGATTTTTCCGGAACGCCAGATCTATCGCATCGATCATTATCTGGGCAAGGAGGCGGTGCAGAACCTGCTGGCGCTGCGCTTCGGCAACAGCCTGTTCGAACCGCTTTGGCGCCGCGGGCGCATTCGCCATGTGCAGATCACGGTGGCCGAGGAACTCGGCGTCGAGGGGCGCGGCGCATTCTATGACCAGACCGGCGCCATGCGCGACATGGTGCAGAACCATCTGCTGCAGCTGCTGTGCATCATGGCGATGGAACCGCCGGTATCGAATCACCCCGACGCGGTGCGCGACGAGAAGCTCAAGGTGCTGCGCGCGTTGAAGGGGCTCGAGGGCGCCGATGTCGACGCCAATGTCGTTCGCGGCCAGTACCGTGCCGGCGCGGTCAATGGCGTACCGGTCGTGGGTTATCTCGATGAGCACGGGATTCCGCCCGACAGCACCACCGAGACCTTCGTCGCCATCAAGGCGCACATCGATACCTGGCGCTGGGCCGGGGTGCCGTTCTATCTGCGCACCGGCAAGCGCCTGCAGGAGCAGATCGCCGACATCGTGATTCACTTCGAGGACGTACCGCATTCGATCTTCGAACGCGCGCCGTCGGCCGGCGCCAACCGGCTGGTCATCTCGCTGCAACCGCGCGACTCGATCACGCTCACCATCCTGGCGAAGAATCCCGGCGAGACCATGCGCCTGCGTCCGGTGGATCTGCGGCTGGACATGGCCGAGAGCGTCAAGACGCCGCAACTGGATGCCTATGAGCGATTGCTGACCGACGTCATCAAGGGCAATCTCACGCTGTTCATGCGCCGCGACGAGCTGGATGCGGCGTGGCGCTGGATCGATCCGCTGCGCGAGGCCTGGATGCAATCGGACGAACGCCCCAAGAGCTACACCGCCGGCAGCTGGGGTCCGGCGGCCTCCAGTTCGCTGATCGGACGCGATGGCTATGCCTGGCACGGCGAGATCTGACGCGCGTGTGCGGCGCTTCCCCGACGCCACGGCTCTGACCGAGGCGCTGGCGGCGGACGTCATCGCAGCGCTGCAGCAGGGCCTGCGTGAGCGCCGCGGCGCGAGCCTGGTGGTGGCGGGCGGCCGCTCGCCGGTGGCGCTGTTCGACAAAGTTTCAGGCGCTGAGCTCGATTGGCAGCGCGTATGGGTGACGCTGACCGATGAGCGCTGGATCGATGCCACGAGCAGCGACAGCAATGAGCACCTGGTGCGCGAGCACCTGCTGCGCCATGCGGCCGCGAGCGCCAATTTTGTCGGCATGAAAAACGATGCGGCAGATCCGGTGCGCGGTGCGGCGGCGAGCTGGGCAGCGATCGCGCCGCTGCCGCGGCCGTTCGATTACGTGCTGCTGGGCATGGGCGAGGATGGCCACACGGCTTCGTTGTTTCCGGATTCGCCCGCGCTCTACACCGCGCTCGACGCGCAGCAGCCGCCGGGTTGTGTCGGCATGCGCGCGCCGGCGCCGCCGCAGGCGCGCATGAGCCTCAATCTCAGTGCGCTGCTCGACGCGCGGCGCATTGCACTGCTGATCGTCGGCAGCGGCAAGTGGGCCACCTATGAGCGCGCGCTCATGGAGGGTCCAGTGGCGCAAATGCCGGTACGCGCACTGCTGCGCCAGCAGCACGTGCCGCTGGCCGTGTACTGGGCGCCCTGATCAAGTTAGGGACACATCTGCGTTCGTCAAATCCCTGGGCGCGGAGGTGCGACGGTTGAACCTGCTCGGTGGAGATCGGCCTTCCTACGCTCTCGACTGGAATGGGCCGGTTGACCGGCCATACGACGTCTTTTCCGACGACGACACGGAACTCCCGATCATGGTGCTGTTTGAACGCGTGGTTCAACGGCATCCCGATGCGATTGCCCTCCAAGGGTTGGGGCCGCCAATGACCTATCGGGCGGTCTGGATGCGCGCCCAGCGCGTGGGGCGGGAACTGTCGATCAAAACCTCGCCCGGTCAACTGGTGGGGATCTATTTGTCCGCGTCCGCGGACTTTGCGATCGCCATGCTCGCCTGCTTCGCAGCCGGGCGCCCCTTGCTGGCGCTCGACAGGCACTATCCCAAGGACTGGGTCAGGCACGTTCTTGAGGATGCCGCTCCGGCGTTGATCATCGTCACGAGCGCCGAGCAGGATGCGGAGCCAATACAGTTGGCGGGGCATGCCCTGTTGGATTTGTCCCTTCTGCCCGACGGCGAACCGAGTGCCGTGCTTGCGCTTACGCCGCTCGGACCGGATGAGCCGGCATGCGTGCTGTACACCTCGGGAAGCACCGGTCGACCCAAGGGAATCGTCAACAGCCAGAGAAATCTTCTGCAACGCGTGGGCCAGTCGATCAATGCCGCGCATTTTGGACCGGATGATCGGTTTCTGACTCTCGCCTCTTTGTGCACCATCGTCGGCGTGCGTGACATGGTGACGGCGTTGCTATGCGGCGCCGCAGTTCGTCTGGTCGACGCACAACGCCTGGGCATGCGCGAGGTTGCCGCCATCACTCGCAATGAGGGAATCACGGTCCTGTTCGGTTTCCCGGCCCTGCTGCGCGCTCTCGTCGATACGGCGCCAGGGCGCGCTGGTCAGGCGCTGCGTCTGATCCGTGTGGGCGGCGATACGATGCTGTGGAGCGACTTCGACCTGTTACGCGGCTGGCTGTCGCCCGCAGGCCTCATCCAATTGATCTACGCCGCGACCGAAGCGCCGATCATGCAGTGGTTCGTTGCCGATCGAAGCCGAGACAGCGATCGCATCCCGATCGGATTCCCGCTGCCGGGTAACGCGCTCACGATCGTCGACGACGCGGGCGACGCCGTGCCGGCAGGCGAGGCAGGGGAACTCGTTGTTCGAAGCCGCTATGTCGCCTTGGGCTATTGGCGAGATGGGCACTGCCGGCTCGACACCATCGAGCGCGATCCGGTCGATCCAGGCATGAGAGTTCTGCGCACCGGAGATCTCGTGCGCGAGCGGGCCGACGGTCTGCTGGATCGGATCGGACGCAAAGATCGACAACTCAAGATTCGCGGACTGCGCGTCGAACCGGAAGGTATCGAAGCGATGCTCCGGCTGCACCCGGGCGTGGGCGATTGCGCCGTAATCGCGCGATCGGCCGCCGACGGCGTCTTCAGCCTGGTGGCTTATGTGACTGCGCGCAGCGGCACTGCGCCTGATTTGGTGGACGAACTGACTGCATTGATAAGGGCGCAGGCCCCGGCGCAGATGCGTCCGCAGCGAATCTATTTCATCGCCTCGATTCCGCGCCTACCCAGCTCAAAGCTGGATGTCAGTGCGCTTACCGATCTCGACAACCAGCGGCAGGCGGACGAGGATCGGGCCGCTCAATCCGTCCCCCGCGTGACATCGAGCCCGGAATGCGGCGACGTTGAAACACAGGTCGCACGGGTCTGGGAGCGCAACCTGGGGCGGGCTCCCGCTGGCCCTGACGCGGATTTTTTTGAATACGGCGGCGACTCCCTGAAGGCGTTGAAATTCATCGTCGAACTTGAGCGCGCACTGGGTCTCGAACTATCGATCACTCTGGTCAACGAGAAACCGACGTTCGGCGGGCTTTGCGAGGGCCTGCTGGCGACGCGGGTGTTGGCCTACGATCCATTGGTATTGATAAAGGCTGGCGGGGGCAAACCGCCGCTGCACATCATCCATGGAATCGGCGGCACCACCATGGAGTTGTTCGCCCTTGGCAGAAGAATGAGCTACTCCGGTGCGGTGTACGGTATTCAGGCACGCGGTCTTGACGGGCGCTCCGAGCCGCACGCCACGATCGACGCCATGGCCACGGCCTACCTTGAAGCAATTCGGGCGCGTCAGCCGCAGGGACCGTATCAGCTCTGCGGCTACTCGTTTGGCGGTCTCGTGGCCCTTGAGATGGCGAAGCAGCTGCGCAAAGCCGGCGACGAGGTGTGCTTCCTCGGGATGATCGACACGCTGCCCAATGTGCGCCGCTGGCCGATCGACGTCTGGCTGCGCTATATCCTGCGGCGATTGATCCGGCGCGCCCACGGCTTGACGACAGTTCCCATTCGACAGTGGCTACCCTATATCGCCACGCACCTCGCGCGCGCTCACCGACTTCTCACCTGGCGCTTGCGGGCAAGCGAGCACGCTGCGCCGATCCTGCCGACGGAGTCGCCCGGCGTTCCGGCCCATGTCGGGGCGGTGATGCGCAGCGCCGTCGGGGCTTCGGCCCGCTACCGACCGACCAGGTATCCGGGCAAGTTGACGCTATTGCGGCCCGCCGAATCCAATCCTGATTTTGCGCATCCGGAAGATTATTGGCGCCGCCACGCGCAGGAGCTGCAACTGCTTCTGATTCCCGGAGCTCATGGGTCTATTCTGAGTGAGCCCAATGTGACCGTAGCGGCGCAGCTTCTCACCGCATCCATGCAGACAGGCCGCTAGGCGCGACCCAGATCGCGAGTACCGAGCACGCCGTAGCGCGAGCCGCGGGCACTGTACACCGGCGGCGCGACGGTGCCCCGAACCACCATCAGCAGCTGCTGCACGCGCGACAGCCGGGCAGTGACGATGGCGCCATTGGTGTCGTTGAGGCGCTGGCAGCGACCGGCAATCTTGAGATTCGCCAGCCACTTCGACTCGAGCGCGCCGCTCGGGTCGCACCAGGCGTACAGCCTGGTGAGGGCGCCGCGTCCCTGGCCGAACGAGAGCATGCGGCAGGTGTCGCTGCGTTCGGCGTCGAGGCGCGTCAGTGCATCGATGCAGCGCTGGCGCGTGGAGCCGATGCGCGCAATCGCCTCGACGTCCTCGCCGCCGAGGATGGCGGTTTCGTCCTGCAGCAGCGCCTCGAGCTCCCCGAGCAGGCGCGTCTCCTCTTCGAGAATGCGGGCCAGGTGCTGCTGGGCGTCGGCGCGTGGGAGCGTCATGTCGGGCGGGTTAATGAGCGGCAACCAGATCCTGCTCCATCTGCAGCAGTCGGTCGGCGACGCGGTCCGGGTTGATGGTGTACTGACCGTTGCCGATGGCCTGCTGCAGCTCGGCGACGCGCTCGGTATCGACGTCGGGCGAATCCTGTACCGCCTGCGCCAGGGCGAATAGCCGGCGTGCGGAATCCGTGATATTCACGCTGTCGACACTCGGCTGCGGCGCGCTGGTCGCCGTGCTGACCGCAGTGCTGGCGCGTATCTGCTCGATCGGACTGCCGCTGCTGCCGACGCCGACGGAGCTACTGTCCAGTCCCTTGATCCGGTCTGCCACTACGGTCTCCTTGTAGTCCTCGAAGTCGCTATCGGCCGACGCCCGTCAAACTTTAGGCGCCTGGGGGTTGTCATAATGGGACCTCGACCACGCTGTCCGAGCGCACGATGCCCTCGACCACACGCTGCGAGCTCAGATTCTGCACCCGGATGCGGTCGGCGAGACGCCCGTCGGACAGGGCGACGGCACTCATGCGCACCTCGAAGCCGCCCGAGCCGGCGATCAGCGTCACCTGCTGGCCCCGATGGATCAGATTGGCCGGCGTCATGGCTTCCAGGCTCAAGGCCTCGCCGGCGGCGATCGACTGCCGCAGACGCTGGCCGGTGAGCATCGCCGGCTTGGTCACATAGTCGCTGATCAGGCCGGGCAGGTGCCGCGGCATCAGTTCGAAGTCGGCCGCATGCAGTTCGGCATCGCGCGACATCGCGTGCGTGGCCACCAGTACCGGGAATTCCGAGTCGATGGTGACGCTCAGATAGATCGTCCAATGGACCGTCCCCGGGCAGTGCACCGCAACCGTGGTATGCGCCCGCGCCTGGCCATCACCGGTGATGGCCGCATCCAACGGCTGGTCGCATTCGGCCAGCCGCAGGCGCGGATCGAGATTCTGCGCGTGCACGATCACCTGGCCATCGCCGCGAGGCAGCTCGCGGCGCACCGCGTGCTCGGCCGCCGCCTGCAACGCTGCGACATCGGTGACCGGGGCGCTCAGCGCGGCGCCGGCCGCCACCAGGCTCAGCGAAATCAATCGCAGCCGGCGGATGTGCATTGCATTCATAAGTGACTCGTACCTGCTCCTGGCAAGCAAGGGAGCAAGTGCCGTGCCACGCCGCAGCGCCGGAATTCCGACACTCAAGCGCCGGCTGGCGCGGTCGATAACAGCCGGGTAGCCCGCATGTCCCTGGCGCCCACGCGCGGCGCGGCGGCGCATTGCCGATCAGCGGCAATGGCTGGCCGCAGCTCCCGCGCCCGATAAATGCATTCGCATCCCAGGACGGCACTGCATCACACATTTGGCTGTGATGACTGGCATCTGCCGCCCATGGCACACGCCTTGCTCCTGTACCGGCGAGAGATTTTTCGCACGAGGGCCGCATGGCATTGAACTTGGACAGCTATCTGGGCGTGCATGCGCAGGCGTTGACGCTGGAAGCGCAGCGCACCGAGCTGCTGGCGGCCAATCTGGCCAACGCCGACACGCCGAACTACAAGGCGCGCGATATCGATTTCAAGGCGGCACTCGCCGCCGCCGGCGGTGATAGCGGCAGCGGTTCCAGTGGCGGCGCCACGGCCGGCAGCGTCGCGCTCACCGCCACCAATGCCGCGCACATCGGCGGTGCGGACTCGGGCATCACGGACGCGGCGCTCGGTGCCAATCTCAAATATCGCGTGCCGATGGCGCCCTCGCTCGACGGCAATACGGTCGATACGCAGCTCGAGCAGGCGGCGTTTGCCGAGAACTCGGTGCGCTATCAGGCCACGCTCACCTTTCTCAATGCGCGTCTCAAGGAATTGATGACCGCGATCGTCGGCCAGTAAGGCAAAGCACATGTCCTCATTCAAAGTATTCGATATCGCCGGCTCGGGCATGAGCGCCGAGTCGGTCAGGCTCAATACGGTAGCCAGCAACCTCGCCAACGCCGACAGCGTCAGCGGCGACCCGACGCAGGTCTACCAGGCCAAGCACCCGGTGTTCCAGACGGTGCAGGCGCTCGGCGGCGCGGCGAGCCAGACGGCGGACCAGGCCAGCGCCAGCGTCAAGGTGCTCGGCATCGAGGCCAATCAGGCGGCGCCCGAGGCGCGCTACGACCCCGGCAATCCGCTGGCCAATGCCGATGGCTATGTCTACAGCCCCAACGTCAACGTCGTGGAAGAAATGACCGACATGATCTCGGCCTCGCGGGCCTACCAGAACAACGTGGAAGTCATGAACACGGCCCGCAACCTGATGCTCGACACCCTCAAGCTCGGCCAGAGCTGAACGCCCAACCACGGAGCGACCGCATGACCATACCGAACGTATCGAACAACAGCAGCCAGACGAACTCGAGCAACACCAGCAACAATGCGGCGGCCGCGGCCTCGGCCGCTGCGGCCTCGGTGTCGGCGCTGAGCGTCAACGATTTCCTGACCCTGATGACCGCGCAGCTGCAGAATCAGGATCCGACGCAGCCGCTCGATCCGTCAACCTTCGTCACCCAGCTGGCGCAGTTCGGCACCGTCTCGGGCATCGATGCGATGCAGACCTCGCTGTCCAGCCTGAGTTCGACATTGCTGGCGAACCAGGCGCTCTCGAGCGCCACCCTGGTCGGACAGACGGTGCTGACGCAGGCGAGCTCGGCGCAGTACACCGCCGGCCAGTCGCTTACCGGTGCGGTGCAGGTGCCGGCCGGCACCAGCGGCGTAGTGGTGAATGTCACCAACGCCAGCGGCTCGGTGGTGCAGCAGATCAACGTCAGTCCGACTTCCGGACTCAATTCATTCACCTGGAACGGCAGCACCGAGAGCGGCGCGCAGGCGCCCTCCGGCACCTACAGCTTCCAGGCGATCGCGGACGTCGGCGGCGTCTCCCAGGGAGCGCAGATGTATCTGGGGGGCACGGTCTCGAGCGTGTCGCTCAATACCAGCAGCGGCAACGGCGTGTCGGTCAATACGCCGCAGCTCGGCTCGATTGCACTCGCCAACATCCAGCAGATCGACTGATAGCGTTTCTTCACCCGACTTACTGAACAGGAGCCACACCCATGTCATTTGGCATCGCTTTAACCGGCATCGACGCCGCACAGGCGGATCTGGACGTCGTGTCCAACAACATCGCCAATGCGGATACGACGGGTTTCAAGCAGTCCGTGGCCGAGTTTTCCGATTTGTATGCGAGCGCGCAGAACGGCGTCGCCGCCGATGCCATCGGCAACGGCGTGCAGGTCGCGGCCGTGTCGCAGGATTTCTCGCAGGGCTCAATCCAGACCACCGGCAATAACCTGAATCTTGCGATCAGCGGTACCGGGTTCTTCACCGTCAGCAGCGGCGGTGCCCTGTCGTATACGCGTTCCGGTGATTTCTCGACCAACAGCGCCGGCATGGTGGTCAATCCGCAGGGCCAGGTGCTGCAGGTGTATGCACCGACCGCCGGCGGCGGCTTCAATACCAGCACCACCACCGGCCTGCAGATTTCGAGCGCCGACAGCGCGCCGGTCGCGACCCAGAACGTGGACATGACGCTCGACCTGCCGGCCAATGCCGCGGTACCGGTGGACGCGGCGTTCAGTGCCACCGATCCCAACAGCTACAACAATTCCACCACGGCGACGGTGTACGATTCGCTCGGCGCCGCGCACACCGCGACGGTCTATTTCGCCAAGACCGCCGCCGCGAACCAATGGGACGCCTACCTCACGGTCGACGGCCAGACCGTCGGCGCGGCGCAGGCACTGACATTCTCCGCCAACGGCACCATGACGACGCCGGCCAACGGCGACATCAACTTCGGTCCGTATACACCCACGACCGGGGCTGCCGCGCTGGCGATGAATTTCAATTTCAGCAACACCACCCAGTACGGCGATGCTTTCGCGGTCAATGCGATTCAGCAGGATGGCCAGACCACCGGCTCGCTCAGCGGCGTGAACATCGATACCTCCGGTATCGTCGAAGCGCAGTACACCAACGGCCAGTCGGTGCAGCTCGGGCAGGTGGCACTGGCCAACTTCGCCAATCCGAACGGCCTGGCGCAGCAGGGCGATTCCAACTGGGCGCAGACGGCGGCTTCCGGACAGGCGCTGTACGGGCAGGCGGGCGCGGCGGGGCTCGGCCAGGTGGATTCCGGTTCGCTGGAGGAATCCAACGTCGATGTGACGGCGCAGCTGGTGCAGATGATCACGGCGCAGCGCGCGTTTCAGGCCAACGCGCAGATGATCTCGACGCAGAATCAGATCACGCAGACGATCATCCAGATTCCGACCCAGGCTTGAACTGAGCGGCGCCACCCATGGATCGTCTCGTATATGTGGCCATGTCGGGCGCGAAGGAAACGCTGCGCGCCCAGACGGCCAACAGCCACAACCTCGCGAATGTCAGCACGGTCGGCTTCCGGGCCGATCTGTCGGCGTTCCAGGCCGAGCAGGTGCAGGGGGCCGGCTTGCCGTCGCGCGCCTACGCCACCGACAACTCGGTCGGTTGGGATGCCAGCAGCGGCACGCTCGAACAGACCGGACGCGAGCTGGATGTGGCAGTGCAAGGGCAGGGGTGGATCGCCGTGCAGAGCCCGCAGGGCAGCGAGGCCTATACGCGCGCCGGGGATCTGCGCGTGGACCCGAACGGCCAGCTTACGACCGCTGCGGGCTACCCGGTGATGAGTGATTCAGGTCCGATCGCGGTGCCGCCGTACGCCTCGATCTCGGTCGGACGCGATGGCTCGGTCAGCATCGTGCCGCTCGGGCAGACACCGCAGACCATCGCGGTGTGCGCGCGCATCAAGCTGGTGAATCCGCCGAGCGATTCGCTCACACGCTCCGGCAGCGGACTGTTTCAGTTGCAAAGCGGCGGGGATGCCGAGGCCGATGCGACCGTGCAGCTGGTGCCCGGCGCCCTGGAGTCCAGCAACGTCAACATGGCCTCGGCGATGACCAACATGATCGAGCTGTCGCGTACCTACGATATGCAGCTCAAGTCGATCAAGGCCGCCGAGGACAACGACTCGTCCTCAACCAAGCTGTTGCAGACCAGCAGCTAATCGCATGACAGGAATCAATGAGCCATGAACAGCGCATTATGGGCAGCGAAGACGGGGTTGGATGCCGAGGAGAGCCAGATGGCGGTGGTTGCCAACAACCTCGCCAACGTCAACACCACCGGGTACAAGGAAACCCGCGGGGTGTTCCAGGATCTGTATTACCAGAACGTGCGCCAGGTAGGCGGCTCGACCACGCAGGATACGCTCGCTCCCACCGGCTTGAATCTCGGCACCGGCGTGCAGATGGTGTCCACGGAAAAACTCTACACCCAGGGCAGTGTCAACCAGACCGGCAACTCGCTTGACCTGGCGATCAACGGGCGCGGATTCTTCCAGGTGCTGATGCCCGACGGCACACTGGCCTATACCCGCGACGGCAGTTTCCAGACCAATGCCACCGGCCAGGTAGTGACCGCCAGCGGCTACGTGCTGCAGCCGGCGATCACGATTCCCTCGGGTGCGCAGTCGATCACGATCGGCAGCGATGGCACGGTCAGCGTGCTGCTCCCCGGGCAGACCGCCCCAAGCACCGTGGGCACGCTGCAGCTGGCGGATTTCGTCAACGAGGCGGGGCTGCAGCCCTATGGCCAGAATCTGCTATTGCCCTCCGCGGCCAGCGGCACGGCCCAGACCGCCAACCCGGGCCTCTCAGGCATGGGCACGCTGCAACAGGGCGCCACCGAGAGCTCCAACGTCGACGTGGTCTCGGAGATGGTGAACATGATCGAGACGCAGCGCGCCTACGAGATGGACAGCAAGGCGATCCAGACCACCGATCAGATGCTGCAGAACCTGAGTACCTCGCTGTGACGGCGCGCACCGGTTTTCCGACCTGCGCAGTGCGGCCGCGCGCGCGCGCGGCTGCGGCCTGCGCCGGTGTCATGGTCATCGCGGCGGGCCTCACCGCCTGTCATACGCAGCATCCGCCGAAGACCAGCAACTTCGCCTCGACACTGCCCGAGGAGATCCCCGAGGTCGGCGCCGCCAACGGCGCGATCTATCAGTCGGGCCACGATCAGGAGCTGTTCGACAATGCGGTGGCGCGCCGGGTCGGGGATATCCTCACGATTCAGCTGATGGAGAGCACCGCCGCAACCAAGAGCGCGGTCACGACCACCAAGAAGGACACCACGACGACGCTGCCAGGCGCCAACATCCTCGGCGGTGCGCTGACGATCCACGGGCGCAACGTCCTGAGCGGCTCGCTGGCCGACAGCAGCGCCTTCGACGGCGAAGGCACCAGTGCCCAGAGCAATCAGCTGACCGGCTATATCTCGGTCACGGTCGCCAAGCGGCTCGCCAACGGTAACCTGCTGGTGCGCGGCCAGCGGTGGTTCACGCTCAACCAGGGCCGCGAATACGTGCAGATCCAGGGCATCGTGCGTCCGATGGATATCGGTCCGGACAACATCGTGCCCTCGTACAGCGTCGCCGATGCGAGTATTTCCTATGGCGGACAGGGCGCGCTGGACGACGCCAATACCAAGTCCTGGCTGGCGCGCTTCTTCGATTCGCCCTACATGCCGTTCTAGCGATGGATCGCCTCATGCACAAATTCCGCCTCAGCCTCGTGATCGCCCTGTGTCTGCTGCCGGCGCTCTCGCCGGCCGAGCGCATCAAGGACCTGGCGGTCGTGTCCGGCGTGCGCAGCAATCAGCTGGTCGGCTATGGTCTGGTGGTGGGGCTCGACGGCACCGGCGATCAGACGACGCAGACGCCGTTCACGGTGCAGAGCATCGTCAACATGCTGCAGAAATTCGGCGTCACGATACCGTCCACGGTCAATCCGCAGCTCAAGAACGTGGCCGCCGTCACGGTGACCGCGCAGCTGCCGCCATTCATCAAGGTTGGGCAGACCATCGACGTCACCGTCGGTTCCATCGGCAATGCCAGCAGCCTGCGGGGCGGGGATCTGTTGATGACGCCGCTGCGCGGCGCCGACGGCGAGGTCTACGCCATGGCGCAGGGTAGCGTCGTGGTCAGCGGCTTCGGCGTCTCGGGCAAGGACGGCTCGCGCGTGAGCGTCAACGTTCCGAGCGGCGGCCGCGTGCCCAACGGCGCCACCGTCGAGCACGAGGTGCGCAATGACTTCGCGACCCAGCCGTTCGTGATGCTCAATCTGAATACGCCGGACTTCACCACCGCGAGCCACCTGAGCGAGGGCATCAACAAGCTGCTCGGCGGCGCGAGCGCGGTCGCGCTCGATCCGGTATCGGTCAAGGTGGTGGCGCCGACCGAAACCAATCAGCGCATCGCCTTCGTGTCGCAGCTGCAGGAGCTCGATATCGAGCCGGGCGATGCCCCGGCGCGGGTGATCATCAATTCGCGCACCGGTACCGTGGTCATCGGCTCGCGTGTGCGCGTGAGCCCGGCGGCGGTCGCCCACGGCTCACTATCGGTGACGATCACCGAGCACCACGATGTCAGCCAGCCCAACGCCTTCAGCCAGGGAACGACGCAAATCACGCCGCGTTCGGACATCTCGATCAGCCAGCCCGAGGCGCGCATGTTCGTCTTCAACGCCGGGGTGAATCTCGATGAGATCGTGCGTGCCGTGAATGAGGTCGGGGCGGCCCCCGGGGACCTGGTGGCGATTCTCGAGGCCCTGAAGGAAGCCGGTGCACTGCGCGCGGAACTGATTGTGATCTGACCGCATGAGCGCGCCGACCGTATCGCCGAGTTTTTATGCCGACTTCCAGGGACTGGATCGGCTGCGCGCCTCGGCCGCACGCCAGGATCCGCAGGCCTTGCGCGAGGCGGCGCGCCAGTTCGAGGGTCTGTTCACGGCGATGATGCTGAAATCGATGCGCCAGGCCTCGCTCGGCAACGGGCTGGGCGACAGCGAGGAGACCAAGACCTATCAGGACATGTACGACCAGCAGCTCTCGCTGCAGCTGGCCCACGGCAAGGGCCTGGGACTGGCCGACATGCTCATGCAACAGCTCACGCGCGCACAGGCCGCGCACAGCAGCGCGGCGGCAGCACCGGCCGGGACCGGTGCCGACAAGGTCACGAGTGAGCAGCGCGCGAGCTTCGTGCGCTCGCTCGAGCCGCTGGCGCAGAGCGCCGGCAACAGCCTCGGCGTGGCCCCGGATACCCTGATCGCGCAAGCGGCGCTTGAGACCGGATGGGGCAGGAACATGCCGGCCGACAGCGCCGGGCGCAGCAGTGCCAACCTGTTCGGCATCAAGGCCGGGGACAGCTGGCATGGCGCGAGCGTAGCGGCGACGACCACCGAATTCGATCAGGGTACTCCGGTCAGTACGCAGGCGGCGTTTCGCAGCTACGGCGGGGCTTCCCAGAGCGTGGAGGATTATGTCTCGCTGCTGCGGAACAGTCCGCGCTACGCCGGCGCCCTGGGCGCCGGCTCGAACGTGCAGGCCTTCGGCAGCGGGCTGCAACGCGGCGGCTATGCCACCGATCCTGATTATGTGAATAAGCTGGTCGCGACCGTCGCGACGCTGCGCCAGCTGCGTGCGGCGGCGCTCAAGTCATGAGCAGCGCTGCCGAAAACCATGAACCACGTGTCGGCGCGCTGCGCGCCGCGGGCAGTGTCATGCAGGAGCCATCATGGCCGACATGCTGAATACGGCAGTTTCCGGCCTCCTGGCGTTCCAGCAGGAGCTGGACACCACCAGCAACAACATCTCCAACGCGAATACGCCCGGTTATAGCCGCGAGACCACCGATCTGGTGAGCGTGCCGGGCCCGTACGTCGGCCAGCTGTCGATCGGCGACGGCGTGCAGGTGAGCAGCGTGCAGCGCGTCTATAACCAGACCGTGGCATCGCAGGTGGTATCGGCGACCAGCGCCTACAACCAGCTCAACGCGTTCTCGACCCAGGCCGCACAGGTCGACAATCTTCTGGGCAGCACCAGCAACGGCCTGTCCACGCAGCTGCAGAGCCTGGTCAGCGCGCTGCAGACGGTGGCGAACTCGCCGACTTCCGCGGCCGCGCGCCAGGCGTTCCTGAGCCAGGCGCAGGCGCTGGTGAGCAGCCTGCAGAACGACGACAACAGCCTGCAGAGCCTGGATTCGCAGGCCAATACGCAGCTCACCAGCGATGCCAGTGAGGTTACGTCGCTGGCGCAGAGCATCGCGACGTTGAACAAGCAGATCATGGCGGACACCTCGCAGAGCTCGCAGGCGCCGAACAGCCTGCTCGATCAGCGCGATCAGCTGATCAACCAGCTCGCCACCTATGTCAACGTCACCACGACGCAGCAGTCGGACGGCTCGGTGAATGTCTATGTCGGCACCGGCCAGGCCCTGGTCACCGGCACCACTGCCGCCACCCTGACGACGATTCCGAATGCCTATGATCCATCGCAGGACAATCTGGGGCTGAGCAGCCCCGCCGGTCCGATCGACGTGACGCAGCAGATCAGCGGCGGCACTCTGGGCGGCACGCTGCAGTTTCGCAGCCAGATGCTCGATCCGGCCCGCAACAGCCTGGGACAGATCGCCGTGGTGCTGTCCAACGCCATGAATGCGCAGAACGAGGCCGGACTGGATCAGTCCGGTAATCTCGGTGGCGCGATATTCGCAGTCGGCGGCGTGGGCATATTGCCTAACAGCGACAACACCGGCGCGGCAACGGTGAGCGCGACGGTCGGCAATGCCAATGCGATTACCGCCGACAACTACCTGCTGAGTTACAACGGCACCAACTGGAGCCTGAGCGATGCCAGCAGCGGTGCCAGCGTTGCGCTGAGCGGCAACGGGACTGCGGCCAGCCCGTTCACGGCCGCTGGGCTGTCGATCGTGGTCGGCGGCGCCCCTCAGGCCGGCGACAGCTACCTGATCGAGCCCACCAGCGGCGCGGTGTCCGGCATGCAGGTGCTGCTGACCGATCCGAGCCAGCTGGCCGCCGCCGCCCCGCTGCTCACCGCTGCCGCCACCACCAACACCGGCACGGCGAGCATCGATCAGGGGACCGTGGCCACCGATGGCACCTGGGTACGCGGCAACTACACGCTCAGTTTCACCAGTCCGACCACCTACCAGGTCACCAACAGCACCGGGGCCGTGGTTCAGAACGGCGCCTACACCTCGGGCGCCCCGATCGCGTTCAACGGCATCCAGGTCGCGGTCTCGGGCGCCCCGGCGAGCGGCGACAGCTTTTCGATCAACGACAACGCCAGCGGCACCGGCGATAACCGCAATCTGACCGCGATGGCCGGCCTGCTCGACCAGAGCCTGATCGGCGGTACCACGTCGATCAACTCGGCGGTCAATGACCTGGTCACCAACATCGGTATCCAGACCAGCCAGTCGCAGAGCGGCACCACGGCGCAGCAGGCGGTACTGACCGATGCCAGCAATGCGCAGCAGAGCGTCTCGGGCGTCAATCTCGACGAGGAGGCCGCCAACCTGGTGCAGTACCAGCAGGCCTATCAGGCAGCCGCGGAAGTCATCAATGTGGCCTCGACCCTGTTCAATTCCCTCATCACCGCAGTGCAGGCCTGACGCATGCGCATCTCGACGGCCGAAATCACCTCGCAGGCGATCCTGGCGATCGATAACCAATCGAGCGCGCTGCAGACGACGCAGAATGAAGTATCGACCGGACTGGCGGTCCAGAACGCCGCCGACAATCCGGTCGCGGCCTCACAGATCGTGCAGCTCACACAGCAGCAGGCACAACTCACGCAATACGGCACCAATCTGCAGTCGGCCCAGACGCGCCTGTCGCTCGAGGAGAGCACGCTGTCGAGCGCGACCACGACACTGCAGAGTATCCGCGACCTGGCGGTGCAGGCCGGCGATGCCACGCTCAACGACACCGACCGCCAGCAGATCGCCACGCAGATCCAGACCCAAATCCAGGCGCTGCTGGGCACCGCCAACACGCAGGACTCCAACGGCGAGTACCTGTTCTCCGGCTATTCCACCCAGACGCAGCCGTTCGAGACCGACAGCAGTGGCAACGTCAGCTATGAGGGCGACGCCGGCACTCGGCTGATTCAGATCACCCCCAATCAGAGCGTGGCCGACAGCGACACCGGCGCCACGGCGTTCATGAACATTGCGGCCGGCAACGGCACGTTTACCACCGCGGCCAATCCCGCCAACACCGGCAGCGGCATCATCGACAGCGGCTCGGTGGTCGACAGCGCGCAATGGGTGCCCGATAACTACACGCTGACGTTCACCAGCCCGACCACCTATCAGGTCACCGACAACACCACCGGTACGACGGTAGTCGCGAACGGCACCTATACCTCCGGTACCGCGATTCAGTTCAACGGCGTGGAGGTGACCGTGACCGGCACGCCGGCCGCGGGGGATTCGTTCCAGGTCGCCCCGAGTGCCAGCCAGAGCATGTTCGCCACGCTCACGCAGCTGACGGCGGCGCTGAACCAGCCGGCGGATACGGCGGCCAGCAAGGCACAGCTCGCGACCAGCCTGGGCAATGCCCTGACCAATATCGATCAGGACGTCAGCCACCTCTCCACGGTATCGGCGAGCGTCGGCTCGCGCATCAATCTGCTGAGCGCGCAGACCACGACCAATACCGCCACCAGCACTACCCTGACCACCCAGCAGTCCAACCTGCAGGACGTCGACTACGCCGCGGCGGTCTCGACCCTGAACGAGCAGATGGTGGGACTGCAGGCGGCCGAGCAGTCCTACGCGGCGATCGCCCAGCTGTCGCTGTTCAAGTACCTGACTCTGTAGGCTCGACGACCAGTAGCCATGCGCCCACCTGGGAATGAATTGTGAACTGTTGCCCATTTTTTCAGGAATCTCGCGCCCCGGCACTCAAGTTCGACCGCCGGCCACCGATAACCGGCGTGAACAGGAGTCGACCGCGGGGTCGTCCAAGAGGAAGCAGCGCGACGGACTGGTGTCCGGCGCCTGACATCAACATCAGGAGCAACAGGCAATGTCACTGGTCCTAAACACGAATATCGATTCACTTGTGGCGCAGGATAGTCTGGCGTCGTCAGGCAGCCA
>Ga0302326_10013048_pt1 | contig 17632 bp, 10 predicted proteins | sample Palsa_T0_3_FD_202264 | JGI IMG/M metagenome (GOLD analysis project Ga0302326, IMG submission 202264) | Peat permafrost microbial communities from Stordalen Mire near Abisko, Sweden - Palsa_T0_3 | ecosystem: Environmental > Terrestrial > Soil > Palsa > Peat permafrost | place: Sweden: Abisko... | reverse complement strand
CATGCCGGTGTAGGTGGCCGGATTGCTGCGCGGCGTGCGCCCGATGGGCGTTTGGTCAATGACAATGACTTTGTCCAGCGATTCAAATCCGCGCAAAAGCCGATGTTTGCCAGGTTGCTCCTTCGATCCGTAAAACTTGCGGAACAAGGCCCGTCGCAAAATATCATCGACCAGTGTGCTCTTGCCCGAACCGCTGACGCCCGTCACCACCGTGAACGCCCCCAGCGGAATGCGCGCGTCGATATTCTTCAAATTGTTCTCCGTCGCCCCCAGGACTTCCAGCCAACCGGTGGCCAGCGAAGGTTTGACCCGCTTTTTGGGCACGGCGATTTTCAACTCGCCTTTGAGATATTGGCCGGTCAGCGAACGGGGATTGGCCTCGATTTCCGCCACGGAGCCTGCGGCGACCAACTCACCGCCGCGCACGCCCGCGCCAGGGCCGAGGTCCAGCACGTAATCGGCGCGCCGGATGGTGTCCTCGTCGTGCTCGACCACCAGCACCGAATTGCCCAGGTCGCGCAGCCCCTCCAGGGAAGCCAGCAGCCGCTCGTTGTCCCGCTGGTGCAGGCCGATGCTCGGTTCGTCAAGAATATAAAGGACGCCGACCAGACCGGCCCCGATCTGCGTGGCCAGCCGGATGCGTTGGGCTTCGCCGCCGCTGAGCGTGCCGCTTTCCCGGTCCAGCGTCAAATAGCCCAATCCCACGTTTTTGAGAAAGCCCAGGCGCGACCGAATTTCCTTGATCAGTTCCGCCGCGATTTTGCGCTGGAAATCGGTCAAATACAAACCGGCGAAAAACTCGTCAGCCTGTTCGACCGAAAGAGCGCAAACGTCCATGATGGAATGGCCTGGAACGATGCGGCCGGGAATCGCGCCGCCCAGAGTCACGGCCAGAATCTCAGGTTTGAGGCGGCGTCCGCCGCAGGCGTCGCACGGTTGGGGATTCATGAAGCTGGTCAGCCTGTTTTTGGTGAATTCGCTTTCGCTTTCGGCGTAGAGGCGTTGGAGATTTGGGATGATCCCTTCAAACGTTTTTTTGGCCTGGCTGATTTTCCCGGCGCGCATAAAGGCGAATTCAATCTCGTCAGTCCCCGCGCCGCGCAGCAGCTTTTGCCTAAAGTCCTCCGGCAAATCCTTCCACGGCGTTTCCATTTTTTGGCCGTAATGCTGGGCCATGCCGCGCAGGAGAGTTTTGTAATGGACCAACAGCCGCTTGGCGCCGCGACGCCAGGGCAGCACCGCTCCCTTTTCGATCGATCTTTCCGGGTCGGGCACGATCAGATGCTCGTCGAAAACCAGTTTCTGGCCGAGGCCGTGGCACACGGGACAGGCCCCCAAGGGCGAGTTAAAAGAAAAATGTTTCGGCGTGGGCGGATCGAAACTCTGGCCCGTGGCCGGACTGAAATTGCGATTGGAATGTAAAGACTCCGCCCACATGTTGCTGCCAGTCGGCGCGTCACCCGATTGCTGCAAGAGCGCCAGGCGTCCGTCGCCCCATTTGAGCGCCGTCTCGATGGAATCGCTCAAACGAATGCGCACCTTTTCATCGATGACCAGGCGATCCACCACCGCTTCAATGGTGTGGCGCTGTTTTGGGTCCAATTTGATCCTCACGTTGCTGCTCAATTCCACCGCTTCGCCATCCACGCGGGCGCGCACGAAACCTTCGCGGGCCAGGCGCTCGATGACATCGCGAAATTCCCCCTTTTGTTTGACAACGACAGGCGCGAGGAGGACGATGCGCGTCTTGGGCGGCAGGGCGAGGATTTTATCGACAATGTCGCTGGTGGTCTGGCGGCTGATGGGCTGGCCGCTGGCGGGACAATAAGGCTGGCCGACATGCGCATAGAGCAGGCGCAGGTAATCATAGATCTCGGTCGTGGTGGCGATGATGGAGCGCGGATTGGCCCCCGAAACGCGCTGCTCGATGGCGATGGCAGGGGAAAGTCCCTCAATGAAATCGACGTCCGGTTTCTCCATTTGGTCCAGGAACTGGCGGGCGTAAGCGGAGAGGGACTCGACGTATTTGCGCTGGCCTTCGGCGTAGATGGTGTCGAAAGCCAGGGACGACTTGCCGGAGCCGCTCAACCCGGTGAGGACGACCAATTTGTCGCGCGGGATGGAAAGACTGAGATTCTTGAGATTGTGCTGGCGCGCGCCGCCGATTCTGATGAATTCCTTGGACATGAGAGGAAAGGCTAAAGGCTAAAGTCTAAAGGATGAAGGATGAAGGATGAACAATGGAAGAAATTCCATCCCCCGTTCTTGACCGTTCATTTTTTGCTTTCTTGTGGCCATTTCAAATGCCTTTTTGTGTCCAGTATTGCAATGAGTGCAACCTCCCACCATACGCTGAGGGGGAAGAAATGCAAAGCCGTCACGACAGCCTTTCCTCACTCAAACCTGGTTTTCCAAAAATGCCCGATGAATCAGCCGCATGGCCTCCTTGCCTTTGTCGCCATCGACGACCACGGAAATCTTGATCTCGCTGGTTGAAATCATCTGGATGTTGACCCCGGCTCCGGCCAGGGTATCAAACATCTTCGCCGCCACGCCTGGATGACTCCTCATTCCCACGCCCACAATGGACAGCTTGCCAATCTTCTCGTCGGCAATCACCTCCCGCGCGCCAATGGTCTTCTTCAGTTCGTCGATGATTCTGGCCGCCTTCAACAAGTCCGGCTTGTCCACCGTGAAGGAAAGGTCCGTGCATGGCGCGTTGGGGGTGAGGCTGATGTTTTGCACGATCATATCGACGTTGATGTTGGCGTCGGCAATGGCTTTGAAAATCCGCGCCGCCACGCCGGGTTGGTCGGGCACCTGCACCAGCGTGATCTTGGCCTGGTTTTCATCGAGCGAGACGCCGCGGATGACGACGCCTTCCATGCTGCGGGTTTCTTCTTTCACAATAGTTCCTGGGTTGTCATTGAGACTGGAGCGAACCTCGAAGGGCACGCCGAATTTCTTGGCGAATTCGACCGAGCGCGACTGCATCACCTTGGCGCCCAAGCCGGCCAATTCGAGCATTTCGTCATAGGAAATTTCCGCCATTTTGCGCGCGCCCGGCACGATGCGCGGGTCCGCCGTATAAACGCCGTCCACATCGGTGTAAATCTGGCAAAGGTCCGCCTTGAGGGCGGCGGCCAGGGCGATGGCCGTCAAATCCGAACCACCCCGCCCCAAGGTCGTGATCTGCCCCTCAATGGTCTGCCCCTGAAAACCGGCCACAATGACCACCTTGCCCTCGTCCAGGAGCGAGTGGACCCGCTTGGGAGTGATGTTCTTGATTTTCGCCTTGGTATGGACGCCGTCGGTCATGATGCCGGCCTGCGCGCCCGTCAAAGAGACGGCGGGCACTTCCAGGGCTTGCAGCGCGATGGCGGTCAAGGCGATGGTGGTCTGTTCGCCGGTGGCCAGGAGCATATCCATTTCCCGTTCATTGGGCAGCGGCATCAGCTCTTTGGCCATGTGGATCAGATTATCTGTCACCCCGCTCATGGCGGAGACGACCACGACAATCTGGTTCCCCTTGGCATGGTACCGCGCCACCCGCGCCGCGACATTTTGAATGCGCTCCGGATTGGCGACCGACGATCCCCCGAATTTTTGCACGATCAACATTTTTGTCCAGCCTCCCGGGCTGGCAGGGCGGGCAGCATAAATCGACCGGGGGCATGAAGGCAAGACATGGTCTTTTGCCCATTTCCCCGCTTGTTTTGATTTTCGTGGGTGGTAATTTGTGTGTCAATTATGTCAAACCCGAACAACTTCAAGCCGAGAAACCGCCGGCGCATTTTGCTGGTCTTTCCACGCTACTCCAAATCATTCGGAACCTTCGACCATGCCTTCGCGCTGCTGGGTGTGCGCGCCTTTATGCCGCCGCAGGGCATCTTGCTCATCGCCGCCCTGCTGCCGCGCGAATGGGACATCAAGTTTGTCGATGAAAACGTCCGGCCCGTCCGTTCCGATGAATTGGACTGGGCCGATGTGGTGTTCCTTTCCGGCATGCACGTGCAGCGGGCGCGCATTCATGATTTGAATCGGCGCGCGCATCAGGCGGGCAAAATCACCGTGCTGGGAGGGCCTTCGGTCTCGGCCGCCCCGGAGTTCTACCCGGAGGTGGACGTGCTGCATTGCGGCGAAACGGGAGACGCCACCTGGCGACTGTTCGAGCATCTGGACCAAAGCGTGGAGCGTCCGCCAAAACAACTGGAATTCCGCACCGGCGAGCGCCTGCCCTTGAGCGAATTTCCCTCGCCCGCCTACCAACTGCTCCAGGCTGATCATTACCTGATGGGCAGCATCCAATTCTCCAGCGGATGCCCGTTCACCTGCGAGTTCTGTGACATTCCGGGCTTGTACGGGCGCAGGCCGAGGGCAAAAATGGCCGCCCAAGTGATCAATGAATTGGACCGGCTGCGGGCGGCCGGCATGAATTCGGTTTACTTTGTGGATGACAATTTTATCGCCAATCCGAACGCGGCTCTGGAACTGCTTCCACATCTGGTCGAATGGCAAAAGCGACATGGCCGCCCGCTGCGTTTGGCCTGCGAGGCCAGTCTTAACATCTCGATTTACCCGCAGATCCTTGAACTCATGCGGCAGGCCGGTTTCATCACGGTTTTTTGCGGCACCGAAACTCCTGAGCCGGCGGCGTTGCGGGCGATGAAAAAAACCCAGAACCTGCGGCGGCCGATTCTCGAAAGTGTTCAGACCCTCAACCGCTATGGCCTGGAAGTCGCCTCGGGCATTATCCTTGGCTTGGACACCGACACGGCTGAGACGCCCGGAGCGATTCTCGAATTCGCGCGCGAATCGCAGATTCCCTTGATGACGGTGAATCTGCTTTATGCGTTGCCCAAGACGCCGCTCTATGAACGGCTTCAGCAGGAGGGAAGAATTCTGAACAATCCGGAGGGCGATTCCAATATCGCCTTTCTTGAACCCACCGAAACCGTGGTGGGGCGGTGGCGGCGGGTCATTGCGGAACTTTACGAGCCGGGGAATGTCTATGCCCGCTTTTTGACGCAAGCCCGCAACACCTATGCCAACCGCCCCGCGCCCGAAAATGCCCTCCAGCAATTGACTTGGCGCAATCTCCGGCGCGCCATGCGGATTTTCAGCCGCATTGTCTGGCACGTCGGCTTGCGCAGCGACTACCGCCGACACTTTTGGAAAATGTTTTGGAGCCTGATCTGGCGGGGACAAGTGGAGACCATCTTCCAGATCACTATCGTCGCGCATCACCTGATCTCCTACACCCGCGAGGCGCTGCAGGGCCGCGGGCAGGCCTCCAATTACTCCCTCCAAATAGTGGAGGATTGAGCGTCCTACGGATAAATCATGCGGAAGAAGACCGAATTCGTGAGCGCGATAGGGATGATTTCCAAATTGGTGGCGGATGATCCGGGGAACGTGGCCCATGTGCCGGAAAGCGAGTTGGTCTGAAGTTCGAGCCTCCAGCCGGCGTGGTCCGCCGGCCAGCTCAACGTCAGATTGTTGCCGGCCGAGCGGAGCGCGACAAGGTTCGTGGCGGCGGCATTGGGAAGCACCGTGACGACGATGGTGTTGGTCGAACTCAAGTGGGGATTGACCGCATCAAATGGATTGGTGTTCGTCACGACCGTCCTGATGGTGTTGGTGGTGAGAGACTGGTTCTGGGCAGGCGTCCAGGTAATGACGCCGTTGGAGTTGATGGCGGCTCCCGCCGGCGGGGCCAGCAGCATATAACCCGCGGTGGCAGAATGTATGTTCGGTTCGGTCGCGCTGTTGGTTATGGAGAACGGCTCTTGCACGGTAATGGTCTTGACGGAGGACGACGGCAAGATGGGCGCGACATTCACCTCGACCACAACGATGGTATAAGTGAGGGTGGCACTCAATGGAGGGGTGCCGTTGTTCAACACGCTCACCACGATGGTATTGGTGGATGGACTGTTGGTTTGTGGCGGCGTCCAAGTGAGCAGACCCGTGACTGGATTGACCACGATGCCGCTGGGTCCGGCTGTCAGACTGTAAGTGAGTGTTTGCGGCGGCGATTCCAGATCGGTGGCGGTGTTGGTCACGGTGAGCGCGGTAAGTTCGTCCACCACATACAGATTGCTCGCGGAGGCGACAAAGATGGGCCGGGCATTCAATGCCTCCAGCACAAAAGATGTGGAATCGTAATTGGTGCTCCAGGCGTCAAGGGAGGGCAGGACGGCATTGGTGAAGCCTCCCGTGTAGGAGTCATAGTAAAGGTTGGTGAAGGAGTTGCCGCCCACGGGTTGGTATCCGTTGTTGAGATTGGCGCTGATGGCCCCAGTCAAAGACGCGGCCCCAGAGAGGGTAATGGTCCCGTAATTGGTCAGACCGCTGATGCCAAAATTCAGTGTGCCATTGGTGAGGTTGTAAGCGCCTTGCAAACTGATGTTGCCATACTGCGAGTCCAAGGTGCCGGTATTGTTGAAGACGACATTGCCGTCGAGTATGGTGTCTCCTGTACTGCCTGACTTGCGGAACGTGCCGAAGTTGTCAAAGAGTGTCACGCCGCCGTTGTAGCCTCCCTGGAAATCGTTGTCGCTTTGCGCGTTCCAAACTCCGTAATTATAAATTTGCGCGTTGTTGCCGTTGATGCCGTAGATATCAGTGTTGGTCCAGTTGACCGTCCCGAGATTTGTCAAGACAAGCCCTTCAACATCCACACCTAGCCCGGACACAATATTAAGAACGCTGTTGCTGGCAATGGTCATGTTGGCTGAGATGGTCCCCCCGCTCCAAGTCAACGTCCCCATCAGCACATTGGTGCCGCCAAGAGTGCCACCGACCAGTTGCATATCTTGGGCTGTCAATAAGCCATTGATGGTTGTATTGCCTCCCAGAGATACAGCGCCGTTGCCGCTAATCGTGGCGCTATTGGCAAAATCCATGTTGTTCAGAACGAGCAAACCGCCGTTGGCCGTGGTAAAAGTGCCGCTGGCGCTGTTCGTGCCGCCGTTGATGCTGAGAGTGCCGTTGAGGACGTTGACCGCGCCGGTATTGTTGAAAACGACATTGCCGTCAAGTGTGGTGAGGCCTGTGTGGCCTGACTTGCGGAATGTGCCGAAGTTGTCAAAGAGCGTCACGCCGCCGTTGTAGCCTCCCTGAAAAGTATTGTCGCTCTGGGCGTTCCATAAACCGTAATTGTAAATCTGGGCGTTGAAGCCGTTGACGCCATAGATATCGGTATTGGTCCAGTTGACCGTTCCATGATTGATCAAAGTTAAACCGTTCAAACTGCTCCCTCCTCCGGTTACAATGTTGAAAACGCCGTTCGTGGCAATAACCATGTTCCCGGCTAGGTATCCCCCGTCCCAACTGAGCGTCCCGATTATGGTTCCACCAAAGATCGCGTTGCCCGCCACGAAACTGCCAATGCCGTTGAAGGTCGTGCTATTGGTAAAGGTGTAGCCAACAAAATCAACGATGGCGCCGCTCGCGGTGGTAAAGACGCCGCCGCTGCTGGAGCCTGCGGCCAGATCCAGCGTGCCGGTTTCAATATTGGCCGTGCCGAAATTGTTGAAGATGACGTTTCCATCAATAGTGGTGGTGGTGGTGTTGCCGGCCGATTTGAGGAACGTCCCGAAGTTCTCAAAGAGTGTCACGCCGCCATTGTAGCCTCCCTGAAAAGAGTTGTCGCTTTGCGCGTTCCAAATTCCGTAATTGTAAATCTGGGCGTTGTTGCCGTTGACGCTATAGAGATCAGTATTGGTCCAGTTGACCGTCCCAAGGTTTGTCAGAACAAGGCCGTTGAAGCCAGAGCCGCCCCCGGCGACAATGTTCAAGACGCTATTGCTGGCAATGGTCAGGATGCCGGATAAAGAACCACCATTCCAGTTGAGCGTTCCCACATTCGTTCCGGCCATAAGCGTTTCGCCTGTCACGTAGGTGCCGGGACCGGTGCAGGTCGTGGTGTTGGTAAAGGTGAAGTTATTGAGATTGATGGTCGCGTCGGTGCCGGTTAGAAAGCTGTCGTAGCTGTTGGTGCCACCGTACAAGTTCAGCGTGCCGCTCTCGGCAAGGACCGTGCCGTTGTTGTTGAACATGACGTTGGGATCAAGTGTGGAGACTCCTGTGTTGGTCGATTTCTGAAAGGTCCCGAAGTTCTCAAAGAGCGATGTGCCGCCGTTGTAGCCTCCCACAAAACTGTCGTTCCCTTGCTCGTTCCACAATCCAAAATTGTAAATCTGCGCATTGTTGCCGCCGAATCCATAAAGGGTGGCGTTGGTCCAGTTGACCGTCCCGTAGTTTGTCAAGACAACGCTGTTAAAGGAATCGCCGCCTCCGTCCTGCAGGTTTAAAACAGCAAAGGAGTTCACAACCAAGGCGCCGGACATGGCGCCTCCGCTCCACGTCAACGTCCCGCCCTGCAACAATTCAATGGTCCCGGTCAGCGTGCCGCCGTTGAAGTTAAATTGGCCGTTGGAATTTACCTCGATAGGTCCATTGATGGTGAGGGTTTGTGCATCCGTGAAGAAGGATTGCGTGGTCCCGCCGTGGCCCGCGCCCAAAACCAGAGCGGCCACCGTTGGGCTGATATCCAGCGCGACGCTATAATTGCCCGCGTTGGTGATGAATACCGTGTCGCCCGGGCCGGGGATCTGGAGCGAGCTCCAGTTGTTGGTGTCGCTCCAGCTTCCGCCGCCGATGTTGACCCAAGTCATCGAACCTGCATGGCTTGGAATGGCTGCGGCTGCCAGTAAAATTGAGGTCGAGATATAGAGATGGAGGGGTTTCATTATAATTTTATTTTTTGGGTTCATGGGGAAAGAGTCGGGATCCTGTTTTCAGCAGGCAGAAGTGAATAGAATTTCCAGCCTAAGAAAGGGCGATTAGGGATGAATCCCCCCAACGACGCGGGCCGGGCAGTCAGTCACATCAGACGAAGCGTTTAGCGTGAATGCGTGAAAATGGCCTTTTATTTTTGATTTAATAATGGCCTTTTGGTTCTCGCATCAGTTAGCTACAATACGACACCTCAAGGTTTTATCTGTAAGGTGTTTTACGATTTACGATGCAGTGCATTCCCTCGCGATTTGTCCGCTTGCCCGAGGCAAGGCAACGCACGATCTTAACTATGGAAGTCCGAATGATGGATAATCGCGGCGCCGTGATCTACACCGCCACGGTGCAGGCGTCTTGAAACGGCGCCAAGCCGTTACTCCCTCCGTAAATGAAGCGCAAACTATGGCGCGCGGCAATTCTTCGCAAAGTCCGCACGACGCGCCGGACGGGTTCGCCTGGCTTGACTCCCATGGGAAGAAACCCCAACGCCGAGTCCTGGCCCTGGTGGCGTTGGGCCCAGTTTTCGAGCCAACTCAGGAGGGCGGCTCCCGGCGCGCCTTTTTCACCAAAGGCCACCATCACCAACTCTGCTGTGCCCGTGCCCGCCGACGTCCACTTGAAAGGATCCATGCGTTCCAAGAGGCCGAACCTGAAGGCGTTCACGTTGAAAAGCTGCTTGTTGCGCAAGCGGGTTGAAATGCGTTCGAACATGCCGAGAATCGCGCCGCAAGTTTGAGCACTGTCGTATGCCAGAAGAACGTTGATCTTTTGAGGGTTCTTGCTCTCCGCTGTCATTTCGCCTGTCTTTTTCATTTTTCGATTCCTTATGCTCTTAATCCGACAAGTCCTTTGTCTTCTCTGTTCAACGAAATATAACCCCTCTTTATTCAAATGGTTTCGACTGCGAACATGGTGTGAGCACCCCACTGTTTCTCTATCTTGTGCTGTCTCATATTGATTGCGTGATCGATATAATTGAGTTAAACTAATTTTATGCGCCCTATTTGGACAGGCTCCATCAGTTTCGGTTTGATCAACATTCCGGTGGCGCTTTTTCCCGCGGCCGCGCGGGACGAGCTGAAATTCCGCCTTCTGCGCGCCACCGACCTCAGCCCGGTCAATTACCAACGAATTGCCGAATCCGACGGCAAGGAAGTCCCCTGGGACCAAATCGTCAAAGGATACGAGTACGAAAAGGGCAAATTTGTGGTGCTCAAGGAAGATGATTTTAAACGAGTTGATGTGGAAGCGACCCAAACCGTGGATATCATGGACTTTGTCATGCTTTCAGAAATAAACCCGATGTTTTTCTACAAACCTTATTATGTCAAACCGGGCAAAGGCGGAGGCAAGGCTTACGCCTTGTTGCGGGAAACGTTGCGCCAGGAAGACAAGGTCGCGATCGCCAAAGTGGTCATTAAGACGCGACAATATTTGGCGGCAGTCAAGACTCAGGGCGAGGCGTTGCTGTTGGAACTGATGCATTTTGCGGATGAACTGGTGGAGCCTTCGGCGCTGGATTTCCCGAAGTTCCCTGAATTGAACAAAAACGAATTGTCCATGGCCAAGATGCTGGTTGGACAAATGACGGCGAAGTGGGACCCTCAAAAGTACAAAGACGAATACAAAACCGCCTTGCTCAACGTGATCGAGAAAAAGATCGAAAGCGGCGGCCATGAAGCGCAAGCCTCGAAGAAAACCGCGAAACGAGCGACCAATGTGGTTGATCTGGCTGACGTGCTGCGCCGAAGTTTGCAGGAAACCGCTTCCAGAAAGCCGAAAAAGACTCTTTCTGCGCGGAAGAAAGTGGCTTAAATGAGCGAAGAGTATCCTGAAATAGTTCCGGGGCGTGGGGCGGTTTGCTGATGCACAGTCAGATGTTGGATGCACAAATGCTAGGACCCCTTCGTGACCCCTTCGAGGTATATGATTCATAGTGGGGGGAATATTCTTGCCAAAAGTTCAAAATGGTCAAGCTTGATAGCCAATTGATGGGATATCCAAGTTCTGTCGCCGGAGCAGTTGAAAGCCGGCCAGCCGGGGTTTTGCCCGAAAAAGCCTAGTTTCAGAAATTTTTGTAAGTTACTCGTCATCAATGCCTAACTGACCATCGGCGCCATCTCAAAAACGTACTGACAGCAAAAACAGGCTTATTTTTGGGCGTTTTGGCAGGAAAACAGGGTATTGGCGCGGGGAAAAAAACACTTTATTTTGCACTTTTTCACGTTTTGGTGGTTTTTTGCGTTTACAAGTTGTTGTCCGGCAAAATCTTCCGGCCAATGTGCGCCTTCAAAATAAATCGCGCCAAAAAACCTACCGTAGGTTTTTGTTTTTGGGGGCTTCTGGTAATATCGTTGCATGAATATAGAAAAAATTAAGGAAATGAGGGCCATGGTAGCAATCGTCGGAATCCTTGTGGCAGCGGCCATCACGTCCACGTGGGCCTCCTCTATTTTGCCGCCAATTCGACTTCAATCCGGCCTAACAGGTTTTCAATCCGACTTAATCCGACCTAATCCCACCTAATCCCACCTATCAGCAAATTTTTTATGAGAAAACCAAAGCAACGGGGAAAAGCACCGGTTGGCTTCCGTGATCGGGCGCAAAAATTGATTTGCTCATTGGCCGTAAAATTCCACAAAAAAGCTGTTGACGACCACAACCCTTTGTTGTTATCAATCAGGCAGGCTACATTATGTAGCGGTTGACGAAGCTTATGCGCTGTCCAAAGTGCGGCAATCAGGATGATAAGGTGGTCGATTCGCGCGCCTCCCGCGAAGGATCCACCATTCGCCGACGCCGTGAGTGCTTGCAATGCAGTCATCGCTTTACCACTTACGAGGAAATTGAGCACGAAGGTCTTATGGTCGTCAAGAGGGACGGGCGGCGCGAGGAGTTTTCCAAGGAAAAGTTGCTGTCCGGCCTCAAAAAGGCCTGCCAGAAACGTCCCATCAGCCCCAAAGTCATTGAGGAACTGGTGGAAAATATCATGGACGAAATCAGCGATAAATATGAACGCGAAGTACCAGGCATGGCCATCGGGGAACGGGTCATGGAAGGGTTGTGTCAAATTGACAAAGTGGCCTACGTTCGCTTTGCCAGCGTTTACCGCCGCTTCGAAGAAGCAACCGAGTTCGTGCGCGAAGTCAGAAGATTGGAGGCCAATCATGATTCAACTCAAGACTGATTGTTTAGTGTTTCAAACCAATGAAGGCGAGAACATCCCCTGCTCCGCGGAGTGGGTCACCTTTGAACTCATGGGGGATGGCGCCGCATTGGTGGATCCAGAGGTCGTGCGCCATGCTTCGGCGGCGGTGCTGCATTACTTCAAGCATGAGTTGCAGCGGCAATTCGTTTCCGTGGGCGAATTCGCGCTTGCTTTGGAGAAGGTGCTCCGCAGTTTCGGTCTGAGCGTTTCGGCCGAATGCCAGACCCAACCACCGGAGCAGAAAGACGGGGCAACTCCGCCGCCACCTTGCGCATCCCCGCCGAGAGTTTTGGAATCCAATTTGAAGGACTTGGCCGGGCTTGCGGCCAGTGAGGGCTTTGAGTTGCTTTTCTTTCCCCAATTGCGCCAGGAATTGAGACGCAATTTGGACCAATCCCCCAATGTCCTCCGCTTCCACAGCTTGCGAGATTGTGTCAAGCAATTGGCTGGCGCGCGGCGTTGGAGCCATCGCTGCCAGAGGCTCCACGACCAGATTGTCGATTTTCTCCGGTCCTGCTGGGAAAGCGAGCCGGCCCGGCGCTCGTGCGCTCTTATGGTCGTATGAGCGCCACGGTCTTCCAGAAAATCATCGAACGTCAAATACCGGCCGCCATTGTCTATGAGGACGATCTGGTGCTGGCTTTTCGCGACGTCAACGCTCAGGCTCCCGTCCATGTTCTGATCGTCCCCAAGAAACATATCTCCCGTATTTCCGAAGCGACGGCCGAGGATCATAAGCTGATGGGCCATTTGCTTCTCAAGGCGGCTTCGGTCGCCGCGCAACTGGGGCTGGATAAATCCGGCTATCGTCTGGTCATCAACAATGGGCCGGACGGCGGGGAGAGTGTGCCCCATTTGCATTGTCACATCCTGGGCGGACGCAAGATGTCCTGGCCGCCGGGCTGAAGCCCGATTTTCCCTGGTTCGCCGCGTCCGCATGATTACCTACCTGAACGGCAAATTGATCGAAGCGCTGCCCACCCAGGTCACGGTGGAGGTCAACGGCGTTGGCTACGAGACGCTTATTCCGCTCTCCTCTTACGACAAGCTGCCCGCGCCCGGCCAAAACGTGAAACTCCTGACCCACCTCGTGGTACGGGAAGATGCCCACGTTCTCTACGGCTTCATGACCGCCGCCGAGCGCCAACTGTTCCGACTGCTTATCAACAGTGTCGGCGGCATCGGCCCCAAGACCGCGCTCAACATCCTCAGCGGCATCAATGTCACCGCCTTTCGCGGCGCGGTCGCGGGCGGCGACATCAAAATGCTTTCCCAGATTTCCGGTGTTGGCAAAAAAACCGCCGAACGCATCGTCATCGAACTCAAGGACAAAATCGGCCCCGGCGGCGCACTGGAAGCTCAAAGCGCTCAACGCGCCCTTTCCGCCGACGAACAGAAAGTCAACGACGCCGTGCTGGCGCTCATCGCCTTGGGCTTCAAGCCGGCCGAAGCGCACGAAACCATCCGCGCCACCCAGGCCCTGCTCGGCCCCGAGGCGGCCTTGGAAGACTTGGTGCGCGCCAGCCTGAAAAAAGGAGCATGATGGCCGCCGCCAGTTCCGCTTCCGGCGTGGTCGTGCCGCGAACTTTGCCCTGGCATGGGCGCCTGGCGGTCGTCGTGGTGGCCGCGCTCTATTGGCTTTGCCGCAAGACCTGGCGCTTGCATTGGCATAATTCCGGCGATGATCCCTCAATGAAGGGCCACGTCATCTTCTGCGTCTGGCACAACCGTCTCGCCGCGTCGCTGGCCAGTTACAACGAGTCCGCCCAAGTGCGCTGGCCCAGCAAGGGACTGGCCGCGATGATCAGCGCCAGCCGCGACGGAAGCCTGGTGGCCAACGTGGCGGAACTCTTCGGGGTCCAGCCCATTCGCGGTTCCACCAGCCGGCGCGGCGCCCAGGCGCTGCTGGAAGCAACGACCTGGCTGGAACGAAATTACAACGTCGTCATGACCCCCGACGGCCCTCGACCGCCGGTCTATCAAGTTCAGAAAGGCATCATTGATCTGGCCAAGCTTTCCGGACGCCCGATCATCCCGATCACAAACTTTACTCGCTGGAAGTTTCGATTTCGCAGTTGGGATCGTTTTCAAATTCCGCTGCCCTTTGCCCGGATTAATTGCTACTACGGCGACCCCATCTGGGTGCCGCGCGACGCCACCGAAGACCAACGCGAACAACTCCGCACCAAGCTGGAAACCTCCATGCGCGCCATCACAAGGGATTGATGCAGCCTCGGCTATGAACGGGGCTGCCCGGCGGCGGCGTTGATCCTATCAAACGAAATCCGCAATGCAGCCTGGAGCGCGACCTGCCTCGCGCGCGCTGTCAACAAACCGTCGGCCTTGACCCGCTCGACCACCCTTCCGGCATCGCCAAGCTCGGCGAACAGGCGCTGCACCAATGGTTCGACCTCAGCCAGGATGGCCTGCCGCTCGCGACGCGCTTGGATGCGATCCTTCAATGGCTGCGTGTCCCAGATGCGAACCGTGTGGTCGCCCGAACAGGATAAGAGCTGCTGGCCGTCAGCCCGCCAAGCCAGCCCATGGACATAGTCCTGATGCCCGCCCAATCTCGCCACTTGCTCGAAGGTCTGGGCGTTCCAGATGCGAACATTGTCGTCGAAGCCGCCAGTGGCGATTCGTAGGCCGTCCGGGCTGTAGTTGGCACAGAGCGTGCGATTGGCGTGGCCGACCAGGTCGTGCAGCAGCGTGCCGGTGGCGGCGTCCCAGACCCGCACGATGCCGTCGTCCCCGGATGTCAGGATTCGGTGGCTGTCGGGACTGAAGGCCACCGAGGAGACTGCGCCTTTGTACCCGGGCGCCCAGTGGCGAAGAGGCTCCAGCGACTGCCCGTCCAGGAGGGTAATCATGGAATCCACCCACAAGGCAATGGTTGCGCCATCGGGACTCCAGGCGAGGGAATTTCCCGTCGTACTTGGGCCGCCCAGGCTCCGTGATTTTCGTGAAACACCCGTGCGAGTGTCAATCAGATGCGCCACTCCCAGAGACGAATCCAGGCACGCCACATACTGGCCGGACGGGTCGAACGTGAGCGAATCGATATAGGAAGAAACTCGGTGCGCGCCTAAATCCGTGACGGTCGCCGTTCTCGTTCCTGTGGCGGTGTCAAGGATATCAATTCGACCAGACGGCGCAATTCCGTGGGCCATCGAGAGAGCCAGACGTGAGCCATCCGGCGACAGAGCGCCCGCGCGGACATACTCGTCCGCGGCACCCAAAACGCCGATCGGGTCGCCGGTGGCGGAATCCCAGAACCGCAACGAGCCGGTTTGGCCCGCGAAACCATCCCAGCCGACGGAATAAATCGTTCCTCCATCCGGCGATATAAAAACCGAATAAACATAGCTGCGATGTCCACGAAGAACCCAAGCGTCGAGCGACTGGACGTCCCAGAATCGAACTCCATCAGGCTCGCCATTCATCAGCGTCTGGCCGTCGGGAAGAAAACTTGGACAATCGCCATCGGACTTGGAAACGCTGCGGGCCAGGCCCGTTCGTGTGTCCCACAGACGCAGGGTCCGGTCCTGACTGCTGGAGGCCAGCAGCGATGCGTCCGGCGAGAAGCTCAACCCATTGATCAAGTCGGTGTGGCCGCGCAACGTGGCCACGGCCACCGGGGGATGGGCGGAGACATCCGTCAAGCGTATGGTGCTATCCAGCGATCCCGTCGCCAGCAACCGTGAATCGGCGCTGAACGCCATGCATCGAATCGTATTGTCGTGCGCGGTAAACGTGCTGAGGACCTGCAGGGAATCCGTGTCGAGCAACGCAACGTCTCCCAATCCCTTCCCGACGGCCAAAACCCGTCCATCCTGTCGAAAACACATCATGCCAGTGAGCGAGAGGGCGTCAAGGGACTGGGCCGCAGATGTCTGGGACAACCGTGGCGGGCCGCCGCCGAGCTCCATGATGCAAATGTTTGAGCCTTGCCGATAGGCCAGTCGCGAGCCGTCCGGGGCGGGCCAGAAATAGGCCGGAGCCGGCCATGCAGAAAGGAGCGAGCCGCTCGCCAGGTCCCACCTTTCGACGGTGTGCGGGCCGTCATCCTTGTCGGCGACTCGCATGAGCATTTGTTTGCCGCCGGCCACAAGCCAGGAATCCCAACAGATATGGGGCGTGGGAATCGTTCCCAACAATCGGCCAGTTTCTGTGTCCCAGCGCTGAAAGAGGGACGGGCCAACATCGTAGTAGGATCGGCCATCCGGCAGCAGATGGATGAGTGACAACGACGGTCGCGAACGCGCCTGGAAGCGGACGCTCAGGTCCAGCCGGTTGGAGAGCAACCGCCATTCCCAGCCGCGCAGGGCGCTCGGAGCGATGTCAAGGTAATGGCGCGCCGCATCAATCTGCGCGTTTTGGAGGGCGTCACATGCGCCCAGCATGCTGGCGGAGTATGCCAGGCCAAGCGCGCCCCCCTTTTCCTGAACCGCGTTGGCTTCAGCCGTTTTGGCTTTCTCGGCCAGTTTTGTGGCGCGCTCGGCATTCAGGTCGGCCCGAATACGGGCTGTGTTGGCGCGCCCAAGGCCGACACTTGTGCCGATCAGGCCGGCGACAATCAGGACTGCGGCCGTCCCCGCGAAAATCACCGGCCACCGGTTGCGCGCGGTAAATTTCCTCAGAGCGTAAATCGCGCTGGGTGGACCGGCGGTCACTCGCTCGTTGTTAAGATGCCGCTTGAGATCGGCCGCGACCCCATTGGCCGTTTCGTAACGGCGGTTTCGGTCCTTTTCCAGACACTTCATCACGATCCAGTCAAGGTCGCCTTTGAGCAGGCGGATCAACTTCGGCGCCTCGATGGAACGGCGCTTGGCCGTGGTGGTGAGTTCGTTAGCGGCCAGGGTCGCCAGGCGCGTGCTCGGGCGCATCGGATCCTTCTCGCGGATCGTTTGGCGCATCGCGTCGATGCCCGAGGCCACAAGTTCCTCCGCGTCGAAAGGCGTGCGGCCCGCGAGCAGTTCGTAGAGCAACACGCCCAAGCTGTAAATGTCGCTGCGTGTATCAATATCAAGCCCGCTCATTTCCGCCTGTTCGGGGCTCATGTATGCCGGTGTCCCGATGAACTGATGCAACTGGGTGTAAACGGTCGCGTCGGCCAGACGTCCTTCCGTCGCCTTGGCGATGCCGAAGTCAATCACCTTGGGCACCGGCACGCCATCGTGCAGCGTCACGAGAATATTGGAGGGTTTGATGTCGCGATGGATGATTCCCTTCTGGTGCGCGTGCTGAATGGCTTGGCAGACCAGGATGAACAGATCGAGCCGCTCGGTCGTGGTAAGATTGGCCTGATCACAATAGTCCGTGATGCGGATGCCGCGCACCAGTTCCATCACGAAATAAGGGCGTCCGGCTTCGGTGGTTCCGGCATCGAGAACTTTGGCGATATTGGGATGATCCATCATCGCCAGGGCCTGCCGCTCGGCCTCGAAGCGAGCGACAACCTGCTTGGTATCCATGCCGAGCTTAATGACCTTGAGCGCCACGCGTCGGCGGATCGGCTCAGTTTGTTCGGCCACATACACCACGCCGCAACCGCCTTCGCCGACGCGCTCCAGGATTTTGTAGCGTCCAATTTTCTGCCCGATGAGTTCCACCGGCGCATCG
>Ga0302326_10013042_pt1 | contig 17638 bp, 23 predicted proteins | sample Palsa_T0_3_FD_202264 | JGI IMG/M metagenome (GOLD analysis project Ga0302326, IMG submission 202264) | Peat permafrost microbial communities from Stordalen Mire near Abisko, Sweden - Palsa_T0_3 | ecosystem: Environmental > Terrestrial > Soil > Palsa > Peat permafrost | place: Sweden: Abisko... | reverse complement strand
GCTGCACCGCCTTCCCGCCCTGCCCATCCTCCTGGCAGTCCTCATCGCCGCGCCCGGGTCCGGCGGTCAGGAAACCACCGCCGTCACCGGCTACCCCGTCCGCGGAACCGTTGTCAATGCGTTCACCCGCCAGCCCATCACCCGCGCTCTCGTTTCGCTCAATCAGGACCAGGCCATGCTCACCAACAGCGACGGTGAGTTCTCCTTCGACAGCGTTGCCCCCGGCGAGTATTCCGTCTCAGTCGACAAGCCAGGCTACCTTGGCTTCGGCGGCATGATGCGTGGCATGATCATGCGCGTCGGCCGCGGCGGAATCCCTCCTCACCCCGAACCTCCGCGCCGCATTCAAGTCGGTCCGGACATGCCCGCTCTCACCTTCCGCGTTACGCCACTGGCCATGATCGTCGGCCACCTCACCCTCTCCACCGCCGATCCCGCCGACGGCATTCAGGTCCAGGTCTTTCGCCACACGTTCCAGAACGGCCGCCCTCACTGGTCCATCGCCGGCCAATCCCGCTCCCGCAGCGACGGCTCCTTCCGCATCGCTAATCTCGAGCCCGGCAGTTACATGGTCGCTACCGGCGCCTCCCTCGACCGCCCCGGCCAGACCACGAACTCGAGCGGCCCCATCTGGGGTTATCCCGCGCTCTACTATCCGGGCGTCACCGAGGCTTCCGCCGCCGGAACCCTCACCCTCGCCGCAGGCCAGCAGGCCGAAGCCGACATCGCGCTCCTCCGTCAGCAATTCTTCCCCGTCACCGGCCTCGTTCACAATTCCGAGGAAACGCCCGCCAACTTCGATATCCTCGACAGCGGCGGCCGCTCCATCGGCCTCTCCGCCAACTGGGATCGCCGCGAAGGAGTCGTCCGCGCCGCCGTTCCCAACGGCAGATGGACCATGGAAGCCCACGCTTACGGTCGCACCACGCAATGGGGCAGCACCTCCTTTCAGGTCGACGGCGCTCCCGTCGCCTTCGCCATCAGCGTTCTGCCCATTCCTCACATCCCCGTCGTCGTTCGCCGCGAATTCCTCGCCTCCACCGATGAACAGCAGCCCGTCAATAATGGTCCCGGCATGAACCTCACCCTCATCCCCGCCGACGAAGCCGCCCTCAGCATGAACGGTGGAGGCGGCATGAGCCACAACGATGGCCCCAGCGGCAGCGAGTGGGAGCTGAACGTTCAGCAGCCAGGCCGCTATTGGGTCCAGGCCCAGGCCTTTCCGCCCGCCTACGTCAGCTCCATCACCAGCGGCGGCGTCGACCTCGGCAGCAACCCTCTCGCCATCGTTCCCGGAACCACTCCGGCACAGGTTGAAGTCACGCTGCGCAACGATCCCGGCACCATCACCGGTCAAATCGCCTCGCTGACTACGAATTCCTCCGGGACAACGAATACCTCCGACCCCGCTTCCTCCGCCGGCGAGCGCCCGCAGCTTTGGATCTACGCCATCCCTCTTTTCTCCACGCCCGCCAATCTCCCCACCGGATCGCTCCAGTCCAACGGGGAGTTCAACATTCCCAACCTCGCTCCCGGCTCTTATCGCGTCGTCGCCTGCGATGCGCCTCAGGAAATCGACTTCCACTCTGCGGAAGGTCTCTCTGCCTGGGCCGGAAAAGGCCAAACCGTCTCCGTCGAGGCCGGAGGAACCGCCAGCGTCGACCTCGACGTCCTGCACGTAACGGCGGCTGCCGAATGACCCAGAGACTCCGCACCCTCGCCACAGCTTCTCTGCTTCTCACCCTCTCGTGCGCACTAGCTGCGCAAACCCTCGTCCCACCACCTCCACCTCCTCCCGGACAGATGAATGCACCCGCCGACGGGCCACCCGACCGTATCTCCCACCTCTCCGGTCCCTCCTCCTGGACCATCAGCGGCATCGTCGTTAGCGCAACCACCGGCACTCCCCTCGACCGCGCCGAAGTTACGCTCTCCACGCCCGGCCAGCGCGGCTCGCCCGTCGCCGACCTCATCACCACGGAAAACGGCAGTTTCCGCTTCGATCATCTCCAGGCCGGCCGCTATCGCCTCGACGCCACGCGCCGCGGCTACATCACCGCCGGCTATCAGGATCATGACGGCTTTTACACCGGCATCGTCGCCGGTTCCAACCTCAGCTCCCAGGGTCTCCGCCTCGAACTCCGCCCCACCGCCATCATCGGCGGCATCGTCGCCGACGAAGCAGGAGAGCCCGTCGCCGGCGCGCAGGTTCGTCTCTTTCGTCAGGACGAGCGCAACGGCGAGGGTAGAATCATCGCCGCCGGCACCGACATCGCCGACGACACCGGCACCTACGAGTTCGCGCGCCTCCGCTCCGGCACCTACTACGTCAGCGTCTCCGCATCCCCCTGGTACGCCTTCCATCCCGCGCCCAAAACTGACGACAGCGGCAATGTTCTCCCCGCGGATCAGCAACCGCACTCACCGCTCGACGTCGCCTACTCCACCACTTACTACGAAAACGGCATCGACTCCGACTCCGCCACAGCCATCTCCATCAATGCCGGCGACCGCGTCGAGGCCAACTTCTCCATGCACGCCGTCCCCGCCATCCATATTCAGATCCGCCTCCAGTCTCCCGGCGAAAACCGCGGCATCCCCATGCCCCAGCTCATGCAGCAGGTCTTCGGCGCCGAGCAGTTTCAGCAATCCAATCAGTACACGTTCTCAGGTAAGAACGGTCCGGTCGTCGCCGACCTCGGCGGCATCGCGCCCGGCCACTATACGCTCCGCCAGTTCGGGCAGCAGGGCGAAGGCACACGCACCGCCAGCGTCGACCTCACCACCGACCTCACCGTCGACTTTGCCGCAGCCGCCACTGGTGGCGTCGATGTCTCGGGCAAGCTGGCCATGTTCTCCGGCGGAAGGCTTCCCGAACGCACCACTGTTTCGCTTCTTCCCGCGAATGGCGGCCCATCCAATCGTCCCGCGCAAGTGGCAGCCGACGGCGCATTCGAGTTCCACTCCATGGCGCCCGGCGCTTATGACTTCGAGGTGCGCGCTCCTGGCCCCACGCTCTCTGTCGCCCAAATTGCCGTTTCCGGAGCCGAAGCGCAAGGCACGCGCATCACGGTGGCCGCAGAGCCCGTCCTCATCGCCGCCACACTCTCCACTGGATCCGCCACCATCACCGGCTACGCCAAACAAGCCGGCAAAGCAGTCAGCGGTGCGATGATTCTGCTCGTCCCACGCGACCGTAACGGCAGCCCCAATCCGAATCACGACCTCTATCGCCGCGATCAAACCAACACCGACGGCAGCTTCGCTCTGAGCCGCGTTATCCCAGGCAGCTACACGTTAGTGGCGATAGAAAATGGCTGGACCCTTGACTGGGGCCGCCCCGAAGTCATCGCCCCGTATCTTGCGGGAGGCCTCAAGCTCCAGATCATCGGCCAGAAAACGCTCGACCTCCCGGCGCCGCTCGAAGTCCTACCACGCTAATCACGTTCGGCAACGCGCAGTACCATAGGTGCAGATGCTCCGCCGATTTGCATTGACGTTCAAACGGATGCCCGGGAGAACGGAATCCAAGAGCGCGGTTGAAGACGTCCGAAAAGCGATTCAGGACTTCCTGGCGCCCGAGCTGCGCACCATCTCCGCACGCCTGGACGCCATAGAGAAAATTATGGACGTGAGGTTCGAAGCAATGGACGTAAAGTCGCCTCCGTCGAGGTGAAGCTCGACTCCCTCAGCAAGCAGATCCAGGCTGTCGACAACAAGCTGGACATCGACCGCCGTCTTACCAAACTGGAAGCCAAACAATCCGCGGCCACCCAATAGGCCCCGCGTCCACTTCCGCTCAGTCCACCCGAACCACAATCAAAGAAGCATCATCCTGCAGCTTCCCGCCGCAGAACTTCGTCACCGCCGTCAGAATCTCCTGGCGGAGATCCTCGACCCCCTGCGCCCGCCCACTCTCGACCGCTGCAATCAGCCGCTGATAGCCAAACTCCTCATGCCGGCGATTCTCCGCCTGCAGAATCCCGTCCGTCAGCAGCAGCAGACAGTCGCCCGACCGCAGCTGCACTTCCTGATTCGTATAAAGCCAGTGCGAAAAAATCCCAATTACCCCGCTGAAGCTCGCCAAAAACTCCACGCTCCCGTCGCCCCGCACCAGCAGCGGCAGACAATGTCCCGCGCTTTCGTAGCGCAGCCGCAGATCCCCCAGCTCCAGCACCCCATAAAACATCGTCACGTAGCGCGTCTGCGCACCCGGATGGCACAGAGCCTGGTTCACCTGCGTGCACAACTCCGACGGTGACGCCGCATCCGGCGCAAATTTCCGCACCGCGTCGTGCAGCTCGGTCATCAGCGTCACCGCCGCCATCCCCTTGCCCGATACATCGGCAATGCACAGCCCCATCCGGTCGCCGGGCAGTGGAAACACATCGAAGTAGTCCCCGCTCACCTGCGCCGACGGCCGCCACGCGCTTGCAATCTGAAATCCCCTGAGCTGCGGTATCTCGCCCGGCAGCAGCCGCGCCTGGATCGCACGCGCCTCCTCGTCTTCGGCGTTCTTTGCCGATCGCGGCAGTTTGAGGCCCAGCACCCCCCGCCGCTTCGCTTCCGATTCGATGGGCATGATCAGCCAAGCCTACCAGCCACCGCCCCAACTGTGAACAATTTCTTCCGAGACTTCCGCCAGAGACAAAAAAGGCGCACCCCCAATCGGAATGCGCCTTTCCAGTCGATTTTCGCTCAACCTGACTGCTGACCCCTGGCTCGCCTCTCGCTCGCCGTTCGCTGGCTTTTAGCTGGTCTTTTCTCCGCTCCCTCCCGAGCAACACGAGCCCGCGGATACCTTCTTCGGCTGTTCGTAGGTCTGGACCGGGTCGACGAAATACCCCTCCGCGTAGCGATCATGGTGCCGCACCCACGACATGCTGAACGCAAGGCCGTCTTCGTCGCGGCCCTTCGGAACCAGATCGAGAAAGTTATACGTGCCGACCAGAATATCCAGTCCCCGCGCATAACTCGAGTAAGTATGAAACACCTCGCCCGCCGCATCTTTGGCGAAGACGCTGACACCCGGGCCCTCTTCGCTGAAGAACTTAGCTTCGGCGTAGTTGTATTCGACCCGGCCGCCCACTTTTTCTTCCACCGTGAACGAAACGTGATAGTCGAAGTTGAAATCGCTGCCGAACGACGAAACCCACTGGAACTTCCAGCCCATTCGTTTCTTGAAAGCTTCGATCTCCGGAAGAGGTGCGTGCGAAATCACCACCAGCGTCGTATCGCGATTCGCGAGATGCACGGTAGGACCGTCGAAATGATCTGCCAGATACGAGCAGCTGGGGCACCCCGCCTCCCAGCCCGGACCGAACATGAAGTGGTACACGATCAGCTGGCTGCGCCCGTCGAAAAGATCCCCGAGCGTTACCTTGCCCCTTGTTCCATCAGCTCTGCTCGAATCGAACTCATACTGCTTCTCCACTTTCTCCCACGGCAGAGCCCGCCGCAGCTGGCTCAACTCATCGCGCCGGCGCGTGAACTGTTTCTCTTTGGTCAGGAACTCCTTGCGGGCCGCGAGCCACTCGGCATGCGAAACGACGTTTGCGCGTGTTGCTTCCACCGTGCTGCTAGCCATGACGATCCTCCTTAGTTGGGTTGGGAGAGGGTTGATGGTTGACGGCGTTCTTCACGCCGAATTTCCAGATTGCGATGGCCGCGAGTCCGCCCGTAGAGGTGACGCTGCCGGCAATCAGCATCGCGGTTGCTATGCACGCAGGACACATCGACTTCTGCCTCCTTTGCGTTTCCGTTAACCGATTCCATAAACCAGGCTGACACAACCATCTGCGAGTTGCTGAACCTTGCGTAGTTCGAGCCCACGACGACCTTCCATCGTAAAAAGCGCCTTCCCTTTACCGGCAATCAGCGGATAGACAATGAGCCGAAGTTCATCCACCAGCCCGGCATCGATGAGACTTGCTGCAGTTCGAGCGCCCCCAATTAGATAAATATCCTTGCCGGGCTGCTGTTTTAGTGCGGTGATTCCTTCGAGCCCCCGGATGAAGGTCGTGTTTGACCAGTTAGCCGAAGTCAGCGTGTTCGACAGAACATAATGCGGAGTGCGCGCCGCGAAGCTGGCCCATTCGATCTCAGCCGGCGTCGGCCCACTGCCGGTGATCCACGCAGGCTTGTCCGGCTCCTTTCTAATCCCGGTCCAATACTGCTCGTACCCGGGATACATACCTCCGCCCAGCACGCATGCGTCGATTTGCGGCATCAGGCCGTAGTCCTCCGACCACGCTTGTACCCAATCCGCCATACCCTCAGGCCCCTCCACTTTCCCATCAACAGAAATCTTCATTCCGCTGATTAACTTCCGCATGCGCACCTCCGCTTATTCTTTCTGTCCCTGGCATCGTGACTCGGCGCTGGTCGGTCACCAATTCGATCTATTTCCGGCTTCCCTCGGCGTGCTTGCGAACGCGTTCGTTCATCGACGTCCAACCTTTGTTCATCCCCGCCTTGTGCTCGTCGGAAACGAATCCGAGCGCGGTATGCCGGAAGGCGATCAGCGTTCCCCCATCCACTTCGCTCAGCCGATACTGCACGTTCGAGAGCATCGGGAACGACGCGAACAACGGACCAGCAAACTCCAGCAGAGTCGGCCGCTTGATCGCCTGCACATGCGCCCAGAAATGACCGTTGCCGTCACCCAGGTCGCGGTACCACCGTCCGCCCGGCCACGGTTCTATCTTCATGTTGAGAGACTTGCCGTCCGGTGTTTCGTTGCCCGGGCCCAGTTGCTCCAGCAGCGATGCAAAGGTTATGTCCAACGGCGCCTGGACGTGGATTTCCTGATTGATGGTCAGGGTCAGGTCTTCGAGAGTCTGTTCGGTCGAAACCATTTCATTTCTCCTTAAGATTCGAGTCTTGGTTTTTCAAATCCGTTTTCAAATCGGTTGAGCCCTGGCGGACCATCGCTTCCGCCCGTTCCTTCACTCGGTTCAGCTGGTGCTGCCAGTAACGCTCGAACGTTGCAGCCCACGCATGCAGAGGACGAATCGCTTCGGCGTTGGTCCGGTAAAGCTTTTGCCGCCCCTGGCAACGCATCCGAACCAGCCCCACATCCCGCAGCACCCGCAGATGCTTCGAGACCGAAGGCTGTTCCAGGCCAAGCGCCGTCACGATCTCGCCCACGGGCCGCTCCGCCCCAGCGAGATAACTCAGGATCTCGCGTCGCCGCGGCTCAGCAACCGCGTTAAAGGCGTCAGAAGTGGTGCTCGCTCTTGCCATGTCAGAACATTACATTCCCATATAGGAATATGTCAAGAGGCAGATCCCCTTTTTGGCGAATTCCCTTCGGCCCCAACCAGACCGAGACCTCCCGCGCGAGACGTGTTCCCTCCAGACAGCAGCCAAAAACAAAAAAGGCGCACCCCAATCGGGATGCGCCTTTCTTCAATCGATCTTCGCTAACCGCTTCTTAGCTGGCCGTCAGCTCGCTTCTTGCTGGATTCTGGCTGCTCTTAGCTGGCTTTTCGCTCGCTTCTCCCTGCCTTACTCAGCCTTCTCGTCCCCGCCCTCGCCCGCAGCGGTTTCCTTCTCGGCCATAGCCTTCTGCATTTCCTCACGCCGCTTGGTCCGAGCTTCGGCACGCTTCTGGCGCTTCTCATCCAGCACCTGCTCCGCGTCCACCAACTCGATGAACACCTTCTCCGCGCCATCGCCACGCTGGAAACCGGCGCGAATAATCCGCAGATAGCCGCCATTGCGATCGCCATACCGCGGCGCCACCGTGTCGAACAGCCGCGTGACCGCCTCGCCCGTCTGCAAATACGACAAGGCCTGCCGCCGCGCATGAAGGTCGCCCTTCTTGCCCAGCGTGATCAGCTTCTCCACATGCGGACGAGCGGCCTTCGCCTTCGCCACCGTGGTCTGGACCCGATCCTCCAAAAGAATGGACGTCACCAGATTCCGCAGCATCGCACGGCGATGGCTCGTGTTCCGTCCCAGTTTGTATCCCGCATTGCGATGACGCATGGCGATCTCTCTATCTGAACAATCTGAATTTCGTCTCGTACTTTTCAGGCCGTGCAGGGCCAGAGCTTTTCTGCACCCTGTACCCTGCACCCTGCTCTTAGAAGTTCTCCGTCTCGGGCTGAATCGGCAAATCCGAATCCAGTCCTTCGTCCTCGTCGTCGTCGAACCGGCTGTAGCTGGCGGCAAGCTGCGCGGCCGGCAAAACGCTCGTCGGTCCCGGCACCGCATTGCCCTGCTCGTCGATCCGCATCCCCAGCGACAAGCCCATCTGCGCCAGGATTTCCTTGATTTCGTTCAGCGACTTCCGCCCGAAATTCTTCGTCTTCAGCATCTCGGCTTCGGTCTTCTGCACCAGTTCGCCAATCGTCTGAATGTTCGCGTTCTTCAGGCAGTTATAGCTCCGTACGCTCAGCTCCAGCTCCTCGACACTCCGGTTCAGGTTCTCGTTCTTCAGCTGAACACGGCTCTCGTCCGCCAGGCCTTCCGCTTCGATCTCTTCCTCGAAGTTGATGAAGATGCTCATGTGATCCTTGAGCAGCTTCGCCGCCAAGCCAACCGAATCGGCCGGCAACACCGAACCGTTCGTCCAGACTTCCAGCGTCAGCTTGTCGTAGTCCGTGATCTGACCCAGACGCGCCGCCTCCACCGTGAAGTTCACCTTGCGCACCGGAGAGTGCACCGAGTCCACCGGGATGAATCCAATGCCCAGATCCGAATCGAAGTTCTTGTCGGCGGAGACGTACCCGCGGCCACGCTTCAGCCGCATCTCCATGCTCAGCCGCCCGCCTTCGCTGACGGTGGCGATATAAACATCCTTGTCGAGAATTTCAACGTCCCCATCGGCTTCAATCATGCCGGCGGTGACCACTCCTGGCTGTTCCGCGTTCAGATACAGCGCCTTCGGCCCGTCTCCGTTCAGCTTGAACGGAATCTGCTTCAGGTTCAGCAGAATATCGGTCGCATCTTCCACCACGCCTGTGATCGACTGGAACTCGTGCAGTACTCCCTCGATCCGAACCGCCGTCACCGCCGCGCCTTCAATCGAAGACAGCAGCGTCCGACGCAATGCGTTCCCAATCGTGGTGCCGAACCCGCGCTCAAAAGGCTGCGCGCTGAACTTGCCGAACTTCTCCGTCAGGGTCTCGGTTTCAACTGCCAGCCGTTTCGGTTTTTGAAATCCTCTCCAAAGCATATCGATATCTCCGCACAGCGAGCGCCGCGAAGCATTTTGCAGCGGCTGTGCCGTTTCACTCCGTGATTGATTGTTCGCCTTGCGGCGTCCTGCGTTACTACAGCAAGAAGCTGCTTCCAGCTTCCCGCTTCCAACTTCCGGCTCGCCTCTTGCTCGGTGTTAGCTCGCTGTTGGCTCGCCGTTCGCTGCCTTACTTGCTGTACAGTTCGACAATCAGCTGCTCGTTCACCGGCAGGTTGATGTCTTCCCGCTTCGGCAACGACAGAACCTTGCCGCTCAAACTGTTTTGATCCGTCGACAGCCACGAAGGCGCCGGCTGATGGCTCGCAAACTCCCGCGAACTCTCCACCACCGTCAGCTTCTCGCTGTTGGGACGAATCTTGATCTCGTCGCCCACGCCCACCTGGAACGAAGGAATGTTCACCTTGCGCCCGTTCACTTCAATGTGTCCGTGGCGAACCAGCTGCCGCGCCTGGCGCCGCGAGCTTGCAAATCCCAGCCGGAAGGTCACGTTGTCCAGACGCCGTTCCAGCTGCTGCAACAGCAACTCGCCCGTCACGCCGGGCGTGCGCGCAGCCTTCTCGTAATAAGCGCGGAACTGCCCTTCAAGAGTAAAGTAAATGCGGCGTGCCTTCTGCTTCTCACGCAGTTGCAGACCGTAGCCTACGATCTTCGCCTTGCGATCGCGGCCGTGCTGGCCAGGGGCAAAATTGCGCTTCTCGATCGCGCACTTGTCCGTGAAACACTTCGCGCCCTTCAGGAACAGCTTCATGCCTTCTCGCCGGCACAACCGGCAGACAGGCCCTGTATAACGTGCCAATGCATTCTCCTTATTTCAGAGGCCGACCGGTTTACGGATCGAAATCCTTCGTCCCGGTCCATCTATTAGTTTACAGCAAAGGCAGCAGTTTCTGTTGCCTACTGCCTGTTGCCTGTTCTTAGACCCTGCGTCTCTTCGGCGGCCTGCACCCATTGTGCGGAATCGGCGTAACGTCCCGAATCGACCGGACATCAATCCCCGCCGCAGCCAGTGCTCGCACCGCGGACTCACGGCCCGAACCCGGTCCGCTCACCCGCACATCCACCGAACGCACCCCGTGATCCCGCGCCATGTTGGCCGCGTTCATCGCTGCTTGCTGTGCCGCGAACGGAGTGCCTTTGCGCGACCCGCGGAACCCGAGCGAACCCGAGCTCTTCCACGACAGCGTGTTGCCCTGCTGGTCCGTGATGGTCACAATCGTGTTGTTGAACGTGGCCTGAATGTGTACCAAACCAAACGGCACACTCTTGCGCTCGCGCTTCTTGAACTTCTTGTTCCGCGCGGCTTTGCCAGTCGCGGCTTTCGCTGGTTTCTGGTCGGCCATTAGGTTTTCGCGCTCGCTTTCTTCTTGTTAGCCACCGTGCCCTTGCGCGGTCCCTTGCGCGTCCTGGCGTTGGTGTGCGTCCGTTGTCCACGGACCGGCAAGCCCCGGCGATGCCGCTGACCGCGATACGACTGGATGTCGACGAGCCGCTTGATGTGCATCGCGGTGTCCTTGCGGAGATCGCCTTCCACATCGCCCTGCTCTTCTATCACCTGGCGGATGCGATTGACCTCGTCCTCGCCCAGATCCTGAATCTTCTTGAATGGATCGACCGTCGCCTTGCCCAAAATCTTCAGCGCCCGCGAATTGCCGATCCCGAAAATGTACGTCAGCCCGATCCGTGCCTGCTTATTGCGTGGCAGATCGACGCCTGCAATACGTGCCATACCGTGCCCTTCGTTGTGCTCCGTCCAACTTCCCGGAGCGGCTATTCCGGCCGAATCTCGTACCGGAGTTTTTGAGAGCCTGACCTGAGCTCGTACTCTGAGCTCTATTGTGTGTCGGGGTTCATCGCAAGCCTTAACACCGGCTAACTAGCCCCAGCTTCTTGTTGACTACCGAAGAAGCTCAACTCCCGAATACAGCACCTGCAACCTGAGACCTGTGACCTGGTCCCTGTTCTTCACCCCTGGCGCTGCTTATGCTTCGAGTTCTCGCAAATCACCCGCACCACACCGCGGCGATGGATGACCTTGCACTTATCGCAAATCTTCTTTACCGATGCCCGAACCTTCATAACTGCACTTCCCCAATCCTGTGCTCTGAGCTCTGCGCTCTGATCACTTGTACCTGTACACAATCCGTCCGCGGTTCAAATCGTACGGACTCAACTCCACCGCCACGCGATCTCCCGGAAGAATACGAATGAAATTCTTCCTCATCCGGCCCGAAACATGCGCCAGCACCTCGTGCCCGCCGCTGGTCTCAAGCTTCACCTTGAACATCGCATTCGGCAACGTCTCAAGTACCGTTGCCATTACCTCAATCGCGTCTTCCTTCGACAATCGTTATCCTTAAACTCTGTTGTTCTGCTTCTTCTCTGTCGCGGAACTTCTCAGCCGCTCCACCGCTGCTTCAACGCCCGCCGCTACTGCGTTCACTGGCTGGCTGCCGTCCACTTCTTCAAACCGGCCCAGAGCACGGTAGTGCTCCACCACCGGAGCCGTCTGCGTTTCATACGTCCGCATCCGCTCCTTGAAAACTTCCTCGGTATCGTCGGATCGCCGCACCAGAGGTGTGCCGTCCAGGTCGCACTTCTCATCGACCTTCGGCGGCTGCAGGTAGATGTTATAAATCGTCCCGCAGACTGGGCAGATGCGCCGCCCGGTAATACGGCGCAGTAATTCATTGTATCCGACCTGAATACTCACGGCAATTACCGGCAGCGACTCCCCGTCCGTTCCGATATGCCCGTCCAGCCACTTCGCCTGTCCCAGCGTCCGCGGAAAACCGTCCAGAATGTACCCGTTCACCGTGTCCGGCTGCTTCAGCCGCTCCGCCACCATCGCGTTCACCAGCTCGTCGGGAACCAGCTTGCCCGCTTCCATGAGCGCCTTCGCCTTCAACCCCAGCTCGGTCCCACGGTCTCGGTTGTCACGCAGCAGATCGCCCGTCGAAATCTGCGGGACCCCCCACTTCGCTACCAGCTCTTTTGCCTGCGTTCCCTTGCCTACGCCCGGCGCCCCCAGCAGCAATATCGGTCCGGGTTTCACTTCCAACAACCCCTTCGTTTCCGCATGATGCGCATCCGCTACTGCCGAACTCATTACCAGGCCCGCCTTCCTCGTACTCTCCCGCTCTTGGGCGAGAATCCTTCATAGTGCCGCATGATCAGCTGCGACTCCACCTGATTCACGGTGTCCATCGCCACGCCCACTACGATCAGAAGCGATGTGCCTCCAAAATAAAAGTTGAACCCCATGCCGTTCGTCATCCACGTCGGCAAGCTCTCAAACCAGCTCCCAATCAGCCACAAATGGTTCAGGTGAATGCCGCTGATCAGCAACTGCGGAATAATCGCCACAATAATCAGATAAATCGCGCCCACCAGCGTGAGGCGCGTCAAAATTGCATTCACATAATCCGAAGTCCGCCGCCCCGGTCGAATCCCAGGAATGAATCCGCCGTACTTGCGCATGTTATCGGCGATATCGTCAGGCCGGAACACGATCGAAATATAGAAATACGCGAAAAATACGATCGCGATCATGTAGATCAACTCGTACGCCGGCTCACCCGCCCGCAGTGAATCGAAGGTCCGCGACAGCCACGCGTTGTTCTTCACGAACGCCGCCTGCCCAAACAGCATCGGCGCCGACAACACCGACGCGGCAAAAATAATCGGCATCACGCCGCCTGAATTCACCTTCAGCGGCAGGTGCGTCGACTGCCCACCCATCAACCGCCGTCCCACAATCCTTTTCGCATACTGCACGGGAATGCGCCGCTCGCTGCGTTCCACAAAAACAATGAACGCCACGATGGCCACCATCAACACCACCAGCAGGATCAGCAGCGGAACCGTGAACACCCCAAACCGCTCCGACCTGGCCGTTGTGATCAGGTCCGCAACTCCGCGCGGCAGCCCGACCACGATGCCCGCGAAAATCAGCAGGCTCATCCCGTTCCCAATGCCCCGCTCCGTAATCTGCTCGCCCAGCCACATGATGAACGTCGTGCCCGCCGTCAGCGTGATCACCGTCATCGCGACGAACCCAAATCCAGGATCGAGCACCAGATTCCCCGACGAGCTGCGCAGCGCAATCGCGATCGCCGTCGACTGCACCAGCCCCAGAATCACCGTGGTGTACCGCGTCCACTGTGTGATCTTGCGCCGCCCCAGCTCGCCTTCCTTCTGCAGCTTGGCTAACGGCTCATACACCACCGTCAACAGCTGGAAGATGATCGACGCCGTGATGTACGGCATGATGCCCAGCGCGAACACCGTCAGCCGCCGCAGGTTGCCGCCGCTGAACAGATCCACCAGCCCCAGCGAGGAGCCGGCCTGGTTGTTGAAGAAACTTTCCAGCGCGGCGACGTTCACGCCTGGCGTCGTAATGTGCGCGCCCAGCCGGTAAACCGCCAGAATGCCAAGGGTGAACAGGACACGCCTGCGCAGGTCGGGGACACGGAAGATATTCAGAAACTTCTCAAACATGGATTAGTACCCTCATTCTACGCCCCGAGCTTCCCAGGCTCCTCTCGTCCCCGCAACCTGTTCCCAACTCACAACTCACAACTCCGGAAAGCTAGCTTCTCGCTGGTGTCTCGCTCGCCGTTCGCTGGCTTTTCGCTAGACCCTCGCCGCCTTCTTCTTGTACTTGCCCTTCGCCTTCGGCGTGACATCTCCGCCGATCAGGATCGCCTTGCCGCCAGCCTTCTCAATCTTCTCCTGCGCCGACTTCGAGAATTTGTGCGCGTGAACCGTCACCGCGACCTTCAGCTCGCCATCGCCCAGGATTTTGATCAGTCCATCGTGCTTCTTCACCAGACCCAGCTCGGTGAACTTCTCGATCGTGAGTTCCTTCACGCCCAACTCCCCGAGCCGGTCGAGATTCACAACGGAATATTCAGTGCGGAAAATGTTCGTGAACCCGCGCTTCGGCAAACGGCGGTGCAGCGGCATCTGGCCGCCTTCAAAACCACGCATCAGGCTTGAGCCCGACCGCGATCCCTGTCCCTTGTGTCCGCGTCCCGACGTCTTGCCGGTCCCGGATCCCATGCCGCGCCCAACGCGCTTCTTGTTCCTGTTCGCCTTCTTCGGCGCCCGCAGATTCGATAAATTCATTTCTGTCCTCGCTCAACGCCGGCCGGAATCGCACCGCCCGACTCGCATGATGTTTTGTTCTTCTTGTTTTCCGCTCGCTTTTGGCTCGCCGGTGGCTCGCCCTCTGCTCGCTTTTCGCTAATCGACGATTCTCACCAAATGTGGAACCGTCTTCACCATTCCCCGAATCGACGGCGTATCTTCCCGCACCACAATCTGATTCAGCCGCGTAAAGCCCAGGCCCTTAATCACCCGCTTGTGCTTCACCGGCGCCTGAATCTTCGACCGGAAATACTGAATCCGAATCGTCGCTTTTACCTGGGTCTTCGATTCAGACTTCGACTCCGACTTCGCCTCAGCTTTCGCCGGGGCCTTCGTTTCAACCTTCGTCTCCGTCTTCTTTGTCGCTGCCTTCTTTGTCTCTGCCATCGTTAGATCTCCTGCACCGTCTTGCCACGCATGGCTGCGACTTCGGCGCGATCGCGCAACTGCACCAGCGCATTGAACGTCGCCTTAATCACGTTGTGCGGATTCGCCGTGCCCAGGCTCTTCGTCAGCACGTTCTGCACCCCCGCCGACGTCATCACCGCACGCACCGCACCGCCCGCAATCACGCCTGTTCCTTCCGGAGCCGGCTTCAGCAGCACCTGTCCCGCCCCGTACCGGCCCAGCACCTGATGCGGAATCGAAGTCTGCGTCAAATTCACGCGTACCAGATTCTTCTTCGCCGCCTCAATGCCCTTCCGGATCGCCTGCGGAACTTCGCGCGCCTTGCCCGAGCCGTAACCCACCACGCCCGCGCCCGGATCGCCCACTACCACCAGCGCCGCAAACGACATGTTCTTGCCGCCCTTTACGACCTTGGTCACGCGGTTGATCGACACCACCTGATCCTTCAGGTTGAAACTCCCCGAATCCAATTTCTTCTTCAATATCGCCATTCGCTTCCCTTCAACGGCAGGGTACAGGGTACAGGTTGCAGGTTACAGTAACCGTAGCTGTTACTAATAACGCGCTCACCCTTGTCCCTCGATACCTGCCTCCTGCCTTTAGAACTTCTGTTTTCCTGCCCGGTCCTGCTACTGCCCCGGAGCTTTTCTGTAACCTGTAACCCGTAACCTAGAACTCCAACCCCGCCTCACGCGCCGCATCCGCCAGCGCCTTCACGCGCCCGTGATACAAATACCCGCCGCGATCGAAGACCACCTTCTTGATGCCCTTTTCCTTCGCCCGCTCCGCGATCAGCTTGCCAATCTCTTTCGCCGCCGCCACGTTCCCGCCGGTCTTCGCCTTCGCCGCCACCGTCGATGCCGAAACCAGCGTCACGCCCTGGCTGTCATCGATCACCTGCGCATAGATGTGATTCAGCGAGCGGTAAATGTTCAGCCGCGGCCGCACCGTCGTCCCCACCATCTTGCGGCGAATGCGCGTGTGCACGCGCTGCCGGATCGCGTTTCTTTTCCTTAACGGAATCATCTCGTCTCTTCCTTCCTAATAGCGAAGCCGCCCTGCGACCTCGTTCGGTTTTCTCAGGTTGCGGGTTACAGGTTGCAGGTTACAGTTCGAATCTCACCTTGCCGGATTTTCTGTACCCTGTGACCTGTACCCTGTGACCTGCTTTATTTCGCGCCCGTCTTCCCAACCTTCTTCTTCAGCCGTTCATCGGAATAACGCACGCCCTTGTTCTTGTACGGATCGGGCTTGCGCAACGACCGCATATCGGCGGCCACCTGCCCAACCTTCTGCCGATCGATCCCGCTTACTGTCACTTTCGTTTGCTTCGGATCGATCGTCACTGCGATCCCCGTCGGCAACGGAACCTCAATCGGGTGCGAGTAGCCCAGCGTGAACACCACTGTGTTCTTGCCCTTCAGCTCCGCACGATAGCCAATCCCGACGATGTCCAGATCCTTCGTCCAGCCCTTGGTCACACCTTCCACGGCGTTCGAGATCAGCGCCCGCGTCAGCCCGTGAATCGCCGCCTGCGAATCGTTCTCGCGCACCGCGTTGATATGCCCGTCCGCCGTCTCGAGCTTAATGCCCGCAGGAATCACCTGCTCCAGCTTGCCCTTCGGCCCTTCAACCACCACCACGTTGCCCTGCACGGTGTACTTCACGCCTTGCGGAAGCGGTATCGGCTTTTTTCCAATTCGCGACATCTTCAGATCCTTTTACGGCTTGCGAGTCCCGGCTTCCCTTGCGTTCCACCGTTCCACTGCAGCCCGAAGCGAGTCTTTTGTACTCGCTCCTCTAACTCAAACTTCTATTCGAGCCAACGGCCCGACCACCACTGTTCAGTCCGCCACGAATGGCGCCCAAAGGGCGCGTCCCGCAGCACGCGAAGTGCTCACCAGATCTCGCAGAGGAGTTCGCCGCCTACGCCTTCTCTGCGCGCCTGGCGTCCCGTCATCACGCCCTTCGGCGTCGTCATGATGCTGATCCCGAGCCCACCCTGCACGCGCTTAATCTCATCGCGGCCAATATAAACGCGGCAGCCCGGGCGCGAAATGCGCTCGAGATCCCGGATCGCCGCTTCGTTGTTCGCGCCGTACTTCAGGTACACCCGAAGCACCGCGCGCCCGTCCTCTTCCGTCGTCTTGAAGTTCGAGATATAACCCTCTTCCTTCAAAATGCGGGCAATCTCCGCCTTCAGCTTCGAGGCCGGAACATCCAGCTTTTGATGACGCGCGCGAATCGAATTGCGTATCCGCGTCAGAAAATCCGCTACCGGATCGGTCAAACTCATCGTTTCTCCTTCATTCCCCGTTCGCTCTGCCGCATCCTGCTCACCGCACCAGAGAACCAGCGGAAATGTTCTTCAATCATGTTTGGGTGCCCCATCCTGGTCGCGCCGCTTTTTGGCGCGACCAGGATGGGGGTTTACCACGAAGACTTCACTACGCCAGGAATCTCACCCTTCAACGCCAGCGAACGGAAACACAGCCGGCACACGCCAAACTTCCGCAGGAACGCCCGCGGCCTTCCGCACAGCTGGCAGCGGTTATGCTGCCGGCTCTTGAACTTTGGCTTCCTCGCGTCCTTCACTCGTTTTGCAGTCGTCGCCATATTTTCCTTAATCCTTCGCTTACGCTGTCGTCCTGAACGGCATTCCGAACTGCCGCAGCAGCGCGCGTGCCGAGTTGTCGTCCCCTGCCGTGGTCACAATCGTGATGTTCATGCCCTTCAGCTTGTCCACCTTCGCGTAGTCGATCTCCGGAAAGATCAGCTGGTCGCGAACGCCGAGCGTGAAGTTGCCGCGCCCGTCAAAACTCTTCGTCGATACGCCACGGAAATCGCGCACCCGCGGCAGCGCCACCGAAATCA
>Ga0302326_10013041_pt1 | contig 17638 bp, 21 predicted proteins | sample Palsa_T0_3_FD_202264 | JGI IMG/M metagenome (GOLD analysis project Ga0302326, IMG submission 202264) | Peat permafrost microbial communities from Stordalen Mire near Abisko, Sweden - Palsa_T0_3 | ecosystem: Environmental > Terrestrial > Soil > Palsa > Peat permafrost | place: Sweden: Abisko... | reverse complement strand
CAAACTCCGTCTTCAAGTGATGTGTGATGCGGTTTTCCGTGGTCGCGGCGGTAGACCGTTTCCACTTCGACCGCAGGAAGGGAAGGGCGACGCCTTCGAGAAAATCCCCGAAGGTGATGTTGGGATCAGGCGCGATTGCGTTGCGGGCGTTGACTTCGTTTAAAAGTTCGTCCCGCTTCTCCTCGGCCTGGCTCTTGCTCATCTTTGAATGCAGCCCGAGCGTTGCGTATTTCCGGGTGCTGCCGTCGCGATAGAGCAAAACCCACATCTTGCGCTTCCCGTGCTGCCTTACTTGCAAACTGCCTTTTTGATGACGCTGTCGATGCACGTTTGTCCTTTCCGTGCGCCTCCGGCGGTCATCCAGGTTTGATCGGATCATAGCAGTTTTTTTAAGGGGCGACGGCAAGCCGCTATGCATGTTTGCGAAGACCGGTGAGCCTATTGAGATGCCGGGGAACGCCGTGATACATCGGCTTAATATCGTCCGGATAAAGGAAGAAATTCCGCACGGCGACCTTCAGGTAAACCCAATCGGGATATACGCCGTACTTCTTCCATAGCCGGACATGGCCCAGCGTGCGGGTGTACTGCCTATCGACGCCGTTGTTAAACGTCATCACAATCGAAGTCCGGGTGTCGCTGCAATCGAAGAAAAGACAGCCCCGCTCGCGGGCCTCCTTGAGGATCGGCTCGCAGCGCGCCCGCAACTGCTCCGCCGCGTGAGACTGCACCGACTGCCGAAGAAGGTGCTTAAGGAAATAGGCCATCACCTGCGCGCCGGTTTGCGCGCGTTCGACCGGCTCGCGAAATTCGTACATGAAGGTGGTGTACCATCCCCGTTCATAGAGGTCCCGGATACCGTCGGCCACCATTGGCTCCTGCATTAGAGGCATTGTAGTCTCTCCTTTTCGGAAGCATTCATTCGTGATTATGCTCATTGGCCCTGATCCATTCCTCGAAGCTCGCCCGCAGGATGAGGCGGCGCCGTCCGAGCCACAAAGAGGGCAGGGGCGTCACGCCCGGCACCTTGCCCGCAATCAGGTGATGGACATGGGCCTTTGAGCAGCGCAACTCGTGCGCCGCTTCCGCAACGGTTAGAATGTGGGGGCCGACATCAGCCTCGCGCTCGACGCTTGGTGCGGAGTTCATCATGGGTGGCCCTCAGCTCGCCCTCGGCGCAAACAGGCTGGCTTGTTTGTGGGCGTCGGCGATGCGGCGGCACGCCAGGGCGAAATAATCCGCACGTTTCTCGATGCCGATGAATGCGCGGCCAAGTTTGACGCAGGCCACACCGGTCGTCGCCGAGCCCATGAAGGGATCGAGCACCGTCTCCCCTTCGTCGGTGAACTTCATAACCCAATCCACGAGAAGCTTCAGCGGCTTTTGCGTCGGGTGCTCTCCATGCTCGACATTGCACACCCACACGGCATGATGCCCGCCTCCATTCCAGTGCTTGCGACCGTCCCGATGGAGGATGGCTATGGCTTCCCAGCCGACGCCTGGCCGGTCGCCGGTAAATTGCGGCGCGCCGTTGGGTTTGTGCCAGATACCGAGCCGCACCAGGGGCACGCCCGCTTTTTCCAGAAGGGCGGCGTGCTGCCATGCGCAGGACATGACCACCCATCGTTTTGCGAGCGTTACTGAATTGGCGCAGAACGCGATGAATTGATCCTCCGTCAGGCTGTCGAAATCAATCCGCGATGCCGCGAGCGATCTCGCGGAGCGCGCGCCTTTGTGCGTCTTCGCGTTGTACGGCGGGTCGGTGATGATGCTATCGACCTCGCCGAGCTTGGGCATGATCTCGAACGCATCGGCCAGATAGAGTGTGGCATTGCCGATTTGCTCTTTCCGCATAAGTTTGGCCTCACGGCTCGGAGTTGGACTCCGCCTCGTTATCCCTCATGTACCGAATCCATCCGGACACACGAAGAATCGTCGCTCCTTCAGCACGTTAAATTGTTGGTAAAACTATCGCTGCGCAAGTGCACAGCGAATATCTCAACGGCCGCCGGCAGGCCTTGCCTTCTGCGGTCCGCTTATCTCGATGCTTTTTACGGAAAAGATCCCACCATCGCCCGACCCGCCTGGTCCCGCGATGGCAAATCCGCTCATGCTGTCAGAGTCGATTGCCGAGGTCGCAAACTGCGCCCGCCAGTCGGGATTTTGCGTGAAAGACCGCCCTTTGTCGGCCGGATGAATGTTCACGTCGATCATCGTGATGTTCCAAAAGCTGTTGCCGGTATCCTCTACCTCAAATACGATGTGGCTTTGGGAACATCCCGATGCAATCTCACGCCAGGTTCCGGAGTGGCTGTACTTCTTGGTCCCAAACGTAAACGACTTGTCGCCGATGGTGAGGACCGCCTTTCCCGGTGAATTTACTCCGTTTCCCTCAACGCCCGAGGCTGACCCTTCGCATCCCGCAAGCGGGGTGCGCGTGCCCTTCGAATCGTCAAAAGTAAATACGAGAGTGAAGGGTTTGCCGATCAGGTTGCGCACCGTACCGAAAATGTGGAGAAGATCCCCTGATCCTCCGACTACATCGCCGGTTACCGTTACGACAATCTCTGCTCCCTTCATCTGAGCTATTGCCAAAAGGGACAGGATGATGGTGATTAACGTCATTCCGCGGCGCATGCGCCCGAAGAAAACCTGCCAATATGCAGCGTTCATTGTGAACTCCTTAAGAATCCCTACAGCTTGTCCTTGTCATGCGGCAGCGACGGGCTGCCGCCCGGCCCGGCTTTAAGTCCGAACCTTTTGCAAAATGACGTGGCCGCCTTCGCATCCGCCCTCCTGCCACTCGGCCGCAAGTTGATTGCTGCCAAATGGCGTAAGGGTGAACGAGGTTACGGCGCATCCGTTGGCGCTAGCGCCGATGGTTTTATCGACATGGAAGCGGATGGAGCCGCTCTCCATCGCGCCGGAGAGAATCGCCTCAGCCGGGTTCATCCGGTTTAAGACGGCGGCAGCGTTATTGCCCCGGTCCTGCGGGGACATGAGCGGCGCATAGTTCGCGCACGCAAGACTGGAATATCCGAGGTAGTGGCCGGACGCATTCTCGTGCAGCTCGACCTTGAGCGTGCAGAGGCCTCGGCCCGTGATGGCGGTTCTTCCCTGCCAGACGCCGGACAATGTGCCGGGCGATAGGGGTTGCGGAGCGGCAACTGCCGGGCCGTGGATGGTTGGTGGAGCACCGCGGGGCGGCGGGGCAGGGGCATTCGCCCGTGCGCGTTGCTGAGCGGCCCGGATCGCCTGCTGACGGTAGTACGCCGCCTGCCTCGCGGATTCTTCTCGGGTGTGTTCAACATAGTAAGCCGCAAAAATCGCGCCGCACAGCAGCAGAAAATTACGTTGTTTCTTATCCATAGTCATGGTTCACCTCGCTCGAATTAGCATTCAGAACTTCTTTCAAAAGTGCGGGCGAGCGATGCTCGAAGAAGGCAACGCGCGCCCAATTAGGCTTACTTCTGTTCCGCCCGAGGCGGGACACCCACAACCACTCCAAACCTCATTTGAATTCGCTCTTTTCCGGGGCTCCACCAGAAGTCACGGTCTTCGTCTCGCGGATTGAGAAGCGCGGAAGCCTTGCGTGCGTCAAGGTCAATCAGGAAACGATTCTCGATGAAGATGCCGCGTCGGATATCCGGCGTCTGGACAGGGCTCTGGGCCTGATGGTCGAAATATAGCGCTTCGTAAGCGACCAGCCCGTTTTGATTGCCGATAGCGAGCGAGTTGGGAAGGATTCTCGAAATCCGTCTTCCGTCCAACGTGTCGCCATCGCTCGCGACGCACCGCATTGCTGTGAACACCGCACTGTGGACTTCACCGCTGCCGTGCTCGGGTTCAAGCCACCTTGCCACGAAGGCTTCTTCCTTACGGGAGTCACTGAGAGCCAGTGCATCGAGATACATCGCTTGGCTGAAGATGTGCTCGCCACAGAATTTCGTTCCGATGAGTTGCTTTTGCGCCGCCTCAAGCTTCAATTGGTCAAGTGCCCGAAGGTCCTTCTGTTCAAATGCGCTATGGAGCCTGTTCGTCATTGACCTGACCCAGTCCTGCTGGGCTGGAGACAGGCGCTGGAAGTCCGGATCGTTTTTCAGGTCGTAGGGGTCAGCATTTGCCTGGTCCTCCTGACCGTTGGTTTGTTGTTGAGGTTGACCCTGGTTCTGTCCGGTGGGCGGCTGCGCGAACGCGCTTGCATACGCCAGCGTCACTGCTATCAGAAGTGAAATACGTTGCTTCATATTGTTTCTCCTCGTTAATGTGCTTCGTGAATACGGGGTAAACTTTGCTCGAACTGAGCCTGGTTTTGAGGCTGCGGAATGCAACCGCAGACCGGCTTGACCGGTCGGTTGTTCACCCAAATCTCGTAGTGAAGATGGGGGCCGGTCGAAAGACCCGTTGAGCCGACATAGGCTATGACCTGGCCCTTCTTGACGCGCGCTCCGGGATAAATGCCGGGCGCGAAACGGCTTGCATGCGCGTATGCGGTGGCAAGGGTGCGACTGTGCCGCACCAGCACAAAATTGCCATAGCCGCCCTTGGGTCCGGCCCCTTCAATAATGCCGGCGCCTGTCGCAAAGATAGGCGTTCCGGAGGGCGCCGCGATATCGACGCCACAATGCATCGCCCACCATCCGAAGATCGGGTGCATTCGCATTCCGAAGTCCGAACTTACGCGCGTGCCATTGACGAGGGGTGCTTTCATCGGCCTCGACATGTCCACTGCTTCACCCTTGGCGTTGTAAGCACCAAAGCATGCACAGGCGGTAGTAACTTCCTGCCCACTTAGCGTCACGGAGATGAGCGCGATGAAAGGAAGTAGGCTTCGGCTTCTCATGCCTCCCATCGTGGGGCCGGAAGGGTACCCCGCAAAAGTCAATCCCTGTCAAAAATGAGCGCGGGTTGACAGGTGGGGCGCGCCTGTCTAGGCTGCATTGTCAATCGGTCAGAGAAACATGGCACTTAATGTACGAGCTTAATGAGGAGGACAAAGAGGCGTTTTCACCAGGGAACATGCGTCAGTGGGCGGCGCAGGAACTTAAGGATATTGCCAAAGCCGGCGAGTTGCGCGCAAAGGAAGTAAACGATCTCGTGAGCCGGTATTCCTCCGGCGAGTTTACAGCTGCGGAAGCGGCAGAGCGATATTTCCGGTACCAGGATCGCTGGGGAGAAGCAATTCCGGGGGTCTCGGCCGGCGGCGACCTCTCAGACGAAACGATACTCACGAAGATGGATGAAGTGCGTCGGATGGTCGAAGAGGCCCGGCGCACAAATAGACAATCGGTCAGGTCGCGGTAACGCGGGGCGCTGTGCGGTCAACAATCTCAATGAATTTCCGCCCGGTCTGTATGCGATAAAACAGCGGAAGAATATGCAACAACGCCGTCACCGGATAGCCTTCATCACAGGCTATCTTCAATGTCTCAGCAGCATCATGAAAACAATCTCGTGAAAACAGCGCCATTGCTGCGCCAACAGGACCCAAACGCTCGTATTCCATTTTTCTGGCATAGTCGTCGGAATAGAATCCGTTCCACGTGTAATTACGAATAGCAAGAGCTGTCGGCCTAAGCTTGGCATATTTGGCCGCGAGCTCTTCCAACGCTTGAAACGCCTTCGGAGCGCCATGCGAACTTGCGTTCTGCGCGTAATGATAAGCCAATGTCGGATCTCGGACCCCAAGCATTATGAGAGCCATAAGGATCTCAACCAGCCAATTACAGCACTCAAGTGGGTATTCTATTGGTAGATGTTCATCATAAATGATGGGGTTGGGCCGTGATAGGTAATTCGTAACCGTGGTTTTGGCGCCTTTGAAATCGCGGGTCAAATAAAAAAATGCCGCGCAGATCGTCCATGTCCCTGTTTCGAACTCCTTGAGTTCCCGAAGTATCTCAACGCATTCAAAAGCATCATCGAAACGATGAGTAGCCAGCAGGTATGCGATGTACCAGAAGCTCATGCGCGTTTCGGCCGGATCGATTCTTAGGGCGTTCTGAAACGCATCTGCGGCCGCGGTCCACCGGAAGCGACAGCAATGGAGTACCCCGCTCATAATATGCGCAAGCCACAATTGGTCATCCAAAGCCAGACAAGTTGCGATTGCCTTTTCGGCGGCAGGGATTCTGTACGCCGAATACCGTTGTCCGCAGAAGGACTCGGCCACGAGCATTTCGGCCAAATGCGCGTGAGCTAATGCGTACGAAGGGCGTTTGTCTAAGAGCACCGACATTGCAAGGACCGAGGCTGCGGGATCTGCCGGAAGCGATCGATAGAAATGCGTGATAATGTCGCGACACTTGGCAGCCACGGGTGCGTGAGGGTTGTAAGAGAATCTTGGTTTGAATCCTTTCGGAAATTCGATGATCACGAGGTCGTCAGACCCGGGCCCCTGGTAATAAGTGGCCAGATTCCGGCGCAGGTTCGCGAGGGTTTGTCGGACGACGCCTTCCTGCATGGGGTTCCATTCACGAGGTTTGTTAAAAAGGTCGATCCCAAGTTGATATTCGTGATGCTCGATTGGGTCCGCTTTAAAGCTGTCGGCAATCAGGCGCTTGAGGAGAAGCGAGAGCTTTGGCGTCGTGATAAACAGGTCGCTCGAAAGCATCGTTGCAACCTGGTTTTCGACCTCCTGGCGCGAAGGTAATGCCGTTTCATCGCTCATGACGTCCCAGAAGGTTATTATCGTCGAGATTACAGGTTGAGATCGCGCCCGGACAAACGCAGTTTTGACGCGGTTTGACTTTTGCCACGGAATCCGCTGACTGCACAATCGCCATAGGTGATCTCTATGGCATTTTTTGACTTCGTGCGGAACGGCAACGGCGGTGGTATCGGTCAGCGGAAATCGCAGTTGCTGAATGCATCGCCCCACGATTCGTCATTCGGCTCGATGCTCGGTGGCCGCGATCCGTGGAACCTCGATTTCCCGTTGTTCCAGTGGTCGCCGCATGACGCCTTTTTGCTGCGCAACGCGGTTGAGTCGGTGACAATATTCGGCGAGCTGGGGGCGGCCAAGACGACCGGCTCGGCTGCGTGGATATTGCTTAAATACCTCTCCATCGGCATGGGCGGCATCGTCAATTGCGTGAAGCCCGGACAGCGCGAGCAGATCGAGGCGTACGCGAAGCAGACGGGCCGGAGCGATTCGCTGATTGTGGTTTCCCCCGGCAGTCGCTGGCGCTGCAATCTCATCCGCTACGCGCTTATGCGTCCCGGCATCGTCGGCAGCCGGGTCGAGGCTATCGTGTCGATGCTCATGACCATTGTCGAGGCGGCGGAGCGAGGCGAGAGGGCAAGTAGCGGGCAGGGGGACAAATTCTGGCAGCGTTCGCTGCGCCAAATCCTAAGGAACGGCTGCGAGCTCTCCATTGCGGCGCGCGGGGACATCACCATGAAGATGCTGCATGAGGTAATCATGAGCGCGCCCCGCACGCACGCGGAGGTGCATAACGAGCAGTGGCAGAAGGAATCGTTGTGCTACCGGCTTATCGAAGAGGCGGAGGCAAGGAACAGAAGCGAGCGCGAGCAGTGCGATTTCGAGCTGGCGGCAAAGTATTTCCTGCGGGAATTCCCGGACATGCCGAACGACACCAGGGGCTCGATTCTCGCAACTTACGGCGTGATGGCCGATGTTCTTCTGCGAGGCCAGATGGCGGATCTGTTCGACGGCGAAACGAACTTCCTTCCCGAGCTCACGTTTGACGGTGCCATTATCGTGCCTGACCTGCCGACTAAGATCTACGGCCAGGCCGGTGTCTATGTGCAGTCGGCCCTCACCTATCTGTGGCAGACGGCTTGCGAGCAGCGCGACGTGAAGGTCAACCCCCGGCCCGTGTTCTGGTTCTGCGACGAAGCGCATGAACTCGTGTGCAATTACACCCCGGAATTCCTCGCAACCGCGCGGAGCGCGCGTGTCGCCTCGGTGCTGATTTCGCAAAACAAGCCCAACTATCTGGCCGCGATGGGGGGCGAGGCCGGAAGGCACCGGGTCGATGCCTTCCTGGGCAATATCGGCACGAAGATATTCCATGCCAATGGAGACCCGGAAACCAACCGCTGGGCCTCTGACACGATTTCCGAAGAGATGCAGACGCGCACCAGCTGGCACGCAAACGCGGAGCAGGGACAGGGCAGGGGCGGGGGCTCGGAAGCGCCGGGCCGAAAGGTCCTGCCTTCCGAATTCACGATGCTCAAGAAAGGCGGCTCGCAGAACGGTTTCATGACCGAATGCATCGTCTACCAGACCGGTGCCAGCTTCGCCGCCAATGGCGGGCAGCCGTATCTGCGGACCTCGTTCCGCCAGCAGATACCGGGCATGAACGCTCCGCCGGAAGTCAAATAATCCAGGCTTTGCAAATCTCCCTGGGGACGCTGCGCATGAATCACGGGCGGCGCTCCAAAAACCATTAACCGCAGTTCAAACCATCCGCGCCCAAAAGGAGGGGCGTGAATCATGAAGCTGTACAAGGAAACACGAGAGCTGCTCAAGGGCACCGAGCAGTGGAAGATGTACGAGTGGGCGCTGGCGCTGCTCAGCCTGATAAGCGGCTGCTTTGCGATCAGCGTCGTGCCGTTTACCCGGAAAGAGTTCGGCGAGCGCTATCTGGGGTGGCTCAACCTGTTCTTCGGCTACACGGTCGTCGCCAACTTCTTTTTCCTGGGCAATATGATCGGCATGCTCACAAGGCATGGCGGCTCGCGGCTCATGGGGCTGTTCTGGCTCGCTTTCATCGCCATGAGCCTCTATCGCCGCCGCGAGATTACCGTCAAGAACAATGCCGGCATCGAGTGGCACAGCATGTATATCGGCACGTCGCTGCTGCCGCTGCCTTTTTCGCAAGAGAAGATCTACAAATTCTTTGAGCCCGCCCTGGTCTTTGCGCTTGGCCATCTGCTCTGGACCTTCTCCGGCCAGGTGGGCCTCTGGCTGATGATAAGCGCCGTGGCGTTGCTCATCAATAACCACATCGTCTTCTACAATGAGCGGCGCGCCATTCTCGACATGCGCGATGCGCAGATCGAAGCCAAATATCTTGGCGCGGCATTATCCGGCAAGCCCGCGCGCGAGACGGCGGGCTTCGTCGTCGCCGAGTCCAGTATCAGGCTCATGAGCCAGGATGCGGGCCTCAAGGAAGCGTTCGCGAATCTCTCTCCCGAATTGAAGGAAGTGCTCACATCCGAGTCCGGCGTTGCCGCCGCGACGGAAAGTGCGAGGTGATATGCCATGTCAGCCGCAGAAAAGTACGGAAGGCCGGTGGAATCGATTTCCGCCCAATCGTTGGCTGAGGCGCGCGCGGCAGGAGCGGTGCTTGCAGAGAAGGGCGTGACGCACGACTCAGGCGCGCCCCAGACTCCCGCCGTCAAATACGGCGCGCCCGCAAACAATCAGCTTGAGCGGACGCTTTCGCAGGGGCGATCGCTCTGATGACGTTCTCCAATCCATCGCTAATTTCGAGCCGGGAGCGTGACGCTTTGGCGCGCGCTTCCGGCGATTCTTGCGGGCAGCTCGGGCACGCAATTACAGCGGGCAGGGGCGGCGAGGCGGCCCATTATGGGACACCAATTGTAGAACCGCGTATTTTGGCTTTTTTCCCTTTGAGCTGTGCAAAGGAGACTTGTCTATACGCTTTTTATGTACTACCGGTTGTAGAAAGTCCGTGTATGCAACCACTAGATGCTGTAGCTGAACGGGGCGGGTGTAAATGCTGTTTATCAGTCCGAAGACCGACACCAAAGAGGCGAAGGACTACTTCACCCGCGATCTTTCCCGGCCCGATTATTACCTCAAAGACGCACCCGAAATCGCAGGCGAGTGGCATGGCCTCGGCGCGGAGCTTCTGGGCCTTGCGGGAACGGTGGATAAGGAGCGGTATTTCCAGCTTTGCGACAACATCAATCCTGCAACCGGCGAGCAGCTCACGCCGCACACCAGGGGTGACCGGCGCGTCCTTTACGACTTCACTTTCGACGCTCCCAAATCGGTCAGCCTCGCCTATGAACTGGGCGGCGACGAGCGCATCATGGATGAACTCCGGGGTGCCGTTAAAGACACCATGTCGGAAATGGAAGGCGCGATGATGACGCGCGTGCGGACTGAAGGCCGCAAGGAAGACCGCGCGACCTCCAACATGGTCTGGGCGGAATTCATACACAGAACTACCCGGCCGGTCACGGGAGACGATGGAATCTCCATACCCGATCCTCAACTTCACTGCCACGCTGTCGCGTTTAACTGTACCTGGGACCCGGAGGAAGAGCGCTTCAAGGCGGCGGAATTCTCCAACCTTGTGCGGGACAAAGGATTGTATCAAGCGGCCTTCCATAGCAGGCTCGCCGGGCGCTTGGCCGCACTCGGCTACGGCATCGAGCGCGACGGCAATAGCTTTCGCTTAAGCGGCATAGATCACGCGACGGCGGCAAAATTCTCAAAGCGCACTGAAATCATCGAGGCGGAAGCGGAGCGGTTAGGCATCACCAACGCTAAGGCAAAAGGGGAACTCGGGCGGCGCACGCGAGAGAAAAAAGACGCGGCCGGCATGTCCGTCCGCGAGCTGCGCAAGGCCTGGGAAGCGCGCCTCTCGGATGACGAACGCAAAGCAATTATTGAAGCACGGAACGGACAGAAAACCTCGACGCTGGATGCGAAGAGGGCCATGGATTACGCGCTCTCTCACTCGTTCGAGCGCGCTTCCGTCGTCCCTGAAAAGGACCTGCTTAAAACCGCGCTGATACACAGCGTGGGAAATGCGAGCGTCAACGAAGTGCGCGGCGAATTATCCCGCGACGGCGTCATCCGCCGCGTGCGCGCCGGGCTGCGCTATGCCACTACGAAGGATGTGCTGCAGGAAGAGATTGCTATGTCCGCCTTCGTGCGCAATGGGCGTGGCACACACTACAAACTGGGCGGCGAGAACACAGTGGCGGCGCTCGACCCGAATTTGAGCAAGGAGCAATGCGACGCGGCGCAAATTATTCTCAATTCCCGCGATAGGGTCACGGCGCTTAAAGGCGGTGCCGGAACCGGAAAAACCCGCATGATGCAGGCAACCGTTGCTGCCATTAAGGCCGCGGGCAAGGAGGTCTATACCTTCGCACCATCGGCGGAAGCCTCGCGCGGCGTGCTGCGAGGGGAAGGATTCGCCAATGCGGAGACCGTCGAGCGGCTTTTAATCGACCCGGAGATGCAAAAGCAGGTCCATGGCCAGGTGCTCTGGGTGGACGAAGCCGGGCTCCTCTCGGTCAAGGACATGAAGCGGCTGTTTGACGTGGCGAAAGCGCAAGACGCCCGCGTGATTTTAAGCGGGGATACGCGTCAACATAACGCGGTCTATCGTGGCGATGCGCTCAGGATTCTGGAAAAAGACGCAGGCCTTAAAACCGCCGAATTGTCCACGATACGCCGCCAGACCAATGAGACCTACCGGCAGGCGGTGAAAGCGATAAGCGAAGGCGGCAGGCTGGGCAAAGACGGCAAGACGGGACTTGAGGCGGGTATCGGGATGCTCGATTCCATGGGTTCGATTATCGAGGCGCAAGGCGACGAGCGCTACCGGGAGATCGCCAAGGATTATGCGGAGGTGACGGCGGAGCGTAAAAAAGGCGGGGAGCTGAAGACGGCGCTTGTGGTCTCGCCCACGCACCGTGAAGGCGAGCGCGTGACCGAAGCCATCCGCGAAACGCTTAAATCGGAGGGACGGCTCGGCACGGACGAGCGGAATTTCCTGTCCCTGCGCCCGCTCAATTTGACCGAGGCCCAGCGCGGCGACCTGGCCGAATACCGCCCCGGCGCCGTGGTTCAATTCCATCAAAACGCCAAGGGTTTCAAGCGCGGCGAGCGGGTGACCGTCGTGGACTCGGACAAGGGCAGGGTGCGTATCAAGCGCGCCGATGGAAAGGCCGATACGCTGCCGCTTTCGGAGGCAAAGAAATTTCAGGTCTATCTGCCGCAGCAGGTGGCGCTTTCCAAGGGCGACAGGCTGCGCATCACCCAGAACGGATTTACGCAAGTGTCACGGCGCGGGCTGCTCGGAGCAAGCGGCAAGGACCGGCTTAATAACGGCTCTGTGTACGAGGTGGATGGCTTCACCAGGCAAGGGGATATCAAGCTCGCCAACGGCTTTGTCGTGCCAAAGGAATACGGCGGCCTCACGCATGGTTATGTCGTGACCTCGCATGCAAGCCAGGGCAAGACCGTCGATGTATCGCTCATTGCGCTTGGGAGCGAATCCTTCGCGGCGGCAAACCGCGAGCAGTTCTACGTGTCGGTCTCACGGGGACGCGAGGCGGTCAGGCTTTATACCGACGATAAGGCGGCGATGATGGACGCGGTGCAAGGCAGCGCCGCGCGTCTCTCCGCCACGGAATTAATGGAGGTTTCGCCGATGAAGCCCAAGCCTAGGCCGGGCATCGTGCGGCGGATGTTTGAGCGGGTGCAACGTGCCTACCGGGACAAGCTTGCGCGCCTGGCGGCAACGGATGCGGTTCATCAGAAAAATCAAAGGGAGGGTATAACCCATGGCAGACAGTAATGTCAGGCGAGCTTCGGTCGTCGAGAAGATCCTGCATCCCGCCCCGCGCCATGAGCCGGAGGTGGAAGAGGCAAGGGAGAGCCATCAGAACGCCCGAGCCCATAGCCGCGAGGCCATCATGCTCGACGTGAAAATGGGGGACGGCTCCATCGAGAGCTTCCCCTATGCGTATCTCTCGCGGGTCAAATATCAGCCGGGCGACACCCTTATCCTGCGCTTCGGCAAAAACGAAATCAACGTCGAAGGCCGCAACCTCTCGCGGCTTCGCGATATCGTTTCGGAGCACCGGGCGCGGTTCATTCAGGAAGGTACGGAAGGCGAGGAAGGGTTAAAGCCCGAGGACGCGGCGCATATCGAGCGCATCGTGATTACGGAAGGAGACGAGGATTTATGACACGGGAAGCATTAAAGGCGCTATCGGACAGCGACCTCTCAGAGGTCATGGCCTGGGGCGAGGAAGAACGCAAGGCAAGGGCGGAGAAGCGCAAGCAGGAGGCGATTGCGAAGATCCGCGAATTGGCCGGGGCCGTCGGCGTGACGGTCGCCATCGGCGGAGCGAGAGGCAGGCCCGCAAGGGCAAAGCCCGATGCGAAAGCAGTGAATAAACTTGACAAATAAAGCTGTCTCTCAGGCCATTAAATCAGTTGAATCGGGGGAGCCTTCCGGGGTGCCGCATTACCAAGGCGCTTTTTGGACCCGTCCATTTTTCAAGAAACCGGAGCGAGCGCCATGCCTGGCGCGGCGCACGCGTCCAGCGCCTCCCGGTCGCGCTCACGCTCGCGGTATGCCTTATGCGAATGAAGCCCTTCCGAGAGTATGGCGGCGGAGACCGACGCAATTCGAACGAAGCGCCATTTACGGTCGGGGTCTTTGACGAATTCACCGATGATGAGCGGCGCCAGAATGCCAGCCGTTCGCACCCAATGCCCGATTTCGCCCTCGACAGCCGCTTGCTTGCGATGCGTCCGACGGTGATGCTCTTTTTCCTGCCACTTCGGATGGTCGGGCTGTGGGTGATGCATAATCAATCCCCTTTAACGAGAAACTACTCGTTCGCAACCGTAGCGGGCAAAAATGAATTTGGCAAGCCCAAGACACAAGGAGTGGTAGATTGGCCTAAATTGACACACCACCGCTCGATGAAACTTCGGGGGCAGCGGCGTTCCTCATAGCACGCGAATCGAATCGTCCCTTCGTTGCCGGCGGGTGTTCGCGGGCGGGAGGCGCTGCCTCCCGCACCCTCCGGGATTTATCGCTTTCGTGTCGGGGCTGGAATGAATAAGCTGCAGCCGGGCCAGCCGGAGGAAGGGAGCAATGCAGGGATGCAACTCCTCGCGCCGCGCTGGAGGCCGGGGCTGGGCGGGAACGCAGCGAGATACTCACACCGCGCTCCCGCCTGCTTCATGGTCCTGCCACATACCGGTCTTGTTCTCATGCGGCTTTTTCAGAATGGATGGTTGTTTCGCTGCGCGCCAGACGCTGCTCAGCTATCGCGTGGTACTCAGCATCCACTTCGATACCGAGATAACTGCGCCCGAGCATCCTGGCTGCCACCAGCGATGAGCCGGAGCCCGCGAAGGGATCGAGCACCAAGCCGCCGGGTGGGGAGAAGGTCTCAATCAGCGGTAGAAGTACCTGAATCGGTTTCTGGGTAGGGTGGAGCTTGTTTCCGCTATAGGTCCAGTCGATGACATCGCCAATCGTGTCCGCCCGCGCCCACGGGCAGCCTTTGACCAGAAGATGCGCGCATTCATGCTGGTATCGGACGTACCCGGTCGTGGAGGTGTATCGCTTCGGAAAGACGAAGTGCCCGACGATGCGCAAGCCCGGCCGTGCGATAGGCAGTTATGAACAAGTCCGCTTTGGGCCAGCCATAGAAGCTGACGCAAAAGGAATCCTCCTTGAGGACCCGGTACATCTCTTGAAATGCGGGCAGCAGCCATTGGTCGTCATTGTCATTGGGAACGGTCCGGCCATCGCGGCTTTTGTAGTTAACGAGGTACGGAGGGTCGGTCAGGATGAAGTCCACGCTATGAGCGGGAAGGGCGGGAAGCGCTTTGAGGCAATCGGCGTTGATGATGGTTTTGGTGGGGACGGTCATATGCTGGCCTTTCCGGTTGCGGTGAAACAATTGATGTAGAGGTGAGGGCGGCATCGCTGCCGCCCCCCGGAGGGTTAGTCCTTCTTCGCCTTCGGGCGCTCGAAGGTGAGCGTGTAGCCATGCTCGATGCCGCTCTTGTAGAGGTTGTAGTAACCAGCAGAGAGGCTCGGGTCTTCGAAGCTGACCGATAGGAACTTGCCCTGCTTGCCCTGACGCTCCCAAGCGGCTCCGATGCGGAGTTCGCCGTGGAAGATTTCAAAGGCGGGAGCATTTTCGTTCGTCCGGTTGATCACACGGTGGAAGGTTGCGTCTGCCTTGAGTGCCAGCGTCTCTATCCTGCCCACAAATCCCGTGTCCGTCTTGGTGAATTGTCCGATGCTGTATGCCATAACATGTCTCCTTTTCGTTTTGGGAGACCGCCCAATGCGATCTCGATGGCACCGTGTCCGCGGGCGGCAAGCGAACGCGTCATAGGATTTTGTCTGCCCGCGAGGAATGCGCGCCCCATTCTTTATGGAAAGCGCAGGGGAAAATCCGTCATTGACGCAAGAGAGCGCCGACTGCAACATGCCTAAAGAGAGATTGCGGATGGGTGGCTATCGGTGGAAAAAAGGAGCTTTGGCAGATGTCAGACTACTCGATATGCGGTGGAACATGTGCCGGGTAGCTGCGACAAGCTTGGCTTTCGCAAGGGAACGCATTTCTAGTCGGTACGCTTATTTGATCCGGCCTTTATATATGTCCACATGTTAAAGAAGATGATGACCAAAGCCCATAAATAAGCAAAACTCAATAGGTAAAGAATGAGGTGCACCCCATCGTTTAGACCACGAAGCGGGGTAATTTAAGGTCCAATAAAATTACCCTTGCTCTCGTTTAGAATTCAATTCATGGCTGTAATACTTCCTGCGCATTAAGCACTTTGCACAACCACACCTTTGCCTCCGATAGCTTTGAATGATGGGTATGAATCACAACGATTACACCAAAAACAAACATACCTACTAATCCCGCAAGATTACCGTAGTGTGCCTCGGCGCTGGCAATTTGTGTCTTAAGTTCCATCAGCAAAAAGAAAATCACGAGAGCAAAGTAGACGAACATAACCCAGATTGTTGGGAATTTTATTCCGGCACGGACAATGCTACCGCCTTCAGAAGGCATTATAGTGCCGTTGACGATGGAGGAAGCATCTCTGACGCGCTTGCCCCTCATGTAAAACTCAAACTCACTACCCGTAATAGTGCCTGGAAACTTATTATGGCTTTCGTAATCCGCCTTTATATTACGCCACAGTTTGCTCCATGCGAAGGGTTTAGGCCATCCGCATTCCGGCTTCATTTCAGTTTTAAGCCTCTGCAAGCCTTCCTCTGGTGTGAGGGGGCTGCGGAGTTCTATGCTTGTCTGTGGCCACAGATGAATCATAAGGCAATCCTATCTTTGGGCGGGGAGGTGGCAAGCGTAAAATGCACTTGGCTCGGCGTCTGGTAGGCCAGCGCCTGATGCGGGCGGGTGGCGTTGTAGAAGGCGAAGTAGGCGGCGATGCCTGCCTCCGCCTCCTTGAGCGTGGCGTATTCCTTGAGATAGACTTCCTCATACTTCACGCTGCGCCAGAGCCGTTCGGTGAAGATGTTGTCGTGATAGCTGCCCTTGCCGTCCATGCTGATGCGTATGCCGGATGCGGCAAGCGTATTGGTGAAGGCAGTGGCGGTGAATTGGCTGCCCTGGTCACTGTTGAAGATGTCCGGCGTGCCATGCAGGAGCGCCGTTTCCAGTGCCTCGACGCAGAATCCGCTTTCCATGTTGGCGGATAGTCGCCAACTCACCACATACCGGCTGTACCAGTCCAGCACTGCCATCAGATAGCAATAGCTTTCGCGCAGCCGGATATAGGTGATGTCGGTCGCCCACACCTGATTGGGCCGGACAATCGCAACGCCGTCCAGCAAGTAGGGATAAACGGGATGCGTCGGGTGCGGCTTGCTGGTGTCCGGCTTCGGGTAAATCGCCTGCAATCCCATACGCCGCAGCAGGCGCAGCACCCGCTTGCCGTTCACCGCATGGCCTTCCGCCCGTAGCAACGCCGTCAGCTTGCGATAGCCTAGAAACGGATGCGCCGTGTACAACTCGTCCAGCCGCCGCATCAGCAGGAGGTTCGTATCGCCTGTTGCGTGGGGATGGTAGTATAAGCGGGAACGGTTCAGCGATAGCAGGCGGCATTGTCGCCGGACGCTCAAATCCGCACGAGGCGCAATCATGCCCAAACGCTCAACCCTGCTCAGCGTTTGAGCCTGACGGACAAAAAATCATTCTCGACCTTCAGCCTCCCTATCTCTTCGTAAAGCTGTTCCTCGGAAGTGCCTTTCTTCTTGCCGCGCCGCAGGGAAAACCGTTCGCCCATCGCCTCCAGCGCCTGCGACTTCCATTCCTTTATCTGCGTCGGATGCACGCCATGCTCGCTCGCTATCTGCGCAATGCTCTTGCTCCCGGCCAGCGCCTCCATCACAATCTTGAGTTTAACTTCCCGGCTGTGCCGCTTCCTCATTCCAGTCATATATAGTCCTTTCCTTTACAGGTTTATGGACCTTATACTCTGGTCTGAATTTTGGGGTGCACCTCAGAATACATTCGTGCGCGTTGTTGGAAGTAAATACATTATGCGAAGTCAGAGAATCCACGATATAAAATATCGGCCAAAAGATTATATGGAGCCCTCTCAACGGAGGAACATTCATAAGAAAGCCCACCAACACAAAAAGCCCCACCGCCCACCACAAATGCGCCTTTATATGTGATAGAACTGTTTTCATGCCTTTTACTGCTTTAACTGCCTCGGGAGTTTGGAAAGAGCATTGCCCAATTCGCTCGGCCATAGAAAGATGGGAAGGTTCTTAAATGGATCTACCCCCAGTAAAGCAGCCGCAGAAGCTTTGCTAACAGGCGCGAACTTGCCTCGCCTATAGGGGAGGGAGGCCGACTGCCCCGATATGGTCAATTATTT
>Ga0302326_10013038_pt1 | contig 17639 bp, 13 predicted proteins | sample Palsa_T0_3_FD_202264 | JGI IMG/M metagenome (GOLD analysis project Ga0302326, IMG submission 202264) | Peat permafrost microbial communities from Stordalen Mire near Abisko, Sweden - Palsa_T0_3 | ecosystem: Environmental > Terrestrial > Soil > Palsa > Peat permafrost | place: Sweden: Abisko... | reverse complement strand
TCGGGAGCCGGGTTCGGGGCGCACGAGACGGTGGACATCTATTTCGACACCACCGACGAGGCGCTGGCCAGCACGAACGGCTCCGGCGCCTTCTCCGGCATCACCATCGGGATTCCGGCGCCCGCGACCCCCGGGATCCACTACATCACCGCCGACGGGCGGCACTCGGGCCTGAGCGCGCAGGCCCAGTTCGTGGTCAGCACCAACTGGGCCCAGTACCGCTACTCCGTCCTGCACAAGGGATACAACCCGTACGAGAACGTGCTGTCCGCCTCCGACGTCTCCGGGATCGACCTGGACTGGAGCTACAGCACCGGAAAGAGCATCCAGTCGTCGCCGGCGGTGACCACCACGGTGACCAGGAACGCCAGCGGCGCCGTGGCCAGCGAGACGGTCTACATCGGCTCCAACAGCGGCAGCGTGTACGCCCTGAACGCCGCCACCGGGACCCAGAAGTGGACCTTCAGCACCGGGGGCCTTGTTGCCTCGTCCCCGGCGGTGGTCGGCGGAGTCGTCTACGTCGGCTCCAACAGCGGCAGCGTGTACGCCCTGAACGCCGCCACCGGGACCCAGAAGTGGACCTTCAGCACCGGGGGCGTCGTTGCCTCGTCCCCGGCGGTGGTCGGCGGAGTCGTCTACGTCGGCTCCGACAGCGGCAACATGTATGCCCTGAACGCCACCACCGGGGCTGAGCTGTGGAGCTTCGCCACCGGAAGCGAGGTCGTGTCATCGCCGGCCGTGGTCAACGGGGTGGTCTACGTCGGCGGCGGAAACGACAACTTGTACGCCCTGAACGCGACCACCGGGGAAGAGAAGTGGAGCTTCACCGCGGCAAGCTACGTTGCCTCGTCCCCGGCGGTAGCCAACGGGAGGGTCTACATCGGCGCGGGCGACAACGAGTACGCACTCAACGCCGCCACCGGAGCCCAGGTCTGGAGCTTCACCGCCAGTAACGTCGTCTTCTCCTCGCCAGCGGTGGCCAACGGGGTGGTCTATGTCGGCGCCGAGGACGACAACGTCTACGCACTCAACGCCGCCACCGGAGCCCAGCTCTGGAGCTTCAATACCGGAGGCCTCGTTGCCTCATCCCCGGCGGTGGCCAACGGGGTGGTCTACATCGGCTCCTACAGCGGCGACGTGTACGCTCTCAACGCCTCCACCGGGGCTGAGCTGTGGAGCTTCGCCACCGGAGGCGATGTCCTGTCGTCGCCGGCGGTGGCCAACGGGACGGTTTACGTCGGCTCCTTCGACGGCGACGTGTACTCATTCGATCTCGCCGGCGGGGACGCGACAGTTAACCGGCCGGCCCCCGGCGGGCTGCACCCCAACTACGCGCTGCGCCCGCAGAATGGGAAGGGATCCTGACGACTGACAGGGGATCAGACGGAAGCGGCCGATTCAGCTTGATATCCGCCGGGCGAACCAGGGCCGTGCCCTTTATCCGGAGCAGGGGGTAGCTCACGCGCGGAAGCGCCGGGAAGGACGACCGGCAGCGGACAGGTGTCGTCCGATGCTTCCCGTGCCGACTCGCTCTGTGCTGGCCTCGGATGAGTTTCGAACTCGAGCGGAGCGGCGTCTCGCGATCGCTCCGGTCGGCTGGTCCTGACATCAGGCGGGGCGCCGGGCCCGCCATCAGGCGGCGGGCCAGCCGCCGCGCGCGGCCGGGAATCAGGCTCGAACCAGGAACGCTGGCCATTCCTGCTCAATGGTCTTGGCTTGCCTTTCCTTGTCGCCGAGGCTGACGGCCGGATCGCCGGATACGCCTACGCGGGCCCATGGCGGCGTAAATCCGCGTACCGGCACACCGTCGAGGACTCCGTTTTCCTGGCGCCCGATCTGACCGGCCGGGGAATAGGCCGGCAGTTGCTGAGCGAGCTCCTATCGTCGTGCTCCGCCGCCGGCGCCCGCCAGGTAATCGCGGTTATCGCCGACAGCGGCGATCAGGCATCTACCGCGCTGCACAAGGCCCTCGGGTTCACCGAGGCCGGCCGGCTGACCCGAGTCGGATACAAGCACGGGCGCTGGATCGACACCGTGCTCATGCAACGGTCGCTAGCTTGACGTCCGCCCCGCCCTGAAGGCGCGGGAACGGCGCGGGATCAGGCGGACGCGGCCGATTCGGCCTGGTATCCGTCGGGTGAGCCGGGGTCATGCGCATAATCCGGAGAAGGGCCTGACTCACGCGCGGAACCGCCCGGAAGGACGACCGGCAGTGGGCATGTGTCGTCCGATGCTTCCTGGCGCGGGCTGGATCCATAGTCTGTGAGCTGGTCTGGCGCGGGTGCATGTTGGCTTGGCTCCGGTTGTCTCGGCGCCGGCACCGGATGAGTCTCGAACTCGGGCGGAGCAGCATTGTGCGATCTCGCCTGCCGGCCGTTCGGGAGATCGGGCGAGCCAGCGATTGAGAAATCGGGCCAGGCGCCGTTCCTGACATCACGCGAGCCGCTGCTGGGGAGATCCGGCGAGGCGCCGTTCCTGACATCGGGCAGCGGGCCAACTGCCCTGTGCGCGCGAGAGTCAGTCCCGGACGGCGAACGCTGGCCATTGACGTAACCGGGATATGCGTCTGTAACCGGCGCGGGACGGGGGCCCTGAGCGGCGCTAGGCCAGGGATCTGCGTCATGACGCGGAGCATCCGTCTGGGGACTTTTCGCAGACCCGGGAGCAGCATCCGGCGACGGAGCGGCCCCATCCCGGCCACCATCGTCCGGCCGGGGATGTGTCGCAGGCCGGAAACCATCGTCCGGCCGCAGGCCGTCCGGATACCGGGGCACCATCGTCACCTCGTCATCGAAGCGGGCGAACGCTGGCCGTCCGGTCGGGGACAGCGGATACAGCAGGCCTGGTGGTGGGCTCGTTGCCTCGGGACCGCCTCCCGATGGATCGGGCAACCTTGCGCCGGGCGGCGATGCGGAGAGTCGATGGGGATGCCGGAGGCCGGGCTGGGCGGTCTCCGGCAGGCCGGGCTGGGCGGTCTCCGGCGGACCGGTCTCGGAGGGCTCCGGCAGGCCGGTCTCGGAGGGCTCCGGCGGACCGGTCTCGGAGGGCTCCGGCGGACCGGTCTCGGAGATCTCCGGCAGGCCGGTCTGGGAGGGCGCTGACGGAAATGCCGGAGAGACGTCCGATGACCTGGGGAAATGCGACAGCAGATCAGCAGAATGATGCTCCGGAATGGGTGAGGGCCGGGTATCAGCCGGGCGGGAGAACGGAACAGGCGAGTCCGGCTCCGGCGACCGCCGCTCCCCGGACCGCTGGACCGGGGACGTCAGCTCAGGAGGCTGCGACTTCGGGGACGTCAGCTCAGGAGGCTGCGACTTCGGGGCCGGATCAGCCGGCAGACCTCGCTCCGGATACGGAAGCTCAGCGGCGAGGCGCTGGGGCGACTGCCGTTCCGGGCACGGATCGTCCGTCAGGCCTCGTTCAGCACGCGGAAGCTCCGCGTCGGGACGCTCCGGCGACGGCAGCTCCCGAAGCTGCCATTCCGGGGACGTGCTATCCGGCAGGCCTTGCTCGGGATACGAGCGCTCCGCAGCGACGCGCTCCGGCGAACGGCGCTCCGCAGACCGCCGCTCCGGCGAACGGCGATCTGGCGAACGGCTCTCCGGCGAACGGCTGTCCGGCAAACGCCGCTCGGGCGACCGGCCAGGGGACCGCCGCGCCGGGAACAGCCACTCCGGGTTCGTGTCATCCGGCCCCGAGCGCAGCGAGTTCAGCCACTTGTCCTCAGCGGCCGAGCCCCGCTCCCATTCGTAACTGCCCGGCTCCGAATCGCCCCTGAACCGGGCCGCGATCACCACCACGATCAGCATCACACCGCAGAGCAGGCCAGCGGCCACCAAGGCCACCCCGGCCAGGAGAAGCAGCCCCGAAGCGGACGGGAATCCCGAGCGCAGCACCTCGCCCGCGAGCCCGGCGGTCACACCGAAAACCAGCAGAATCGCGCCGGCCACAGCCAGCCCGCCGGAGCCGCGCTCCTCCCCCGCCGATCCCCAGCCTGAACCCACCGAACCACGATCGCATGCGGGCATCACGGCCGCAACAGGCGCATTAGCCCGTGACGCCCGCCACCAGCCCGCCGGTCAGATAGTCACGCAGCTCACGAGAACTATCAGCGTCGCTGGGACTCCGCTGCGGTAACAGCGACAGCAAAGTCCCAGCCACGCTACTGGCCCTCCGCCAGTCCGCTAAGGTCACCGTAGCCGGAGCCGTTCGCGAGATCAGCGGACGCCATACAGGTACTCCAGCGCGAGCTGGTCGAGCCGCTCGAACGCCATCCCCCGCTCCCCCATGGCCACGGCGTCGGGAACCAGATCGCGGATATCCCGCCAGCTCTCCCCGTCCGCCAGCGTCGGCAGCGCCAGCTGATCGACGCGGGCCGCGCGCAGGGCCGCCGCGACCTCGGGATCGGCGCGGAACGCGCGGACCTTCTCCCGCAGGATCAGGTAGTTGCGCATGCAGGCGGCGGCCGACGCCCAGACGCCGTCGTCGTCCTCGGTGCGCGGCGGCTTGTAGTCGAAGTGCACCGGCCCGTCGTAACCGCCCGCCTCCAGCGCGTCTACCACCCAGAACGCGCCGCGCGCATTGCCCGCCCCAAACCTCAGGTCCTGGTCATAGCGCGGCCCGTGCTGCCCGTTCAGGTCGATGTGGAACAGCTTGCCGTGCCAGAGCGCCTGGGTGATGGCGTGGGCGTAGTTGAGCCCGGACATCTCCTCGTGCCCGACCTCCGGGTTGAGCCCGACGAGCTCGGGGTGCTCAAGCTCGGTGATGAACGCCAGCGCATGCCCGGCGGTGGGCAGCAGGATGTCGCCGCGCGGCTCGTTCGGCTTCGGCTCGAGCGCGAACCTGATGTCGTATCCGTGGTCAAGCACGTACCCGCAGAGGATGTCGTACGCCTCCTTGCAGCGGTCCAGCGCGGCGCGCACGTCCTTGGCCGCGCCCGATTCCGCCCCGTCCCTGCCGCCCCAGCACACGTACACCTTCGCGCCGAGCTCGGCCGCGAGATCGAGGTTGCGCATGACCTTCGACAGCGCGAACCGGCGCACGTCCCTGTCGTTGGCCGTGAAGCCGCCATCCCGGAACATGGGGTGCGAGAACAGGTTCGTCGTCGCGGTCGTGACCACCAGCCCGGTCTCGTCCAGCGCCGCGCGGAACGCAGCGATCCGCTCCGCCCGCTGCGCCTGCGTGGCGTCGAAGTCGAACACGTCGTTGTCATGGAAGTTCACCCCGTGCGCGCCAAGCTCCGCCAGCTTGCGCACGGCGCGCTCGGCCGGCATCGGCGGGCGCACCGCGGCTCCGAAGACATCGACGCCCTGCCAGCCAACCGTCCATATGCCGAACGAGAATCGATCGGCGCTGGTCGGGATATAAGCCTCCATGCTCACGTGCCGGTCCTTTCTCCAGGTTGCGCGACGTATCTGTCGGCAGTGACGAACGTCGTCTACGACCAATTGGCGGTGTCGTCGCGCAGCGCTACGTGGCGCTCGCGAACCCGCGGCTCCGGCCGGCCCGAGTACTCGGCGACGCCGCGGCGCGGCCAGTCGGGCGGCCCGGGGGTCCCGGCCAGCGCCCAGGCGGCCTGCCGGGCAGCGCCGATCGCGACATACTCGTCCGGCTCGGGCACCAGCACCGGCGCCCCGAAGATGCCGGGGGCCAGCCGGCAGACCGCCTCGGAGCGCGCCCCGCCGCCGATCAGCAGTACCCGGCGCTGGTCGACGCCGCAGCCGGCCAGGTACCCGGCGGCCTCGGCGAGCGAGGCGAGCACGGCCTCGACCGTGGCCCTGGCCAGGTTCTCCCTGGCCGCGTTGCGCGTGGTCAGGCCGCGCAGCACGCCGGTGGCGGCGGGCCGGTCCGGGGTGCGCTCGCCGTCAAGGTAGGGCAGCAGGGTGACGCCCGCGGCGCCGGGCTCTGCGGCCAGGGCCAGCCCGGACAATCCGTTCATATCTGTGCTGAGCAAGCCGGCCATGGCGGACAGCACGAGGCCGGCGTTGATCGTGCAGACGAGCGGCAGGAAACGGCCGGTGGCGTCGGCGAACCCGGCGACCAGGCCGGACGGATCGGCAGCCGGGGTCTCGCTGACCGCGAACGCCGTGCCGGAGGTGCCGATCGAGATCGCGACGTCGCCGGGCTCCAGGCCGAGGCCGAGCGCCGCGCCCATATTGTCGCCCGTGCCCGCCGAGATGACGGTGCCCGCGGCGACGACGGGGCCGTCCGGGCCCGGCGCGCCAGCGATCGCGACGGACTCGCCCGGGCCGGCGACTCTGGGCAGCCGCGGCTCATGGCCGAGCGCGGCCACCGCGACCTCGGTCAGCCACTGCCCGGTGGCCGGGGAGAAGTAGCCGGTGCCCGACGCGTCGCCCCGGTCGGTGACCGGCTCGCCGGCGACCTGGGCCCCGCGGCCGGCGGCGGGCCAGCCGGTCCCGGGGCCGCCGCCGGCCAGCCGCCAGGTCAGCCAGTCGTGCGGCAGCAGCACGCCGGCCACCCGGGCCGCGCTGGCCGGCTCATACTCGGCCAGCCAGCGCAGCTTGGTCACCGTGAACGAGGCCGTCGGGACGCTGCCGGTGGTGTCCGCCCACCAGGACGCGCCGCCCAGCTCGGTGATCAGCTCGGCGGCCGCGGCGGCGGACCGCAGGTCGTTCCAGAGCAGCGCGGGCCTGATCACCTGGCCGTCCTCGTCCAGGACGATCATGCCGTGCTGCTGGCCGGCCACGCCGACGGCCGCGGCGCGGTCCAGCAGGCCGTCGCCGGCCTGCCGCAAGGCCGCCCACCAGGAGGCAGGGTCGGCCTCGGTCCCCGCCGGATGCGGCGCGCTGCCGCGGCCGACCACCGTGCCGTCGGCGGCATCGCACAGCAGCACCTTGGTGGACTGCGTCGAGGAATCTATCCCCGCGACCATACGAGACCTGTGAGCTTGGTTCATGACCTCCGCTCCCATGAGCTGATGGCCACCCTGACCGGATGCGGCCTGAGCCTTGACGAGCCCCTGACCGCTGGGATATGACCCCATCGTGCCGACTGTGCATGACGAGATTGCTCAAGGGCTCAAGGATCATCCTGCCAGGAAGGGGATGTTCTTCAACGCCCTGGTCACCTTGATGGAGATCGGCGGCAGCATCGGGCTGTTCCACCTTGCCAGAGGGCTGGGCGCGAGCGACGTTGCCAGCTACCTGGCCGGCAGCATCGGCCCGGTCGCGGGCGGCCTGGCCATCTGGGCCAAAGCGCGCAAGTTCAGCGGCGCTTCGGCAGCGATCTTCGCATTCACGATCATATCGGCGATCATCGCCCTCGTCGGCAGCACGAATCCCAGGGTGCTGCTCTACAAGGATTGCGCGGCCACCGCCCTCATCGGCCTGCTCTTCCTGGGCTCGTGCGTCCTGGCCCGCAAGCCGGTGCTCTTCTACATGGCTCAGCGGTATGGCACGGACGGCAGCCATGACGGCATGGCGACCTTCGACACGATGTGGAGCGCTTACCGGGGCTTCCGCGCCACGATGTATGTCATCAGCTACTGGTGGGCGGCGTTGTTCCTGATCCAGGCCGCGGTGACGGCGCTCATCATCCGCCAGGCAAGTTTCTCAACCGCCTACAACTACGACCAGATCCTGCCTCTGGTCGCGACCGGGCTGGGGATCCTCGGGTCGATCGCGCTCGGCCGGTACTTCGCCAGGAAAGGCCAGACCCGCCGCGACAACGCCAGCGCCGATCACCCCAGCGCCGATCACCCCAGCCTGGCTTGACCGGCCGGCTGCTCTGCGAGCAGGTCATCGGCTGCCGAACGGCAGGCTAGCGGAGGACCGTGTCCTCCGGCGGCTCCGGAGCGCCGTCCGGCGGTCCGGTCAGGTCGTCGATCGACACGGCCAGCGGCTGCGGCACCTGCGGCAGCACGGTGTCCACGTAGGACTGCGCGGCCGTCGTGGTACCCACGTCGCGGCCCTCCCGCTCGGACAGGTACCAGCGGTGCTCCAGGATCTCGTGGAAGATCTCCGGCGGCGCGAGCCGGTCGCGCAGGCCGGCCGGGACCGCGGCCAGGGCGGGCTCGTAGACCTCCTGAACCCAGAGGTGAGCCGCCACGGTCTCGGACACCGGCACGCTGTCCCGCTGCTCCAGGTAGCCGCGGAAGCTCGCGATGTCGTTGAGCAGCCGCCGGGCCTGGTTCTCGTCGGCGCTGATCCCGGCCTGCCGGAACAGCTCGCTGCTGTGCTGGCCCGACTCCGCCACCTTGGTCCTGACATGCAGCCTGGTGCCGTCCGGCGCGCTGATCAGCTCCACCTCGTCCGCGTCGTAGCCGAGCTCGTTGAGCCGGCGCAGCCGCTCGGCGATGCGGTAACGCTGTTCGTCGGGCCGCAGCGTCTCCTCCCTGGTCAGCTCTTCCCAGAGGGCCTCGTACCGGGGCAGGAGCTGGCCAGCGGTGTGCACCGGGTCCACCTCGGCGGGCAGCATACCGCCGGCCGCGAGGTCGAACAGCTCGCCGCAGATCCGCTCGGCGGCCAGCTCCAGGTCCCAGGCCCGCTGGCCCGCCGACAGGGCCGGGTGCTGCTCGCTCGTCTCCGCGTCGACCAGGTAGGCCTCCAGGGTGCCTGCGTCGTGCCGGAACAGCGTGTTGGACAGCGAGCAGTCGCCCCAGAAGAAGCCGGACAGGTGCAGCCGGACGAGCAGCTCCACCAGGGCGTCGAGCAGCCGGTCGGTGGGCTGGCCGGTGCGCGGGCTGGAGAACAGGGCCCGGTAGGTCGTCGAGTACTCCAGGAACCGGGTGACCAGGATCGCGTCCGCCTCCGGGCCGCGATCGACCACGATCCCGACGACCTCGACGGCCGGCACGTTCAGCTCGGCGAGTGCGCGCAGCAGCCGGTACTCCCGGCGGGCCAGCCGCTCGCTGATGGACTTCAGCGCGTAGAGCTCGCCGCCGTCGGCGACGAACCTGACCACGTGCCGCGAGATGCCCCGCTGGCGGATCTCGACGAGCCGATCGTCCTGCCACTCCTCCAGCGGCTCGCCGAACGGAAGGGTCAGCAGGCCCGCGGCCTCATCGGCCGGCGGGCTGAAGACAAACCTCACGAGTCCGTGCCGCCTCCCCCGGCCGGCTGGCCGCGCTAAGCCGAGTTCTCCGGCTCGGTACGGCCGATCGCCAGCCCGCTGACCGGGTCGAAGAAGTGCAGGCGGCCGGCATCCAGGCCGAACTCGATGCTATCGCCGGGCCGGACCCGGCTGCCGGAACTCACCCGCGCCGTCCACAGGGACTTGCCCGCCGCGAGCGGGACCGGCGCCTCGTCCTCGTCGGCATCGGCGAGCAGGGCAGCGATGTCCTTGTGCTCGACCGGCGGCGCGTCGATGACGAAGATCACGTGGTTCTCGCCGCCAAGCTCCTCGACGGCATCGACGGAGACCGGCATCCGCGCCCGCGACGGGCCGGACGGCCGCGCATCATCGAAAGCGTCATCGAAGTCGGGCGGGCGGGCGCCGAGGATGACCTCCCGGCCGGCATACTCCGCCAGGCCGGGCCGGGCGGCGAGCGCCGGTCCGGGGATGGCCAGCCGGTGCGCGCCGAACGAGGCGGCCAGCTGCCCGCCGTCGGCGATCAGCCGGGCGGTGACGAGATTCATGGCCGGCCAGCCGATGAACCCCGCCACGAACAGGCTGGCCGGATGGTCGAGCAGGTCCTGCGGGGTGCCAGCCTGCTGCAGCAGGCCGCCGGCGAGCACGCACACCCGGTCGCCCAGCATCATCGCCTCGGCCTGGTCGTGCGTGCCGTAGACGGTCGTGACCTTGAGCCGCTCGTGCAGGTCGGCGAGCGCGGCTCGCATGCCCACCCGGAGCTTGGCGTCCAGGTTGGACAGCGGCTCGTCCATCAGGAAGGCCTGCGGCTCCCGGACGATCGCCCGGCCCATCGCCACCCGCTGCCGCTGGCCGCCGGACAGCGCGGCCGGCTTGCGGTCCAGGTACGGCTCCAGGCCGAGAGCCCGGGCGGCGCCGGCCACCCGGCGGCTGATCTCGTCGGCCGGCAGCTGGCGCATCCTGAGGCCGAACGCCATGTTGTCCGCGACCGTCAGGTGCGGGTACAGGGCGTAATTCTGGAAGACCATCGCGATGTCGCGGTCCTTCGGCGGCAGGTCATTCACCAGCTGCTCACCGATCCGGATGGAACCCTGGCTGATCTCCTCCAGCCCAGCGATCATCCGCAGCACGGTCGACTTGCCGCAGCCGGACGGACCGACAAGGATCATGAACTCGCCGTCCCTGATCTGCAGGCTCAGGTCACTGACGGCCTTCACCCCGCCCGCGTAGACCTTGTCCACGTGCTCCAGCGTGACCGGTGCCATCGCGTCAATCCCCGGTTCTGCGGGTTGCGCTGCTCAGGGCTCCGCCGCTCTTCCCCGTTCCGGGTCCCCGCATTAACGGGCCGAGCTCGGACTGGCGTCCCAGGCCTCGCGCAGCGCCCCGGTCAGCAGGTCGGCGGGCTGGGCGCCGGACAGGCCGTACTTCCCGTCGATGACGAAGAACGGAACGCCGGAGATGCCCGTTTCCCTGGCCTGATCCTCGTCGGCACGGACGTCGTCGGCGTAGCTGCCGTCATCGAGCGCCCGCCGCGCCTCGGCCGGATCCAGCCCGGCGTCGGCGGCGAGCGCGGTCAGCGAGTCCGCGTCGAACACCGACCGGCCCTCGGCGAAGTACGCCTGGTACAGATGCTGCAGCAGCGGCTCAGCCCGGCCGAGGTCGCCGGCCAGGTGCACCAACCGGTGGGCATCGAAGGTGTTGCCCACGGCCCTGTCGACGGTGTAGCCGAGGCCTTCGGCCGCCGCCATCTCGGCCATCCGGTCCTCGGCCTTCGCCGCCTGCGCAACGCTCATGCCGTACTTGGCGGACAGCATGTCGAGCACCCGGGCGGCCTGGCCCGGCTGGATCTCCGGGTCGAGCTCGAAGGAGTGATACACCACGTCGACGTCGGCTGCGTGCTCGAACGCGGCGAGCGCCAGGTCGAAACGGCGCTTCCCGATGTAGCACCAGGGGCAGACGACGTCACTCCAGATGTCAACGCGCATGAATTCCATTTCCTCCAGGTCACGTGCAGGTTACCCGGCATGTGCGCCGGTGCCCTTCCTCAGGCGCGCGCTTCTCCACTAGCGTGGGCGATCACCGCATCTCAGCTCGGCAGCGCCGGAGGCAGCCATGGACCGTCAGCTCAAGTACATCCTGCAGGAATCCGAGCTGCCCCGGCACTGGTACAACGTCATCGCCGACCTCCCGTCACCGCCGCCGCCCCCGCTGCATCCCGGCACCCGTCAGCCGGTCGGCCCGGACGACCTCGCGCCGCTGTTCCCGGCCGCGCTGATCGCGCAGGAGGTCTCGGGCGAGCGTCACATCGCCATTCCCGAGGACGTCCTGGACGTCTACCGGCTCTGGCGGCCGACCCCGCTGTACCGGGCCAGGCGGCTGGAGAAGGACCTCGGCACGCCCGCCCGGATCTACTACAAGTACGAGGGAGGCAGCCCGGCGGGCTCGCACAAGCCCAACACCGCCGTGCCCCAGGCGTACTACAACGCGGCGGAGGGCGTGCGGAAGCTGACCACCGAGACCGGAGCCGGCCAGTGGGGCAGCGCGCTGGCGTTCGCCTCCGCGATCTTCGGCATAGACCTCGAGGTCTGGATGGTGCGCGCCTCCTACGACCAGAAGCCGTACCGCAAGATGCTGATGGAGACCTACGGGGCGACCGTCCACCCGAGCCCGTCCGACCTGACGTCGGCAGGGCGGGCGGTGCTCGCCGAGCACCCGGACTCGACCGGCAGCCTCGGCATCGCGATCAGCGAGGCGGTCGAGGTGGCCGGCGGCGATCCGGCTGCCCGTTACTCACTCGGCAGCGTGCTCAACCACGTGCTGCTGCACCAGACGGTCATCGGCGAGGAGGCCATCAAGCAGCTCGCCGAGGCCGGCGACACGCCCGACCTGATCGTCGGCTGCACCGGCGGCGGGTCCAACTTCGGCGGCCTGGCGTTCCCGTTCTTGCGGGAGAAGCTGGCCGGGAAGATCAGCCCGGTGATCCGCGCGGTCGAGCCCGCGGCCTGCCCGTCGTTCACCCGCGGCATCTACGCCTACGACTTCGGCGACACGGCGGGCTTCACCCCGCTGCTCAAGATGCACACGCTCGGGCACGAGTTCATCCCGGATCCGATCCACGCTGGCGGGCTGCGTTATCACGGCATGTCGCCGCTGCTGTCGCACATCTACGAGCTCGGGCTGATCGAGGCCGTGGCCAAGCCGCAGTCGGAGTGCTTCGAGGCGGGCCTGCGGTTCGCCAGGACCGAGGGCATCGTGCCGGCCCCCGAGCCGACCCACGCGGTGGCCGCGTGCATCGAGGAGGCGCTGCGCTGCAAGGAGACCGGCGAGGAGAAGGTCATCCTGACGGCGCTGTGCGGTCACGGGCTGCTCGACCTGGCCGCCTACGCGGACTACATGTCCGGCCAGCTGCGTGATTACGAGCTCGCCGAGGCCGCCATCGACGCTGCGCTCGGCGGCCTGCCCGCGGGCGTCTGACCGCGCGGCTGCTCCGGGTAAGATCGGGTCATGGCCGTCATTGCTGTCGATACTGGTCACCGCAAGGTCAGCCGGACCGCCGAGGTGCATGCCCCGGCCGGTGAGCTTTTCGAAATGGTGGCCGACCCGCGCCGCCACGGCGAGCTCGACGGCTCCGGCACGGTCATGGCTACCGTGAGCGGACCGGGCCGGCTCGCTCAGGGCGCGCGGTTCTCGGTAAAGATGAAGCAGTTCGGCGTGCCTTACCAGATCACCAGCCTGGTCACCGATTTCGACGACGGGCACGTCGTGGAATGGCGCAACCCGCTGGGCCACCGCTGGCGGTGGGAGTTCACGCCGTCGCCAGGAGACTCGACCCGGGTGACGGAGACCTTCGACTACAGCCAGGCCAGCCCGCTCCGGGCGAGGGCACTGGAACTGCTCGGCTACCCGCAGCGGAACGCCGCGGGCATCGAGACAACCCTGCGCAAGCTCCAGGAGCGGTATCCCGTCAGCTAGGGCGGCAAGCGGCGGTGCATTCAGCCCTGCAGGACGGTGCCGCTCGAAGCTGGCCGGCACGTCCGGAACCCGGCGTCGAAATCGCCGCCCGGCCGATCATGTGTCGTGCCTGAGAACGACCCCCGTGGCGTCGTGTCCGGCCGCGCCTCCCGCGAAGACGGCCGCGCCGTGCGGGGCGGCGGCTGCGATCCACAAGTGGAGATGGTCAGGCCGCAGCGGCAGCCGCGCCGTGGTGAGCCTGCCGTCCGAGAAGTGGAACATTGTGCCGTCCGTGCCCTGGACGATGTCGGCTGGGATCCACAGGCCACCTCGCCCGTCCGGCAGAACTGCCGCCGCGTCGTGGTCGCCGAGGCTGGCGACGCGGTGCCAGCTACCGCCGGCATAGTGCAGCAGCACGCCGAGTCCGCCGGTGTCCTGGCAGTTCTGGAAGCCGACGGCCCAGGCGTCGGCGGCGGAGACCGCGTCGATGCCGGTCACGGCGGGACCGCAGTACTGCGTGCGGGGCGGCAGCAGGGACGCGACGGAGTACCTTGTCCAGCGGGCTCCGTTCCAGTGCGCGACCACTGACCCTCCGTCGGCCCAGATGTCATCGGGCGACAGAGCGCTCGCTTCGCCCAGCCCGGCTGCGGACACGACCCGGGTCCAGTCATGCCCGTTGTAGTGCCAGGTAGCGGGTGTGGTGCCCGCCGGCTGGTCAAGCTGGCCGAACACCCAGACGTCAGACCTGCTGATGACCGCCGCGGCGCCGACATCGCGGGCCGGGAACCCGCTGACTACCTGCCACGAACTGCCGTTCCAGCGCAGTGCCCGGTTGTCGCTGGTAAGGGCCCACACGTTGGCCGGCGAGGAAGCCTGTGCTGCGACGATCCGCTCGCCAGGCCTGCCGGGGAACGAGATCGCCGTCCAGGCTGAGCCTGTCAGCCGCCAGGCGACCGGGCGCAGGTTGGTCCCGGCATCGTCGGAGGCAAAGGCCCAGGCGCTGGTCGGGCTGCTGGCGGTGATCGCGGTCACTTGCAGGTCGCTGCTCCCCGCCCCGGAGATCTGCCAGAAGGCCCATGGCGCTGCCGCGCCATGCTGGCGCGCGGTGCGGAGATCGGCAGCACCAGCAGGCTCGCCGCGGTGCGGCGCGATCCGGTGCCCGGCCGGGCCGGGCAGGCTGCCGATGAGGACCAGCACACCGATGACCGTGGCGACCGATGCCGCCGCGGCGAGCGGGCTCAGCCAGCGGCGGATCACGAGCGGGCGGCCGAGTGACCCCTGCCATCGCGAGTCGCGCGCGCTGGTCTGCGGCAGGCGCAGCGGCGGAATGTCCGCGGGCCCCAGCGTGCTCCCGAGCGCCACCGCGGCATCACGCAGGCGTTCCTCGGTCTTGCCCATCACGACTCCTCCTGCAGAAGCCGACGCAGCGAGGCAATGCCGCGCGCGGTTGCGGACTTTGCGGTGCCCCGGCTGACCCCCATCGCGGTCGCCGTCTCCGCTTCCGAGAGCTCCAGGTAGTAGCGGAGCACCAGTGCCTCGCGCTGCCGCGCCGGAAGCCCGGCCAGGGCCCGCAGGACCGCGCGCCGCTCCTCGCTGGCCAGGGCCGCCGACTCCGCCGATGACGCGGGCACGTCGGGAAGCTGTCCGCGAGCTGACTTGCGGCGCCGGAACTCCGAGCGGCAGCCATTGACGACGGCCGACCGGACGTAAGCCAGCGCCCTGTCGGTATCCCGGACGTGATCCCAGCGGCGGTGCAAGCCGCAGAACGCGTCCTGGACGATATCCTCAGCCGCCTGCGTGTCCCGGACCAGGACCAGGGCAAGCCTCGTCAGCCCGAGCGCATGCTCGCGGTACAGGGCCGTCACAGCGAGCGCCGGGCCGGCCGCGCGCGCATCATCCGGCCCGGACTGCGCCGCTGCACCGCGCAGAGTCCGGGCCGGCCCGGACTCCTGAGGGCTATCGAGATCCACGTCACACAGACGCTACCGGGAGCCTGAGGTTGCCTGCGGGCCCGAAGATTTTCTGGGACTGCCTGGCACCCCGCCAGGCCAGGCACGGCGTAACACCGAGCCGCGCGGCCGGTGAGTGCGGCCGCCGCTCGCTGTGAATTGCCCGGCCTCCGGCCCGGCGGCTTCGTGTGCGTGGAGACGGCCTAGCCTGGCTAGGTGCGGTGTCCGTGATCCGCGCAACCGCACGCCCAGGAGGTGCTCGTGGCTACCCCAACTGCCGCCAAGACGGACATGGATCTCAAGCTGGCGGGTGAACTCGGCCAGCAGCTGCGGGTTGACTCCATACGGTCGAGTACATCCGCCGGGTCGGGTCACCCGACGTCGAGCATGTCGGCCGCGGACCTGCTGGCCGTCCTCGTCGGCCGGCACCTCCGGTATGACTGGGACGAGCCGGCCAACCCGGCCAACGATCACCTGATCTTCTCCAAGGGCCATGCGTCGCCTCTGCTCTACTCGGTCTACAAGGCTGTCGGGGTCGTCTCTGACGCTGAGCTCATGACCGGTTACCGCCGCTTCGGGTCCCGGCTCGAGGGTCATCCGACCCCGGTGCTGCCCTGGGTCGACGTGGCGACCGGCTCGCTCGGTCAGGGACTGCCCGACGCCGTCGGGGTCGCGCTTGCTGGCAAGTACCTCGACGAATCCCCGTTCCGGGTCTGGGTCCTGTGCGGTGACAGCGAGATGGCCGAGGGCTCGATCTGGGAAGCCCTCGACAAGGCCTCGCACTACAAGCTGTCCAACCTCATTGCCATGGTGGACGTCAACCGGCTCGGGCAGCGCGGTCCGACCGAGCTGTCCTGGGATTTGGAGACCTACAGCCGCCGTGCGTCGGCGTTCGGCGCCCGCGTCTTCACCATCGACGGCCACGACGTGGCTGAGATCGACCGGGCGATGGCGCACGCCGGCGACATCACCGGCAACCAGCCGACTGTCATCCTCGCCCGGACCATCAAGGGCCGCGGCTTCTCCGAGGTCGAGGACCGGGAGGACTGGCACGGCAAGCCGCTCCCGCCGGAGATGGCCGAGCGCGCGATCATCGAGCTCGGCGGGGAGCGCGACCTCATCGTGCGCGGCCCGAAGCCGGGTCAGGCCGCGCCAGCCCCCAGCGCGGGGCAGGCCAGCGCGGCGGTCAAGCTGCCGGGCTACACCGTCGGGGACAAGGTCGCCACGCGCAAGGCCTACGGCGACGCGCTGGCTGCGCTCGGCGCCCGCCGCGACGTGGTGGCGATGGACGGCGAGGTGAGCAACTCGACCTTCGCCGACCAGTTCGCGCACAAGTATCCCGAGCGCTACTTCGAGATGTACATCGCCGAGCAGCAGCTGGTGGCCGCCGCCGTCGGCTTCAGCGTGCGGGGCTACCGGCCGTTCGCCTCGACCTTCGCGGCTTTCTTCACCCGGGCCTACGACTTCATCCGGATGGCTGCCATCTCCCGCGCCAGCATCCGCCTGGTTGGCTCGCACGCTGGCGTCGAGATCGGCGCCGATGGCCCCTCGCAGATGGCGCTGGAGGACCTGGCCATGATGCGCGCCGTTCAGGGCTCGACTGTCCTGTACCCGAGCGACGCCACCAGCACGGCGGCACTCGTGCAGGCCATGGCCGACCGGGACGGCGTCGTTTACATGCGCACGACGCGCGGCGCCTACCCGGTCCTGTACCCGGCTGGGGAAGCATTCCCGGTCGGCGGCGCCAAGGTGCTGCGCGCCAGCGGCGAGGACCACGTCACCCTGATCGGGGCCGGCGTGACCCTGCATGCCTGCCTCGCCGCTGCCGACCAGCTCAAGGCCGACGGGCTCAGCGCACGCGTCATCGATGTGTACTCCGTCAAGCCAATCGACACTGACACGCTGATTGCGGCTGCCGCAGCCACGGGCGGCAGGCTGGTGGTCGCCGAGGACCATCACCCCGAGGGCGGCCTCGGGTCCGCTGTCGTCGACGCGCTGACCGGCGCGGGGCGCAGCGACCTGACCGTGCGGCACCTGGCGGTTTCCGAGCTGCCCGGGTCGGGCACCAGCGAGGAACTGCTCGACGCGGCCCGCATCAGCGCCAGGCATATCGCGGCTGCCGCCCGCAGCCTGGCCGCCGGACAACACTAATCAACAAAAACACTCTATTTAATATTTTCCTCATGGTTTACCTGGCGTACACCTGGCTGATGAGGATCCGCCACGGCTCATCCCCTAGCGTTCCGGCATGACTTCCAAGCGGATGACCCCGGACCAGGCCAAGCGCCTCAGCATCGCAGAACAGCACGACTGGTTCCGTCGTGCCACCTCACGCCGCTCGCTGCTGCGCGGCGGCGTCATCAGCGCCGGCGTGCTGGCGGCCGCCCCTGCCCTGCTCGGCGGCTCGGCAGGAGCCGCGGTCGGCAGCCCAGCCAAGCGCACTCCGATGCTGCTGGCCAGCGCAGACGTCCCGAACGGCGCTGGCGTGCCGGCTTTCGGCAGGCACATCGCGTTCGGCGCCGATCCCACCAGCCAGATGGCCGTGGCCTGGCAGGTTCCCGCGCTGGTCAAAAGCCCGTTCCTGCGCGTCGGCCTTTCCCCGTTCGACCTGAGCGGGCCGATACCGGCCGAGATCAGGACCCTGACCACGCCGGTCAGCGACACCGTGCCGGTGGACTCGGTCTCGATCAA
>Ga0302326_10013036_pt1 | contig 17640 bp, 13 predicted proteins | sample Palsa_T0_3_FD_202264 | JGI IMG/M metagenome (GOLD analysis project Ga0302326, IMG submission 202264) | Peat permafrost microbial communities from Stordalen Mire near Abisko, Sweden - Palsa_T0_3 | ecosystem: Environmental > Terrestrial > Soil > Palsa > Peat permafrost | place: Sweden: Abisko... | reverse complement strand
TGGCGGTCAATGTCGAGTCGCGCGAGCTCATCTCAGCTCGCAGCAGCGTGCTCCGCGCCATCCGGGACACCTTGAACGACAAAGGTTTTATCGAGGTCGAGACTCCGATCTTGCAACAAATTCACGGCGGCGCGACTGCCCGCCCTTTCATCACTCACATCAACGCCTACGACCTCGACCTGTATCTGCGCATTGCCCCCGAGCTGTATTTGAAGCGACTGTGTGTCGGTGGCATGGAGCAGGTGTTCGAACTGGGCCGGGCTTTTCGCAACGAAGGTGTCGACTTCAGCCACAATCCGGAGTTCACCTTGTTGGAGGCGTACCAGGCGCACGCAGACTACAGGTACTGGATCGACGGCTCTCGGGAGTTGATTCAGAACGCCGCCAAAGCGGCTAACGGCGCTCAGGTGGTGATGCGTCCCGGCTCCGGCGGCGCCCACGACGTGCTGGAGGCGGTGGATATCTCCGGCGTCTGGCCGGTGAAGACCGTGCATGACGCGGTGTCCGAGGCGCTCGGTGAACACATCGACGCTGACACCAGCCTGACCAGGCTGCGCAGCTTGTCCGACGCCGCGCAGATCCCCTACCTGGCACGGTGGGACGCCGGAGCGGTGGTACTCGAGCTCTACGAGCACCTGGTGGAGGCACGAACCGAGCAACCGACGTTCTACATCGACTTTCCGCTGTCGGTGTCGCCCCTGACCCGGCCGCACCGCAGCAAGGCCGGCGTCGCCGAACGCTGGGACCTGGTGGCATGGGGCGTCGAGTTGGGCACGGCGTACAGCGAGCTCACCGATCCCGTCGAGCAGCGACGCCGTCTCGAGGAGCAGTCGCTGCTGGCCGCCGGCGGCGATCCTGAGGCCATGAAGCTCGACGAAGACTTCCTACAGGCGATGGAATACGCGATGCCGCCGACCGGCGGTCTGGGAATGGGCGTCGACCGCGTCGTCATGCTCATCACCGGCCGGAGTATCCGCGACACGCTGCCATTCCCGCTGGCCAAGCCGCGGTAACCAACCCCCCGACCTCCGGGGTCACCCGCCGCGCGGGCTCATTCGGTATCCGATGAGCAAAAGTCGTGCTCAATCCGTAACAAAACGTTCACAATAGAGGGCGTGACGGGTTCAACGGCGAACCACGCGATTACGGTGCTGGCTGACAACCACACCTCCTTGATGCACGGCTGGGTCCCAGGCGTGGTCCAGGTTGTCTCGGTGGCAGTGCTGCTGGTGGCCGTCGGGTGGCGATCACGCCCATGGCGGCTGGTGCGGCTGCCGATAGCGGCCGCGCTGGGCGCGGCGGTGGCCGGTTGGTCGCATTGGTTCATCAACAACCGCGGTCTGGCCGACGACCCTGCGCCGCAGCCGTTGTGGTGGTGGATCACGGTCAGCGGCACCGCCGTCGCGATCCTGGCCCTGGGCTGGCGCAGCGCGCGCTGGTGGCGTCGCTGCGCGTCGCTGCTGGCGGTACCACTGTGCCTGCTCAGCGCCGCACTGACGCTCAACCTATGGGTCGGCTACTTCCCCACCGTGCAGACCGCATGGGATCAGCTCACCGCCGGCCCGCTACCCGACCAGACCGACGCGGCCAGCGTCAACGCCATGGCGGCCAACGGAATCCAGCTGGCTCACGGCAGCGTCGTGCCTGTGTCAATCCCTGACGACGCATCGCATTTCAAACATCGCGGTGAAGTCGTCTATCTGCCGCCCGCATGGTTTTCCAGCACGCCGCCGCCGCAACTTCCGACGGTGATGATGATCGGCGGCGAGTTCAACACGCCTGCCGATTGGCTTCGGGCCGGCAACGCGGTGAAGACGATCGACGACCTCGCGGCCGCCCACGACGGTAACGCCCCCGTGTTCGTGTTCGTGGATTCAGGCGGTGCGTTCAACAACGACACCGAGTGCGTCAACGGCAGCCGCGGCAACGCGGCTGACCACCTCACTAAAGACGTTGCCCCGTTCATGGTCTCAAGGTTCGGGGTCAGCCCCGAACCGGCGCATTGGGGTGTGGTCGGCTGGTCTATGGGTGGGACGTGCGCGCTGGACCTGACGGTCATGCATCCGGAGTTGTTCAGCTCCTTCGTCGACATCGCCGGCAACATCGGCCCGGACGTGGGCACCAAGGCGCAGACCATCGCTCGGCTGTTCGGCGGCAAGTCCGACGCCTGGGCCGCCTTCGATCCGACGACTGTAATCACCAAACACGGTCGATATAGCGGTGTTTCGGGCTGGTTCGACATAGCGTCGAGCAACCCGCCGAGGCGTCATCGCGGTTTCTCGGTGACCGACGCCGGTGAGGTCGGGCGACGTGGCCAGGACGCCGTCGGCAAACCCAACGATCAGGCCGTCGCGGCCGAGTCGTTGTGCGAGTTGGGCCGCGCCAACGGCATCAACTGCGCGATCGTGGCTCAGCCGGGCAGGCACGACTGGCCCTTCGCGAGCAACGCTTTCGTCGCGGCGCTGCCCTGGCTGGCCGGCCGGTTAGGCACTCCCGAGGTGCCGCGGATCGCGCTGCCACCCTCTTGGCCTGCTGCGCCGGCTCCGCACGCCGAGCCTGTCGGCAGGTAGCGTAGGACCATGCCTGACGAGCCGGAAAGCCCCGCTGCCGATCCCGGCTACACGACGTCCGGGGTGCCGACCTTCGACGCGGTCCGGGAGAAGATCGAAGATCGCTACCAAACATCTTTCGGAGCAGCCGAATTGGATGCCGAGAGCCCAGAAGGCCGCGACGTCGACGAACAGTACGAAGCTCGGCAGCGCGCGGCGGCCGAGCGCCTGGCCCAAATCCGCACATCGATGCGCGACGACACCCACTGAGCCGGCGAGAAGAGCTGGGTGCGCACATTCAGCGACGCCGAGCGGCGGAAGCGCTTGGTGAGCAGGCAGTTCGCGTCGCTACCCGACACCGTTCGTGGGGCTACCGGCGGCCTTGTCGGACTGCATGCCACCGACCCCGCCACGCCCTTTCTCTCGTTGTGGGCGCGGTGCTCCGGCTTCGATGTCGCCGATCTCGAGCACGAGCTCTATCAGAGCCGTTCGGTGGTGAGGCATCTGGCGATGAGAAGGACCCTGTGGGTCGTCAGCGCCGATGACCTGTCGATCGTCCAGTCCGCCGCCAGCGACCGGGTTGCCGCCAACGAACATCGCCGCCTCGTCATCGACGTAGCCAAGGCCGGCGTCGCGGCCGACGGCGAACGATGGCTGGCGGCAGCCGGTTCAGCCGTATTGCGCCATCTGGGCGGGCACGGCCCGCTCAACAGCACCGAACTGCGTGCTGCGCTCCGCGAAATTGACGGAATGTACGACCCGGCGCCTGGAAAACCCTGGGGTGGAATGGTTCCGCTGGCCCCCCGGGTTTTGACGGTGCTCTCGGCACGCGGGGCGATCGTACGCGGACCCAACGACGGAGCCTGGACTACGTCGCGCCCGCGGTGGGTCCGCGCCGCAGATTGGCTCAGTGAGCGCACCGAAGTGGCTGACGCACAAGGGCAACTGACTCGCCGGTGGCTGCGCACATTCGGACCCGCCACCGCAGCCGACATCAAGTGGTGGTTCGGCACGACAGTGACCGCGATGCGAGAAGCGTTGTCCAACATCGGTGCAGTCGAAGTCGAGCTGGGCGTCGGCCCCGGCTATGTGCTGTCCGACGACTTGGAAAGCGAACCGGAGGTCGCACCACTGGCCGCGCTCTTGCCAGGCCTCGACGCCACTACAATGGGCTGGTTCGATCGCGATTGGTACCTCGGCGCGTATCGAGGCAAGCTGTTCGACCGCAACGGCAATGCCGGCCCGACCGCCTGGTGGAACGGCCGGATAGTAGGCGGCTGGTATCAGGACGGCCATGCCCGCGTGCACCTGCAACTCCTCGAAGATCCGGGCCGCGACGGGCGAAACGCACTTGAGAAACGGGCCGCCGAGCTGACGGCGTGGCTCGGCGGCATACAGATCAAGCCGCGGTTCCCGTCGCCGTTGTCGAAAGCCGTTCGCTAAGCGCTGACCTTGCGGCGCTTGGCCGATCGCGGAGCGGTGGCAGTGGTGCTGCCCAGTGTCTCCCCGAGGAACTTGCCGGTGTAGCTCGCCGGGACAGCCGCGATGTCCTCCGGTGTGCCTTCGGCGATAACAGTTCCGCCACCCGCGCCGCCCTCGGGTCCCATGTCGATGACCCAGTCCGATGTCTTGATCACGTCCAGGTTGTGTTCGATGACGATCACCGTATTGCCTTTATCGACAAGGCCGTTGATGACGTCGAGCAACTTTCGAATGTCTTCGAAATGCAGGCCGGTGGTGGGCTCGTCGAGGATGTAGATCGTGCGCCCAGTGGAGCGCTTCTGTAGCTCGGAGGCCAGCTTCACTCGCTGCGCTTCACCACCGGACAGCGTGGGCGCCGGCTGGCCCAGCCGCACATACCCGAGGCCGACATCGACCAGCGTTCGCAGATAGCGATGGATGCTGGTGATCGGCTCGAAGAACTCCGCCGCATCCTCGATCGACATGTCCAGCACCTCGGAGACGGTCTTGCCCTTGTAGTGCACCTCCAAGGTTTCCCGGTTGTAGCGCGCGCCGTGGCAGACCTCGCAGGGCACATACACATCCGGTAGGAAGTTCATCTCGATCTTGATGGTGCCGTCGCCCGTGCACGCTTCGCAGCGACCGCCCTTGACGTTGAAGGAGAACCGGCCGGGCTGATAGCCGCGGACCTTGGCTTCTGTGGTCGCCGCGAAGAGGGTGCGGATCTTGTCGAAGACCCCGGTGTAGGTGGCAGGGTTGGATCGCGGCGTGCGGCCGATCGGTGACTGGTCGACACGTACAAGCTTGTCCAGGTTGTCCGTACCCGTCACCCTGGTATGCCGGCCCGGGACGTGCCGGGCTCCGTTGAGCCTGTTCGCCAGCACTGCGGCCAGGATGTCGTTGACCAGCGTCGACTTACCGGAACCCGACACCCCGGTCACCGCGGTCAGCACGCCGAGCGGGAATGCCACGTCGATGCCGCGCAGGTTGTGCTCGTTGGCGCCGACGACGGTGAGTCGCCGCCGCTTGTCGATCGGACGCCGAATCTCAGGGGTGGCAATGCTTTTTCGGCCTGACAGGTAGGCGCCGGTCACCGACTCCTTGTTGGCCAGCAGCTCGCGGTAGGTGCCGCTGTGCACGATGTGGCCCCCGTGCTCACCCGCACCTGGACCGATGTCGACAATCCAGTCGGCGTGCGCGATGGTGTCCTCGTCGTGCTCGACGACGATCAGCGTGTTCCCCAATTCCTTTAAGCGAGTGAGGGTTTCGATGAGACGACGATTGTCGCGCTGATGCAGACCGATGGACGGCTCATCGAGCACATACAGCACGCCGACCAGGCCGGAGCCGATCTGGGTGGCCAACCGGATGCGCTGTGCCTCACCGCCGGACAGCGTGGCCGCGGCCCGGGACAGCGACAGGTACTCCAACCCGACGTCGAGCAGAAAGCCCAGCCGCGATTGGATTTCCTTGAGCACCTGCCCCGCGATCGCTTGTTCGCGGGTACCCAGCGTGAGCCCGTTGAGGAAGTCCGCGCAGTCGGCGATGGACAGCTCGCAGACCTCGGCGATCGACTTGGCGCCGTGCTCACCCGCGGCCAAGGTGACGGCCAGGATCTCCGGCTTGAGCCGGGTGCCCTGACATACCGGGCACGGGACGTCACGCATGAAGCCCTCGTAGCGCTCCTTCATCAGCTCGGATTCGGTCTGGTCCAGCTTGCGCTCAAGGAACGCGAGCACGCCTTCGAAGTCGGCATAGTAGGACCGGGTGCGGCCGTAGCGGTTGCGGTAACGGACGTGCACCTGCTCGTCGCAGCCCTCCAGAATCGCCTTGCGGGCCTTGGCCGGTAGCTTGCGCCAGGGGGTGTCAACGTCGAAGCCCATCGCCTCACCGAGGCTGGCCAGCATTCGGGTGAAGTACTCCGCGGTGTGGCCCATCGACCACGGGGCCACCGCTCCCTCTGCCAGCGTGCGATCCGGGTCGGGGACCACCAGGTCGGGATCGACCTCTTTGCGGATTCCCAGCCCGGCGCACTCCGGGCAGGCGCCGTACGGCGAATTGAACGAGAAGGACCGCGGCTCCAAGTCGTCGACCGCCAGGGCATGACCGTTGGGGCAGGCCAATTTCTCGGAGAATCGCTGCTCACGTGGGTGGTCGTGCTCGTCGTGATCATCAGGGAACTCCAACACCACGATGCCGTCGGCCAGGTTCAGCGCCGTCTCCACCGAATCGGTGAGCCGCTGCTTGGCGGCGGCCTTAACGGTCAGGCGGTCCACCACCACCTCGATGTCGTGTTTCTCTTGTTTCTTCAGCTTGGGTGGGTCGGTCAGCGAATGCACCACACCGTCGACGCGGACGCGGCTGTACCCCTGCGCGTTGAGCTTCTCGAACAGGTCGACGAACTCGCCCTTGCGGGTGCGGACCACCGGGGCGAGCACCTGGAACCGGGTACCTTCGGGCAGCACCAGCACTTGATCGACGATCTGCTGCGGCGTCTGGCGGGCAATTCGCTCGCCGCAGACCGGGCAGTGCGGCGTGCCGGCGCGCGCATAGAGCAGCCGGAGGTAGTCGTACACCTCGGTGATGGTCCCGACCGTCGATCGGGGGTTGCGGTTGGTCGACTTCTGGTCGATGGACACTGCCGGCGACAGCCCCTCGATGAAGTCGACATCGGGCTTGTCCATCTGCCCGAGGAACTGGCGGGCGTAGGCCGACAGCGATTCGACGTAGCGCCGCTGGCCTTCGGCGAAGATCGTGTCGAAGGCCAGCGAAGACTTTCCAGAACCGGACAGCCCGGTGAAGACGATCAACGCGTCGCGCGGCAAATCAAGATCGACACCGCGCAGGTTGTGCTCGCGCGCACCCTTGACAATCAGGCGATCAGCCACGCAATCCCTCTCCGAGCGTTCACCAGACACGTCTTCCCCATGCTATGTGCCCGCACCGACAAGCGACCGCCGGCCAGTACCGTGAAACGTATGACCGTCCTGGATGACAACTACACCGGGCACGTCGAACCGGGTACTGCGGCCCGCCGCACCCTGCCGGGCGCGACAATCCTCAAGGCGTCGGTGGGCCCCATGGATAACAACGCCTACCTGGTGACGTGTTCCGCAACCGGGGAGACCCTGTTGATCGACGCCGCCAATGACGCGGATGTCCTCGTCGATCTGGTGCGAAGCCACGCCCCGAAGGTGTCGCTGATCGTGACCAGCCATCAACATTTCGACCATTGGCAGGCGCTGGAGGCCTTGGCGCAGGCCACCGGCGCGCCGACCGCCGCACACGAGATCGACGCCGAGCCGCTGCCGGTCAAGCCGGATCGCATGCTGGCGGGCGGCGACACAGTGCAGATCGGCGAACTCACCTTCGACGTCATCCATCTGCGCGGGCACACCCCCGGATCGATCGCGCTGGCCCTCGACGGTCCGGCTACCGGTGGAGTCACTCAACTCTTCACCGGCGATTGCCTGTTTCCCGGCGGCGTCGGCAAGACCTGGCAGCCCAGCGATTTCGACCAGCTGATCGAAGACGTCAGCACCCGGGTGTTCGACGTCTACGGTGACGCCACCGTCGTGTACCCCGGCCACGGCGACGATACGACGCTGGGTGCCGAGCGCCCGAGTCTGGCCACGTGGCGCGACCGGGGCTGGTAAAGCGCCGCGAAACCGTTCAGCGTGGTGAAGTGTGCAGATCCCGGTGGCCAGGGATCGACCGATTCGACGCTCGCGGCGATCACCCGAAGGGCTTGGGATGATCACCAAGTTGCGGTGGGCGGGGTGGGGCGAGGGACGCCGAGGCATCAAGACTAAGAGCATTGACGGTTTATCAATGTGTGACTAGGATCCGCACTACCTGAGAGGAACCTGAGCTGAAGATAGGGAGCCCATGAGTCTAACAGTTCGCCATGGTGTGGCGGTCGGCCTCGGTGCGACTGCCGGAGCCTTCGCCGCCGCGGCGCTGTTCACCACCGCGCCCATCGCCAGCGCCGACGACACCGACTTCGCTTACCCTGCCCTCGTTCCTGACGATGAAATTACGAACACTTTGACAATTGGCGAGGGCGGTACAAAAGTCGTTTACACCACAACCTATGATTTTGCCGGCCTGCCGACGACTACAGAGACCATCACGACCAATCCAGTCGGAACCGAAACAGTCGGTTTTGGGGATGTCAACGTTACTGATTACACCTTTGGTACGACCCCTGCGGTGATTGTATTTGCGAGTGAACTTCTTGATACTTCGAGCGCAGCCGGGAATTCGTTTGACCTCGTAACACCCGTTTTCGAGTTTCTCAGCTGAGCCTCACGACGCGCCCGGCCCAGGTGAGCCGGACCTTCCGCCTGGAGCGGCACGACCTCATCGGCGCCTGACGGGCAGTACCCGCTGGCGTCAGCGTCGCCCGGGGCCAGCAGGACGCCTGAGCGCTGTCGATCACAGGGCTGACCCGCGCCGACCGCCGCTGCTTACGCCGTGTGCACGATCAGGACGTCGACCTTGGCGCGGCGCGAGACGTTGGCGGGCACCGACCCCAGTAGCCGGCCCGCGATCGTGCTGAGACCGACGTTGCCGACGACGAGCAGATCGGCGCCGACCTCTTCGGCGAGTGCGACCAGTGCGTCAACCGGGGCGCCGACGATCGATCGCTCCTCGACGTTCTTGGCGCCACCGGCGTGGGCGCGCTCCTTGGCCTCTTGCAAAATCGCATAAATCGGGGCGGCGCCGGACACCTTGTAGCTCTCACTCCCCAGGGCGTCAGCGGCCCGCGGGTCCTCGCTCTGGGGCAAATACGCCGTCGCGACGATCAGCTTCGCATCCGCACCGGCGATGGTGCCCGCCTTCTCCACCGCGCGCAGCGACGAATCCGAGCCATCGGTTCCTACCACCACGGTCCGATAAGCGCTCATTTACCCTCCCAGGTATCGGTTGCTACGCCAACCCAAGACAGTAATGCCTTGCCGCAGACAGATGGTGGGATTTGGAGCAGCCCGACGCGAAGGACGATTCCGCGCTGCCAGCGCGGCGGGGCACATTCTGCGAGATCAATCACGTAAGCGACGCGTCCAGCTAACATGGGAAAGTGATGAAATCCCTTGGTGCGCAGACTGTCTAGGAGATCTTTTGTCGCGACCGGCCATGGTGCCGGCGTCGGTTCGGCCGGGCAAACCGGCGTGTCGGCAGGTCGGAAGGGTAAGCAGGTTCACCAGAGGCCCCTTACAGTGACACGAATCATGGTTGCCACGACAGTCGACGAACCCAAAGCGGCCCTTGCCGCGAGCGACCCGCGTCCGCGGAGCCGCGGCCGGCTGCTCGATCCAGTTGTCATCGCGGCGCTGGCCGCCCTGGTCGGGAGCGTCGCGTCGAGCCGGCCGTCACTGTGGTTCGACGAAAGCGCCACGATTTCGGCCTCGGCCAGCCGCTCGCTGTCCGAACTGTGGCGGCTGGTGGGCCACATCGACGCCGTGCACGGTCTGTTCTACCTGCTGATGCACGGCTGGTTCACCCTCTTTCCGCCGACCGAGTTCTGGTCGCGGGTGCCCAGCTGCCTGGCGGTCGGGTTGGCGGCGGCCGGGGTGGTGGTCTTCAGCAAGCAGTTCTTACCGAGGACGACAGCGGTCACTGCAGGCATCGTGTTCACCATCCTGCCGCGCGTGACGTGGGCCGCCGTCGAGGCCCGTTCTTATGGCTTGACGGCGGTCGCCGGAGTCTGGTTGACGGTGTTGCTGGTCACCTCGATCCGGCGAAACCGGTGGTGGCTGTGGTTGCTCTACTCGCTCGCCCTGATGCTGTCGATACTGCTCAACGTCTACCTGGTCTTGCTGGTGCCGGCCTACGCCGTGGTGACACCGGTACTGCGGCGGGAAAAGTCCGTCGTGCTGTGGTGGGCGATCACGTCGGCGGTGGCGGTGGCCGCCACCACTCCGTTGATGCTGTTCGCACACGGCCAGAGTTTTCAGGTCGCCTGGATTTATCCGTTGAACTGGCACAACGTGCTCGACGTCGTGCAGCACCAATACTTCGACAACAGTGCTCCGTTTGGGATCCTGGCGGCGCTTATTTTCGTTGCCGCGCTCACCGTCCGGTTGAGGGGTCGTTGGGATTCGACTGGCGACACCCGCCCGATGCTGATCATCTGCGCGGCATGGATGGTGGTGCCCACGGCCGTCAGCCTGATCTATTCGGCGCTCACTGATCCGTTCTACTACCCGCGGTATCTGTTCTTCAGCACACCGGCGATGGCGGTGGTGCTGGCCATCTGCATCGTGGGGGTCGTGCGTACGCCGCGATGGATCGCCTTGGTGCTGATCGTGCTCTCCGCGGCGGCCTTCCCGAACTACTTTTGGTCCCAACGGCAGCGGTATGCCAAAGAAGGCTGGGACTACAGCGACGTCGCCGACGTCATCACGGCGCACGCCGCACCCGGGGACTGCCTGGTGGTCGACAACACAGTCGGCTGGCTACCCGGACCGATTCGGGCGCTGCTCGCGGCGCGTCCGGCCGCCTACCGGCCATTGACCGACTTGGGCCGCTCTGGGCGCGCAGCCGACCGCGGCACGCTCTGGGACGGCCATAAGGCGATATGGCTGCTAGAAGATCAGCTGAACAACTGCACGACGCTGTGGACGATTTCCACCCATGACACGAAGCTGCCCGCCCGCCAGAGCGGCAAGTTTCTGCCGCCAGGGTTGGTGCTTTCACGGGCGCCCGCGTATCTGACGGCCCGAGATCTCGGATTTCACATCGTGGAGCGGTGGCAGTTCCACCGAACGCAAGTCGTCGAATCGACCCGCGAACGTTAGCAGCGTCGCACCGAAGACACGTAGCTTGGCGGACATGCAGATCTGGGTTGCCGATCCATTGTTCGGTGGCGCCGCGCAGAGCGCCCGGCACCTCATCGAGCTTTTCGCCGCGTTCGGGCTGACGGCGCTGATCGGCCTGGAACGCACGGTCCAGGGCAAGGTCGCCGGGCTGCGCACCCAAACCATCGTCGGCACCGCTTCGGCCCTGATCCTGTTGGTCAGCAAGTACGGTTTCAGCGACGTCGTGGTCCCGCAGTCCGTAGAGCTGGATCCGTCGCGGGTCGCCGCCCAGGTCGTTTCGGGTATCGGCTTTCTGGGCGCGGGCATCATCATCACTCGTCGCGGGGCGTGCATGGGCTGAGCACCGCGGCGGCGGTGTGGGAATCGGCGGCGATCGGCCTGGCCGCGGGCGCGGGCCTGCTGCTGTTGGCCAACGCCGTTGTCGCGCTCCATTTCGTCAGCGCGCTGGCGTTCAACGTTGTCGAGCGGCAGCTCACCGCTCGTCTGCGCGGAACGGTCCGGCTGCACATCATCTACGAAAACGGCCAGGGAGTACTACGGACGATCCTGAGTGCCTGCGGCCAAAAGAATTGGCAACTCACTGAGATCGACGCGGACGAGCACAACATCGACCGCGACGAGGTCGGTGTGACGATGACGCTGTCGGGAAACCGGATCAGCAACGCAGCACAGGTGCTGTCGGATCTCGAGGGAGTATCGGCGGTGCTGTCGGGCGACGACGACACAGATTGAGCTGCAGCAATATCAGCACAGTTGCCTGACGGCACGGTAGGCGGTCACGCCGGCAGCGATGCCCACCACGGTGAACACCGCGAACAGTGCCCTGGCGGCGACCACGATGTCGTCGTGCGCGCTGTTGACCACCACACCGGCCAGCCCCGCTCCGAACGCTCCGGAGATCAGCTCCACCGTGTTGATCGCCGCGGCGGCAGCTGCACCTTCGTTCGCGTCGTCGACACACCGCATCGCCCACGCCGACAGATGTGGCCAGGCGCCGCCGAGGCCGAGTCCGGTGACCGTCAATGCCGCCGCCCAGGTCACGACCAAGCCGGACGAGGCGTTGGCGACTTGGGTAGCCGCGGCGGCTATCAGTCCTCCCGCCAGCACCAGCGGTGACATCACGACCACCCGGCGGATGACTGGCTTGCTGCTCAGCGATGCACTCAGAATCTCGCCGAGGGTCCAGCCGACAGCCAGCGCGGCGCCCAGGAACCCGGCGGCCGCAGGACCCAGATGCGCCAATCGCTGCCCGAACAGCGGCACATACATGTCGACCATCGCCGACGCCATCAGCACCGCAAGGCTGAGATAGATCCACTTCAACGGCCCGGGACCAAACGTGCTGGGCGGCAGCACCTGCGCCGCACTCCGTCGATCGACCAGCAGAAACGCAGCGATCAACGCGAGGCTTACAACGAGCAGCGCAGCAGTCGCGGCGGCGTTCGTCGGAACCTGGGCGACGCTGATCGTCAGTGCCGCGGCCGCGAGCAGCAGCACCGAGGACACCGGCATGCGCCGCGCCGGCGAGGAGTCGCCACGATCGCCGCGGCCGGCGGGTAGCACCCCCGGGACCAGGGCGGCCATCGCCGCGGTCAGGATCGCCACGACACCGAAGGCCCAGCGCCATAACCCGAACTGCGCGAAGAACCCGCCGGCCGCCGGCCCCACCACCGTCGCAACGCCCCACATCGCCGCTACCAGTGCCGACGCTCTGGTCCACAGTGATGGCGGCAACACGGCGTTGATCAGCGCGTAGCCCAAACCGGCCAACAGGCCTCCCGCCGCGCCCTGCAAGGTGCGGCCCACCAGCAACAGCTCCATGTCAGGCGCGATCGCACACACCACGCTGCCAAGCCCGAACACGGCCAGCCCCAACAGATACGACGGCCGAGGGCCGATCCGCGACAGTGCGGGATTGACCATGGAGGCCGTGACAACCGATCCCAGCAGGTAGAGGGTCGTCACCCACGCGTAGAACCGCTCACCGCCGATGTCGAGGATCGCGCTCGGCAGCAGGCTGGCCGTGACGAACTCGTTGGTCGCATACAGCGCCACGCCGCCAGCGAGCAGCGTCGACGTCCTCAGGTATCGCGGACCCAGCAGCGCACGCCAGCCGTCGATGGCCTCGGATGCGCTCACTTCAGACCGGCGGCGTCCATTCCGCGCAGCTCTTTCTTGAGGTCGACGATTTCGTCGCGGAACCGTGCGGCGAGCTCGAATTGCAGGTCGCGTGATGCGCCCATCATCTGCTCAGTGAGGTCCTTGATCAGATCGGCCAGTTCGGCGCGCGGCATGTTGGCGGTGTCGCGACCCTCGAATACACCGGCGCTGACCGCGCGGCCCCGCTCACCCTGGGCACGCCGCCCCCGCGACGCGTTGCGCCCCGATCCCCCGATTTCCAGGGCTTCCGTGTCGTCGGCCTCCCGGTAGACCTGGTCGAGGATGTCGGCGATCTTCTTGCGCAACGGCGTCGGATCGATGCCATGGGCCTCGTTGTACGCGACCTGCTTGGCGCGGCGCCGATCGGTCTCGTCGATCGCCTCTCTCATCGAGTCGGTGATCTTGTCGGCGTACATGTGCACCTCGCCGGACACGTTGCGGGCGGCGCGGCCGATGGTCTGGATCAGGCTGCGTGACGAACGCAGGAAGCCCTCTTTGTCGGCATCGAGGATCGCGACCAGCGACACCTCCGGCAGGTCCAGGCCCTCCCGCAGCAAGTTGATTCCGATGAGCACGTCATAGTCACCCCGCCGCAACTGGCTCAGCAGTTCCACCCGTCGCAGCGTGTCGACCTCGGAGTGCAGGTAGCGCACCCGAATACCAAGCTCCAACAAATAGTCGGTGAGGTCCTCGGCCATCTTCTTAGTCAGCGTCGTCACCAAAATCCGCTGGTCGGCCTCGGCGCGCGTGCGGATCTCTCCGATCAGATCGTCGATCTGGCCCTTGGTCGGCTTGACCACGATTTTCGGATCGACCAATCCGGTCGGGCGGATCACCTGTTCGACGAACTCTCCGGCCGCCTGGCTCAGCTCGTAGGGACCCGGTGTGGCCGACAAGTAGACCGTCTGCCCGATTCGACTGGCGAACTCTTCCCAGGTCAGCGGTCGGTTGTCGCATGCCGAAGGCAGTCGGAACCCAAACTCGACGAGGTTGCGCTTGCGCGACATGTCACCCTCATACATGCCGCCGATCTGCGGCACCGTGACGTGGGACTCGTCGATGACCATGAGAAAGTCTTCCGGGAAGTAGTCGATCAGCGTCGCGGGCGGCGAGCCGGGCCCGCGGTCGTCGATGTGCCGCGAATAGTTCTCGATCCCCGAGCAGAACCCGACCTGGCGCATCATCTCGACGTCGTAGTTGGTCCGCATCCGCAGCCGCTGGGCCTCCAGCAGCTTGCCCTGGCCCTCGAGCTCGGCGAGCCGACCGGCCAGCTCTTCCTCGATGGTCGAGATGGCGTGGGCCATGCGCTCCGGTCCGGCCACGTAGTGAGTCGCCGGGAAGACGCGCAGCGAGTCGACCTTGCGCACGATGTCGCCAGTCAGCGGGTGCATGTAGTAGAGCGCTTCGATTTCGTCGCCGAAGTACTCGATGCGCAGGGCCAGCTCTTCATAGGACGGGATGATCTCGACGGTGTCGCCCCGCACCCGGAACGTGCCGCGGGTGAAGGACATGTCATTGCGGGTGTACTGCACGTCGACCAGCAGTCGCAGCAGCCCGTCGCGGGGCACCTCGGCGCCCACCTGCAATTCGACCGACCGATCCAGGTAGGACTGCGGCGTGCCCAGGCCGTAGATGCAGGACACCGACGCCACCACCACCACGTCGCGGCGCGACAGCAGCGAGGACGTGGCGGAGTGCCGCAGCCGCTCCACGTCGTCGTTGATCGAGCTGTCCTTCTCGATGTACGTGTCGGTCTGCGCGATGTACGCCTCGGGCTGGTAGTAATCGTAGTACGAGACGAAATATTCAACTGCGTTGTGCGGCAACATCTCTCGTAGCTCGTTGGCCAGTTGCGCGGCCAGTGTCTTGTTGGGCGCCATCACCAGGGTCGGGCGCTGCAGCCGCTCGATGAGCCACGCGGTGGTGGCCGACTTTCCGGTTCCGGTGGCACCCAGCAGCACCACATCGCGCTCCCCCGCCCGAATCCGGCGTTCCAGCTCGTCGATGGCGGCCGGCTGGTCGCCCGCGGGCACATGCGGGCTGATGACTTCGAAGTCGCCTCCGGCACGCACCATGTCTTCGACAGGGCGGTATTCGGAGTGCGCAACCACAGGATGTTCGGTAGCAAACGCCATGCTGACCAGGGTAGGGCTCGCCACCGACAGTACGCTGACGATGCAGGCCGAACGGGGTCAGCTGTGCTGGCTGCTCCACACCCGGGTGCCCGGGTTGCATTCGATCAGGTGGCCGTCCTCGGACTTCGACATGGTGAACACCGGGGTGTCGGTACAGGAGGTACCAACCGGATGCACGCCGGCGGTCGTCGGCGCTTTGTCCCAGTTGTTGGCCTCACAGACCACCTGCTCGTTGGCCGTGGAGTCGTAGCCGAGTTTGTCGGTGTCGGTGCACGGCCCACCCAGCACTGCCGGCGCAGGGGTGCCGACCGGCGTCGCCGTGATGTTGGCGGCCTGCGCCGGATCGGCGACGGTCACCTTCGGCGGAATCCCTCCGGTGCGGGTTGCCACCACCGGGATGCGCAGCGTGGCCCCCTGCGAGCCGCACTCGTTGCTCTGCACGGTCTGGGTTTGAACGCCGCGCAGCGTGCCGTCCGGTTCTGGGGTCAACGACCACACCACCGTCTCGGACTCCGTGACTGTCGGCCCGCCGCGCGCCTTTTGGCACTGCGCCTGCAATTGCCTCGGCTCGGACTGCCAATGGCCGTCGACGAAATGCAGCACGCCGGTGTTGGCGCTACCGGTCGCCTTCGCCATTTGATGGTTTGCCTCGTCCAGTTTGGTGCCGGTCGCCGCGCAGCCTGCCGCGGTGCACGCCGAGGAATACGCCCACCAAGTGGTGTCTCCACCGTTGTTGCGGATTACGCCGTTAGACGTCTGCTTGGCGCGGTCGTAGTCGAGCCGATAGCTGCCGTTGAGAGGCGGTGCGGCGAGCGCCGACGCCGCCGACGTCGTCGCCTGCACCCGCGGCGGTGTCGCGGAGCTCGCTTGGGGCTGGTCGTCCCAGGAAAAGAATGAGATCGCCCACGTCACGCTCAGCGCAACGACCATTGTGACGATCATCGCGATGGCGATGCCGACTTTCAGAGAGGGCCTTCGGCCGGCTTCACGCGCGCCGAAGCGGCGTCGCGGCCGCGGCCTGGTTCCAAGGGCGCCCAACTTGATGTCGCGATCGTCGGCGGCGCGGTGCGGGACGTGCTCGCCGAAGGCGACGGCGAATTGACGGCACCGATCGAATCGGTCTGCCGGGTCCTTCGCAAGAGCCTTGAAGAACACATCATCGAGGTCTGCCAGATCGGGACGATGATCGCTCAGTCTGGGCGGTTGCGCATGCAGGTGCTGCCCGATCACCGCGACCGGGTTGGAGTGCCGGTACGGCGGCGTCCCGGTCAGCAGATGAAATGCCGAAGCCGCCAGCGCGTACTGGTCGGCCCGGCCATCCATATTCGAACCCACGAGTTGCTCGGGCGCGGCGTAGGCGACGGTGCCCACCGCGACATTCGTCTCGGTGATTCCGCTGATGTCGGCGAGCTGGCGAGCGACCCCGAAGTCAGCCAACAGGATTCGAAGGTCTTCGTCATCTGGACGGGTGAGCAGGATGTTGGCGGGCTTGACGTCTCGGTGCAACAGCCCCCTGGCGTGGGCGTAGTCGAGGGCGCCGGCGACCGCGGTGACGATCGCGCACACATCTTGCTCTGGCATCCCTTCCGGAAAACGCTCTCGCATCAGTCGCGCCGCGTCGGTGCCCTCGACGTAGTCCATCGCGATCCAGAGATGGCCGTCGAACTCGCCGCGGTCGTGTACCGCGACGATGTGGGGGTGCCACAGCGTGGCGGCCAGGTCGGCCTCGCGATTGAACCGCTCGCGGAATTCAGGGTCGGCGGTTGTTCCTTCGGTCAATACCTTGAGCGCATCAAGACGGGGTAAGCGGGGATGCTTGGCAAGATAAACGTCCGCCATACCACCAGATCCCAGCGGACGCAGGATCGTGTAGTCGGCGAAGCTGGTCGGGGCGGCGATCGCGCTGCTCGGCCTGTCGGGACCCGACCGGGCACGCTCCGCGGAATCCCGCCGGGGTCGCGAACGGATCAGCGGAACCCGGGTCAGCAAGCGCGTCACCGCAGAATGCGGAAGCGACGCGTAGCCACGTTGCAGCAGGCGGCGGGCGCGCTGCGGCTCCTGAGGCGGCCCTGATTGAGCGTCCCAGCGCTGCGTCGCTCTGGTCGCCTCATCCATCTGTGGTCGCCCCCTCCCTGCATACGATAGGCGTTTCGATCACCACGCTCCCGGTTCCCCATCCGGCGGGACTAAACTCCTGAATTTGTTGCAGGCCCGATGTTTTCGAGCACTCGGAGCGCGGCCCAATTCGGACAATTGGCTTACTCTTCGCAATCATGCCGCCAAACGCGGTGAGCTCCTGTTGCGCCACGTATGAAACTACTGTGAATTGCGGTGTCTACGCGGTTCGCGGCAAAACACAGGCGAATCACAGTGCGCCACGTGCGACCCGCGCCACCGCGGAGCCGATACTGGAGTGGTGAGTCGACCAGCCCCGCCCCCGCTGACCATTTGGCACGACGGTTCGGAACAAACCTTCGCGCCAGGTCAGGACGTCGTCATCGGGCGTGATCT
>Ga0302326_10013034_pt1 | contig 17641 bp, 15 predicted proteins | sample Palsa_T0_3_FD_202264 | JGI IMG/M metagenome (GOLD analysis project Ga0302326, IMG submission 202264) | Peat permafrost microbial communities from Stordalen Mire near Abisko, Sweden - Palsa_T0_3 | ecosystem: Environmental > Terrestrial > Soil > Palsa > Peat permafrost | place: Sweden: Abisko... | reverse complement strand
CCACCGGCGTGGCAGTGGATGGGCAGGACAACGTGTATATCGCCGATACGGGCAACAGTGCTATCAAGGAATGGAATGCCGGGAACCCGACACCATTGGCGACGCTGGTATCCACCGGACTGAGCAGGTGCCTGCCGCACTCCCCACCAGCACCGAACTGCTGGCCAAGGCATAGGTAGAGCCTGTATTGGTCAGCGAGAAGGTGGCGGTGAGCGCATTAACGCTGGCGGTTACTGTAAACGTCCCCGCGATACCGTTGGCTGTCAGCGTAGGCGCGGTGGCGCTGCCGCTGGCGTTTGTCAGAATCGGCATCGGCGGGGTCGCACTGAACGTCCCGCCTGCCCCGGTGGTTCCTGAAGTTACGCTGAAGCTCACAGCGACTCCCGCCAGGGGGATCAAGTTTGCGTCGGTTACGGTTACTTGCAGTGGCGCCGGGAACTCCGTGCCCCACGGCGTGCTCTGGTTACTGCCCGACGTAGTGAGGTTCACGGGAACATCCCCACTTTGCGTCACTGTAACCTGCTGGCCCATCACAGTTATATGGGCGACGCGGCTGGCCAACAAAGTATTCGCCTGGAAGGCGAAAGCGATCACCCCGTTGGCGGTGCTTGTAATCGTAAGCCAGGCTTGGTCGCTGGTGGCCGACAGGGGAATGCTGGCCCCTAATAGCACCGTCACTGAATCCGTGCCCGCCTGGGAGCCTAGATTCAGGTTGGGAGGCAAGCCAAGATAGGCGTCCGAGAGTTTCAGGATGCTGCTTGTACTGGTATTCGCGATGTAAAAGTTGCCTTGCCCGTCCGTGACTACGCCAAAGGACCCATTTACTCCCGATGAGACCAGCGTGCTCACCGTTTGGTTGGATGCGTTCCATTCTTTGAGTGCGTTGTTGTTTCCATCCACGAAGTAAACGTTGCCCTCTCCATCCAGCGTCACCGCGTTTGGAAAACTCAGACCCTGCGATACCGATGCCAGCGTCTTAAGCCCCCGCGGGTGTCCATTCCTTAATCGCGTTGTCCCGGAAATCCGCGATGTACACATTGCCCAATGCGTCCACCGCCACGCCCGTTGGATTGCTCAGGTTGGGGGACGCGACTAGCGTGGTTAGTCCTTGCGCCGGATTCCACTTCTCTACCGCTTTATTGCCGAAATCCGCGATGTAAACATTACCTTGTCCATCCACCGCCACGCCTAATGGGAAATTCAGGGGGCTGACGTTGGATCCGGGGGGAGGGCCAACCAGCGTGGTTACCTGCCCCGAAGGACTCCACTCCTTAACCGCGTTATTGTAAGCGTCCGCGATATAGACATTGCCTTGTCCGTCCACGGCAACTCCGTGCGGCGCGTTCAATCCTGTAGATACCAGTGTGGCTAACTGCTGGGTCGAGGCGGTCCACTCTTGGATGGCGTTGTTTCCTGTGTCGGCAATATAGAGATTTCCGCTGCCGTCGAGCGCCACGCTGTAAGGCAGATTCAGGACATTTGGCCCCTGTGCCATCAATGTGGTCAATACGCTGAGCGGCACAGCGCTGGTGCCCGCCTGCGTAACGGTGAGCGTCTGGCCCGCAATGGTCAGCGTGCCCGTCTGTGTTCCTGGATTGGGATTGGTAGCGTAGCTGAACTGAACCAACCCGCTGCCAGACCCGCTGGCGCTCGCCGGCGCTAATTGCAACCAAGAAGCGTTGCTCACGGCGGTCCAAGCCGCAGTGGGAGGCGACGCCACGAGCTGAACCGAAGCGTTGCCTGCCGCCGCGCCTACGACAATTGTTGCCGTACTCAGGCTAAAGCTCGCGTTTTGGGCGGACAACAGGCACGGAAACAACACCAGCCAAGCGTGCTTCATTCTCGGGACCCGTTCAACATAAATGCCTATAAAAATGGTGCACTAATGGAGGTCTTCTACAAGAGTACCCAAACGCATCGGGTCGCGACGAAGCGGCCCAAGTGTTTAGTCAAGTATACGCGTTTTTTCGAATTTTTCAATAAATATTTTCAGATATTTCGTCTTATTTGCATTCCGGATATGGCTTCACACGGTTAAAATACGACTAAAGTAAAGGTCGATCACTAGGCTAACGGGAAACTCTAGCGCCGACTAATTAAGCTGAACGATCCGTCAAATTGTGTTATTGCAACCACAATAACTGCATCCATTACTACCATTACTCAACACAGCCTGGGCGGCATGGCAACGCTGCGGCCGGAGCAGATTCCTGCTGTTGACCGAGTCGCCCGGCGCTCACGCGGACCCTGTACGCGCCCCGCGCCAACCTCGCGATTTCCGGGATTGAACGCCTGCTATATCGGTGCGATTTTGCGAGGAAAGACCGCCGACGGGTTGTTCTCGGTTCCGCTAGTATTGGCGTCCGCCGGTTCTCGGGGCGATAGCAGCCGGCAGCCTCTCCCCTTCGGCGTGATGGACGCACCGCGTAGCGGCGAAGGGCTTCGCGGCGCCATCGAAATACGGGTTGGGCCCTGTCGGAAGGCGGCATTCAACCGGCTGCCGTATATTTCGACCGCAACTACGCAGCTACCGCAACGCTTGGAACGAGCCGGCCGGACGTGCTCAAGGCATGTCCGGCTTTTTCGCACGGTGCGGACGCACCCTGGACTGCCAGTCTCGACAAACGTAATCTTCTTGAAGCCTTGAACGACCCATCCGGCGCCGTGGATGATCGTTGCAGGTTCTTGACTGCGGACCAGCGGCCGATCTGGTACAGTGATAGCCAATCCATGGACGACCATAATCATGCTAAGCACGAAGCCCTTCGCGTCATGCGGCCGATGTACGCGCGCCAATGGCTGCTGGGTCCCGCCCCCCGGCATGACGTTCCGGAAGACGGAATGCCGCCGGCGACGGCTTATCGTCTGATCCACGATGAACTGATCATGGACGGCAGCTCGCGCTTCAATCTGGCCACATTCTGCGGCACGTGGATGGAGCCGGAAGCGAGCAAGCTGATGGCGGAGACGTTCGACAAGAACATGATCGATAAGGACGAGTACCCGCAAACGGCGGAGCTCGAAATGCGCTGCGTCCACATGCTTGCCAAACTGTGGAACTCGCCCGATCCCGAAAACGCTTTAGGCACGTCCACCATCGGCTCGAGCGAAGCATGCATGCTGGGCGGACTGGCCCTGAAATGGCGGTGGCGCGAAAAGATGCGCAAAGCGGGCAAGCCGGCAGATCGGCCGAACCTGGTGATGGGTACGAACACGCAGGTCTGCTGGCACAAGTTCGTGCGGTACTGGGATATCGAAGCGCGTTCGGTTCCTTTGGAGGGCGCGCAGCATGTGACCGATCCGGAGCGGGCGGCGCAGGCGTGCGACGAGAACACCATCGGCGTCGTCTCGGTGCTGGGAAGCACGTTCACCGGCGACTACGAGAACGTGGAAGCGTTGCATTCCGCCCTCGACAGGCTTCAGGCGCAGACAGGGCTCGACATTCCGATTCATGTGGATGGCGCGAGTGGGGCCTTTGTCGCGCCATTCATCCAGCCGGAATTGCGATGGGATTTCCAATTGCCGCGCGTGAAGTCGATCAATACATCGGGGCACAAATATGGTTTGGTATATCCGGGCGTCGGCTGGGTGATTTGGCGCGAGCCCGCGGATCTCCATCCGGACTTGATTTTCAACGTCGACTATCTGGGTGGAACGATGCCCACGCTGGCCATCAACTTCTCGCGGCCTGCCAGCCAGGTGGTGGCCCAATACTACAATTTGATCCGGCTGGGGAAATCGGGCTATCGCGCGATTCACCAGGCGTGCCAGGATGTCGCCGTGCGGCTGGCGGGTCAGATCGGCGATCTGGGGCCGTTCGCACTGGTAAGCCATGGGACCGACCTGCCCGTGTTTGCCTGGACTTTGAAGGAGGGCGCGCACTGGTCCTTGTACGATCTGGCGGACCGGTTGCGCGACCGGGGCTGGCAAGTGCCCGCGTACCGTATGCCTGCCAACCGGCAGGAGATGATAGTGCAGCGTGTTGTAGTGCGCAACGGATTTACGTGCGATCTGGCGGATATGCTGGTGAAAGACATCCGCCGGCATCTGGATTGGTTCGCCACGCAGCCGGGGTTGCGGTCCCAAATGGAAGGATCCCAGTTCCATCACTAGTGATTTTAGCCGTGGGGCAGGCCATCGTTGTTGGTGGCCTGCCGAGCCCTCAGGCTAGAATAGAACAAATGACTTTTTGTCTGGGAATTACGCTGGAAGACGGCCTTGTTGGCATCGCCGACACACGTGTGCTTTCGGGCAGTGAGTCGTTGGTCGCAAAGAAGGTAGCCACCTACCAGGGGCCCGGTTTTTCTTTCTTTATCATGACGTCGGGCTTGCGCTCGCTGCGGGATAAAGCCCTGCTCTACTTCGAGGACGTATTTACGCGCCAGATCGCCGCGCGCGACCGCCTTTTCAAGATCGTAAACCTCTATGCGGGTGAAGTGCGGCGGCTCGCGGCGGAAGAAGGTCCGTCGCTGCGCGAAGCCGATTTCGATTTCAACATCTACACCCTGATCGGAGGGCAGATGTCGGCCGACTCGGCGCACCAGCTGTTTCTGGTTTATCCGCAGGGCAACTGGGTCGAGATCGGTCCCGACACTTCCTATCAGATCATCGGCAATTCCGGCTTCGGTAAGCCGATCCTGGAGCGCTCCCTGACCCACGGGGATTCCATTTTCTACGCGTTTAAGTTGGGCATATTGGCTTTCGACGCGACCCGGCTGTGCGCCGCAAACGTGGATTTTCCCATCGACGCTCTGCTTTATACGCGCGGTAGCTTCGAACTGATCGAACACCGCTACGAGCGCAAGGATCTCGCACAAATCTCGGACTGGTGGCAGGAACGGATGCGGCGCGCCGTGAACGAATTGCCCTCCGAGTGGGTCGAGAGCGCATTCTCAAAACTTGCGGGGAGAAGCCGGCGGGATTAGCTCGCGCACAGGTGTGTCCGGGCGAGTCGACAAGCCCCGGCAGAGGATAGCTGCGGATATACTGGGTGAATGTCCGATTACGACCGTATCGAACGACAGCTTTCCGAAACTTTGGGACTCGATCGGCGCCCTGTGGCCGTCACGTTCCTGAAGGCGCCGCCTGAGGGCGTGGAGAAGTTTGAAGGAACCATGCCGTCCGGATGCAGCTTCTGGCGGCTGGCCGGCGACGGGCATACTTTCTACACGGTGCCCGGCGACCACTACAACTGCCCCATCGGGAGCTATACGCACAACATCGCTCTGCCGCCGGAGCGCGCGCAGGAGCTGGAGCAGACCTTGTCGTTGATGGGCACGCTGGGGTACGTGAAGATGGAGGAAGTGCCCGGCATCCCGCGCCTGCCCGAGCCGCCGGGCGCGGTCGTCTACGCGCCGCTGGGAGACACGCCCGTGGATCCCGACGTGGTAATCTTCGCGGGCCGGCCCGCGCGCCTGATGCTGCTGAGCGAGGCGGCGCTCCGTGCGGGCGTGTCGGCGAATGCGCCGCTGCTGCCGCGGCCGACCTGTATGGCGCTGCCCGCGGCGCTGGCGCAGGGCGTGGTCGTCAGCTCAGGATGCATCGGCAACCGGGTCTATACGGACCTGGGGGAAGACGAACTATATGCTGTGGTTCCGGGACGCGATCTGGAGGTGCTGGTGGATGCGGTGCAGACGATAGCCACGGCGAATGCGCAGTTGGCGGAGTATCATCTCGGCAAGCGCCAGACGCTGGCGACTGCGTAATCGCGATTGCGCAAATGCGATTGCGCAAATTGCGCAAGATGTGTCGAGCGCTACTTCAGTGCCAGCCAGGCGGCGACGGCGGCGAACTTCTGGTCCTGCCGCCAAGGTGGGCCGATGCCCTTCCCCATAGCCGCGACGTGGCGCTCGATCCGCTCGGCTGGAAGATGCAGGCCGGCCGCTGCACGCTCCAATAGCTCGCGCTCCTTGAGGGTGGTGAGCGGCAATCCGCACTCCCGGCTGGCGGCGCGCAACGCCTCGCGATACAACTCGCCTTCCGCGGTGTGCAGCAGCGGGTGGGAAGCCAAGATTCTTTCGAGCGGGGGCAAAGGCCTGCCCGAGGCTAGCAGCAAACCGCACCCGGCCGTTCGACACCCAAGCCGCCGCAAGTCTTCGACGATGCCGCGGATTGCGGCGGTAGCCAGCGCCGCGGCGCGCGCGGCGCAGTGGGCCACATGCCGCTCGGCTTCGCGGATATCCAGACCCACGGCGGCGTGGTACGGCTGCGATGGACCCGGAGTGCCGCGGTCCGCCATCTCGATGCGCCGCCGCAAGATCGCCGAGGGACCACCCTGCCGGGGGCCGCGGCCGGTGCCGGCTTCGACTACAGCCACCGCCGCCGCCCACCCGGAATGCGCGCGGAAGCCGATGGCAGCGCGTCGGGCGGCGCGCGCCGCGTCTTTTTCATACCCCGTTGTGGCCGCAGGCCATGGCGCATTCACTCGAAAACGATCTGCGCAATCACCAGTTGCGGCAAGGCCTGATTCCAGCTATCCGGAATACTGTCGAAGGCCAGGCGAAAATCCTTGATCTCGCCAGGCGCCAGGCCGCCGATCTTCCGGCTGACAATGGGCACCCGCTCGCGCAGCACCAACTGGCCATATGGATCGTAGAACACGCAGTTGATTTCCACTACGCGCAGGTTGCGGTTGCCGTTGTTGCCGATCTTGCCCGTGATCTCGACCACCGCCTGTTTCATGTAGCTTTCGTGCTTCTGCATTTCGACGTCCACCAACTGCAGGTTGCGCACGTAAGCCTTCGCCTCGGCCGTGAGAGGCGCGGGCGGCGGCGGCGGGCGATGCGACGCCCGGTCGAGGTATAAGAAGAAGCCTGCGCCCAGGATCACCGCCAGCGCTACTACCAGCGCCGCGACGGGAATGCTCTGCTGTTCGGTTGTTGTTTTAACGACCAACGTGACGATCTTAACACGTCACTTCCTGCGCGGATAACAGGTCGGGAGGCCTGTCCTGCAATGCCGGGTGTTACACTCCGGGCATGGTTCAGTACCGCATTGACCGCGGCGCTCCGAAACGTGGAGGCCGCGGCGCGCTAGTCACCCTCATTGTCCTCGCGATAGTGATTTTGCTGGGGGCGCGCTCGCTGGCTTCCTTCTCCATCGAATACCAATGGTGGAAAGAGTTGGGTCAGATCGACACATGGCTCGCCATGCTGGCCTACGGATTTGCGCCCATGCTGGCCGCCACTTTGATCGCCTTCGGCGCCCTATGGGTGGCGCACGCGCGCGCGCTGAAATTTGCCGGCACGGGACTCTCCGAGCATCGCCTCTACGCCTGGATCTCCAGCGCCGGCCTGTTGTTTGTCGGATATCTCATCGCGGCCGGCTCCATCGAGACCTGGACCGTGGTCCGCTATATCGGCGCCCGCGGCGTTTCCCCCGAGGCCAATGCGTGGCGCGATTCAGTCTTCGATCTGCCGCTCAAATTTTATCTGTTCGATTTGCCGTTCTACTCCGATCTGCGCGGCTATTTACTGGCGTTAGTCATTGTCAGCGTGCTGGTCTACTGGATCGCGGCGCGCGGCTGGCAGCTCCGCTATAAGCTGCCGGAAATGGCCGACCTGCGGCAAATCGACCCGTCGTTCTTCCGTTTGGAGGGCGGGCTCGAAAGCCGTTTCCTGCGCGGCGCGCTGGTCGTTTTCCTGTTCGCGCTATCTCTGCGATTCTTCCTGGCGCGGTATCAAATGGTGTACGACGATCATGGGTTCATGGTCGGCATCGATTACGTGGATCTGAATTTTGCGCTGCCCTTGCAGTGGCTGGCAATCGCGGCCTGCGTGGCGGCCGCCGTGCTGGTCTGGCTGCGGCGCTGGATCCTGGCCGCCAGCATGGCGGTCTCCCTGGTGGTGCTGTTCGCCGTGCCGCGGCTGGTGGATTCGTTTTATGTGCGTCCCAACGAGATTTCCATCCAGCGGCCATTCATCGGAACGCATATTCACGCCACGCGCTCGGCTTATGGGTTGGAGAAGCGCATGACCGAAACCGACTTCACCGTGCACCCCAACGCGCCCATCGATCCGGCCTTGTATAAGGGCACCCTCGACAACGTGCGCCTTTGGGACGTCGGCGCATTCCATAACACCATCACGCAGATCCAATCGCTGCGTCCGTATTACGTTTTCTCGGATACCGATGTCGACCGCTACACCATCGACGGCGCTTACCGGGAGGTGCTGCTGACGCCGCGCGAACTGGATATCAATCAGTTGCCGGCGGGCGCGAGCGCCAGCTGGATCAACCCGCACTTCGTATACACACACGGGTATGGAGTCGTGCTGGCGCCGGTGAGCAAACTTACGCCGGATGGGCTGCCCATGCTGCTGATCGAGAATGCGCCCCCGGAGATCAAGACGCCAAGTTTGAAGCTGACGCGGCCGGAGATTTATTACGGCGAAGTGGTGCAGGAGCCGGTCTTCGTGCGCACCAAGCAGGAGGAGTTCAACTACCCGTCGGGTGAGGATAACAAGTTTTCGCAGTACGACGGCACCGGCGGCATTCCGATTTCCTCGGCGGCGATGCGCGTGGCGGCGGCGGTGCGCGGGGGGGACATCAACATCCTGCTGAGCAATCCGATTACGAGCGACAGCCGCATGATGATCCGGCGGAACATTAAGGAGCGGCTCGAGACGCTGGCGGGGTTCATCGCCTGGGACCACGATCCGTATCTGGTGATCACGGATGAGGGCCGCCTGGTATGGATGGACGACGGCTACACGTATTCGAACTCGCATCCTTACTCGCGCACGGTAGAGGTGCCGGATTTGGGCGAGGTCAACTATTTGCGCAATGCGGTAAAGGCTACTATCGACGCTTACGATGGCACTACGCGGCTTTACATTTTTGCGCCCGACGATCCCATTGTGCGGGCATATCAGCGGCTATTTCCCACGCTCTTCCACGCCGCCGCGGAGATGCCTGCCGATTTGCGAAGGCACGCGCGGTATCCGGAGACGCTGTTCCGCGTGCAGGCGGAGATCTACCGGACTTATCACATGCTCGATCCGCAGGCGTTTTATAACAAGGAAGACATGTGGGACCTGGCGAAGTACACCGCGGCCCAGGAGGGCCAGCCGGAGACGGTTTCCCCGATGTATGTGGTCGCCAGCCTGCCGGATCAGAATCAGGCGGAGTTCATGTTGTTGTTGCCGTTCACGCCGCGCAATAAGGACAATCTGATCGGGTTGATGCTGGCGCGGTGCGATGGGGAGCACCTGGGTGAAATCGTAGTGCTGCAGCTGTCCAAGCAGGAGCTGATTTTCGGGCCGGCGCAGATTGCGGCGCGCATCAATCAGGAGCAGACGATTTCGAAGGACTTGACGCTGTGGAATCAGCAGGGGTCGCACGTGCTGCGCGCCCAGACCCTGGTGCTGCCGGTGGATAGCACGTTCCTGTATGTGGATTCTATTTATATCCAGTCGAGCGCTACCAGCATGCCGCAGTTGAAGAAGATCGTGCTGGCGGTGGGGAATCGGCTGATCTATACGGATACTTTCGAGCAGGCCCTTGCGCAGCTTTCGCCGGGCGCGCAGGCGTTGGTTCAACAGGCGGAGGCCCCGGGGGCCAAGCCGGGAACCGCGGCCGCGGCGGCGGTGTCGAGCACCGCGGATCAGCGCCTCGAGCGCGTACGGGCGCATTTGCGGCGGTATCGGGAGTTGGCCGCGCAAGGAAAGTGGGCCGACGCCGGCAAGGAATTGGAAGCCATTGAGGCCGAAGTGAAGTAGAGCCATGCGTCGGCAATAATGCCGGCGCGGCACGCACGGTGCGTTATCCTCGCGGGGGGATGGTGGCGGCGGAGCGACTCGAACGCTCGACCTACGGATTATGAGACCGTCGCTCTAACCAGCTGAGCTACGCCGCCCTTCTTATCGAGTTTAACAGACCGGTCGCGGGACCGGCGTATACTGGGTTGAATGTCATTGAACCGCCGTCATTTTCTATTTGGAGCCCTGGCTGCACCGGTGCTCGCGGCAACTAAGAAGCAAACGGTTGCGGCGCGCCCCAACATTGTTCTGATTGTGGCCGAGGATCTCGGCGCTTACATGGTCGGGTGTTATGCTAACTCGGAAGTGCGCACGCCGAATATCGACCGGCTGGCGCAAACTGGAGTGCGCTTTCACAACAGCTTCTCCTGTTCTCCGGTGGTGACGGACCAGACCGCTTTCGCCGCGGCGGGCTACAATTGCGCCCGTAGCAGCTCGGACGCGCAAGCCGCCGGGTTTCTGGATGCGCAGGCGCCCGCCAAGCCGTTCTTCCTGGCTGTCGCATGGCCCAGTCCAAACGCCGTGGCTGCATCCCAGAAAAACCTCGAGCTGTACTCGAAGACCGGATTCGAAACCGTCGGCTGGGACTTCGAGGCGGCCAATGCCACCCATAAAGAAATGCTGCGCGATATTCAAGGCAACCTGCGCAAGTACGCTGCGGCACTGACCACGCTGGACGACCAGATTCCCGCGCTGCAGGCGACGCTGCAAAAGCGCGGCGTTTGGGACAACACGCTGATCGTTTTCACCAGCAATGGAGGGTATCTACTCGGCAAGCATGGGCTCTGGGGTGACGCGACGGCGTCGGATCCGGTGAATATGTATGAAGAGGTCGTACACACGCCGTTAATCTGGACCTGCCCGAGCCGGTTTCCGCCGCAGACGGTGCGCAACGAAGTGGTCAGCTCCTACGATTTGATGCCGGCTCTTTCCGAGCTAGCGGGTGTCGCGGCACCCGCCGGCGGCCAAGGGCCAAGCTATTTGCCGTTCGTGTACGGCAGGCACTTGGGGAAAAAGCAAACATGGCCGGATCTGGCGTTCGGACGGATTCGGGATGCGGAGATGGCGCGCGACGATCGCTACAAGCTGATTCTGCGCAACCAGGGCAAGGGCGCGAATGAATTGTATGATGAGACCGCGGATCCGAAAGAGCTGACCAACCAGGCGGATGAGCAGAAGTTCGTGGGCATGCGCCAGCGTTTGACGGGTCAACTGACGGCTTGGCGCGGCGCACCGAAGGCCGGTGCTTAACTAGCTGGGCAAGTGGGGCAGGCTCGTAGCCTGCGGCGGCCTCGTAGGCCGCCCCCGCACGCACCTTTCTGGGCTCTGCCGGCCGACAACGCTGTCGAGACGAGTCTCGACACGGCACGCGTGTGAGATGCGGGCTAATAGGCAGTTATGCTAACCGTCCCTCACGGGCGCCCTGCGGGTCGTCCAGCCGGAGGCGTTGGCGGCGGATCCTGCAGGATAAATACTTTTTCGTCGGGCTTCACCAGTTTCAGACGCTGCCGGATCTCCAACTCCGGGCCGGCGGCGCTGTCGCCGAAGCGACCGATGCGCGCGCGCTGCTCTTCGATCTTCCGCGCAATGTCCGCGTTCGTCTTTTCGTATTCCCGAATCAGGCGGCGCTTCTCCATTAGCCCGGGAACGCCTTGCGGACCCTGCAACGCAACAAACGCATAGCCGGCGAGCAGCAACAGCGCCGCGGCGCCGGCGAATTTAGTGATGGATGACTTCATCGCCGCATGCCAACAGCATAATGTTAACATCGGATTCGAAATATTGTTCTCGGATCTTCGGCCTATGACGGACAAAATTGTGGTCTTGAGTACTTGCGCGACCCAGGAGGAGGCCGCGAAGCTGGCGCGGGCGCTGGTGGAGTCCCGCGTGGCGGCATGTGTGACGATACTGCCCGGCGCGCGCAGCGTTTATCGTTGGCAGGGAGCCATCGAGTCGGCCGCGGAGTGCCTGCTCATCATCAAGTCGTCGCAGCCTCTGTTCGAGCCGCTGCGAACGGTTCTGGAGAAAGCGCATGCCTACGATGTGCCCGAGCTACTGGCGATGCCGGTAATAGCAGGCTCCCCCAAATACATGAACTGGCTGGAGGGTCAGCTTGGCGCCTGATGCGTGGCTGCGGCCCGGCATGGCTATGGTCCTCGACATGGATGGCGTGATCGTGGATTCGAATCCGCTGCACCTCCAGGCGTGGACGCGGTACAACGCGCGCTTCGGAATCGACGCCGGCGGAGCGCTCGCCGAACGTATGTACGGCCGTCGCAACGACGAAATCGTGCGCGAGTTCTTCGGTCCCGGTTTGAGTGCGGAGCAGGCCGCCGTCCACGGCGCCGCGAAGGAGGAGTTGTACCGGAGCATGTTGCAACCCCGGCTGGCGGAAACGCTGGTGCCCGGCGTGCGTGAGTTCCTGCAGCGGCATTCCGGATGGCCGGTTGGCTTGGCCACCAACGCCGAGCCCGCAAACGTGGATTTTATCCTTGATGGGGGCGGCTTGCGCGCGTATTTCCGTGTGGTCGTGGATGGCCACCAGGTGCAACATCCCAAGCCGCATCCCGAAATCTACCTGCGCGCCGCCGGGCTGCTTTCGGCCGCGCCGCGAAACTGCATCGTGTTTGAGGATTCCTTTTCCGGCGTGGAATCGGCGCGGGCGGCCGGCGTGCGTATAGTGGGTCTGCGAACCACGCACCGCGAGCTGCCGGGCGCGGATCTGGAGATCGACGATTTCCGCAGCCCGCAACTCGAGGCTTGGCTGCGGGCGCAGGTCCCGGCCGAGTCGTAACGGAGCACTATGGGGTCACTTTTGCGCATGGCGATGCCAGTAGCGCTGCCTCTCGGAGTTTTTGCGGTCGCCGCCATCATTTTCGCCGTTCGCCGGGACGGACGGCTGCGGGGACAGCGCGAAATGTTGCGCCGGGCGTATGAACTGGGCGAGGAAATCCTGGGCGCCTCTTCGGCGGACCAGATCCTCGACAAGGTCAGAGTGGTGGTACCCAAGATCTTCGGAGTCACTAGTGCGCAACTTTACCTGTACAACCGCCACGCGAAGACGCTGGACGCCGTGGATCGCAGCGCCGATCAGGCTTCCATTGCGCTCTCGGCGCCCTCTGTGGGGCCGCAAGCCGGCGCGGTAGCCTGCTTCCACTACCGGACCCTGCTGGCGATTCCCGACACGTCCCGCAGCCCGTTTCCGGTGACCGGACAGCCGGGACCGGATGCGCCGCGGTCGCTGCTGTTCGTGCCCATGCTGGCGCAAGGCGAGGTATTGGGCGTTCTGCAAATGGATCAGCGTGACCGCGCCCGGGTTTTCAGCCGGGAGGAGCAAACTCTGACGCAACATCTGGCCAACCAAATCGGCGTGGCGGTCAAGCTGCTTGATCAGCGCTCCGTCCGCGAGCAGCTCTTCCGTACTGAAAAACTGGCGGCCGTCGGCCAACTCATCTCGGGAATCGTCAACGACCTGCGGACGCCATTGGCGGCCATTGCCAACCTTGCACAAGCGGCCCAAGCCCACGAGGCCCAAGCCGCTCAGGCCGCCGGCGACGGACCCAACGGGCCTTCCGCGGCGGACCTGGCAAGTATCGCGCTCGAATCGCGCCGCGCCGCCGAGATCGTCGACCGGCTGGTGGGATTTGCGGGCACGGGTCCGGCGCAAACCCAGCCGGTGGATCTCAACGGCCTGCTGCGGAACCTGATCGAGTTCCGGGAACGCGAATGGAAGGTGCGTGGGATTCGGGCGCGCAGTCTGCTGGCCGAAGAGCCAGCCATCGTCCTGGGGTCGCACGGCCAACTCGAGCAAGTCTTCCTGAACCTGCTAGTACACGCCGAACAATCGCTGTCGGATTCGAGCGAGAAATCGATCGTCATCCGCAGCAGTGTGGTTGCCCGCCGGGTCCTCATGGAGATCGGCTACAGCGGTCCGAGGTCGGCCGCGGACCCGTTTGCGCCGGGGGCGGACGACACATCCGGCGGGACCGGCTTGGGCGTTTGCCGTAGTTTGATCACGGGCCATGGTGGCGAGATACGGCTGGTACAGCAGGCGGGGGGTGATCCCGCTTTTCAAGTGGATCTGCCTTGCGCGGCCCGGGAGAAGCCCAGCGGCCCCGCGTTGGAAAACGGTCGCGACGGCGCGCACACCTTGACGGCGCTGGTGATCGAGCCGGTCGAAGCCATTCAAGCCCAACTGCGCGGTCTGCTCGCCAGCCGCGGATATCGCGTGGTTCCGGTAGCCAGTTCCGACGAAGGGTTGGACTTGGCGCAACGCCTGCGCTTCGATGCCGTCTTCTGCTCGGTGCATGCGCCGGGGCTCAATTGGGTGGAAACCGCTGAACAGGTGAAGAGCCGCGTGGGCGGATTCGTGCTCCTTTCCGATTCCTATAACGCGGATCTGTCTGCCGATTTCGCGGGCGAGTGCCGCTTCGTGCTGGCCAAGCCGGTGGATGAGAAGCAATTGGATCGCGTGCTCGAGGCCATCCGGGTGGGTTCGCATTAGCGCGCCTCTCGCATGGCGCCCGCGCGTTAAAGTAGTCTTATGCGCAAATGGTTGCCGATCCTTTTAGTGTGCGCTTGGCCCCTGGTGGCGGAAAAGTATACCGGGCCGCGCCCTGCTAAGCCGGACCTTCCCTACCTGATGCACGCCGACGACCTGCTGGCCACGGAGAGCGGGGAAGCCAAGCAGGACGACCGGAAGGGCGACGTCAACTATGTGATCCCCGGCGCCAACTCCGCGGTGCGCACGCCGCTGGCCTCGCCGGCGTTTCTAATTCTGACGGACCAACTGCAGGCCGACCGGCTGCAGCTCTTCAGACTGCAGTCCAAGAACGGCCAGCGCGAAGTGCTGATCCGCCGCAGAAACAAGCTGGTCGCGCACCCCATAAGGCTCAACGTCACGCGCCTCGACGACAACTTGTACAAGATCGAAGTGGATGAGATCCTGGAGAACGGCGAATACTCGCTGTCACCGGCCGACTCGAACCAGGTTTTCTGTTTCCAGATCTATTGACGCGCCCCGAGTGGGGCAGGCTCGCAGTCTGCAGCGGCCTCGCAGGCCGCCCAACGCGCGCAGCGCGTCTTTTTCATGCGCCGTTCACAAGCGCCGTATTCCTATTCGGGCGCGATCCTGCGTGCCGTTTTCCATTTGGAAACAAACTCGTGGTCGAGCGTCCAACGCTCGTTTTGGAACAGGAACGTCCCCACTCCGTGGCCGTCTGAAGCGGGTCGGCCAGGATCCGATCTCCTTTGGATAAGACCGACTCCGATTGAAACTCACGGCAGGCGGCGTACTCGAGCCTGTTCTCATACCGTTCGGCTTCCGTGCCCACAGTCTTAGCCCGTATTTCTCACAGAGCCCGGCGACAGCAACGTGGCGCACGCACTCGTGCGTGCCGCGTCGGCACTCGTGCCGACGCGGCCTCTAACAGGCTGTGCCGGCCGACAACGGTGTCGAGACGAGGCGATCCAAAACTTGCCCTCATAAGCCATGGCCGCCACGTCTTCCGGCCGGGGGGCCCACTTTCACACCTGGTAACGACTGACCGCCGGACCAAAATCGCCCGATCCAGTCATTCCGCCGCCCACGATTTTGTCCACCTCCTCGGATTGGAAGCGTTGCCCACCCAGGCAAAGATCTCCGCGACTTCGGAAACGGTCACATCCAATTTGAACCGGTCTGTCCACGCCGGCGCCAGTCGCGGCTCGATTTCCGGATCCCGCAGATAGCCGCAATCTCTCACGCGGACAGCGGGTATCGCGTCGAACCTGGAGCGGCGCACCGTCTGGACGCACGTGTACCTTGGCAATCTCCTGATATTCTCGACGATTTTCGCGCGGGCCCGATTGAGCAAGGTTGAGCAGCGCAAAGGGATCGATCTCTCCGTACCCCGCGGGCGCGAACATCGCTCCCAGAATCACCCCAACGTTGCGCGCGAGCCCTGTCACTGATGCACATCCCTTGCGGCGCAAAGCCAGCGTCCCCGCCAGCCGGGACGTGGGACGCACGCGCGCGTGCGCCGCAACCCCACTCTACCGCAGTCCGATTTCCCGCAAGTACGCCAGTAGCGCTTCGGGGTTATCGGTGATGATGGCATCCACCTGCGCGGCGATCAGGCGCCTCCAGTCGCGCGGACGATTGGCCGTCCAGGCCACCACTTCCAAACCTGCGGCATGCGCCTCATGGACCTGCCTGGCCGAGGCCAGCACGTGATAGGGCGCCACGATTCCCGCTCCAGCCCGATGCGCGATCGCCACGAAGCGCTTCGGACGTCCCACATAGAGAGCCCCGAGACGGACCTCGGGCGCCATCCGCCCAATGGCGTGCAGGATGCGGAAGTCGAAGGACTGGACAATCGCGCGCTTTTCCAGTTGGTGCCGCCGGACCGCTTGGCACACCAGCTCGGCGAAGCGTTCCGGTGGAGGCGCCAATCCGGGTCGATCCGGGAAACTCTTGACTTCGATATTGAACAAAAAGTGGCCGCGGTCCGCCAGATCGAGCACCTGGTCGAGCGTCGGTACACGCGCACCGGGCGTGAGTGTCTGGTTTGGGAAACGCTTGTTCCGCACGCCGCCGCAGTCCCAGCGTTCGAGCTCGGCAAAGGTCAGGTCCCGGATGGAGCGCGGCGGATCGGGCGACCTGCAGACCGACCGGTTCAACTTCGGATCGTGCGAGACCACCACCACGTCGTCGCGGGTGACCGCCACGTCCATCTCCAGCGCGTCGGCGCCCACGGAGATGGCGTACTCAAATCCTGGCAGCGTGTTTTCCGGACGCATGGCGCGCGCGCCGCGATGGCCGTGTACTAGAATGGGCCGTGCCACTGGATCTAGAATAGCTTCTGCCGGGCCGACTGCGCGACATGCTTTTGTGGGGCAGGCTCGTAGTCATCTGAGAACTTCCGTCAAGAGGAAAATGCGCCTCTGTAAAATATATTTCATGCGGCCGCCTGCGCGTACGGAGAACCCTTCTGCCGCAGCACCGCGAGATACTTCTCTTCGTCGTAGGGTTGGTGATCCTGCCAGCAGCGGAACAAGATGCGCTGCCACTTGAAGGCCAAGGCCCGTACCGCGGCGTGATGTCCTTTGCCTTTGCGGATTTGCTCCTGATAGAAGGCCTGGGCCCAGGTGCATTTGGCCAGCGAGTGTCCGGCCCACTCGTGGAAGCTCTGCCGCCCGAACTTGGGACAGGCCCAGCGGAAGTGGATCCACTGGCTCTGGCCGCTGGACTGCATGACCGGGGCGATGCCGGTGGCGGCCGACAACTCGCTGGCACAGGCAAAGCGTTGCCGCTGCGTGCCCAGGGCGGCGATCAGCCGGGGTACCATGACCGGGCCGGCACCCGGCAAGGAAGACAGGATGGGCAACTCGGGATGCACCGCCGCCGTCGCCGCAATCTCCCGATCGAGCTCGGCGATGTGGGTACACAGCACGGCCAACAGATCCACCATCGCCCGCACCATCGCCACGCTAGAGTCCACGATGGCCGCGTCGGTAGTGGCCACTACCGCCTGGGGGATCTCCTCCAGCCGCTGCCGGATCCGCTCCTCGCTGCGGCAGTTGTGCTCATGAAAAAACTTCTCGAGGGTTTCCCGCCGCGCCTTCTGCAACAGCGGCAGCGTCGGCCAACGCTTCAGAAATTCGCCCGCCACCACCGTGTGCAGATCCGGCAGCCAGCGCAGCGCCTGGGGGAAATACAGCTTCAGCTTGGCACGTAACTGGTTGCCGTAGGCGGTCCCCTGGTCCACTAACTGGCGGCGGTCCTCCACCAGGATCTGCAGCTTGCGCGTCTCCACCGTATCGGCGTCCAGCCGCCGCAAATGCTTGCGATGATGCAACAGGATGTCCAGCAACAGGTCGGCGTCCTTGGGATCGTCCTTGCT
>Ga0302326_10013032_pt1 | contig 17642 bp, 19 predicted proteins | sample Palsa_T0_3_FD_202264 | JGI IMG/M metagenome (GOLD analysis project Ga0302326, IMG submission 202264) | Peat permafrost microbial communities from Stordalen Mire near Abisko, Sweden - Palsa_T0_3 | ecosystem: Environmental > Terrestrial > Soil > Palsa > Peat permafrost | place: Sweden: Abisko... | reverse complement strand
AGGTCGCCGGCGGCCACAAAGAGATCGTTTATGAGGATCTTCCCAAGCGCAACTGAGCATTTTCTCTGCGCCTTTACGCTCTTAGCGCATCAGCTTTGCATGCCAGTCAAACACGTACACCCGAACCACGCCCTAAAGCCGCTCAATCCGCTCCAGCAAACTCACCAAATGCCGGCTCTCCCCCTCGAAACCGCCGAACCGTACCGCCTGGTACCCGCGCGTGAACTCCGCCACGCAGTTCGCCAGCTCAGATTCCGGCAGCGTACCCGCAAACTCTCCCGGCGTAAACCAGGGCGGCTTCTGAAAACCGCGCCGCTTCAAACACCGCAGCATCCTCTGATAAAGGAGAGTCGCATCCGTTGCCCCCGCCCTCGAACCAGCCCGTCCGCCGAACCGCAACACCGGCAGCCGCCTACGCATCAGGAACGCCATCACCCCAATCACCACCAGCCCCATCACCCAAACCCCGTACTTCTTCGCCTCGCGCTTCCACGCCTCGAAGTCCATCCAAACCAGGGCCATCTGGATCCGTCGTGTCCGCTCCTCCAGCTTTCCCGCCAGGGTAATCTGCCGGCCCACATCGTAGTTCACCACCCATTCCTGCCAGAACGTCTCCGCCGCATCCAGATACATCCCGGCTTTGTTGAACAGCGCATATCCGCCCGTCCGCGGAGCCGAAGGCGTAGGGTCGAACGTCACCCAGCCCGAATCCGGATCGTAAGCCTCCACCCAGCTATGCGCGTCCGACGCCCTCACCACATACATCTCCGACACCGGATTGTAAGTCCCGCTCTGGAACCCGTTCGCAATCCGCGCCGGAATCCCCAAAGTCCGCAGCATCACAGCCATTGCCGAAGCGAAGTACTCGCAATGCCCCTTGCGCCTCACAAACAGGAAGTCCGCCAGCGGATCGCCCGAAACCGATTTCGGCATCTCCAGCGAATACCCAAACTCCGTCGTCAAATGCCGCTCGATCCGCCCAGCCCGGTCGATTCCTTCCGCCTCGCCAGCCCAACTCTTCGCCAATTCCCCAATCCGCGGATCCAAAACCGGCAATTGAAGATACCGAGCCCGCTGCGCAGCACTCAAATTCGCCGGGGCCGCCAACACTCCATAAGGCACAAAGCTGGAAACCTCATACCGGATGTTCTCCCCCGCCAGCGCGCCCAGGCGGTACCCGTCCGTCGCCGTCCGCACCACCCGCGCATGCAGAATGTTCAGGTACTCCGGAATCCCGGCCATAAACAGAGCATCCGAATCGCTCAGATTCAGGTCCACCCGATACAGCAGCCGCACCCCATCCCGCCTGCGCCGCTGCGCTTCGTTCGCCAGCGTCAAGACCGGCTGATCCGGCAGCATCGCACGCCCTTCGTCGGAATGGTCTGTCCACTTCTTGCCGTCGAAATTGCTCAGCGCCGCCCCGCGCCATTTCAGCTCGGAAACCAGCATCGAAGTGTGCGAGTAAGGCTTCACATGCATCACCGGCTGCGAGTCTTTCTGGATCTCGCCCACCTGCCCCAGCGTCACCTCGTTCGAAAATCCGGTCAGATGGAAACCCGGCCGCAGCCGCCGCACCGCCGCTCCAGCCGTTCGTGGCAGTACGATGAACAGCACCACGGTAAAGAACAGAATCCCCACCGTCGCGAACCCGGTAAGCATCGCAAGCCGCACACCCAACCGCCCGCTGCCCGATCGCGAAATCACGCCCTTCTTCCCGATCGCCCGGCGCATCTCCGCGCTAGCGAATGCCGAAGTAGCGCACAACAGGAAAATCGCCAGGTAGATAAAGAAGGTCAAACTGTTCGACAGCATCGCCGCCGCCACCAGCTCCATCAGCGCGATCACCGCCGTATATGCGTAGTCCCGGTTCGTGCTGGCAGTCAGAATCTTCACCACCGCCAGAAAGCAAACCAGATGAACTGTCGATTCCAGCAGCCGTCCCGAAACCCAAAAGAAGTCCAGCACGAAGAAGCCGATGTACGACACCGTAATGATGTTCATCAGCCGCACCGGCAGTTCGAACCGCAGCACACCCATCACCAGCAGCACGCGCAGTGTAAGTCCTGCCGCCACAAGCGCCACCGTCGGAATGTCGAGGAACCCCGAACCCGCGACCGCCAGGAAACCGGCCGCCACCAGCCCCAGCAGTGCGATCTGGAAGAACCTCTCCACCGAATTGAAGCGCCGAATTTCCATGCCTTCTACTTAAGAGCCAATCTCTTCTCCAGCGCCCCTACGAGCGCCGTTACCGCCGGCCGTTCACCTTCATCCCAGTTCACGGTTACGAAGTACTTGTCGTTAAAGAACGTCACCGTATTCGCCTTCGTCTTCCAATTCTGCTGCAAATCCAAACCCGTCGCGGAGCTCTTCGTCTCGCAGACATCCACATGCGCAATCCCGCCGCCGGAGTATTCCACGCGCCAGATCTGCTTACAATCGCCCCGTCCCCCCATCGCATCGATCGACTTCAACTGCCATCCCATCGGCGCATTGTCGGGCATCGGCGGTGGGTTCTTATTCGAGCAGCCCGCAATACTCAGTAAACTGGTAACTGACACAACACACAGAAAAACGGTTTTCATTGTCTCTCTCTATTCTTAACGATTCCACACGCGAGTCTTCGCAAGCCATCTTTGAACAGTTCGCCGCCGGCCGATATCTCGAACGCCTTCGCGCAGGTGACCCCGCCGATTCCGAACTAGCCTCCCTCGGCATGGAAACCGATTCCGCCGGCCACGTAACCAAGAACTCCCTAGGCCACTTCAACATGGCCTGGCAAGCCGCCGAACATCCCGAGTGGGGGGGCGAGGTCGCCCAGGAAGCCGCCCGCATCAAGCAGCGCATCCAGGACACCCACGGCGTACCCCTGCGCTTTATCATCTGGGCCGGCATGGGCGGATCGATCGAGGACAAGATCCTCTACAACGCCATTGGACTCCTCCGCCGCGGCCCCCGTTTCTACGCGCTCGATTCCACCGATCCCCTCAAACTCAAATCCATCATCGAGGACCTCCAAAAGGTCTCTGGACTGCAACTCCCCGAGATCCTCAAATCCACCTTGGTAGTCGGCCAAGCCCTGGGCATGACCTCCTACGAGCCCGTAGTCAACCTGACCAAACTAGCCGGCCTCTACGACAAGTTCGGCATCGACAGCCGCCCCAACTTCGTCTACTTGACTCTGCCCGATTCCATCCTGGACCAGTTCGCCGGCCCTCGCGGCTTCGAACGCATCCCGCTCCAACTCGATAACGGCAACTCCACCTCCGGCCGAGCCAGTTCGCCGCTCACGCGCGGCAGCCTGCTGCCCCTCGCACTAGCCGGAGTCGATTTGGCCCCGTGGTTCGCCGCCACCAATCTCACCGCTGAGGAGATCGAAACCGCATGGAAACTATCCGCCTTTATCCACGCGCAAGGCATCGAAGGCCGCGACAAAGTCTCTCTCCTTCTTCCCAAGTCCTGGTACGCCGCCGGACTCTGGACCAAGCAGGATTTCGAAGAAAGCCTGGGCAAGAGCGAAACTCTCGGACTCAAGATCGTCATCAATGAGAAGCCCCGCATCCGCAACCTCAGTAATGACCGCGTCTTCTTAGTAGTCCAACTCAAAGGCGAGCCGCACCCGGATGCCAAAGTCATCACCGCGATGCGCCACGCCAAGCTCCCCATCGCCGTCCTCACCTTTCCTAGCAAAACCCCGATCGCGAAGTACATGCAGTTCGTTCACTACGCCGTCGCCGGTCTCGGGTACATCCGCAAGATGAACTTCGTCACCCAGCCTAGTGTCGAACTCTATAAGTCCATCGCCTCGGAGATCTTCCAAGCCGCTAACCAATCCGAACTCCTCTCCGAACTCACCCGCCCGGATCCGAAGAAGCTAGCCGGCACCCTCAAACACCTCGCCTCGAAGCGCCTCATCGAATACGCAGAGTTCACCTGGTTCGGCGACACACGCTACAGCGAAGACGGCATCGCGATGCGCCAACTCCTCAACCGCGCCGCCGACCTCACCTTCCGTTCACGCCTCAAAATGCCGGTCGACGTCTACGAAGGCCCGGCCATGAACCACTCCTTCCACGAGATGATCATAGGCCACGGCAAATGCTTCTCCCTGGTACTCGCCGCTCGCAAACAAACCCGTTTCTCCGTGGCCCAATACGAACCCGATTACCACATGGCTCAATTCCTAGCCACCAAACAAGCGCTGGAACGCCGCAACCGCAACGTCATCGCCTTCCTCGCCGATGATCTCGACGACCTGGCCGAATGGTTCCAAGTCCTAGCCACCAATCTCTAATCGCATGGCCAATTTCAAACTAGCCAAACCCAAATCCAAAACCGCGACACCGCAGATCCGCGGCGGCTTGCCCTGCGTGATAATCGTCTGCCTGATCGTGATTATGATCTGCGTCCTATTATTCATGGTGATGAAATATGCGTCCTGACGGTCGTACTCCCCAACAGATGCGCCCGGTTTCGATCGAGAAGGATTACCTCGCCACCGCCGAAGGTTCCGTCCTGATCAGCGTCGGCCACACCCGCGTACTCTGCGCCGCCACCGTCGAAGACGGAGTGCCTCAATTCCTGCGCGGTTCCGGCAAAGGCTGGGTCACCGCGGAATACTCCATGCTCCCGCGCGCCACCCAAAAGCGCACCCAGCGCGAAGTCTCCAAAGGAAAGCCATCCGGTCGAACCCATGAGATCCAGCGCCTGATCGGCCGCGCTCTCCGCGCCGTTGTCGATTTCGAAGCTCTCGGCGAACGCACCATCACCCTCGATTGCGATGTCCTGCAAGCCGACGGAGGCACCCGCACTGCCAGCATCACCGGAGCCTTCGTCGCTCTGGCTCTCGCCCTGAAAGCGATCAAGAAGCCCGCGCTCCGTGATTTCGTCGCCGCCACCAGCGTCGGCATCCTACACAACCAGCCCATCCTCGACCTATGCTACGAGGAGGATTCTCGCGCTGAAGTCGATATGAACATCGTCATGACCGGTGGTGGCCGCTTCATCGAGGTGCAAGGCACCGCCGAACAACAATCCTTCGACGATGCGCAGATGGCGGCCATGATCACCCTCGCCCGCAACGGCATCGCCGACCTGATTGAGAAGCAACGCGCCATCGCCGTTCTCAAATGAGGATCTTCTGCGCCACCGGCAATCCCGGCAAGCTCCATGAGTTCCGCATGGCGTCGCCGCACATCGAACCTCTCCTAGGCATACCTCCATGCGACGAAACGGGTACCACCTTCGAAGAGAACGCGATTCAAAAGGCGCTCTATTACAGCCCTCACGCTGACGGCATTCTCTTCGCCGACGATAGCGGACTCGAAGTTGAGGCCCTCGGTAACGCGCCCGGGATCTATTCCGCTCGCTACGCCGGATCGAAAGCGACCAACCAGCAGAATAACGAACTCCTGCTCCGCAATCTCGAAGGCATCGCAAACCGCAAAGCGCGATTCGTCTGCGTAGTGGCGCTCGCCAAGCGCGGCAAGCTCATTCAAACCTTCCGCGGCGAAGTAGAAGGCGAAATCCTCACCGAACTCCGCGGTACGGAAGGCTTCGGCTACGACCCCCTCTTCTACTACCCTCCCTTCGCCAAATCCTTCGGTGAAGTCCCCGACGACGAGAAGTTTCACGTAAGCCACCGCGGCGCCGCCCTGCTTGCCATGATGAACTACCTCAAATACCAATAACCTCAGCCCGTACTTCGATGCTGTTTCTGTGGCGCACGCCCCGAGGCGTGCCGCTTCGGGACTCATCCCGACACCCTTGCTTGCAAAAGATCGGTCACGTCCCCAGCAAATCAACGTATCCAATAACTTACAGCGATTTCCGGCTATCCCAGCCCAGCCGGGATGCTACGTTCTTGGTACATGACTACTACTACTCTGCACCAGGATCTCGCTCACCCGGCGCCCAGCGGTTCCTCGCTTCGAAGATTTTCGTTTTTGCGCAAGCGAACCGAGATATGCGGGCTAAAGTTCCTGCGCCATTCCGCCGAATTACACTTTTGCGGCCCGCCAATGCGTGACGAGCTCAAAGCCTCCATTGTCTGCTCCGCTCTAATCTCGGCATCAATCGCCGTCTTCGCGTTCCATCACCCGGTCGATTGGACTTTGGGCCCTGTGCCGCTGGCTTCTCCCGCGCGCGGTCTGCAAGAACCTCTCCCGCCTGCCCGGTTCGACCAGTTCATCACCTCCTACGGACCACCCACTTTTGAGGAACAGAGTACCAATGGAACTCTAAAGCCACCTCTCTTCACCAAATGGCTGGATTACGAGCCGGAACACCTGCGCGTCGCGTTTGTCGCCGCCGAATCCCCGGAAACCGGCGCTGGCAAGAGCTGGGTACTGATCTCATTCGTCGATTCGCGACTAACGAAGCCGGTTTCGGCTGAAGAAGCCGCGAAACGGCTCTCGTCCCGCCGAAGATAGTTCCGCCCCCCTAAAGTTCCGAGCGGTATCAGCCGATAACACTTTCAAGGATGGATACAACCATGAACCAACGCTTACTCGCAGTTCTTCCTCTTCTAGCCGCGTCTTTCGCCACGGCGCTACATGCCGATGACCTCATCGTCCGCATTTCGGACTCTGACGCCCAAAAGGCCGCTCTCACCAAGGCGAGTCCCGACTATCCGCCAATGGCGAAGCAAATGCACGTGTCCGGCGCCGTAACAGTGGAAGCCGAAGTCACCACCGACGGTGACGTTGCCAAAGTGCAGCCTGTCAGCGGCAACGCTCTGCTCAGCTCCGCCGCTGTCTCGGCCGTCAAGAAATGGAAGTTCAAACCGTTTACGGCAGAAGGCAAGCCCGCAAAGGCCGTCGTCCGCCTCTCGTTCAATTTCACCCTCTAATCCAAAACCGCTGGAGAGACGTCAAATATGTCGATCGGAAAAAAGCTGGCCATTAGTTTCGGGGCTGTCATCGCTGTCAGTCTCCTGATGAGTGGCATTTCGCTCAAAGTCATTTATAACCTGAGTTCGGGACTGACACGGTCTGTCAACACCACCGTCAACTCCGTCGATCAGGTCGGTTCTCTCACTACCGCGCTGGCGGCTATGCGTTCGGCGGAAGCCGGATTCATTCTGTTCTCGTCTCTGAACGACACGGGCCAAAGCGAAAGTGAGAAGCAACGGTTCCGCGATTCCGCTTCGAAAATGCGCGGTGCGATCGATGCTGTTCGCGCCGCCATGCCGAACAAGAACACTGCTGAACTGAGCCAGCTGGAATCAGGTCAAACGGCTCTCCTAGAATACTTCCAGAAAATGGTTCAAGCTTGCGCGGATCAAAAGTGTAATGAAGCGCTCGACATGCACTCGCAAAAGGTCCTGCCGCTTGTGCGCGAACTGGAGCGCTCCGCGAACGATCTCAGCCGCTCGCAGAAAGAGGCTTCCGCCGCCATCGCCAAGGAGGCTGAGTCGCAGCGGGCGATGAGTTATTGGATGGGTTTCATTCTCGTTGCCGCGATCATCGCAATTGCAGTTGTCTCAGCCTTCGTGATCCGCGCCGTGAGCGGCAGTCTCCGATCCTGCGCAGCCGGCATGGGTACCGGCGCCGAGCAAATCGCATCGGCGGCCGGTCAAGTTGCGGCCGCCAGCGAATCCTTGGCTCAACAGGCATCGTCTCAAGCTGCTTCACTCGAGGAAACCTCTGCGACGACCGGAGAAATCTCCTCCATGACCAAACGCAATGCCGAGAACACCCGTTCCGCTACCGAATTGGTGTACTTGGGCGAGAAGTCCATGGGTGAGGCCAACCGGCGGTTGGAACAGATGGTCCACTCCATGCAGGAAATCAACAGCTCCAGCGACAAGATTTCCCGCATCATCAGGGTAATCGAGGAAATCGCGTTTCAGACCAATATCCTGGCGCTAAACGCGGCTGTCGAAGCGGCCCGCGCCGGCGCAGCCGGTATGGGATTCGCAGTCGTTGCTGACGAGGTGCGAAATCTCGCACAGCGCTGTTCCCAAGCCGCCCACGATACGACGGCGCTGATTGAGGAATCGATCACCCGCGCCACTGGGGGTACCGCCGATCTGGATCTGGTCGCCAAGGCGATCGGCGACGTCGCCGAAAACTTCGGCAAGATCAAGACCCTTGTTGAAGAAGTAAACCTGAGTAGCCAGGAACAGGCTAAGGGCATCGAACAGGTGACCCAGACTATGGCCCGTATGAACCGCACGACGCAGCAAACCGCCGCTAGCGCCGAACAGAGCGCAGCCGCAGCCACTCAGATGAGCGCTCAAACCCAATCCATGAGCGATTTGATCGTCTCGCTCCGTTCCATGGTCGAAGATCGCGCGGCTTGAAATTCAAGCGGGCCGCAACAAATTTGCTGCCCGCTCGGATTGGAACTAAAGTCCCTGCCGAAGTGGACGATAGATAGGTTAAAAGGCTTCAACCGAAGGAGATTACGTGCAAGCAGCAACAAACACAAGAACTGAGAGTATACCGGCCGCGCAGGTCGATGAGCGGGCGGGAAAATACCTGGTCTTCGGCCTGGGTCGTGAAGAGTTTGGCATCAAGGTCCTCAACGTCCGTGAAATCATGGGAATCCAGGACATCACTGCCGTTCCCCACACTCCCCCTTATCTCAAGGGCGTGATCAATCTCCGCGGAAAAGTAATCCCCGTCGTGGATCTACGCGCCAAGTTTGGCCTTCCCAGCATCGAGCATACGCAACGTACCTGCATCATCGTCGTCCAGGTTTCCCACGACGCCAATTCCGTTCTGATGGGGATTATTGTCGATGGCGTCGCTGAGGTTCTCAACCTCATGCCGGGCGATATCGAAGACACGCCGGATTTCGGCAATGGCGTCACGACTGGTTATCTCCTGGGAATGGCGAAGGTCAAAGACCGCGTGAAGATCCTCCTCAATATCGACGAGGTCATGGCGGCGCAGGAGTTACAGACTCTTGGCGATCTCGTCCAGTAAGAAAGGCAATATGAAATCGAATTTTGATATGAGGACGAAGCTCTTTGCCTGTGTGGCATCTTTGTCCGTCCTCTCTGTTCTGCTGGGTTTCGCGGGGCTGTCCGCGATCGGTTCGTTCAATGATCTTTTTGCTGTGTCAATCGACAAGACTGTCGAAAAAGCCAACCTCGCGCACGACATTTCCAACGGTAGTTCCGAACTCGCTTCCGGCCAGCGCAACATCATCCTGGGGGTTTACAGCAAGGACTCGAGCAGGGTGGAGGACGGCAAGGAAGGCCTTCGGAAGAGTTCCGAGTCCATCCAGAAAGCGATAGAACGAATTCACCCGATGCTGGCCACGGAGGAAGATAGATCGCTTGTATCCGACGTCTCCGCAAGACTTGCCGAAGTGCAGCCATTTTATGAGGAAATCGTTCGTCAATGCGCCGCGGGAAATCCTGACGCGGCTGCGAAAATTGCCAAGGATTCCGCTCAGCCGATATACCAGAAGATCAAGACAGCGGCTACCCGCCTGGAAGATATTCAGGCTGAGCTCCTGGCTGGGGACAAGACCACGGTCTCGGACTTAGTCTCAAGAACGCGTTGGACGACCGCGGGTCTCCTGGCTTTCAGCTTATTGGCGGCTGGGTTCGTCGTCTTCACCGTTTACAAGGTGACCGACCAACTCCGCGGGGCAATCGCCGAAATGGGAGAGGGCGCAAATCAGGTCTCTGCTGCTGCCGCGCAGGTCTCCTCCGGAAGTCAATCGCTCGCGCAGGGCTCTTCGAAACAGGCGGCTTCGATTGAAGAGACCTCGGCGTCTACCGAAGAAATCAACTCGATGGCTCGCAAGAATAGCGAAAGCTCTCGCGCCGCGGCCGACTTGGTCGCCAATTCCCAGCAGAAGTTTGCCCAGACTAACCGCGCCCTTGAGGAGATGGTCGTTGCGATGAGCGAAATCACAGCCGGTAGCGGAAAGATTTCGAAGATCATCAAGGTAATCGATGAGATCGCCTTCCAGACCAACATACTCGCCTTGAACGCGGCCGTGGAGGCGGCGCGTGCCGGAGAAGCCGGCATGGGCTTCGCGGTTGTTGCCGACGAGGTCCGCAATCTGGCTCAGCGCTCAGCACAAGCGGCTAAGGACACAGCTGCCCTTATCGAAGATTCCATCGCTAAGTCGAATGGCGGCAAAGTCAAGGTAGACGAGGTCGCATCGGCGATCCACGCGATCACCGGTGAGTTTTCGAGGATTAGAACTCTCGTCGATGAGATCAATCTGGGAAGCCAGGAGCAGGCGAAGGGTACCGGACAGATCGGCCGCATCATCACGCAAATGGAGCAGGCCACTCAGAAGAACGCCGCCAGCGCGGAGGAGAGTGCGTCGGTTGCCGAGGAACTCAATGCGCAATCGATGAGCCTTACCGAGGTTGTCAATCGCCTGGCTGATGTGGTTGGGCGCAACGACAACGCGCGCTTCTCTAGTAAACCCAAAGCCGTAACAGCGCGAGCGCAACCGCGCCCGATCACTGCTATCCCCACACCAGTCCGGCGACCTTTGCCCGAGCCTGAGCCGGTTAACGCAATGGTTTCACTAAGCAAGAACGACTTCCCCATGGACGAAGAGTTCAAGGAATTCTAGAAAGCGAGCCTCGACTGACTATATGAGGGAAACCATCGATTTGGCGGCTGGAATTGACTTGCGAACACAGCTCGAGGATTTGGCGGCCGACCTCGTGCTGATTGCCCCGGAAGACCTGTCCGGCGAAGACGCTGCAGCTCAATTTCGCGCCTTAAGTCACCGCGCCGGTGCGGAGGGTTATGTGCAGGCGGCTGAGATCGCTACCACTCTCGCCAAGAACATCGCGTCCCAAGCTGGGGGCGGACAGCTGGAGAGCGATCTGAATCGCCTGAGAATCGCCCTCGAAACTAAAGCTGTTCCAGCCGCCAATGCCGAGGAAAAGCGGACGGCCAACTACGCGCTGGCCCAGGACCCCGAACTGGTGGGCGATTTTGTTGTCGAGTCGCGCGAGCACCTGGAATCGATCGAAGGCCGTCTCCTGGTTCTTGAGCAGAACCCCGGAGAGATGGAGACAATCCACGCCGTCTTTCGGAGTTTTCACACGATCAAGGGATTGGCTGGATTTCTCGAGTTCACTCCCATAAGAGATGTGGCTCACGAGGTAGAAACTCTGCTCGACCTGGCTCGCGACTCAAAACTGTCGATAACTCCCGCAGTCGTGGACGTCGTTCTCGAAAGTGCCGACTACCTGAAGCAGGCGATCGATATGGTGGAAGCCGGACTTTCCGGTGGAGCGGTTTGTCTAGTTCCCGCGGACAAAGGGCTTCTTGGCCGCATCGCCAGATTATTTGCTCCCCCCGATTCAGCCGCGAAGCCCGAGACCACGGTTGCCAACGCGCCTCTGACCTTTGACGCGCAGCCCGACTCGTCCGCGGTCATGGTCCGTGGAACTCCTCATAAAACGGCCGACGCCTCCTCCGTGCGTGTCGAGACGGCGAAACTCGATTACCTGATGGACATGGTCGGCGAAATGGTGATCGCACAGTCGCTGATCCGCCACAATCCTTCTCTTGGCGCGGTTCAAGACCCGCGGCTGGCCGGCGATCTTTCGCAACTCGCTCGTATCACGAGTGAGGTTCAACGTACCGCGATGGACATGCGCATGATTCCGATCGGCCAACTCTTCCAGAGAACAGGCCGAATGGTTCGCGATCTTTCCCGCAAGGCAGGCAAGCGCGTCGAGTTGGAGACCATCGGTGAGGACACCGAACTGGATAAGACGATTGCGGAAGAGCTGTCCGATCCACTCCTCCACATGGTCAGGAACTCGATCGATCATGGCATCGAACCTCCGGAGATGCGCGCCGCGTCCGGAAAAGATCCGGTCGCTCGTGTCAAGCTGGCCGCATATCACAATGGCGGACAGATCATCATCGAGATCTCCGATGACGGACGCGGCCTCGATCGGGAGAAAATCCTTAATAAAGCGATACGGAACGGGCTGATCGAAGCCGGAACTCATCTCTCGGACAACGAAGTTTTTAATCTCATTTTTGAGCCGGGATTCTCGACCGCCGAGCAGATTACCGATATCTCCGGGCGTGGCGTGGGGATGGACGTTGTACGCAAACACGTTCAGAAGCTCCGGGGAAGAATCGAAATACAGTCCAAGCCTGGACATGGAACTACATTCCTGTTGAGGCTTCCGCTCACCTTAGCTATCATTGAGGGCCTCGTCGTCAAGGTTGGGCGAGAGCAGTATATTGTTCCAATCTTTGCGATCAAGGAGCTATTCCGGCCGTTGCCCGAATCCCTCTCCACAATTCATGGCCAGGATGAGATGGCTCTCGTGCGCGGCCGCTTGCTTCCCGTCGTCCGGCTTTACAGGCATTTCGGTGTTAAGCCGAGAGCCGAAGATCCCTGCGACGGTTTGCTGCTCGTCGCTGAGTCTCAGGAGAAGACTTTTTGCCTGTTAGTCGACGAGCTTGTCGGAAAGCAGGAGGTTGTGATCAAGAGTCTTGGGGAAAGACTAAAGAACATTGAAGGAATCGCCGGCGGCGCGATCCTCGGAGATGGTCGAGTCGGGCTCATCCTCGACATGGATGGCGTATTTCACCGCCGGAGCCAATGAGCGAATCTTCAACAGAAGCGGGATCGCTCTCATCCCGGGACTTCGATCAGTTCCGCTCGCTGGCACACCAGAAATTCGGACTCGACCTACCTGACGGCAAGCAACAGCTGGTCGCCGCGCGTCTTGGAAAGAAGATGAGGGAATTGAATCTGACCTCATTCCATGCTTATTACCAGCATGTTGTTGAGGATCGCACCGGCGACGCGTTAATCGCGATGATTGACGCCCTGACAACGAATCACACTAGCTTCTTTCGGGAAGCCGCTCATTTTGATTTCCTTCGCAGGACGGTTGTGCCCGCGCTTCGCGGGAGGGCCACCATCAACCTCTGGAGCGCCGCCTGCTCGTCTGGAGAAGAGCCCTACTCTATCGCATTCTCGCTTTTCGACGAACTAGGCCCTGAAACGCTTGCCAAAGTCCGTATCCTCGCTACCGATATTTCCACCAGAGTACTCGGGTTGGCCCAAGCTGCCGTATATCCAGCCGAACGCTTCCGAGGGGTTGGTCCGGACCAACTACGCAAGTATGTCCTTAAGGGAGAGGGAAAACATCGAGACAACTTCATGGTGAAACGGCAGTTTCGAGACATTGTTGAATTTCGGCGCCTGAACCTCATGGAGGAGATCTCCCAGGTAGGCCCGTTCCCGGCGATCTTCTGCCGGAACGTCATGATCTACTTCGATCGCGTTACCCAACAGGAGTTAGTCAACCGGCTCGCGAACCGTCTCGAACCGGGAGGATACCTGTTCATTGGGCACGCTGAGAGCCTGGGGGGCCTCGATCAACCGCTCGAATATGTCCAGCCAGCGGTCTACATGAAGACTTCTGAAGACATGCCCAAATCAACCCGCCTTGGAGTTCGTAAGTGACGTCGATTACGGTGGGGGTTGGGGATTGCCAAGTCTGCAACGAGCCCCACAGCGTTCTTATTACCTACGCTCTTGGATCCTGCCTTGCAGTGCTCATTCACGATCCGGCGGTCAGTGTGGCTGGACTACTGCATTTCATGCTTCCGGAGTCTCAGATCGACTCGGAAAAAGCCGCCAGGCAACCATTCATGTTCGCCGATACCGGCATTCCGCTGTTATTCCGGAAGGCCTATGAACTCGGCGCGGACAAGCGGCGACTCGTCGTTGTGGTGGCTGGCGGTTCGCAGATGATGGACCCCGAAGGAGCATTCAACATAGGCAAGCGTAACTACATGGCGATGAGAAAAATTTTCTGGAAGGCTGGTGTGCTGGTGCAAGCGGAGGAGGTTGGCGGCGCGGTCTCTCGCACCGTCCGTCTGGAAGTGGGGAGCGGCAAGATGTTTCTTCGCCAGGGCGGTGAAAAAGAAGTAGAAATGGCCCTGCGGAATTCGCCCAGGAAAGGAATCTAAATGGCATTCAACGTTTTAATTGTGGACGATTCTCCCGCGATGCGTGGCTTTGTGCGCCGTGTGCTTGAACTGTCTGGCATCGAGGTGGGGACTTGTCTCAACGCGTCGAACGGCCAGGAGGCGTTGGATCTTCTCCGTTCCAACTGGGTGGACGTGATTCTGACCGACATCAATATGCCACTGATGGACGGTGAGGCGCTGCTGAAGATTCTTGAAGCGGACGAATCCCTAAGCACGATCCCGGTAATCGTCATTTCGACTGACAGCACCCAGCACCGCGTCCAATCAATGTTGACCCTCGGCGCGAAGGGCTATGTGACCAAACCCTTCCTACCGGAAACTCTTCGCGAAGAGATCGAAAAGGTCCTGGGTGTATTGAATGCAAATTTCTAACCTGGATCAGTTAGTCAACGCATCCGCGTCTGAGGTGTTGGAGACAATGTTCTTTACGGGCGTCCTCGGCGCGGCCACGGATCTCCCTTCCGATCCGATTACCACAAGACTCGATTTTCGAGGGACTCCAGCAGGATCGTTTGGACTCTCGTTTTCCCACGAATCCTCGCGGCAGATCGCTGCAGGGTTTCTCGCGGAGGATGAGCAGGATATTTCTCAAGTTCAGGTGAATGAGGTGATCTGCGAGTTGACGAATATGCTCTGCGGCACGCTCCTCAGCCGAATCGATAGCGAGACTTCCTTCGATCTTTCACATCCGGAGCTTGCTCCTCTTCCCGATAACCCGGAATACTCGCGCAACTTCGAAACGGACATCGGAACTCTCGGAGTGTGGCTCAACCTGGGCGGAACCCCGTAATGGCCCCGAAGAAAATAAGGGTTCTGATCGTCGATGACTCCGCAATTGTCCGCAAGATCCTTTCCGATGCAATCTCGGGCGAACCCGACATCGAAGTAGTTGGCACCGCCCCAGATCCCTATATCGCCCGCGACAAAATTCTTGCTCTCCGGCCAGACGTCCTAACGCTCGACATCGAAATGCCACGGATGGACGGACTTACGTTTCTAAAGAAAATCATGCGTCACCACCCGCTTCCAGTGGTAGTGATCAGTTCGCTGGGAGGGGCATCATGTCAAACGTCGCTCGATGCGTTGCGCTTCGGGGCGGTCGAGGTGCTGGCGAAACCGGGTGGACCATACTCGGTAGGTGAACTTAGGACCAATCTTGCGACCCGCATTCGCGCAGCAGCCGTGGCAAAATTGAAAATCTCGGACCAGACCGCGCCTGTGCGAACCCTTGCAACCGGTAACATTCGTTCGGGTTCGGTGATTGCCATCGGCGCATCCACGGGCGGGACGGAAGCGCTTCACGAACTGCTGACGCGTATGCCGGCCAACAGCCCTGGAATTCTCATTACGCAGCACATACCGCCCGTATTTTCGAACGCATTTGCGAATCGTCTCAACCAAGCTTGCGCCATGGAAGTAAAGGAAGCTGCGGACGGAGATTGCCTCAGTCCAGGCCGCGCGCTCGTGGCGCCCGGAAACTTGCACATGCTACTGAGGAAATGCCCGGATGGATTCCGCGTGCAAGTTAAGGATGGCCCGCAGGTGTGCTACCAAAGGCCGTCCGTCGACGTGATGTTCGCGTCCGTGGCGGAGGCTGCTGGCGCCCACGCCACGGGCGTCATTCTAACCGGCATGGGTTCGGATGGCGCCAATGGACTGCTTCGCATGAAACGAGCCGGCGCGCACACCATCGCTCAGGACGAAGCCACCTGTGTAGTCTTCGGAATGCCAAAAGAAGCGATCCGCCTCGGCGCTGCCGATCGCGTCCTGCCTCTTTTCTCGATTCCCGAAGCCATTCTGAATCAATGAGCTATTGATTCAGAAGCATGTGATGGATCGAATCGTGAGCTCGGCTTGCAAGTTGCCTGGCTGGCTGTAGCTGCACCATCATGCGGAAGGAATGCTCCTGGCTCGTGAAGGGAAACACAATCCATTCATGAGCTCCACTGTTCGTCGTAGTCATGTCGTGGCCGCAGATCACTGTGGGCGTGCTCATCCCTATCGGTCCCGTCACACTGCCGATACTATTCTTGAAATTGCCGACGATCATGTTGGTGATTTCACCAACCGCGTCCCGAACCTCATCGTTCACTTCCGGGTATTCCGAGAACAGCATCTGTGAGGCGATCCAACAAGCGCACTCGGCCGAGCAGCAAAGCCCCCCGCTGCCTGTCCACTCGCCGGTAAGACCCAGTAAGGACACCACGCCGTGGTCTTCCGACGCAACGGCAACGCCGGGAGTGGGCACACTTGGCTCAATCTCAATTCCCAGCATGGTTCCGAAAACTTCCAAAGCCGCCGCTCGCATCGCGTCAGCCAAAAAATCAACGTCCAATTCTTGTTTACTCATGCGTTAGGCCTCCAGGCAGTTACTTCTTGGCCAAAAGGCCGAATTTTTCACGAATGTCATCTTCACTGAAGGGCTTGCGGATGAAATTGCAGGCGCCCAGTTCGATCGATTCCATCACACGCTCACGGCTGGCTTCTGTGCTGATCATAATGACCGGCAGGTTCTTCAGCGTTTCAGAGCCCTTCAGTTTCTTCAAGAGTTCCAAGCCATCCATGTTCGGCATGTTGATATCCGAAAGGATTACGTCGGGCTTGAACTGTTCCAGGCATTGGAGCGCCAGTTGGCCGTCCGCTGCCTCCTGAATCTGTCCCACGGTGACTCCGGCGTTGCGAATCACACGCTGAAGGATTTTCCGTAAGGCCATCGAGTCGTCTACGATCAAAATGTTCATATTACGTTGGTCCGTGACCAATTGATCGGCTGAACGGCTCTCGGGCTTTAGGGCTTGCCTGCTTTTTCTGTCAGTTGCCGAAAACGAAGCGGCCTCGGCGAGGGTCAGCGCCGCCTTCCAGGACGCCATCGCCGATGTGGATCACTGTGGGCGCCGACAAATTGCTCCAATCGCCGGCGATGTTGACCTTGTGTCCAAGTGCGGCGAGTTTGTCAGCCGTCTCCTTCGCGATGCGGCCTTCCAGATTCAACTTGCCCGGCACAAACTCATGCATGGCGAAAGATGCGTAGAAATGCTCGGTCTGAAAGCGCGGGGCTTCCACCGCTTCTTGCGGCGACATCCCAAAATCGATCAGATTGAGGAGCACCTGAAGCAGCGCCTGATCCTGGTTGTCGCCGCCCGGTGTCGAGAGTGCCCACACCGGCTTTCCATCCTTCAGCACCACGGTCGGCGAGAGCGTTACCCGCGGGCGCTTGCCGCCCTGCAGCGTGTTCGGGTGCCCGGGCGTGGTCAATAGCGATTGCAATCGCGACGTGAAAGGAATCCCGGTGTCTCCTGCAATCACGCTTGGAAGCCATCCGCCACTAGGCGTCGACGAATACACGTTGCCGAAACGATCGACGGCGTTTACGCAAGTGGTGTCCTGCACCCCCACGGACGGTGTGGTGGTTTGCTTCGGCATTGGAACCGGACCGCCAAATGCGCCAGGCCGCGATTCCATCGATGCGTGCTGCGGATCTATCTGCTTCCGGCGTTCCTCCGCATAAGCCTTCGAAAGCAGTTTCTCTTCGGGGATGGTTGCGAACTTCGGATCGCCGTAATACCGATCGCGGTCGGCGAATGCCAGCTTGACCACTTCGACGACGGTGTGCAGATACTCCGGCGAATTGTGGCCCATCTTCTTCAGGTCATAGGCTTCCAGAATGTTCAGGGCCTCCAG
>Ga0302326_10013028_pt1 | contig 17643 bp, 18 predicted proteins | sample Palsa_T0_3_FD_202264 | JGI IMG/M metagenome (GOLD analysis project Ga0302326, IMG submission 202264) | Peat permafrost microbial communities from Stordalen Mire near Abisko, Sweden - Palsa_T0_3 | ecosystem: Environmental > Terrestrial > Soil > Palsa > Peat permafrost | place: Sweden: Abisko... | reverse complement strand
GTGGCCGTGACCACCCCGGTCGCGCTCAGGTCGTCCACCAGCACGTCGCCGAGGTCGATCCCGAGCGAGTCGCCCAGGACCAGCACCCGCAGGGGTTTGGTGGCCGTGGGATGCCGGTTGAGGACCTCCATCGGGACGGGGACGGTGGTCACCGTCGACCTCGGCTTGATCGGAACCAGCGCGGTGCCCAGCCCGCTGCCGGGTTGGTTGCCGTGACGCCCGAGAATCCCGTCGGCGATCGAGACCACGTGGGAGAGCCCGAGGTCGCGGCTGACCGTGGCCAGGGGGCCGAGCAGGTCGAGGGCGACGGTGCGCCGGGTCCCGATCGGCGAGACCTGGGCGTTGTGCTGCAGGGTGGGCGCGTCGAGCACCAGCCAGATCGCGAAGGCGGCCAGCGACACCCCGAGCACCCGGGTCCAGCCGGCGCGGCGAGGCTCGGGCCCCGGCGTGGGCGGCCCGGGAGGAGACGGTGGCCTGGCCGGGGTGATGATCCGGTCCCACCGGCGGCGGACGGCCTCCACCACCCGGCCGCCCGATCGTTCCTCGAGGGGGTCCTCCCAGCTCATGGGCGCATCAGAAGCGGTAGTAGATGAAGGGGGCCACGCCGGTCGGCCCGAGGGTGGTGATGGCCAGGAGGACCAGGGCGAGCAGGCCGGCCTGGACGCCCGCCCGCTGCTCGGAGAAGACCCGCTGGACCCGCTCGAGCGCCCCGGCCGGAATGAACTGCGCCTCGATCACCCCGATGATGGTCAGGACCAACAGCGGGGTGATCAGCGGGGACCCGGTCCCCCAGCCGGTGAACAGGCGCCCGAGGACCGCGGTCGCGTTCGAGAAGGACGAGGCGTTGAAGAAGACCCACCCGAGACAGACGAACTGGAACGTCCAGAACCGCTGCCAGGTCGCTCGCAGCGGACCGTCGGCCACCGCCGGCAGGCCGCGGGCCACGCGGGCCTTACGTCGGAGGTGCCCGACCACCTGTCCCGAACCGTGCAGCGCGCCCCAGATGACGAACGTCCAGTTGGCCCCGTGCCACAGGCCGCCGAGGACCATGGTGAGCATGATGTTGCGCACCACCAACGCGTCGGATCCCCGGTTCCCGCCGAGCGGGATGTAGAGGTAGTCGCGCAGCCAGCGTGAGAGCGTCATGTGCCAACGTCGCCAGAAGTCCTGCAGGTTCCGGGCCGTGTACGGGGCGTCGAAGTTGACCGGGAACCGGATGCCGAGCAGCAGGGCCAGCCCGATCGCGATGTCGGTGTAGCCGCTGAAGTCGCAGTAGATCTGCACGGCGTAGCCCCAGGCGGCGAAGATCACCTCGGGGGCCGAGTGCGCGTGCGGCGCCGAGAACACCGGCTGGACGATGGAGGTCGACACATACGAGGAGATGACGACCTTCTTGAAGAGGCCCGCCATGATCATCCAGATCGCGCGCGAGAAGTCGACCTCGGCCGGGTTGCGGTGGTGGCGTATCTGGGGAAGCAGCTCCTCGCCCCGGACGATCGGCCCCGCGATCAGATGGGGGAAGAAGCAGAGGTAGACGGCCAGGTCGATCGGTCTCGCCGTGTCGATCCGGCCGCGGTAGACGTCCACGACGTAGCTGATCGCCATGAAGGTGAAGAAGGAGATGGCCACCGGAAGCGTGGGCTGCACGAGCGGCACCAACCGCCCGGCACCCATCGCGTGGAGCACGTTGTCGACGTTGACCGCGAAGAACCCCGCGTACTTGAAGTAGCCGAGCAGTCCGAGCAGCCCGACCAGCGAGAGCACGAGGGCCGCCTTGGCTCTCTTCGGGGCGGACCCCCGATACGACGCCCCCAGCGCGCCGAGATGCGCGATGAGGGTCGCGGCCACCAACAGGAAGACGAAGCGCCAATCCCACCAGCTGTAGAAGAAGTAGCTGAACGCAATGATGGCCAGCTTCCAGAAGGTGGGATACGGGTTGAGCAGCCAGCTCGCCACGAAGGCGACGGCGAAGAAGATGGCGAAGTCGATGGTCGGAAAGAGCATGGTCGACGCCGACGGCGATCGTCCGAGCGTACTTCGCCGACCCCCCGGGACGGCCGGCCCCGGCCCGCGCCGGGGCCACCTCGCGAAGGTGGTTCCGATCGCCCAACCCGCCCGACACCTGGGCGGTTCGGGGTGCTACTTGCTGTTCTTGATGGCCTCGATCAGGGCCGGGAGCACCTTGTGCACGTCGCCCACGATGCCGAGGTCGGCCACCGAGAAGATGGGGGCGTCCTGATCCTTGTTGACCGCCACGATGTTCTTGGAGCCCTTCATCCCGACCAGGTGCTGGGTCGCCCCCGAGATCCCACAGGCGATGTAGAGGTCCGGCTTCACCGTCTTGCCGGTCTGGCCGACCTGGCGGGCATAGGGCACCCACCCGGCGTCGACGATCGCCCGGGAGGCCCCGGCCGCCCCGTGCAGCAGGTTGGCCAGCTCCTCGATCATCTGATAGTTCTCGGCCGACCCGAGCCCGCGCCCACCCGAGACGATCACGCTGGCCTCGTCGAGCTTGGGGCCGCTGCGCTCCTCGACGTGACGCCCGGTGACCTTGGCCGCGCCGGATGCACCCGGTGCGGGGGCGGGGGCGGACACCACGTCGGCCGCTCCCCCACCGCCGGCCTCGGCGGTGAAGGACTTGGCCCGGACCACGAAGATGTGGGGACCCTCGCCGGTGAAGTGGGCCGTCGCGGCGATGGTGCCGCCGAACAGGGTGTGCTGGCTCGACAGGCCGCCGTTCTCGCTGAGGCCGACCACGTTGGTGAGGACCGGTCGGTCGAGCTTGACCGACAGGCGGCCCGCCACGTCGCGGCCGTCGTAGCTGGCCGGGATGAGCAGGGCGTCGGGGCGATCACCGCCCTCGATCAGCGCCGCGATGGCGCCGGCCACCGGGGCGCCCGGCAGGGTCTCACCGACGTCGCCGACGTCATAGACCTTGGTGGCGCCGTAGTCGCCCAGCGCGGCCGCGTGGGTGGCGGTGTCGGGACCCCAGCTCACCGCGGCGACGTTGGTCCCGATGGCGCGTGCCTCGGTGAGGAGCTCCTGGGTGAGCGTGGTGGGACCGGACTCGGCGAACTCGGCCAGCACCCAGATGTTGTCGAGGGCCATCAGAGGACCTTCAGTTCTTTCAGGAAGGCGAGGATCCGTTCGGCCCCGTCCCCCTCGTCGACGACGATCTCGCCGCCGCCGCGGTCTTCGACCTTGGAGACCTCGGTGATCTCCTGGCCGGCGCCGACCGAGCCGACCTGGTCCTCAGGCACGCCGATGTCGGCCACGCTCAGCACGTCGACCTGCTTGGACTTGGCCGCCATGATCCCCTTGAAGGAGGGGTATCGGGGCTCGACCACCCCGGCGGTGACGCTGACCACCGCCGGCAGCGGGCTCTCCACCTCGTCGTAGCCGGCCTCGGTCTGACGCTCCACCTTGACCGTCGACCCGTCGATGGCGATCTTCTTGGCGAAGGTGATCGAGGGCAGGTCCAGCAGCTCGGCGATCTGGGCCGGGATGGTGCCGGTGTAGCCGTCGGTCGACTCGGTGGCCGTGAGCACCAGGTCGGGCTCGGCCCGCTTGATCGCGGCGGCCAGCACCTTGGCCGTGCCGAGGGCGTCGGACCCGGCCAGGGCGGGGTCGCTCACCAGAATGGCCCGGGCGGCGCCCATGGCCAACGCCGTGCGCAGCCCCGAGGTCTCGCCACCCGGCGCCATCGACACCAGGATCACCTCGTCGCCCTCGCCGCTGGCCAGCTGGAGGCCCATCTCCACGCCGTAGGCGTCGGAGTCGTCCAGGATCAGCTTTCCGGTCCGATCCAGGTTGTGGGTGGTGGGATCCAGGGCCGCCGGGGCGGCCGGATCAGGGATCTGTTTGACGCAGACGACGACGTTCATGATGGGTCATTGTTCATTACCCCGAGTGGGCCCCGCCATTCGCCCCTTCCGTCTTTTCTTTCCGACGACGTGTGACCAGGGCCAACGCGGCACTCAGGCGGTCGGTGATGAGGGCGTCCACCCCCAGGTCGAGCATGGCCTCGAGGTCGGCGTCGGCGTTGGGCGTCCAGACGTTGACGGCCAGCCCGGCCTGCTGGCAGCGGCCCACGAAATCGGCCCGCACGCCCACGAAGAACGGGTGAAGGGCCTGGTAGTGACGGTCCAGGGCCGTGGCGAGGGCGTCGTCGAGGTCGGCGGTCACCCCGAGCAGCCACCCGACCGCCAACCCCGGTTCGGCCGCCCGGACCGCCTCGATGGTCGGGGCGTCGAAGGAGGAGACGATGACCCCGTCGAGCCGGTGTTGCTCCACCAACTCGGCCGCCACCGCCCGGGCCAGCGATCCACTCGGGTCATAGCCGGGGTCGCCCGGTTTGTTCTTCACCTCGACGTTCATCTGCATCCCGTCGCAGGCCTCGATCACCGCCCCCAACAGCGGGACGTACGGCGGTAGGTCGGCCACCGGGGTGTCGGGGATCAGGCCGACCCCGGCCACCTCGGCGTCGTGGTGGACCACGAGCGCACCGTCGGCGCTCCGGCGCACGTCGAACTCGACCCCGTCGGCCCCCCGCCGCCCGGCCTCGACGAAGGCCTCGACGGTGTTCTCGAGGAACCCCTCGGTGCAGCCGCGGTGGCCGAAGATCGCCGTCACGGGAACAAAAGAGCCGGCATCACGCACGGCCTACCACACCGCACCGCCCGCTCACTCCCCGATTCCGCAACCTTGCGAAAATCCTCTTGTCATCGTTCGTTCACACCGGTAACCTTCGCCTGCTCCGTTTCCCCGCCGGGGAACTGTGGCCGCCGGACTTGTGAAAAAGATCACAAACGGGTGGAGGACCTGGTCATGGCGCTGATGTGGAACCGCACGGTTGAATGGGACGCGGAAGATTGGCGACGCTTTGCGGCGTGCCGAGATACCGTGCCCGACCTGTTCTTCCCGATCGGGACGACCGGCCCGGCGGTGGATCAGATCGAAGCGGCCAAGCGGGTGTGCAGCAACTGCACCGTCCAAGAACCGTGTCTCGACTTCGCGCTGGCGACCAACCAGGAGTCCGGCGTGTGGGGCGGCACCTCCGAGGAGGAGCGCCGCAAGCTCCGCAAGGTGTGGCTGGCCTCCCGACGCCGGGTCGGCTGAGTCCCCCTCCCCCTACCGACGCTGCCCCGTCGGCACCTCGATCCGCACCAGGGTCCCACCGTCGGGTCTTGCCACCCGATGCATGTCGATCGAGCCGTCCAACTGCGTGACGACGAGGTCGCGGACGATCGACAGCCCCAGGCTGTTGGTTCGTTCGATGTCGAACCCCTTGGGCAGGCCGATCCCGTTGTCCCGCACCTCGATCACCAGCCCGTGGGCGTCGTGGCTGAGGACCACGACCACCCGACCCACCTGATCCTTCACCCCGGTCGTGCGGCGCTTGGCCGGTCGGGTCGTGCGCAGTGGGCGACGATCGGACACGAACGCGTGCTGCACCGCGTTCTGGAGCAGTTCGGCCAGGGTCACCGCGAGCGGGGTGGCCACGTCGGCCGCCAGGTCGCCCAGGTCCCCCTCCACGCTGATCTCGACGCTGGCCGGCCCCACCACCGAGTCGTTGGCCATCTGGACGAGCGACGCCACAATCTCGTCGAAGGAGACCTGGTCCCCCGGCTCGCGCGACAGGATCTCGTGGACGAGCGCAATCGAGCGCACCCGCCGCTCCGCCTCCATCAGTGCCTCCCGCCCCGCCTTGGCCGGCACTCGGCGCGCCTGGAGACGCAGCAGTGAGGAGATCGTCTGCAGGTTGTTCTTAACCCGGTGGTGCACCTCGCGGATGGCGGCGTCCTTGGACAGGAGCAGGCGGTCCAGTCGACGCACGTCGGTGACGTCGCGCAACAAGATGACCGCGCCGGTCACCGAGCCGTGGGTCACGAGCGGGATGCAGTGCACCAGCACGATGACGTCGGGTCGCCGTTCGACCTCCTCGACGACCGGCCTGGCGGTGGAGAGCGCCCACTCGACGGCCGACTCCTCGACGCCCAGATCGACGAAGCGGCGCCCCTCGGGCAGCGAGTACACGCCCATCCGGTGGAAGGCGTTCATCGCGTTGGGTGAGGCGAATTCGACCCGGCCCTCGTCGTCGACCACGACGACGCCGTCACCGACCCTCGGCGCCTCCTCGGTGCCCACGTCGGCCTCGGGGAACGGGAACGCCGACTGGGCGACCATCGCGGCCAGGCGATCGAACGCATCGAGGTATGTGCGCTCGTAGCTGCTGGTGGCCGGGCGGGCCTCCTCGCGCCCGATCCGGACCAGCACCGCGATCACCACCTTGCCGAAGCGCACCGGGATCGCCTCCGAGGCGATGGGGCCGGCCGGTGAGATCTCCTCGACCTCCCCACGGACGATCTCCCCCGTGGCCAGGGCCTTCGCCGCGATCGACCAGCCGCCCTCGGACACCGACTGCCCGACCAGGTCCTGAAGGAGCAGGGTCGGACGGTTGTTCGGCCGGATCTGGCCGAGGACGATCATCTGGGCCTCCGAGTCCTCCTCGGTGCGTTCCTCGATCGGCACCAAGAGGACCAGGTCGGAGAACGACAGGTCCGACAACAGGGCCCACGAACCCAAGAGTCGCTGGAGGTGCGAGAGCTCGTCGGGGTCGAGCACGTGGTGCAGCTTGGCCAGCTCGGCCGGGGTGGCCATCGGCTAGCTGTGTCCCTGCGGCGCGCTGGCCGCCGGGGCCGGCGAGACCGGCACCGAGCGGGCCCGCCGGCCTTCGAACGCGACCAGCCGGTCGACGCCGGCCGACGCCAGCAGCTCGCGCAGGTCGTCGGTCCGGTCGGCCACCCGTTCGAGGCCGTGCGCGTCGGAGGCGGTGGTGAACCCCACCCCCCGCTCGGCCAACCGGGCCAAGAGCCCGCGCGACGGGTACTGCTCGCGGCAGGTCTTGTTCCAACCGGCCGAGGAGACCTCGGCGGCCATGCCGCTCGACGCGGCGGCCTCGGCCAGGCGGTCCCAGCACTCCTCGGGCTGCGCGGGCACATACCCGGCCACCTTCACCAGGTCGGGGTGCGCGAGCACGTCGCATGCGCCACTAGCGGCCAGCTCCTCGATCGCCGTCGCGTAGGCATCCCAACACGCGTCGACCCGGCGGACCGGCCACTCGGCCATGTGCAGCGGGTCGCCCAGGTCGTCGAAGCGCCACGCGCCGATCCAATGGACCGAGCCCAACAGGACGTCGAAGGGGTAGCCGTCCAACAGTTCGGCCACCCGGTCCATCCGGTCCCGGTAGTAGTCGACCTCGAGCCCCACCACCACCGGCAGCCCGGCCCGCTTGGCCGCGGTTGCCGTCTCGACATAGGCGTCGAGGTCGTTGCGCGCGTGATGGTCCCAGTACTGACGCATCGAGACGCGAAGCTCGGTCTCGTCCTGGTCGAACAGGCCGGCCACGATCCGCTCGGACTGGACGAACCGGAACAGGTGCTCGGTGAGGGCGATCTCGACGACGCCGGCCGCCTGGGCGGCCTCGCAGTACGCCGCGATCTGCTCCAGCCGCAGCGAGACGTCGGAGCGGTCGTGGGGCCAGAGGTGGAGGTGGTAGTCGAGCAAGGCGGTCCGCTCGGTCAGGCCGCTTTGACCAACGAGCTCACCACCTCATCGTAGGACGGCCGGCCGGGCCGGTTTAGCCCCAGATCGTCTCGCCGATCGTGAGGAGCCCGGCCAGGTTCGAGATGTCGTCGGCGAAGACCGGTGCGCTGGTCACCACGTCGGGCGAGGACGCCAACTCGTCACGTTGCTCGGCCTCTCGACGCGCGACGAGGCTGAAATTGAAGAAGCTCTCGGCGACCTCCCGCAGGAGCGGGGCGGTGATGGCCGGGTCGGTCGGCAGCCCCTCGGCGATCTGGTCGGCCCGCTCGCCCAGGGCCTGCGCGACGACCCGGGCCCGGTTGTCGCGCAGGTACTCGGGCAGGGTCCGGTTCAACACGATCGCACCCAGGTTCAGCCGGCGGCGCACGAGCTCGTCGGCGAACAGCTCGGCCTCTTCGAGCGGCGAGCTCTCCAGCGTGCTCACGACGATGAACGTCGTGCGGCGGTCGGCCAGGAGCCGCACAACCGAGTCGGCCCGCTCGACGAATCCCTCGTGCATCGACTGGAACAGGATGAAGAACTCGGCGATGTCGGCCAGGAACTGGGTCCCGAGGACCCGGTCGGCCACTTGGTAGAAGGGGCGAGAGGCCAGGTTTACCAAGCGGGAGCGGTACGGGACGATCAGCCATCGCAACAGGCGGCTCGAGAAGAACTCCGCCATGCGCTTCGGGGCGTCGAGGAAGTCCAGCGCGTGGCGGTTCGGCGGCGTGTCCACCACGATCAGGTCGTAGTTGCCGGTCGCGTGGATCTCGAACAGCCGTTCAGCGGCGATGTAGTCGTGGCTCTGCACGAACCGTCCGGCGAGGTTCTGGTAGAGCGGATTGGCCAGGATCTGCTCCTTGGTCCGTCGGTCGGGCGCGTGGCGTTCGATGAGGGCGTCCCAACTGGCCCGGGTGTCGAGCATGGCGGCCCACAGCTCGCCGCGGGGGGTGACGCCGGCGTCGGTGAACATCTCGGCGGGAATCCGGTGCTCGGTGTTGCCGATCCCCTTCAGCCCGAGCGCGTCGGCCAGACGCCGGGCCGGGTCGATCGTGAGCACGAGCACCCGGCCCCCGTGATGGCAGGCCGCCATCGCGGCGGCCGCCGCGGCGATGGTCGTCTTGCCGACACCGCCGGGCCCGCAGGTGATCGCGATCTCCTTGGACGCGAGCAGTTGATCGAGCGATGGGCTCCGGGCCTCCGGCGGGCGCGTGATCACAGGCCGAGCTCGTCGCCGAGGGAGGTGGCCACCTGTCGGGTGCTGCGCAGGCCACCCACCCGGGTGAAGATGTACGGCACCAGCAGCACCGCGATGCGCGGGTCCAGGCGCTCTTGGAGATGCCGGAGATGCACCGCTCGGGCCCGGCGCATGTTGACGGCGAGACGGGCCGCCTCGAGCACCGGCGCGACGTCACCGCCGACCACCTCGCCGATCGACCCGCAGAGCTCGGGGGTCCGGAGCCGCTCGAAGACCTCCTCCTCCCGGGTGGTGAAGAGCTCCGGAAGCACCCGGTTGACCACCACCGCCGCCAGTGCCGCCGAGGTCTGCTCGGCGATCCTCTCGGTGAGCTCGATCGTCTCGGAGACCGGCATCTCCTCGGGGGTGGTCACCGCGACCACCCCGGTGCGGCCGGGGTCCGACAGGATCTCGAGCATCCAGTCGGTCTGGGTCCGGATCTGGCCCACCTTGACCAGATCGTTGATCGCCTGGGGGGCGCCCAGCTGGCTGACCACGTGCCCGGAGGCCGGCGCGTCGACGACGACCAGGTCGAAGTGCCCCTCCTTGACCTCCCAGCAGAGCTTGCCGACAGTCAGGATCTCTCGGACCCCGGGTGCCGCGGTGGCCACGAAGTCGAAGGCCTTGGCCAACGGCCCGATGCGCCCGGCGAGCGGAATCCGCAGGTGCAGCTTCAGGTACTCGCGCAGCGACGCCTCGGTGTCCATGGACATGACCGAGATCCCCGGCGCGACGGGGGTGGGGGTGAACCCGGTCGGGCCGGCCTCGAACATCGACCCCAATCCCCCGCTGGCGTCGATGTCACACGCAAGCACCCGCCGGCCCTGTTGTGAGGCCAGCTGGGCCAGGGCGGCGGTCACGGTCGTCTTGCCGACCCCGCCCTTGCCGGTGACGAAGAGGAGCTCGCGCCCCAAGAGGTCGGTCGGGGGCGGGGGGGTCGGTTCGCCCAAGGTGGCCGTCACCGGCGTCCCACCTGGGTCGGCCACCCGTCGATCAGGGGGCCCCGAACCCCACCCTGCGATCGTTGGCCGGTGGGCCCACCTCGACGTAGGCGACCTGGGCGGTCGGCACGGCGATCCGGCGACCGCGGCGATCGGTCAACCACAGCACCCCGCCGCGCTCGAGCGACTCGTCGATCTCCTTCAGCACGGTGTCCCGGTCGGCCCCTTCCCCCAGGTCAACCTCGAGCTCCTTGGGTGTCTGGACGATTCCGATTCGCACCTCCACCAGCGAACTCCTCTCTCGGTTGCTCTCGCGGGTGGTCGTCCCGCCGCCGGGCCGGCATCCACACGGGCCGACGTCACCTTCGACGTTACTTCCCTCGGGCACACTGATGACCATGGCCAGCGCCGCCGATCAGGCACGAGGGGAGGGCGAACGGTCGACACGCTGGGCGTCGACCATGTCCGGCTTCAACCCCGACACCGGGGACGACGCGGGCGGCCGGGCGGCCCCGGGCCTGCGGGTCGCCCATGCGGACTCCCGGGCCGAGCTGGGCGCCCCGCCCGGCGCCGCCCGCCCGGGCGCGGGCCCGGCGGTGCGCGATCGCCGGTGGCGAGAGGAGACCGAGGATGCGACGCTCGTCCCGGGGGCGACCCGGGCCGACGGCGCCGGCGATCGGGCCCGGCCCGAGGAGCCCGACGAGTGGCGGACCTGCTTCGAGCGCGACCGAGACCGCATCTTGCACTCGGCGGCGTTCCGACGCCTGGCCGGCAAGACCCAGGTCTTCATCTTCCCCGACGACCACCTGCGCACCCGGCTCACCCACGCGCTCGAGGTAGCCCAGGTGGCGACCAGCGTGGCCCGGGCCTGCGGACTGAACGTGGCGCTCACCGAGGCGATCGCGCTCGGCCACGACTGCGGCCACGGACCGGGCGGCCACGCCAGTGAGGACGCCCTGGCCCCCTACCTCGACGAGGGCTTCGATCACGCGCTCTGGGGCGCCCGCGTCTCGCTGGCCTCGTTGAACCTGTGCGCGCCCACCCTCGACGGCGTGGCCAACCACAGCTGGTCGCTCCCGGCCCCGTCCACCTGCGAGGGCGAGGTGGTGAGCTGGGCCGACCGCATCGCGTACGTCTGCCACGACTGGGAGGACGCCGTGCGATCCGGGATCGTGAGCCCCGGGCTCCTACCCGAGGCGGTGCGGGCGCGATGTGGGACCCGGCGCGGCGAGCAGCTGGGCACATTCATCGGCGCCCTGGTGGAGACCACCGTCTCGGCGGGCCGGGTGGCCATGGACGAGGAGACGGCGCTGACCCTGGCCCGGTTCCGGGAGTTCAACTACGAGCACATCTATCTGCGCGAGGCCTCGGTCGCGCAGGGCGCCGCGGTGGTGGCGGTCCTCCGGGCGCTCGTCGAGCACTTCGCCGACCGTCCGAACGCGATCCCGGCGGTGGTGGAGGCGGGCGGCCTCACGGCCGGCGAGCCCGGGGCGGTGCGCGCCGCCGTCGGCTATGTCGCCGGGATGACCGACCGATTCGCGTGCCGGCAGGCGGTGGCGCTCCTCGGATGGGACCCGGCCAAGCTCCCCAAGGCCATCGACGCCTGAGCCGGCCCGGCGCCGAATGGTCCCTCGGTCGGGCTCGCTCAGCCGCCCTGGTCGAACAGGAGCACCAGCCGCTGGTCCAACGCTCCCCGGGCCATCTCGGGGTGGTTCAGCACATACAGGCGGTCGGCCACCACCGCGTCGAAGACGGCGTCGGCCACCTCGACGGCCGGTATGCCCGAGGCCACGGCCTCGTTGAGCCCCGGCCCGGTCTCCTCGGGCAGGGATGCCCTCACATGGGCCGGCATGTTGCGGTGCGACTCGCCGATCCTCGTCTGGACGAAGCCCGGGCAGATCACCGAGACACCGACCTTGGAGCCGGCCGCGTGCAGCTCCTCGGACAGCGACTCGCTCAGGCCGACGACGGCGAACTTCGTGGTGCAGTACACGCCCAGGATCGCGTTGCCGCGCAACCCGGCCAGCGACGCAGTGTTCACCACGTGACCCTCGTCCTGCTCGACCAGGCCGGGCAGAAAGACGTTGCACCCGTTGATCACGCCGAAGAGATTGACCCCCACCACCCAGCGCCAGACCTCGATGGGAGTCTCGACAATCGAGCGACCCACCACGCCGGCGTTGTTGCACAAGACGTGGACCGAGCCGAACGCCTCGAACGCCCGGTCCCGCAGGTTGACCACCGACTCGTGATCGGCCACATCGGTCGGCACACCGACCACCTCGGCGCCGAGCGAGGTGAGCTCGTGCACCGCCGCCACCAGCGCCGGCTCCTCGACGTCGGCGAGCACGAGGCGCATGCCTTCGGCGGCGAAGCGTCGGGCCATGGCGAGACCGATCCCACTCGCCGCACCGGTGATCACCGCAACCCGACCGGAGAACTCCTTCATGTATCCCTCCCAGGTTGGCCGCTCAGCTGAGTGACAGCTCACGACGGTAGACACGGGCCGGTCCGAGTGCGATTACCCGCTCGGCCACCGCCCCAAACGCCTTCGATGCCTCGCCGTCGGGGTCGGACACCGTGATCGGGCGTCCGCTGTCCCCGCCCTCCCGCAGCGCCGGGACGAGGGGGATCGACCCGATGAGCGGGACCCCGAGGTCACCGGCGAGCTCGGCCCCCCCCCCCCGGCCGAAGAGTTCGTAGCGGGTGCCGTCGTCGCCGGTGAACCAGCTCATGTTCTCGACGACGCCGCGCACCGAGAGCTTCAGCTTGCGGGCGGCGAAGGCCGAGCGTTGGGCCACCCGTTGCGCGGCCGCCTGGGGCGTGGTCACCACGATGATCTCGGCCCTCGGCATCACCTGGGCCAGCGACAGGGTGACGTCGCCGGTCCCGGGAGGCATGTCGACCAGCAGGAAGTCGGGCTCGCCCCAGTAGGCGTCGCCCAGGAACTGCTCGATCGCCTTGTGCAGCATCGGCCCCCGCCAGATGACCGGCTGGTCCTCGGGGACGAAGTACCCCATCGAGAGGCAGCGCACCCCGTGCACCAGGGTCGGGATGACCATGTCCCCGATGATCACCGGATCACGATCGCCGCCCAGCATCTTGGGCACCGAGAACCCGTAGACGTCGGCATCCAAGATGGCGACCGTATTGCCGGCCCGGACCAGGGCGATGGCCAGGTTGACGGTGACCGAGGACTTGCCGACCCCGCCCTTGCCCGAGGAGATGCCGATGACCCGGGTCCGGGAGCCGGGCTGGAGGAACGCCGGCTCGGGCGCCTCGTGGCCGTGGCCGTGTCCGGCGTGACCCGCCGCCGCCGGTTGGGTCTCCCCCTCCATGCGTCGGCGAAGCGCGAGCCGCAGCGCCGTCCGTTCGTCCTCATCCATCTCGACCGCCACCACGGTGGCCTCGCGGACCTCGTCGTCGGCCAACGCGACCGACTCCACCACGGCGACCAGCTCGGCCAGGCCCGGCCAGTCGTCGGCCGGCACGGCCAGCTCGACGTCGGCCCGGTGGCGGCGTGAGTGGATCGACCGGATCATCGACGTCTCGGCGAGCGGGAGGCCGAGCACCGGGTCGACGACGGCGCCCAGGGACTCCTCGAGCCGTCCGCGATCCGATGCCATGGGCCTACCTTTCTGGCCGAGCCCCGTTCGGTCGGGTGACCAGGTGTCGAGGGGCGGTCCGGACCGGGCGCACGGGATGGCGTCGACCTCGGTCGGTCTCGGTGCCCACAGGTAGACTACCGATCGTGCGTTCGGGCTCGAACCCCGAGTCCGTGGCTACGGCAGCGGACTCCGGCGGAACCGAGGACGCCGAGCACACCAACGCCGACGCCAGGTTCGCCTCGGTCGTGGCCGCGGTGACCGGCGCCTTCGGGGACCCGACCCGCCGCGAGATCTACCTCTATGTGCGGGCCCACCCGGCCGCCAGCACGGCCGAGGTCGCCTCGACGTTCTCGCTCCACCCCAACGTGGCCCGGCACCACCTGAACCGGCTGGTCTCGGGCGGCTACCTCCAGGTGACCATGACCCGGGACGGCCAGGCGGTCGGGCGGCCGGCCCAGCGCTTCTCGTCGGTCAACGACGACCTGCTGGGCGGGCTGGTCGACAAGCGCGACGACCTCTTGGTCCTTTTGCTACGCGAGGCCCTCGAGCTGCTCGGCCCCGAGGACGCCGAGCAGATGGCGGCCAAGGTCGGCGAGGACTACGGGCGCATGCTGGCCACCCGCATGTCACCGGACGAGGGGCAGCGCTCGGTGCGGGCGGCCATGCGCACGATCGCCGAGACCCTGACCGCGCACGGGTTCGCGGCACACGTCGAGGACCACGGGGCCACCACCGCGGTGGTGGCCGAACAGTGCCCCTTCGGAGACGCGGCCTCGATCCCACCGGTGCTGTGCGCGGTCGACCGCGGCATGGTGAAGGGGCTCTTGGCCGGGCTGTGCGGTGACACCAAGCAGGGTCGGTTGCCGATCGTGCTGTCCTCGCGGGCCCGGGGCGACGACACCTGCGCCGCCACCGCCTGAGGTTCGGTGGTCCGCCACTACCTCGACCACGCGTCGACCTCACCCCTTCGTCCCGAGGCCCGAGCCGCCATGGAGGCGGAGCTGGACGCCACCACCGGTGATCCCGCCCGCGTGCACGAGGAGGGTCGGGCCGTCCGGGCACGCATCGAAGACGCCCGCGACCAGGTGGCGGCGCTGCTCGGGGTCCGGCCCCGCCAGGTCGTGTTCACCTCGAGCGGCACCGAGGCGATCAACGCGGCGGTGGTCGGTGCCACCCGGGCCACACCCGGGCACCCCGTCGCCTGCGCGGGGGTCGAGCACTCGGCGGTGCGGGACGCCTCGTCGCGGGCCGCTCCCATCGTCGAGCTGACCGTCGAGCGGTCCGGACGCATCGACGTCGCATCGGTCGCCTCGGCGCTGGCCCGCACCGACGGCGAACGGCCGGCGCTGGTGCACTGCCAGTGGGCCAACCACGAGGTGGCGACCCTCCAACCGGTCGAGGCGATCGTCGAGATGTGCCGGGCCGCCGGTGTCGCGGTGCACGTCGACGCGTGTGCCGCCATCGGGCAGCTGCCCATCGATCTTGGCGCGCTCGGCGCCGACCTGGTGTCGTTCAGCGCGCACAAGTTCGGTGGCCCGGCCGGCGTGGGCGCGCTGGTCATCGCTCCCGGGCGCCGCTTCGACCCGTTGCTCCTGGGAGGCCAACAGGAGCGGGCCCGCCGGGCCGGCTTCGAGAACGCGCTGGCGATCGTCGGGTTGGGTGCGGTGGCCGACGCGCTGGGCCAACCGGGTCGGCTGGACGAGGAGGCCGCCGCGGCGCGCCGGGCGGTGGCCCGCCTCCTCGACGAGGCGCAGTCGGTGGACGACGTGTCCATCGTCGGGGACCCCGATCCCGGCGGCCGGCTGCCCAACCTGATCTGTCTGGGCGTGGCCGGGGTCGAGGCCGAGCCGGTGGTCATCGGCCTCGACCGGGCCGGCGTCGCCGTCCACTCGGGCTCGGCCTGCTCGTCGGAGTCGTTGGAGCCCTCGCCGGTGCTGGCGGCGATGGGCGTGGATCCGGAGAAGTCGCTGCGGCTGTCGGTCGGATGGTCGACCACCGACGACGACCTGGCCGCGTTCGGTGCCGCGTTCGGACCGGTGGTCGACGGGCTCCGGGCGCTCGGGACCTGACGAACCCCTACCCGCCGACGGCCGCCGGAACTGGCCGGCCCACCGCCTCGTCGGCCTGCTTGATGAGGGAGGCGGCCTGGGTGATGAGCGACGTGGGCGGGTGCTCGGACAAGAAGTCGTCGTACTGGTTCACGGCCGCCGCGGGATCGTGGTCCTGGTTGAGCTCGATGGTGCCCAGGAACAGGTGAGCCGCGTAGTCGTTCGGCTCGACCTTGAGCGAGCGTTGCACCAGCCCCTTGCCGGTGGTCTCGAGGCTGGAGTCGCCGACCGAGTACCCGGCCTCCCACTCCAACCAGCCGGTCTCGGCCAGCGCCTGGGGCTGGTCGGGATCTTCCGTGAGCACCGTGCGGTAGACGGTCAGGGCCTGGGCCAGCGAGGACTGGGTCCCCTGGTCGACCAACGCGGAGGCCTCGGCGAGCTGGGTCTGGACCTCCTGGGTCAGGTTCTGGGTGATGCTCCCGGTCTCGGGCTGGCCGGGCAGCCGGGGCGAGGCGAGGTGGATCACGAGCAGGGTGATGCCGGCGGTGAGCGCGACGGTGGCGATCACGGCCAGCCAGAGCGGGCGGCGCCGCGACCGGGCCGGGGCGACCGGCTGGGCGTCGGTCGCCGGGTCCGGCGCGGCCGCCTCCTCGATGTCGAGGTCGAGCAGTTCCGCTTCCACCGCCGACAGGCGGCCCTGGTCCCGGACCACCAGCGCCTCGTAGTCCCTTGGCTCGATGTCACCGGCGTCGAGCTCCAGGCGGAGGTCGGCCAGGGAGCGGAGGAGAAAGTCGCGCTGGTCCTCGAGCCGCCACCGACGGTCGTCGCTCGACCGGTGCGCCGCTTGGGGTTCGTCCGCGGCCGGGTGGTCCTCGTCGGCCGGGTGCTCCTCGGCGGTCGTGCCGGTCGGCCGGACCGCGCTCACGACGGTCCCGACCGCAACGGTTCTGACCGCAACCGGCCGAGCGCGCGCTGGCGCCGCCAAAACAGGACCCCGAGCGCGCCGAGCGCCAGCACCACCGCCACCAGCGGCACGAACCACACCAGCGCCCCCAGTCCCGACGCCGGCGGGACGAGCAGGATCGACGGTCCATAACGGGCCACGAACGACTGCTCGATCTGCGAATCGCTCTCCCCCCGGGCCAGCATGGCCCTGATCTGCTGGCGGGCCTGGATCGCGGTGGAGGCCTCCGACTGGGCCACAGAGATGTCCTCGCAACTGGGGCACTTGATCTTGCTCTCGAGCGAGGCCGCCCGCGCGGCGAGCGTCGGCGGCGACGAACGGCCGACCCCGCTGCCGATGCAGAGGGCGACGACGGCGATCACCACCAGCGCGACCGCCGAGACCACCTGGCGCGTGCGGGACCCGCCGGAGCCCGGGGTCGCCCGCTCCTCGAGCGTCGCCGGATCAGGCACGTCGCGCCGCCGCCAGCACGGCGTTGAGCTGTCCGTAGGTCACCGGCCCGGCGTAGGCGGCCACCACCGTGCCCTGCGGATCGACGAGGAACGTCATCGGGGGGGATCCGACACCGAACTCACCGGCGAACTGGCCGGCGTTGTCGGGGACGGCCGGCCAGGTGATGCCCCACTCGGCCACGAATCGGCGGGCGCCCGCGGTGGTGTCGTCGATGTCGACCGAGAGCAGGTCGACGTCGGCCTTGGCCTGGTGCTGCTCGAAGGCGAAGTGGACCAGGCTGGGCTCCTCGGTGGCACAGGGCGGACACCAGCTGGCAAAGAAGTTCACCACCACGAAGTCGCCCCGGTCATCGGCCAGCGACACCGGCTGACCCGAGAAGTCGCGGGCCGCCAGGGCCGGGGCCGGGTGCCCGATGAGGGGGCTCTGGACCGAGGTCGCCTGCGACGACGGACGGGTGGCGGCCACGATGGCCACAACCACCAGGACCACCACCACCCCGCCGGCCACCCAGCGCGCCGTGTGCCGTCGCCTCCTCGGTGCCCCGTCGTCGGGCGGCCGGGAGCTCGGCGCCTCCGTGACCGAGGTCATCAACCCGGTGTCCCTACCGGCTCGACCGACCCCTCGCGCTCGGCGGCCGGTCGGCCGCCGTTGGACACGCCGACGAGCTCCGGCGGGTCCGGCGTCTCGGCCTGGTCACGCTCGGTCTCCCGGGCCACCGGGACACCCGAGGCGGGGTCGGTCGGTCGCCGGCGCTTCCCCGGCGAGATGGCGAGCAGGCCACCCAGCCCGATCAGGAGCCCCCCGGTCC
>Ga0302326_10013026_pt1 | contig 17644 bp, 24 predicted proteins | sample Palsa_T0_3_FD_202264 | JGI IMG/M metagenome (GOLD analysis project Ga0302326, IMG submission 202264) | Peat permafrost microbial communities from Stordalen Mire near Abisko, Sweden - Palsa_T0_3 | ecosystem: Environmental > Terrestrial > Soil > Palsa > Peat permafrost | place: Sweden: Abisko... | reverse complement strand
AAATCCCGATGCACGATTCCGAGCGCGTGCGCCTCCGCCAGTGCGCCCGCGATTTGTGCGCCGTAACGCGCCGCCATCTCGGGCGCCAACGGACCTTTCTTGATCTCCCCGGCCAGCGTGGAGCCTTCGATGAACTCCATCACCAGGTAGTTCGGGCCGACGTCGTAGAGCGTACAAACGTGGGGATGGTTCAGGGTGGAAATTGCACGCGCTTCGAGTTGAAATCGTTCACTGTAACGTTCGGCCGCGATCTTAATGGCAACCACGCGCCCCAGCCGCGTATCGACGGCGCGATAAACGGTTCCCATGCCGCCGGCGCCGATCTGAGCTTCGATCCGGTAAGGGCCCAGTTGGGTCCCGGTGGCAATCACGGTTTTTGTAGGGTCGGCTAACAAGTCGCCAGCCGATCGGTCGAGAATCTGGCCACCGGAATTGAGCGCGAGCATGCGCTCCACGCGCGCGCGGATGTCCGGATCCGTGCACTCCAGCAAAGCAGCGCGATCGGCGGGGCTACACTCCTGCGCCACGTGATAAAGATCTTCGATCTGGCGCCAGCGCTCCGGTGTCATTCCCACCTAATACCAGGTTATTCTCACATATTCTATACTCACCAAGACGGGCTCTATGCCAGAATCACCCAGTGCCGACACCACCGAGCTTCTGCGCGCGTGGGCGGACGGCGATTCTCAGGCGCTTCGGCAGCTGACTCCACGCGTCTACCGCGAACTGCGGCGCATGGCCGGGCGCTTACTGCAGAATGAGCGTCCAGGACACACCCTGCAAAGCACGGATTTGGTTCACGAGGTCTACCTGCGCCTGGTGAACGCCCAGGAAGTGGACTGGCGGCATCGCGCGCACTTCTTCGCCGTGTCGGCCACCTTGATGCGACGGATACTGCTGGATCGGGCCCGCAGGAAGGCAGCGGCCAAGCGCGGAGGCAAAGCGCAGGCCTTGGACCTGGATAAGACCATCGACATGGCTCAGGCTCAGGCCCGCGAGGTGGTGGCTCTGGATGACGCACTGAATGCGCTGGCCGAAGTGGACCCGCGAAAAGCCCGGATCGTCGAATTGCGGTTTTTTGGCGGGCTGAGCGTCCAAGAGACTGCTGAGGTGGTAAAAGTCTCTTCCGACACCGTGATGCGCGACTGGAAACTGGCCCGAGCCTGGCTCTTAACCGAGCTGAACAGCGGGGCTTAAGCAGCCGGCAAAAAAAATATTTTCGCGCCGTCCCAGTTTTTCATTCCCAATTGCGCCTTAGGGAGTGCACGCGGACTTCCCGCGGCAGAAAGAGGAACTTCAATGAAAGCGATTTCTCGAGCAATTACCATGACTCTCGGTACGGGGATCTTCAGCGCGTTGTTTGTCTCCAGCGCCTTCGCGGGTTGTGGAGATCTGTCCAGCTTCGAAGGCCCCTTTGAGTTTGCGCGCCCAAGCACGGACGCTCGTCCACTCGGGCCGTTGGCGGAAGCAGAAAACGCGTCGGCGCGCGGTGGATCGGGCGCATCGATCTTTGGGATGTGGGAGTTCCAATTGATATCCAAGGGCAACACGGGCCACAATCCTTCCATCCCGGACGGCGCGCTGATCGACTTCGGATTCACACAATGGCACAGCGATGGCACAGAAATACAAAATTCCGCCGGCGTCCCGGGGGGCGGCTTCTGTCTGGGCGTATGGGGGCAGACTGGGTTTCTCACATTCGAGCTCAACCATTTTCCGATCGCGTTCAACGCGACTACCGGAGCAGTTGCCAACTATATCAACATCCGTGAGCAGGTCACGCTATCTCCCAGCGGAGACAGCTACACTGGCACTTTTACCGAGAACATCTACGACCCCAAGGGAAACCAGGTCGACCACCTCGCGGGAATCGTAACGGCGACGCGAATCACCGTGGATTCTTCCTATCCAAGCGCTGTTCCCTAGAATTGACAGAATCCCGTCGCGGGCGCGCTACGGGCCATCCGCCCATGCGCGCCCATCCGGTTTACGATGAAATGGCGCGAAGCTTAGTGCCTGCCGGCGGCATCTACTTTTATGTGACCCCTGCTCAGGAGGACGAACTTGTCTGCTGTCATTGATGTAAACCCGCTCGAAAAGTTTTCACTCGAACCGCTGCCGACGGCCGATTCGTGTCTGCTGGTCATTTTTGGAGCATCCGGCGACCTCACGCGCCGCAAGTTGATCCCGAGCCTTTACAACCTTGCCTGCGTGGGCTGCATGAACCCGCAGTTTGAAGTACTGGGCGTGGGGCGAACCGAGATGAGCTCCGAGGAGTTCCGCGCCAAGCTGAAGGAAAGCGCATCCGAATCGAGCGATACACGCGATTTCAGCGAATCTCAGTGGAAGGAATTCGAGCAGCGCTTGCATTACTTCGCCGGCGACATTGGCGACGAACAGTTCTACGCCCGCCTGGGGCAGCGCCTGGGTGAAATGCAAAAGTCCGTGTCCCCGCCAAATCGCCTGTTCTACGTTTCCACTCCAGCTTCGGTGGCCGGTCCCATCGTCGAGGGTTTGGCGCGCTCTGGAATGAGCCATGGCGGGGACGGCGGATGGGCGCGGATTATTTTGGAAAAACCCTTCGGCCACGATCTGAAGTCGGCGCAAGAGTTGAACGCGATCGTTCACAAATCGTTTGACGAGAAAGATGTGTTCCGCATCGATCACTACCTGGGCAAGGAAACCGTCCAGAACATTTTGGTGTTCCGCTTCGGGAATTCGCTGTTTGAGCCGGTCTGGAACCGCAACTACATCGACCACGTGGAAATCACGGCGGCCGAAACGGTGGGCGTGGAAAGCCGCGCCGGGTTCTATGAGGAGACCGGCGCCCTGCGGGACATGGTGGCCAATCACCTGCTTCAATTGCTGGCACTCACGGCCATGGAACCGCCCATTGAGTTTGAGGCCGATTCGGTACGCGGGCAAAAGGTGCAGGTGCTGAAGTCCATCCGTCCCATGACGGTGGAGGAAGTGGCGAAGCGAACGGTTCGCGGACAGTACGGCCCCGGCGAGATCGCGGGCCAACCAGTTCCCGGCTATCGCGAAGAGCAGGGCGTGAAGAAAGATTCCGTGACGGAGACCTACGCAGCCGTTGAGTTTTACGTGGATAACTGGCGCTGGGCGGGAGTGCCGTTCTATATTCGTACCGGGAAACATCTGGCCCGGCCGTCCTCCGAAATTCGCGTTCACTTCAAACGCACGCCGCAAGCGCTCTTCGCCAGTACGCCTTACGAGCAGCTAGGTCCGAATGTGATCACGCTGCGCATCCAGCCCGACGACGGAATCAGCATCGCCTTCGACGTAAAACAGCCCGGCACTCATATGCGAGCGCTTACCGTGAATGCGAACTTCTCCTATGAAACAGCGTTCGGCGCGAAGGGCCCGCCTGCCTATGAGACGCTTTTGCTCGATTCCATGCGCGGCGACGCTACTCTGTTCACGCGCCGTGACGAAGTGGAGGCCGAATGGCGAATCATCACGCCCATCGAACAGGCCTGGGCGCAACTGCCGGCCCCCGCCTTCCCCAATTACGCCGCTGGCTCGGAAGGACCGGTGGAAGCGGACGCGCTGATCTCTGCTTATCCTGGGGGCGATCATCGCGGGTGGCGCCGGTTATCCAACTAATCTTCTCAGGCGTGGCTCGTAATAGAATTAGATCACGCCACCAATTAGATCACGCCACCATGAAGATGCTCGCTGTCATTTTGCTCTACGCTTCGCAACTTACCTGGGCGGCTCCAGGCCCGGGCGCGCTCGACAAAGCCACGCTTGAGAACTACCTGCGCCAGGTGGAACTGTTTCGCGGCGACGTTACTTTTAAGATCGACGATCCGCGGCCGTCCAAGTATCTGCAAGGCTTCTCGGAAGTGCTGGTGCATCTGATGTTCAACAACGTCGAGAAGGATGAGCTGTTCTATGTTTCCTCGGACGGCCAGACCATCCTCCGGGGCGACGTCTTCGGTCTCGGAAAGTCGCCCTTTCAAGCCAATCTGGACAGGCTGAGTTTGACGGATCAGCCCAGTTTCGGACCGCCTGATGCGCCGGTGACTATCGTCGAGTTCGGCGACTTCGAATGCCCGGATTGCAAAATGGAAGCGCCCGTTCTGAGGCACGATCTGCCTGCGGCGTTGGGCGGGAAGGTCCGCGTGTACTTCAAGAATTTCCCGCTCGAATCCGTGCATCCATGGGCCCGCGCGGCGGCCATTGCGGGCCGTTGCGTCTATCAGCAGGGAGCGCCCGGGTTCTGGAAATTCTACGATTGGATTTACGAGAACCAGGACCAGATCGCCGCCGACAACCTGAACGCGAAGGTCCAGGCCTGGGCCGGAGAGGCCGGGCTGGACACCGTGAAACTGAGCCAATGCGTCGACACCAAAGCTACCGAGCCGGAAGTGAATCGCAACATCGCGGAGGCGCGGGCGTTGGGCGCCTCGGGCACGCCGACGCTGTTCATCAACGGCCGTAAAATTGGGGGCCTGATGTGGCCCGATCTTCAGCTGGTGATTAACAAGGAGCTGGAGTTTGCGACCTCGCCTGGCCGCGCCTCACCGGGTAGATGAGGTGACCTGGCGCAAAGGCGCGGGCATATCGGCCAGCACGTAGGCCATCACCGCCATGGCGGCAATGTTGGCCCGCAGATCTTCCAGCTTCACTTTGTCGGTGGTGTCGGCGCGCGAGTGGTGCCAATCGAAATAGTGCGTGCCCACCGTACGCAACGCAAGGCCCGGTACACCCTCCGCCATGATGGGCGCGATGTCGGCGCCGCCGCCGCCCGGTTGAATGGACCCGGCATCGATGCGGTCCAGCAATGCTCCGATTTCGCGCACGCGTCCCAGCGCCGCTTGCAAATCGCCCGTGGCGCTGATGCCGAAGCCGGTGGGTTTTTCCGCGCCGCCGTCCATTTCGATCGCGGCCACGTGGTTCTTCACGGTATCGCCGGCCCAGACGCGATAACCCTCGCCGCCCGCGCCGCCGTTCTCTTCGTTGGTCCAGAAGACGACGCGCAAAGTGCGCCGGGGCGTGAGTCCCAGCTGGCGGATAATGTGCGCGGCTTCGAGCGCGGTGATGCATCCGCTGCCATCGTCCTGCGCGCCTGCGCCGACATCCCAGGAATCCAGGTGCCCGCCGATCACCACTACTTCGTCCGGCCTCTCGCGTCCGGGGATTTCGCCGATGACGTTGGCCGAATCCGCTTCCGGCAAGGTACGCGCTTCCATCTCCAGGTGCGCGGTCACCGGATTTCCCGCGTCCACCAGGCGTTGAATCAAGAGCGCGTCTTCGATGGTGACGGCGGCGGCCGGGATCTTCGGAAAAGCGTCGGAATATTCGAGCGCGCCGGTGTGCGGCGATTGAAGGCTGAGGGGCGTGACGGAGCGCACCAGCGCCGCCACCGCGCCCAAGCGTGCCGCGCGCGATGGCCCAGTGGTGCGATAAACCACCGTGCGGTTGTAGCCTTCGTACGGCACGTTGAACAGAACGATCTTGCCCTCGATGGCGGTGCGCCCTTTCCTGTCGAGCTCTTCGAAACTCGATACGGGCACAACCTCCGCCGTGATTCCGCGCTTGGGCGTGGCCACGCTGGCGCCCAGGCCCAGGATGGTGAGCGGCTTGTTCACAGGTTCCAGCAGAGAGGCGCTTTCATTGCCTCGCACCCAGTGCGGAACCTTGACGCGTGGCGTGACGACGTTGGTGAGGCCGTCGGCCTTCATCTGCGCAGCGGCCCATGCGATCGCCTTATCCAGCGCCGCGGAACCGCTGAGGCGATTCCCGATTCGATCGCAGAGGTAGGAGAGCCGCTCCATGCCGCCCTGGTCGGCCAGCGAGGCGTCGATCAGTTTGGACGCGCGGTCGTGGTATTGCTCCGCTAGCGAACCCGCGTTTTGAGCGAGCAGGCCTGCCGCCAGCGCCGCGCACGCTGGCAGCGCGATCGCACGGTGGTTCATCGGACGTTTTCCTCGGCCAGGAACCGAAAGCCGTGTTCCCGCATAATCCGCCGCGCCTGATCCGCCGTCTCCGGCAAAACGTAAAAGAAAGCGCCCACGCGCTCGCTGCGAAAGATCACACCGCCGCTGTACTTGTCGGGTTCGACGGCGTAATCCACGCCCGATTCGGTGAAAGCCGATTCCAGCCGCAAAGCCTCCTGCAGTTTTTTCGCGATAAAGACCAGAACTAATTCACGATCTTCAAAGAAATCGGCTTCCCTGCGCATAAGCAGTGTTACGCGCCCATCCCCTTCACCCTGGCCGAAAAAATTTCGTACGCTTTCGGATTAGCGCTATTCATCTTATCGATCAGGGCTTGCGCCACGGTCTCCAGATTGGAAAGGTACGTAGGAACGCCGATGGCTTTGCGCGTGTCGGCGATGGTTCCTTTGGTTTTTTCCCAAACGAAGAGCACCTCGCCCGCGCTTTGTAGAAACAGTTCCTGGTTAAGCGCGCCGGAGGTGACGAACGACGACGCCATGTCCCAATAGCTGGTTACCATGCGATAAGAAATCTCCTCTTCCGATCCCGGCGGGCAGGCGGCCTGATGCTCAGCCGCGTTGCTGGCCTTGTACCCGGCAAGCCAGCCCCGCGCTTTGCGCAAGCGAGGCTCACGGCGCAACTCGTACAGCTTCAGAATAAGATTCACGTCATGGTGTGTAGGTTTATCCATATATGGAACAGTGTAATGGGAGAGGGCGCGGGATTCCAAGCTTCCGTTGGATGGATTTAACTCCCATCCGGGAACCCGCCGCGGTGAAGAACCATGGGATAGTGCGGTAGCGTGTTCAGCTTCGGCACCGCTGCCCGCCACCCGTCAGGATAGGGCTCCAACCGGCCGAACAAACGCGAATTCCGCGCGGTAGCGTCGCCGGCCAAGCCTTCCAGCCGTTCCCGAAGGGTGCGAATAGTATCCAAACCAGGGATCGGGCACTCTGCTGAACAATCCATATCCCAAGATCGGGAGACAATGCGACAGTTCGATGTCCATCCGGCTGATCAGGGCCCCCAGCGATTCCCGAAGCTGATCGATCTGGCGCTGGCCGAAGCGCGCCTGCCAGCGCTCCTCGATTACGCCGAATAGCGGCCGCCATACTCCCGCGCCTTCCGGCCTTTGGCAGTTTCGCGAATCGCCCATTGAGAGCGCGGCGGTTTCGGCCACAGATGAACGCAGATGAACGCGGATAAGGCATTTTTCAGCATCGGCGTTCATCTATGTCCATCTGCGGCTAGAAACTCTTTTCGGCTAGACCGGGACTTGTTCGGTGATCTGGATGCCGTAGGCGTCCAGGCCGACGATTTTGCGGGGGTGGTTGGTGAGCAGGCGAATGGTGTGCAGCCCCAGGTCCGACAGAATCTGAGCGCCCAGGCCGCTCTCATGCTGCGACTGCTTCTGGCCGTCGGGGGTGCCATAGGCGGCGTGATTGCGAAATCCCGGGCCGGTCTGATGCAGATAGACGAGCACGGTTCCGAACGGGCGCCCGCGTTTCTGTACACTGTTTGTTTTGACAAACCTAAGGAGGCCGCATGGGGAAGCCGGTGGCAAAAGCCGTACCGTCCGGCAAGCTTGCGTTATACGAAAAGCTGGTGGCCACGAATCCAAAAGTGGAACGGAAGGGCGCCACTGTGCCCTACACGTCGTTGAACGGACATATGTTCAGCTACCTGAGCAAAGATGGCAAGCTGGCGCTACGGTTGCCCGGCCCGGAGCGGGACGCGTTTCTGAAGAAGTATAAGGCCAAACTGTGCGAGGCGTATGGAAGGGTTCAGCCCGAATACGTGGAGGTTCCCGACTCGTTGCTGGCCTCCACACAGGAATTGAAGAAGTTCTTCGACTGCAGTTACCAGTACGTGAGCACCCTTAAGGCGAAGCCTGCGGCAAAAAAGAAGACGAGCGGCTAAGACGTTCTTCGCACGGTCAGCGGAACGGATGCCGCTTCCCGCCGTGTTCCGCCGACGCTGGGCTGGCGCTGCGGCTTGGCGCGAACCGGCTTATCGGATACCGCAGGGACATCCGCCTTGACCTGGTATTCGTAGATTCCGAAACGGGGCGCTCGTCTGTTCCCGTCGCCGGGGAGCGGCTCGGCAATTACTTTTTTGGCGGTGATTTCCCACTGGCCCTCGATAATTTCGCCGATATCTTTGTTGGAGCGGCTATGGATGGTCTTGATGGTTGTCACGTTGGTTTCCCTCGCTCACTTGTGGCGGTAAGTGATCCGGCCTTTTGTCAGATCGTACGGCGACAGTTCCAGCGAAACCCGGTCGCCGGTCATGATCTTGATGCGGTTCCGGCGGAGCCGGCCGGCCATGGAGGCCAGCACCGGCACGCCGGCGTCGAGCTCGACTGTAAACATCCCGGCCCTGAATTTTTCGACCACTTTCCCCATTACTTCAATCGCGTCTTCTTTTGGCAAATTGATCTCCAGTCCTTTCCTTTTCTAAATTCAGGCGGCAGAGTTGCTGCCGCCCTTACTACGCTCGCGGTGCGTGAAGTTTACCAGCGGCTATTACTGCGTCCGCCGCCTTTGTATCCACCACCGTTTCCACCACCGCCCGATCCGCGCTCCGGCTTCGGACGGGCTTCGTTGACGTTCAGCGCCCGGCCGTCAAGGTCCTTGCCGTTGAGTCCGTTGATGGCGGCATTTCCTTCCGCATCGACGCTCATTTCGACGAAAGCGAACCCTCGGGCTTGCCCGGTGTCGCGATCCGTCACGATATTGACACGATCCACGGCGCCATATGAATCAAACATGGAACGAAGCGTATCTTCGGTCGTCCCGAAGCTTAGATTACCTACAAAAATATTTTTCATCGTTTTTCCTTCTGAATTTGCAGAGCAGCGAATCAGGGCACGATCAAACAGCGGCGGTTAGACCGAACGATGCGGGACGATGCGAAAATTGGCGGAACTTCAAAGACAGTTTAAGTTTAGCACGTCTTGCCAACAACACAACCCGTCGCTGCTATGGCCCCCGGCGCAACGCCGGCGATAGGTGTATACTGGCCCCGGAGCACAGGAGGTGCGCTGTATGAAATTCGTGGGAGTTGCCGCAGGTTTGTGCCTGTTATTCGGGCTGACTGTAACCGTTGCCCAAACGCCGAAGCCGAAGCGGATCAATCGGGCCATCGAACTGCTGGAGCAGGGCCAGCCGATTTACTACACCGGTTCGCATTCCGGCACGGTCGGCACTTTCGAGCAGGGCAAACAGGATGCCCAAACGTTTGCCGATTACATCAGCTATGACATGGAAGCCGCGCCGTACGATATCGCGGGCTTAGCGGCCTACATGCAGGGACTGGTAGCCGGGGGCCCCACCAGGACCGGGCATCGCACGCCGGCCGTTATCGTGAATGTGCCGGTCAGAGGCACCGATGAAGCCTCCGTGCGAGCCAACGCCTGGATGTTCGAACAGGTGCTGGCCACCGGCGTCCATGGCATTCTGCTAGTACATGCCGACACTGGGGGCGCGGTGCGGGCCCTGGTGGAAGCGGTACGCTATCCCAACCGGGAACAGGGCGTCGGGCAGGAAGGGCTCAAGGAGGGGACGCGGGGCGCTCATGGAGCGGCGATGGCAGCCAACATCTGGGGCGTGTCGCAGCAGGAGTACATGCAGAAAGCGGACGTGTGGCCGCTCAACCCCAACGGCGAACTGCTGCTGGGCGTCAAGATCGAAGATAAAGTTGCGCTCGCCAATGTCGAAGAGACGCTCAAAGTGCCGGGCATCGGGTTCGGCGAAGGCGGCCCCGGCGATATGTCGCTATCGCTCGGAGTCACTCAACACGACCCCCAACTTTTAGCAGCCGAAGCGCGCATTTATGCCGCTGCCAAGCTGCACAAGCTGGCCTGGATCGGAATCACGCAAGACCACACGGTGGACAACATCAAGGCGGGCTTCATGATTGGATCCGGCGAGAAATCGGCGGAGATCGGCCGTAAGTTCACAAACCGCCCAATGCCGTACTAAAACGCCATGCAAAATTCTGAGCCGCGAGCGTGAGTAATCGGTTCTTTCGGACCTCGGGAAATACTGATAGCTTAGTAGAAGAGCAGACATGACAATGGAAGCTGTCAGTCGCCGATCTTTTCTCCGCGTGAGCGCTTTAACCGGCGGCGGCGTCCTTCTTGCCCTCTGCGCGGATCCGTTGGACAGACTGCTGGGGCAGGAACCGCCGCGCCGTCGCGCTCCCTTCCCGCCCAACATGCCGCCCAGCGCGTTCATCAGCGTGGCTGCCGATGGAACGGTCACCATCATGGCCAAGAATCCGGAAGTGGGCCAGGGCATCCGAACGTCTCTGCCCATGCTCATCGCAGATGAGTTGGACGTGGAGTGGAAGCGCGTCAAGGTGGTGCAGGCCGATCTCGACGAAGCGAGATACGGGCCACAGCGAGCCGGGGGAAGCACCTCCACACCCACGAATTGGGATCCGCTGCGGCGCGTGGGTGCGGCCGGCCGGGCGCTGTTCATCGCGGCGGCGGCGCAAACCTGGAGCGTTCCCGAATCGGAGCTGACAACCGCGGCGGGTCAAGTGCTGCACCCGCCGACGAACCGCACCGCAACTTATGGCGCGCTGGCGGCCAAGGCAGCCACGCTCACGGCGCCCGAACTGTCGAAAGTCAAGCTGAAGGATCCGAAGGACTACACCATCATCGGCAAATCGGTGCGCGGCGTCGATCATTCCGCTGTTCTCACCGGCCGGCCCACCTACAGCATCGATGTCAGCGTGCCCGGAATGTTGTACGCGGTGTATGAGAAATGCCCGGTGTTCGCGGGGAAAGCAGTCAGCGCCAATCTGGACGAAATCAAGGCGCTGCCCGGCGTCCGGCATGCCTTCATCCTCGAAGGGACCAAGGTTCTGGGCGGCCTTCACAGCGGCGTCGCAATTGTCGCCGATCAGTTCTGGCAGGCGAATACGGCCAGAAAGAAATTGAAAGTGACCTGGGACGAGGGCGCCACCGCGCAGGAGTCGAACTCCTGGTACGAGCAACGCGCCGGAGAGTTGTTCAAGCAGCCACCCACGCTGACGCTGCGCCGGGATGGCGATCCCGACAAAGCGCTGCAATCCGCCGCGAAAGTGCTGGAGAGCCGCTATTCCTTCCCGTTCATTTCTCACGCTCAGCTGGAGCCCACCAACTGCCTGGCGCACTTTAAAGACGGCCAACTGGAACTGTGGACTCCGAGTCAGGACCCCGGCCAGGGGCGTTTGCAGATCTCCGCGCTACTGGGCATTCCCGAGAGCGCCATTCAAGTGCATCTCATCAAGGCGGGCGGCTGTTTCGGACGCCGTCTCGACAATGACTACGCGCTGGAAGCGGCCCTGATCGCGAAGACCGTTGGCCAGCCTGTGAAGCTGATGTGGACTAGGGAAGACGATATGGGCCACGACCATTACCGCGCCGCTAATTTTCATTCGTTGAAGGCCGGCCTGGATGCGGATGGCAGGCTCATCGCCTGGAAGAACCATTTGGTAAGCTTCGGCGATGGACGCGACTTCGGCCGAGCGGCGGGCGTGCCTATGCCGCAAGGTCCCGGAGGATTCCTTCGCGACTTCGATATGTCGGCCTCCGTCGTTGCTTCGAGCGTCCCACTGGGATCGCTGCGCGCGCCCGGCAACAACGGCCTCACGTTCGTCTATCAGTCCTTCATGGACGAATTGGCTCACGCCGCCGGGAAGGATCCAGTCGCGTTTCAACTGGAATTACTGCAATCGGCGCGCGTAAAGTCGTCGAATCCCAGCGATCCCGAAGTGGATGCTGGGCGCACCATCGCGGTTCTGAAGATGGTGGCGGAAAAGGCTGCCTGGAACCCGCGCCAGAAATTTCCCGCTGGAACCGGGCGTGGACTCGGCGTGCTGGATAATCACGGCGCTGTCGCCACCGTCGCCGATGTACGGGTGGACGCGGGCAATAAAGTCAGGGTGAATAAGATCTGGACGGTGATCGATATCGGGAGCGAAGTGGTGAACCCGAGCGCGGCCTTAAATATGGTGGAAGGCGGCGTGGTTGAAGCCATGAGCCAGATGCTTTGGGAAATCAGCATCGCCAATGGCCGCGCGGTGCAGAGCAATTTCAACCAGTATCCGACCATTCGCATGGCGCAAGCTCCTCCGCAAATCGAGGTGCATTTCTTGAAAACCAACTATCCGCCGACTGGGTTGGGAGAACCTATGCTGCCGCCGGTTTTGCCCGCCATCGCGAACGCAATCTTCGCCGCTACCGGCACGCGCATTCGCAGCTTGCCGATTTCGAAGAGCGGTTTTCAGTTTGTGTAATGCCCCGCTACTGCTTCGGTACTTTCACAACGAAATAACTGATCGTCGTCGGCACTTCTTTAAACCAGTGGGGAATTCCGGCTGGAATCACGATGGCGTCGCCTTTGACCAGGTGATACGTCTGCCCGCCCTGGATGGTCCCGCCGCGAATTTGCCCGGCCGCGATCGGCTTTCCGCCTTCCTCGGTGCCGCCGGCGATGAACGTCGCTTCGCCTGCGGTTATGTAGAAGATGTCGGTCTGCTTCTCGTGCAGTTCTACCACGCCGGGTTTGTTTCGAAAGTTCCCTTCGAGCATCAGATTATCGGCGTTAATCAGATGGATGTCCGCTTTGTTGTTGAGCGCGGCGTCCACTTTGTCATGCGCGATGTAAGCCACTTCGGTCTGGTCCGCTGCCGTCAACAAAGCGGCCGTTGCCAGAAACAACGTCGATACGAGAAACGTTTTCATGTCGATCCTTTCGGTTGGGTGTGTGAATTCGCCACCCATACAGTCTGTCACGAAAGGCGTGCCGACGCGTAGCCAATCATTCGCCGACTTAATCAGGCCGCCCTATTCCGACAACCGTCAAGCCATCGTGCGCTCCCGCTTCTGCCGCAAATGATACGTCCGAAGTCGCCGTCGCGGCTGACTAGTGTCGCACCCAGAGCAAGGGCTGTTGCGGCAACCCATAAGTCGTTTTCGTCGAGCGTGAGGCCATGCTGTTGACGGGCCAGCTTAACGGTCGCGTAGAAGTCGCCCGCTCCTTCAGGGATCGGTTCACAACGGAAGGCAGCCAGGAATTGGTGGCCGCTCTCTTCCAGTTCCTTCCGGCGTCGCCCCGGATCTCTCAATACGGGGGACTTGCTTGCATGGAACTGCCTGAGGCCGGCAAGTGGAAACGCCCAAGAGAAATTGCGCGGCTTCCTCCCACCAAAAGGAACCACGCCCGCACCCGCCATCACCAAAGAAGACGAACTCCACTGGCTCGCCCTGTCTCGTCCCCGGTCTGGGAACCAGCTCCTTCGTCATCTCCAGGCCGGAGTAGCGCTTGGCTCATGTGTGCTGCGAGTTTACATTACCCGCGGTTGAGTGCTGCGCAATCGTGCGCGAGGTTCCCAGGCCCGGGGGCGGAATCTCAGAGCAGCTCGGCGATGGATTCCAAGCTTATCGAGCGCATTTGCGCGACCTCGGAAAGAACGCCGTGAAGCGTGCCGGTCTTCAAGAACTTGTGGAGAGGCACCGTGATCGTGTGAACGGGAGGACCCTCGTTTCGCAGCCGGACGTGGCTTCCTTTTTGCCGAATTACTGAGTAGCCGAGCTGCTCCAGCGCGCGGATCAAACGATCGGCCGAAACGCCCCGAGGCAATTTCATGCAGCTTCGACTGGAATCAGCTCGTCCCTCACGTAGTGTAATTGCACAATGCGAGGCCGGACCGCGCAGTCCTCAAAGTGTAGGGACACGGCTTCCAGGGCGTTATTGCGGAGTTCTTCCCAAGTTTCCGCTTCGGTGAAAATAGCGTGCCCGAGTGCGCGGGCGCAGTATCCGCCTTCTTCGGCGTCACGGATTTCGAAGATAAGCTCCATATCATTAACATACCTGAGATCTGCCCCGGACGCCGCTACGGTCAGCGACACGCTGACGGCAGTTTGTCCGGCCGAGGTCTCCGGCGTTTGGAGGATCGGCACACGGAGAATAGAGCGCCGAGAATCTTGACTGGTACACAAGGTTGGTCACCCCGGACGCCATTAGTCGAAGGTGACGCGATAGCGCACTGGCAGCGGCGCGGCCTCAATCGCGGCTTTGAGGTCGTCGACGGCCGCGGCGGAGGGATGAGGTAGTTCGCGAATAGCTCGCAATACGAATTCAGGCGAACTCGTTCTGTCGAAAAGAGAGCGGAGACTCTCCAGCGCTAACTGCTCCACGCTCTTACGCTGCGCGGCGGCAATGGCCTCAAGGCTGTGTGCCAGGTCATCCGGGATTTGAATCGTCATTGCCACCCCCAGTAATATTCTCTCAACATCGGGAACGCGTTGCGGTCTCCCCTTAGACTGGTAGCACCGCTCCGGCTCTCTCCCCAGGAAGTTGACGATGTGCAGATAACTTTCGAGAAATATCGAGTCTGCGTCGCCGGCTTCCCATTTCGCTGCAGTGGGATCGCCCGCACCTGCCTCGTTGGAAGACGAACCATATTAGCTGGCGGTGGGCCTGGGACCGGCGCTGTTGTTCACGAGCGGACAGTCAAGTGGAACTATTTTCCAGGCTCTGAGGCGATTTGCTGCGAGTCACCGGTCTGATGATCGGAGATCTGGAAACGAAGAAATTCATGCACGGCACTTAGCGCCTCCGGATTCGTCGTGGTGATTCTTACGCGCCCGCCTCGCTCAAGGCTTTCGAAACGATAGAAGACCGCCGCTTTGAGGCGTTGCAAGACTCGGGAGCCCGGCGGGACCTTGTCATGAACGAGCATGGGAGCCTGAAAATTTCCCTCCGCGAACATCCGAGCGATATGCGACAGGTGCACCTGAATCTGCTCGCGCTGGGCTACGTCCGCTGGGTCGTTCGCAGTTACCTCAATAGAACCTCCGTCGGAAAACAAGTGGAAGTGGTGCGTGGTCTTCTCGTGTGAAAATCCCATTACTGTATCGCCTCGACTATTCACGCCCGCATGCTGGGCGTGTTCCTGGCCGGCCTGGTTCGCGTCGCTGCCGGCCCTGAATCCAAGCGATAGCACTGTCAGTACAAGTAATGAACGGATCTTCACTGGTTTATTCCTTTCCCAGAAAGCGGAGGTATCGAACTGGAAAGCATTTCTAAAAGTCCAGCGCGTTGGCCTTCGGGAGTCCGCTCGAGGCGATCGTCCCAAATTCCGATAAGTTCTTCCAAGTGCCTGCGCACCACGAGCAGTTCTTGCATCCGTGCATCGATCTGCGCCAATTTCGAAGCTGCCAATGCACGAACCTCCCTGCAAGGCGCTCCGCCGCGGTCCCTCACACCGAAGATCCTCGCTAGCTCGGCCAGCCTAAATCCCACCGACATTGCGCGGCGCACCACCTGGACGCGTTGAAGGGCTTCCGGGGGGTACAGTCGATATCCAGCTTGGGTTCGCCTGGGGCGAGCCAGCACTCCTAGACGTTCATAATGCCGCAATGCGTCTGTACTCACGCCGCTAAGCTTGGCGAGCTCGCCCGATCGCAGCGTGTTTCCAGCTTTTTCCATCCTCTAAGCCTACTATGCACCCTGGAATCGGTTCCAGGGTCAAGAGAAATCGCAACGTCCCTGCCTTGGTTCGCCAGCGGAGAAATTGCGCGGCCTCCCCGCAACACAAGGAAGAACACTTGTGCTCGCCCCCGCCATTACCAAGGAAGACGATGTCCGCTTTGTTGTTGAGCGCGGCCTCCACCTTGTCATGCGCGATGTAGGCTACTTCGGCGCCGCGGAGCCGCAGGCAAGACGCTTAGCTTCGCGTTCTTGCGCCCGAACGATACTACTTTGTGTTTGGTGCGGCGCTGGCGCTTCTTCGCGGCATCGAGAATGGCCTTAACGTCAAACCAGTGCTTCGCGGCTTCGGTCTGGCGGGCGCGGCGGACTTCATCGACAATCGGATCCCTTAGCATGGCTACTCTCCAAATAGCTCTTCCGGTGTGCAGATGACCGGACATTCCCATGCACGCTCCCTGCAAATAGCAACAAGTGCTTTAGCAATCGCTGCATTCGCGATATGCACGCAATTCCAGGTTACCAGGAAATCCATGGCGTGGACCGCAGCGATTGCGATGTGCGCAGCATCTGCGGCGGCTTTGCGAGGAATTATCCGCGCTGCCAGAATTTCGGAGGCCAACTCCGCGACGTCCGTAATGTCGAGCAGCGGCGCCCCCTCAGCTGCTTTCAACCTCTCGCGCGCAGCGGCAGGATCGCCGGTGCCTGCTTCTTCAACGACGAGCTGCGAAATGTAGACGTCGAAGGCGTGCCTTCGCGTCTCCCACCAGTCCTTAGTTATCTGCGTGGCCTGCGATGATCAAATCCCGGCTCGGCCGCGACTCGGAATGGTCGTCTCCAGATACAGGCGGGGCTTCACTATTCGATCTTAGCCATGCTCGCAACATACGTGAGAAATTGTAGGGCCTCCCCGCACCAAAGGAAGAACATCGTGCGTGCTCGCTATCGCCAAAGAAGAACGCGATTGGCTCGCTGATTCCGGGGCTTAGAACGGTCAAGGCGGAGCCGCTCGTCGCGTACTATCGTTCATCTGGAGGCACATATGTCATTTTGGAGCAATGCAGATTTTGCCTTTCAACACGGGATTGAGGATTCCATCAACGAGGAGATCTGGTCGCAATCGGCGAAGGTCCATCAGGAGGCTGGATTTCGGCCCGCCGAACTGGGAGCCGGTCGCTACGGGGCTCAACAGGCGATGCTGGATCCTAAGATTCTTGGTCCTTCAGCCGAAGACGTGGTGCTGCCTTGGGTGCCAGATGTACTCGGCTCAGAGTGGAATCACGAGGGGGCCATACACGTCGTGGGCCTGGCGTACGCTGGATTCATCAGGGGAATCAGCCAACGGCGCTTCCCGCTTGACGACTATCTTGGAGCCAGTAAGGGACACTGGCACAGGTTCGCGGAGCTGTTCCTTAATCACGTGATAGACGGGGACTCTGCATACTACGAGCCGCTTGCCCCGATCCTGGAGGCGTTCGGTGGCCGGAGCCGGTTTTTTCTGTTTGATCTATCCCGCGCAAGTCTGGTCAAGCGCGGAGTAGGAACGACTGCCCGATTTGACAAGCCACTCTCACCGTCCAGTAAAGACGCCGACAGCCAACAATGCGTTGCTTCGTACTGCGAACGTGCGGAATCTGAGCGCTGGACATGGGACCGCCTCCGGCGATCGCGCGCCCCTCTGATTATTGTCCTCGGTACAGCCGCCGAGCATGGTCTGCTGAAGCTGTTCTCAAGAAAGGGGCAGTCCGTTTGGGATTTCGCGTCGAACGCGCTATGGAAGGAAGGCAACGGAAGCGCCTCACCTCGCTGGACCGTGAACTATGCCGGTTCATTGAAGTTGGGAGAAAGATTGGAATCCCCAACCTGGTGGTGCGTCGGTTCCGACGCTGAAAGAGCGAGGTGGCACGTCGTTCCCATCTACCATCCCTCGCGCAAACAAAGAGACCCTCTCTACGAGAGAACCGTGCAGTTCTTACGTAGAGCTGCCCGTGACGCGGATACGGACTGCCGACCTAGCTGCGGCCCTTGACGGGCGACCGGCTGCTAGCTAAGTGCTTATTACCATAAATACACTAACGTATAGTGATGCTTGAATTCTCGATCTCAGCGTGGCATCGTATTTGTTAAGGTGCCTACTGATGCCAAGATCAAGCCCCTATTCAATCAGGCTCTCCTCTGCCGAGGAAGCGGAATTGC
>Ga0302326_10013025_pt1 | contig 17645 bp, 14 predicted proteins | sample Palsa_T0_3_FD_202264 | JGI IMG/M metagenome (GOLD analysis project Ga0302326, IMG submission 202264) | Peat permafrost microbial communities from Stordalen Mire near Abisko, Sweden - Palsa_T0_3 | ecosystem: Environmental > Terrestrial > Soil > Palsa > Peat permafrost | place: Sweden: Abisko... | reverse complement strand
CGCCACTACATCTTGTAGGTCACACCACATGTATCGGTCGGCTCACAGTGTTCATAACCGTTCAGGCAAAAAAACGTCAGTCCGACAGGCTGCTAGGACGAAACTATTACCGCGGTGCTGCCCCGCAGCCTTGCGTCTTCGACCCGAAGCTGACAGACACGAAGGCCATCAAGAAGCTCTTGTCGTATATCGAAGGCAACAATGAAATTGCTAGAGGCAGGAAGGCTGTCACGCAACTAGGCAGGCAGTGGTTTGCGGCAGGCTGCAACAACGAAGTAATCACCCTTCAGGAAACTCGTCGGCTCAGTGATACGTCGGCTTTGTCGATCTCTCACTATGAGATCGACTTTCCGGACGAGACGGGCGTCATAAGGCGTCGGCAAGGGCGACTTCTCGATGTGATGGTTAAGGGATCAGATGGTAAGTGGCATACGGTTGTGCATTTTTACGCCCCAAAGAACTAGAACCTATCTCAAGTGCGCCGTGCGAAGGCACGGTCTTCCAGCGGGGGTGAAGCCCGCCCGGCAACTGTCGCTCCAGCCGGTAGTAATCGGAGCAGTCGTGGAGGTAACGAAGCGGCTGAAGCCTTCGATGCAGAGGGTCGCCGAGGGCGACTTGACGAGCTGGCAGGCCATAACGTGAGTGAACGCTGAGCAGGTCCCGTAACGTTCGATGCGGATGCCGATCCGATCTTGAGTTCGGAGAAGGCTGGGATGGTAGGGGAAGCGAGCGACGAGCGCACCCTGCTGGTCCGCCGGGATATTGGCGATGGCATGTCAGCGCAGGAAGATCGAGGCAACACGGGAAGCCCTGCGTCGTGGATGGGACGAACATCCAACCGGACGCCCGCGAGGGACAGGCCGGGCGGCACAGGGTGACGGAGAGGCCTGCAGTACCGTGGAAGCCGGGTAATGCCGGTGGAGGGAAGGGGCCTCAGTTCAAGACGAGCGTAAGACGTAGCGAGGAACGGGAGATTGGGCAACCTATTAACTCCGCCGAGTGTTCAGAAGCTGCAGACGGCGCTCCATGCCAAAGCGAAGGACGAGCCGGGCTGTCGGTTCCACGCACTGTACGACAAGCTGTACCGCGAGGATGTGCTTCGATATGCCTACGATTGCTGCCGGGCGAACCACGGGGCAGCGGGGGTTGACGGGGTGCGATTCGAGGACATCAAGTCGTCCGGTGTCGAGCCATGGCTCGGTGAACTGGCGAAGACGCTCAAGGAGAAGACGTATCAAGCGGATGCGATTCGCAGGGTGTATATCCCGAAGCCCAACGGCAAGTTGCGGCCTTTGGGGATCCCGACGATCCGGGACCGGGTAGTGCAGACGGCGATGGTACTGGTAATAGGGCCGATCTTTGAGGCCGACCTGCCGCCGGAGCAGTATGCCTACCGCCCGGACCGGAACGCGCACGATGCAATCCGGCAGGTGCATAGCCTGCTCAACACGGGTCACACGCAGGTCGTCGATGCGGATCTCGCCGCGTACTACGACACGATCCCGCACACCGAGCTGATGAAGTCGGTTGCCCGTCGAGTTGTCGATCGGCACGTGCTGCATCTGATCAAGATGTGGCTGGAAGTGCCTGTCGAAGAGACTGACGAGCGGGGTGGTAAGAAGCGCACGACCCAGCATCGCGACGAGAAGCGTGGGATTCCGCAGGGCTCGCCGCTCTCGCCACTGCTCTCGAACCTGTACATGCGACGGTTCGTGCTCGGGTGGAAGCGGAAGGGGCTCGAAGGGCGCCTCCGGGCGCGTATCGTCGCCTACGCGGACGATCTGGTCATCTGCTGCAAGGGCCCGGCGGCGCATGCCCTCGAGGCCATGCGGTCTCTGATGAGTCAGATCAAGCTGGTGGTGAACGAGGAGAAGACCCGTGTCTGTCGCGTGCCAGAAGAGACGTTCGACTTCCTGGGGTACACGTTTGGGCGTTGTTACTCACCGACGACGGGCCGGGTCTACCTCGGCACAAGACCGTCGAAGAGGAGTATCCGCCGTGTAATCGAGCGGGTGCATGCCGAGACCGAACGGCGTAGTGCCCGGCTCGACGCAGCCGAGACCGTGATGCGTCTTAATCGCCTGCTGCAGGGTTGGGCAGGATATTTCTGCCTGGGACCTGTCAGCAAGAGCTACAAGGCGATTGATCGCTACACGCTCCGTCGGTTCCGTCGGTGGCTGTGCATCAAGCACAAAATGCAGAGTCGCGGGCGCACGCGGTTTCCAGACGAGTATTTCTACACTCGATTGGGGCTTGTGTGCCTGGCGCCTCTCACCAAAAGCCGTCCGTGGGCGAACGCATGATGTCTTGTCCGAGAGCCGGATGCGGGAGATCCGCCTGTCCGGTTCGATGAGCGGGGACTGGAAACGGGCCGGCGGGGCACCGCGCCAGTCCTCGACTCTACAATTGTCTGAGCAGGATGCATAGAGCCCAGAAAATTGCGCGGGTAGTATTCCCAACGGACCAGGAGGCGACGTTTCCATTGAATCCACGCAAAGAAGCGCTCGACAATCCAGCGCCGCTCGTACCGGCGAAGCCGTCGCCCGTCCTGAGTCTTGCGCTTGACGCGGTTGGATTTGTGCGGAGCGATCATTTGCACACCTTGCGAACGAAGCTGCTGGTCGAGCGGATCGCTGTCGTGGGCGCGATCGCCAATGAGATTCTCCGGCTTCGCTTCGATCATGTAGAAGTCGAACGTCAGCTGCACCAGCGTGACTTCGTGATGGTTGGCCGCATGGGTGGTAACCGCGAGCGGCAATCCATGGCGATCCACGATCGCCATGATTTTCACGCCTTTTCCGCGCCTCGTCGGGCCAATCTGCTCGCCACCTCCCTTCGCCGAGGCAAAGCTTGCGTCGATGTAGCACTCCGACTCGTCCACCTGGCCCTGATCGCGAAGAATGTTCGCCAGCTCCGTGAGTGCGGCGCGAATGACCTCGCTTTGGCACCACTGCTGAAAGCGCCGATGCACCGTCTTGAAGTTGGGGTAGCACTGCGGGAGCATGTGCCACTGAGCGCCGGTGTTGAGAATCCACAGCACCGCCTCGAGCACTCGCCGCGCCGGGACCGGCTTTCGTCCCGGGCGATCGTCGGGATAAAACTCCTCCGGAAAATGTTTCCGGATCAGCTCCCAGTGCTCCTCCGTTATGCGTAGCACGCATCGATTTTACCTATGGTTCGGCGCGTTTACTCGAATTTGAGATAGGTTCTAGTTACATCGGAGGGTCCCAGCCGGCGTGAGCGCCGCTCCTCCTTGACCTTGCGGTTCTCCCGCCGCAGGCGCGTCAGCTCTTCACGTTCGGCCGTGGTCAAACCGCCGTCGCCACGGCCCTCGTCCCGGTCGGCCCGCTTGACCCACTGGCGAATCGACCAGGACGTGCAACCGCACTCCTTCGCGAGTTCGTCAAATCCCGGTCCTGCCCGCCCGGTGCAACTGCAACATCTGCCGCCGAAACTGCGGCGTGTATCGCTTGCTTCTCTTCGACATCTTGATCCCCTTCCTTTGTGAACATGAAGTGTCCACCGAAGTGGGTCAAGTCCAGTCTAAGCTGAAGCGTGCGGCCTTAGGTGCCGAATTCCGGAGACTGCCAAGCGACGACTCGCGGTGGCAACCGGGATGCAATTGACATGTGCGGCAGCGTACGGACACCGGCCTCAAGAGCGCCCAGCGTAGCGGCCTTTAATTGAGCACGCGGAGCAACGCAGCCCACGGGCGAACGTGTAATCGTTGGGCACCCGTTGTCTGACACTGGCGAAAGAGAGAGGCCCATGTTACGCAACTCGCAGTATTTGGAAGGGTGCACCATCGGCGCCACCGATGGCCCGATCGGGGAGGTCAAGGATCTCTACTTCGATGACAAAGCGTGGGTCATCCGCTATCTCGTGGTATCCACGGGCGCGTGGCTTTCGAATCGAAAGGTTTTGATCTCCCCGTATGCGATCTGCCACGCGCAAGCGGATCAGGGGCTATTGTCCGCCACGCTCACCAAGGAGCAAGTCAAGAACAGCCCCGACATCAACACCGACAAGCCGATCTCGCGCCAGCACGAGATGCAGTACCTCAAGTACTACCGCTATCCTAATTACTGGGGGAGTACCGGTTTGTGGGGGGTAGGCGTTTACCCGAACATGATGCCGATGAATTCAGGGCTCGAGGGGTCTGCTGACCAATACCGTCAGGCCGAGACTGATCGGGAAGAAACGGGACGGCGTGAGCACTACGATTCCCACCTGCGCAGTTGCAATGCGGTCATGAAGTATCACATCCGGGCAACCGATGGCGACATCGGGCACGTACACGCCCTGCTCGTCGACGATGAGACCTGGGCGATCCGCTATCTCATCGTGGAGACCAGCAACTGGTGGCTCGGTCACCAGGTGCTCATCGCGCCGCAGTGGATCGACGATGTGAGCTGGTCCGACCGCAAAGTCTCTGTCGACCTGACCCGTCAGGCGGTGAAGGACGCTCCGCCGTATGAGGTGCCGGGGTCGCTGGACCGTGTGCAGGAAATGGGCATACACCAGCACTATGGCCGCCCCGGCTATTGGGCCACCGAAGGTGAGAGCGGAGCTGCAGGATCACGTCGCTGAGTCCGCGGTGGCTTTTTCGGTCAGCCAGGGTGAGCCTCGCCCCACGCCTCGAGATTTGGGTGGCTCCTTATAGCAAGTCCTGGGGTTTCTCATCGCTCGTGATGTCACCCTGTGCTGCCAATGCTACGGCCGCGGACGAATGAGCAATGAACATGCTCCACTGGTTGCATTCTTTATTGCCCCACATCCCTCGTTACGGATATGTGCTCGTTTTCATCGTGGTGTTTTGGAACAACTCGGTTTTCCACTGCCCCGTATAGGTTGGTACCGTGCTGTGCGTCGTGCCTGTTTGGTTAGCCGGGGATAAACATCCGAACCGCCGCCGCGCCCATGACCACCGTCGCAATCCAGCCGAGGATGATCAGTGGCCGACTCGCGGTGAAATTGCCCATCACAGACTTCTTCGAGACCAGCAGGATGATCACGATCATCAGGGGCACCGCGACGATGCCATTGATGACCGCGCTCCAGAACAGGGCCTTCATCGGGCTGATCGGTGAATATTGGATGCCGAGGCCCGCGAGCACGCTGACGGCGATGACGGCGTAGAAGCCGCGAGCATCAACCGCTTTGCGTTCGAGACCCCAGTTCCACCCCATTGCCTCGGACAGTGCGTAGGCGCCCGAGCCCGCAAGCACCGGCACGCCGATCAATCCGACGCCGAGAATGCCCATGGCGAAGAGTAGGTAGGCAAAGTTGCCTGCAAGTGGACGCAGTGCGCTCGCCGCCTTCGCTGCAGTATCGATGTCGGTGATTCCCGCGACGTTGAGCGTCACGGCGGTCGCCAAAATAATGAAGTAAGCCGTGAGATCGGAGTAGAACATCCCGCTCCAGGTGTCCCAGCGGATGCGCCGCAGTTCCGAAGCTGCGGCGCGCCCATCGCGCACGAGCGGCGCGCTCCGTCCTGCGTGCATGTCCTCGACCTCCTCGGAAGCCTGCCAGAAGAATAGGTACGGACTGATGGTGGTGCCGAATACGCCGACCACCACGGCGGCTGCGGTGGCATTCGGGGTGAACCGGGGCCAGACGGTGCGCAGCGCCACCTGACCCCAGGGAACGTGAACCGTGAAAAGGACCGCCGCGTAGGCCAGCAGCGAGAGCGTCAACCACTTCAAAAACGAGACGTAGCGGTGATAGGGGACGAACACCTGCAGCAGCAGCGTTCCGATCACGAAGAACCCGGTCATCAGATGACGATTGAAACCGCTGATCAGCTCCGCGACTTCCCCCATCGCGGCGACGTCGGCGGCGATGTTGAGGGTATTGGCGATCAGCAGCAGCAGCACGACGCTTTGGAGCACCTTAGGCGGGAACGCCGCCTTGATATTCGCGGCAAGTCCTTTCCCTGTGACCCGTCCGATGAACCCGCACATCGACTGGATCGCCCCCATCAGGGGGAAGGCAAGCGGCATTGTCCACAGCATGTTGAGCCCGAACTGCGCGCCCGCCTGGGAGTAGGTGGCTATGCCGCTTGGATCGTCGTCGGCGACACCGGTAATGAGGCCAGGTCCCACGCGCGCCAAGGGGTGCTCTTTCAGGCGAGCCCAAAGGATTCGTAGCGCGGTCCGGCGCAGCGGTTCATGGAGTTCATCCGGGGAGTCGCGCATACGTTTGCACTTTACGCGACATTCGCGTGTTCGGTGATGCGCTCGTCAGCTGAACAAGCGTCCGATCAAGGCAATACTAATCGGGCTTACGATTAGAATCTGTGCCGACTTTCGACTGACGAGCGAAGAGACTCGAGTCCCTAGCCACGTGCCGAGTCGCGGGCTACGGGGCCCATCTCTTCACGACTTCCGTTAGATACGCAATGTGCAACGCTGCGACGTCGATGCATTTTGTTGCGGCGGTGGCATTAGCCGTTAACACGCCCCGATGCGCTATGTCGTGGCGCTGTCGGCGGCTCCACAGCCAATCTCCCCACCATGATTGGCGATCGGGGTTTTCGCCCGTTAGGTCATGGAAGGCCTTTCGCACGCGGTCTCCTTCAAAGGACCAGGTAACCAGCACCTTCTCTGACATGTCTATGAGGTCGCGGACGCTCTTACTGTGGTCCTTCGCTGCATCCATCAGTCTCTCGAGCACAAATTCGGTCGCCCATTCTCCGGCCGCGGCCGCGATGATGATGGCAATTGCGTGCTGCCCGGCAGACGAGAGTGAGCGGGCTTCTGCGAGTAACTTGTCCCACTTCGGCCCCAACAGGGCAAGGGGTGTGTAGGCGCTCGTGCCATGGACGTATTGCTGCGACCTCCCGCCTGTTACCAAGGTGCCGAAAAGCGACCCCGGCGGTAGCGGGTTCACCTTCGCTGATTGCTTCCTACGCCGTTCCGCCATGGGTGTTTGAGTCTACTAGTGGCCGGTCTGACGCGCAGCAGAAGTGACGTCCCGTCGGCGCCAAGCGGCCGGAAACGCTTCCTGTCTTGACAGCAAGTCCGGCAAGGGATACCGACGGTGCTTTGCATTTGTCTCCTACGGTACGGCAGCCCGCTAAAGGCCACCGCTGTATTCCAATGCCGACTGTTCATACCACGCATCCTGGTCGGGACGGTACGCCAAGCTGATAAAGCGGACGCTCGAGATCACGTTGACCGGAACTTGGCATGCGGACGACGCTCACGTGCGCCGCGATGGGCTGCGCATTGGATCTCTAGACTTAGCGGAGTTATGCGGGGCGGTCGACCAAGTGCTGCCGGCGGTGCTAAGTCCGACAGGCTGCTAGTCGCAGCGCAACACGAGAGGCTGCTCCGAACAGCGCTTGGCGGCGGTCCGGCGACATTAGCACGGACCAAATATTTCGGTACCCGACTCCGGGTTCGAACACTCATACATGACGAGCCAATGGCGATTTCGTAACTGAATCGCGAATGCGCTGGTAAAGCATTCGCGCGGATGTCGCCGATCGCTTAGGTGGGGCTGCCAAAAGCCCGGCTCCGCTCGCGCTCAACAATCAGAAGACTAACTTTCTAGTAAGGAGGAAGGGAAACATGAGCTCTCGAACCGTTGGTCATAAGGTGGCGCTTACGGGAGGACTGATGCTCCTGGGAATCGCCGCAGGGTTCGCGCGGCCGGCGTCAGCCGGTTGCCTGGACTACAAGGCGAAGACAGTTAGCTGGCAAACGCCGAGCTTCGGCTCGTTCGGCTTCGTCAAGGTCTCATCGGAACAGGATAGCTGGAGCTGGGAGCCATCGGTTCGCCGTGCCCCCATCGTGGGTCTGTGGGCATTCAAGTACATCTCGAAGGGCAATTATGCGACGCTGGGGATCAAGAACGGGGTGATTCTCGATGGAGGGAACACGCTCTGGTACGCAGACGGAAACGAGAACACTGTTTCCGGGGTCCGTGCTCCTGAGACCGGCGATGTGTGCCTCGGCATTTGGAAGCGCACCGGCGAGTGGACCTACGAACTGAATCACATTGGGCTATCGTGGGATCCGGTGAAGGGACTTCCGGGCGGCCCCGCTTTCATCAAGCAGTCGGTGACACTGGGTAAGGACCTGAACAGCTATACCGGCTCCTTCAGCATCAGGCAGCTTGATCCGGACGGCAAGACATTGTCCACGCCCGCGCCCATCGTTGGTACGATTGTCGCCACTCGGGTGAACATCGACACCGATACGCAGGAATCGTTGCCGTAAGCGCCCCTGGCTAGCCTCCCAGCCGCAAGGCTGGGAGGATTCCGGAGCGCCGCCGTTAGGGCAGCGATCGACGGCCAGTTTCGATTCGAAAATTACCCTCGAGCCGCTCCTGGGCATGCTGGGACACGACGGGCATCAAACGGGGCGCGGTCGTGTATCCATCGCTCGCCACTAGCTTGACGCCTCAGCACTCGCGCCGTGCACTGTCACGGTGCCACGAGTTGCCAGCCACGAGCCGAGCAGAATAAGCCCGAATGCGGTGAAGCCGCCGACTCCCAGATGCTCGTGCAACAGCAACACTCCCAGGAGTGTTGCTACGGCCGGGTTGATATACGTAATGACAGACGCACGTGACGCGCCCGCGTGGCTGACGAGATAGAACATCAGAAGCATCGCCAGCGCGGTGCAAACCACGCCCAGGGCAGCAATTGATGAAAGCGCGACGGCCGTCGGCAGGTGCCGGGGAAGGGTCATCATCGCCAGGGGCAGCAAAATGATGCTGGCGACCAGCAGACTCGCCACAAGGGGCCCAATCGCGTCGAGCCCCCGCAGATAGCGCTGAATGATCAGGGGTCCAATCGCATAGCCGAGGGTCGCGAGCAGCATACAGGCGACGCCAATCCATGCGAGAGGGCCGGAAATCGTGCCGAAGCCTACCAATGCCACGACACCGGATAGACCGAGCGCGAGGCCGAGCAGGCGTGCGGTTCCAAGCCGCTCATGCACGCCAAAAAACCGGGAGATAAGGGTAATGGTCAGTGGCACCGCGGCGATGAGAATGCCGGTGACCGAGGAATCGATCCAACGCTCACCGATCGCGATGGCTGAGAATGGGACGACGAACTCAACCACCGCAAATGTGCAGACGGCCACCTTATGCATCCCCAACGGGCGCAATGCGCCACGATGCCAGGCAATCGGCAATAGTATCAATGCGGCAAGCGTGATGCGGCCCCAGGCGACGACAAATGGCGAGACCTCCTGGACCGCCAACTTGATGAAGAAGTATGGCAGGCCCCAGATAATTCCCAGCGCCGCAAATGCAAACCACCCTCGCCAACTCACAAAAGTTGATCCTTCTGACGCGAAATGAGGGGAGTGGATCTAAAGGCGATGCTAGCAGGAAATGGCCGGCTGTTCGGCGGCTGCTCCACGTCCGGCGGCCTGCATGTTCATGGACGCATAGCTCACTGCCCGCAGCACGCTCGCCCCGGAAAGGAAGCTTGCACGGTGCTCTTGATAGTCCGCGGTGCCGGGCTAGCTGTCGGGAAAGTTGACCAAACGCCGTATTCGCCACCCGCTTCCGATGCCATGGCCGAACCTCCGGCTCGGAGCGGACAATCGGACGGCAGACGGGCCCTCTCCGGTCGTCTAGGACGATGAAATCTCTGCCCAATACCGACGTCGGCTTTAGGCTAATATATTTATTAGTAGTTGCTGGGATCCGGCCAGCCAATCGACGCTGAATGCTAGAGGCGCGAATGAAACTAACTGCATTCCAAGTTCATAAATCGTGGTTGATACCGGCTGTGCTGGTACTGCTTGTCACTGTCGTGGTTGATGGTGTCGCTGTATGTTTCGTGCGGCGGCCACTTCTGTGGGCAACGGTGATCCCGGGCACGCTGCCGCTGTCTATGTGGTTTTTCGTGGCTCTCCCGGATTCTGCGTGATGAGAAGCGGAAATCCAAGACCGGTACCCCCTGGTAACTTTGTGAGCTGTCCGCGAAGGCGCGGGCCGTGCGCCTGAACTATGGCGAGGAGGGGGCCATCCTCTTCACCGTTGATCGCAGTCTCCTTTAGAAGCGGTAGGTTAGGTCGACACCCGCCGTCAGCGGCTGGTTGGTTTCGATGCGAGTAAAATCAGGTTGGGGTTCATTTTCCGTAAACATGCTCTCCAGCTGGGCGTGCTTGTTGAACACGTTGTTGACAAACAATGTAGCGCTCCACGTATCACGAAATCTAAATCCCGCCCGGATGTTGACCAGGTCATACCCGGGTAGTTGGTTGTACGTACCGGTGAACTCGTAAGGATTCGAGAAAAAAATCGAGTAGCGTGGGCCGGTGTACGAATTCTCCAATCGAGCCGTGAATGTGTAGGAGTCGCTGAGCGGCTTGAAATAGTTGAGAGCGACGGTCCCACTCTCCGGCGCGACCTCTGGCATCTTGTGGGTCGGGGCAATCACCCAGTGCGGGCCGCCGTCCAGCCATTCATAGAGATACCCGGCCGCGACTTCGAGCTGAAATCCTGCCCCTAGATCGGCGAGCACGTTGATGTCGGCGCCGTAGATGGAGACGCGGTTGCCGTTGATGTTCAGCGCCCAGTCGTTCGGATATGCCTCGAGCTGGACGTGGCGCCAGTCCTCGTAATAGATACTGGTGTTCACGGTCAGGCGGCGATCGAGCAGCCTGGCCTTCTCGCCGACCTCGTAGCTCAAGACGCGGTCCGGTTCGTACGTAGTGGGCCACTTGCCGCTCGTATAATTCTGTTCCTGGAAAGCCGCTGCCCAAGCGGAACCGGTGGTCGGATAGGCTGCGTTGCCGCCACCGGGACGGAAGCCGCTCGAGACGGTTGCATACGCCATCAGGTCCGGGCTCAACGTGTACGATAAATTGAATTTCGGGTTGAAGCTGGTCGACGATAGCGGGATAAGAGCGGAACACGAGGGCGTAGCGGCTCCGTTGGCCGATCCCCATCCGCTGATGCAGGAAGAGAAGCGATAATCGTAGTGATTCACCCGCGCCCCGACATCGACCTTGAGCTCATCGGTCAGTGCATAGGCGGCGTCGCCGAAGGCTGCATACTGTTTGAGCGTAGTGGGCGAATAGGCATCGAACCAGTTGGGTGTGGTTGCCCTGGCGAGCGTGCCGAGATCCATATACGCGGGGTAGTTGGGCGTCGTACCGTCGAAGGTCCACAAAGAGTAGAAGCGGCTGTAATAGAGCCCGGTAACCCAGCTGAGGCTACCGTTGTCCTTCGAGGTCAATCGCAGCTCCTCGCTGAACTGATTGGAAGGATCAATTTCAATACCGTGCTCCGGGCCGGTGCCGCTCGGGCCGTAATATCCCGGGTTCGGAAGACCATAGTTATAATTGTAGGCAATAGCTTCGAGCGGATTATTGAACGCCTCGCTGGCCTCCTCCACCTGAGTGGAGTTTCGGGTCCACCGCGCCGTACTCGATGTCACGTCGAACCCCGGGAAGCCGTAATTCACATTCAGGCCGTAGGCCGTCAGCGAATCGGTCAGCGGTTCGGCGATATCGAAAGGTTGGTAGTGCGTCTCGGTACCGGGGACATTGTCATAGGCACTGATGCCGTTTTGAGTACTGGCCTGATGGACGTACGACGGCGTAACCGAGAGGTTTTCAGTCGGCTTCCACAGCACAGTCACGCGCGCTGCGTAGATTTGATAGGCATTTGAGCCCGGGTACTGCTTCTCGACGGAGGCGTTCTGGACATCGCCGCGCACAGTGCCGTCCGGGTTTCCACCGACCAGTGGAAAAGGATCAGCCACGATGCGATCGATCCAACCGCTCGTGTAATCCTCTGTTCCCACCACGCGTATCGCTAGTGTGTCGTTGATTACGGGAACGTTGACCATCAAATTGTCGTTGTGATTGAACCCGCCGCCGCCGGTACCCGATAAGACGCTCTGCGCAGTCGATTGAAACTGCGACAAGTTCGGCTGGTTGGTGATCAGTCTTACGGTGCCGCCCATCGAGCCCGATCCGAAGAGCGTGCCCTGCGGCCCGCGCAGAATCTCGATGCGATTCAGGTCATAAAGGTCGGGATCGATGACCACGTGACCGTTTTGCGCACTTGCTGGACCAGTCAAGGGAATATCATCGAGATAGAAGCCGACCGTGGCGGAGTTGCCGCCGCTCGAGGTCATGCCTCGCATCTCGATCTCCGTCTGACTCGGCCCCTCGCTCTTCAGCGAGACGCCGGGCGTGCCCTGGGCCAGAATGGCCAGGGAGGGGACGCCGGCGGCCTGCAGACTCTCACCGCTGAGCGCCGTGATGCTTTCCGGTGTGTCCTGCACGGTCGAGGCGCGTTTCTCCGCGGTTACAACCACTTCGGTAAGCGAACCTGAATTGGTCGCGGCCTCGGCGAGTGCTCCAGATGGCGGGCCCGCGCTCTCGGCTGCCGTCGTCGAGGTCTCTCCAGTTTCTCCAGCTCCTACCGCGGGCAGCGCCAACGCAGATGTCAGAACGGATACCAACAACGTTCTCTGAAGCATTCTCAGAAGCTTCCCGCATAAAGTATTGAATGGAGCTTCACTGATCGTACCGACGCCTGAGATCGCGGATAGACCAAGGGGCGTTAAGAAATCAGCAAGCTCGCGATACGCATCGGCGGAAGGCCGCTTCGCAACCGTGCATCGCTTGCCAGAACGCACCGATTTAGCGCGGGATGCGCGTCCGCGCACCATGCGAGTGCGCCGGCAGATCCACTATCAGGGTCGCCGCCGTCCGCAGTGCGCGTTGCAAGCTGCGGATTGGTTTGCCGCCTATCGGACGCTTTACAGCGGGCAAGTGGCCGTCCACTTACCAAGCCGACTCAATCTGGGATTACGAGTGCGTGGGAACTCAGGGTAGACGAACTGAGCGGCGTGACCGAACTGAAGTGGTGGGCGGTCGCGCCGCGAATGACCAAACGTCGAGGAAGGAGAACGCCCGAGTCATTATCTGGCACGCGCGGCATGCGACGCCCGAGGAGAGACTACGGTGCAGCGACTGGAATCTCCAACAACCGCTGGTTCTGTCGGAATTCCACTTTGTCATGAGGGAGCGGGGCGAGAATGCGTGGTGACGGAATGCTCAATCGATACCCAAGCATTTGATAGGCGCAAGGGCCACCGGGACATGAGGGCCGGTTTCAGGACTCAACTGTTGCGGTTCGTTTCGACCTGCCGTGTGTCGGGCTGTCGCGCCTCTAGAGATCCCACTCCAGAACGCGATCGATAGCAGCGCGCGGCGAACGGCCCTCGAGGTACAGTTTTTCCCACAGCATCCAGTCCACGTTCTGCAGGGAAACGTAATGGCCAGTGTCATCCAGGTCCTGGCGTAATAGCGTAAGCACCTCTTTTTGCCACTGAGTCCAGGTTTGCACAGGTCACGCACCAGTATCCGGTTTCGATCGTGCATACGTTTGCGAACAAGCGAAGGGTTGACAAATAGGCGCTGGTAATTAGCGCATATCAAAATGTTATAGCGCGCCCAGCGATGGTTAGCGCACGTCAGTTACTGAAATGTCACTGCGCGTGGGTTACGGTACACATCACCTTCACAAGCGGGAGTTCATCATGGCACTGCAGCTGGGTGACACGGCGCCGGATTTCTCTGCAGTCACGACTGTTGGAAGCATTCGCTTTCATGAGTGGGCCGCAAAGAGCTGGGTAATATTATTTTCCCATCCTAAGGATTTCACCCCGGTCTGCACTACGGAGCTTGGCTACGTGGCGCGCCTGCAGCCCGAGTTCGAAAAGCGCAACGTGAAAGCTATCGGACTTTCGGTGGATTCGTTGGAGTCTCATAGAAAGTGGGCGGAGGACATTCGCGAGACTCAGGGTTACGCCCTTAACTTTCCACTCATCGCGGATTCGGATCGTAGCGTGGCCCGGCTCTACGACATGATTCATCCGCAGCACGATGAGGTATTCACGGTCCGTACCGTATTCGTCATTGATCCACAGAAGAAAATCCGTTTGACGATCACCTATCCGCAGACGGCGGGTCGCAACTTTGATGAGATCCTGCGGGCGATCGATTCGCTCCAGCTAACGGACTCGTATTCGGTGTCAACGCCGGTGAACTGGCACGTGGGTGAAGAAGTGATCATCGTTCCGTCGGTCAGTGACGCCGATGCGGCGAGGCGTTTTCCCAACGGCTGGCGTGCACTGAAGCCGTATCTACGGCTGACGAGGGACCCAGGGACGCCGAAGTCGCAGGACTTCAACTTCGACGCTTCCGGATGAGCGCACGATGACCGCCGGGCGCCGCGTGGGCTCGTATTCCTTAGCGAGATGGGGACGATACGTACGGCGTTTCGATTCGATCGAAGAACGCCCAATCGCGCGGCGGCCTCACTGCCGAAGTTTTCTGCGAAGGTGTCGTGCCGATTTTGTAAACGCTGTTTGCCGGGGCTCTTATTACTGTAGGAATGCCGACTCAACATTAGCAAGCCGGTCATGGACTGTGTTCCAAACGAGATTTCACAAGGACGGGTCAACGCATGAGAGTGCTCTCCGCCAGCAAACTTAAGGCATTCCACCTCGCAGGTATGACCGGGAGCTTCAAGCACGCGGCGCACCTACTGTCGATAAGTCCTTCTGCTGTCAGTGCACGCGTGCGCTCGCTTGAAAGCGAGCTGGGTGTTCGGCTTTTCAAGCGAGGCATTCGCAAGTTAAGCCTCCCGGAGGCGGGAGCGGACTACATCCGCGAGGTTGAAGCGACGTTCGTGAACCTGGAAATCGCGACGCGGGAGCTACGCTTGCGCTTCGGCGCGCGCGCCTCTCACTGGCGCTCGCGCGAGAGGCAACCGGGAGGGACCGTGCGGCGCCTCGAGATATCTCCAGAGCACGGCGCCATTGCCGGCCGGGATTGGACCTGAGGCAGCGCAAGATCAAACGACCAAACCCGGTCCAGGGATGACCAGGTAGAGCCCATCCGCCTTCCACGCCTTGCGAAGGCGGGAATAGAGGTGTGTAAAGAGATTCCTCCCTACATACCAGTCGTGCGGTGGCATAGTCGGTCGTGGCCGCCACGCAGCAGCGTATCCACCTTCAGGTGAGATAAGAGTGGACGATCTCGACGAGTTGCTCGGCGGCCTGGGAGCGTGGATCGCTGCGCGCTGCGGACGGGTCAACCACGTGGTTGCGAATGTGGTGTTCAACCACCTCCGCGACGAGTCCCTCGAGCGCGCCTCGACAGGCGGTGATCTGCTGCAGAATCGCGGCACAATCGGCCTCCATTTCCACTGCGCGTTCAACAGCCTCGAGTTGGCCGCGTACGCGCCGGATGCGAGTCAGAAGCTTCTGTTTTTCCGTCTTAGTGTGTGACATGGCCTGGTCCTATCCTCCTGGGGGGGTGAGGTGCAGGACGCGATGAATGCAAAAGCTTCGCATTTGCAGCCCTCTTGCGGTCCTTACGGTGCAACTGGCTATTGACCCTATCCTACAGGGGAGTATATTCCGCGGCGCGGCGGAAATCGATAGATTCCGAATCCGCCGACCGTGCACACGAGGCGGTTCATGGTCCGGGGGATTCGAGACGTCCCCGAGATACGTGGGATCGGGCGTCCCTCCGATTCTCGCGCCTGCCGGGTCGGAGAGCATCCGATCTGAAGAGCTAACGGAGACGCGCGATGAGTGTCGCCCGCGATGTTCGCCCGCCCTCGCGTCGGGCGTCGCCCTGAACGGGGGCCGCTACTTCGTGCCACGGCTGGCATTCGCGCCCTGCGCGCCCCATCGCCGGCGGCTCATGGGTGATTGGGGTCTCGATCGTGACGGCGGAGTCTTCTGCGTCCGGGAATTCGCGATTTCCCCGTGCGCCGAGCGCGGTTGTCCTGAGGCATATCTATTGGCGAAGAAGCGGTCTCACGAGCCGGGAACAATGCGGTCTCGTCGACAAGGGCCCAACCGAAGCGCTCGGAGCGCTGGCCAGCTCTGGAGGACTGCGAGCCCGGCGGCCCTTTTGATGATTGGTGCGGTCGCAAACGGCGTGGCCGATATTGGCTCGGGCGGGCAGCCCACGCAGGCTACCCCACAGAGTTGGCAGGACGGATCAGGCGATCGGTTTTCGATTCATTGGCAGGCGACCTACGTGGAGCAGGAGACGTTGGGCTTCAACGCGCCCTACAGTGGTCCCAGTAGCCTTTCTCCCAATAGCGGCAGGGAGACCGTCGACGCCACGCTCTTTGCCGGCGCTAGGCTATGGTCGGGGGCGGAGACTTGGATCAATCCCGAAATCGATCAGGGGTTCGGTCTGGACGACACGCACGGGGTTGCGGCATTTCCGAGCGGCACCGCCTACAAGGTGGGCAAGAACCAGCCGTACCTGCGGTTGGCGCGCTGGTTCGTGCGCCAGAGCGTGGACCTCGATGACGACCTCGAGGAAACCGACGGCGGTGCCAATGTGTTCGCCGGTCGTCACAGTCCCAATCGTCTCGTATTCACGGTCGGCAAGTTCGCCGTGACCGACATCTTTGATTCGAACCAATACGCTCACGATCCCCGTGGCGACTTCCTGAACTGGGCCGTGGTAGATGCCGGCACCTTTGATTACGCGGCGGACGCGTGGGGTTATACCGCGGGGGCGGCTGCCGAGTGGTACCAGGGGCCCTGGACGCTGCGCGCCGGTGTGTTCGACTTGTCCAACATACCGAACAGCACGCATCTCGATCCGGGATTTCACGAGTTTGAGATGGATCTGGAGCTCGAGGGGCGCTACGAAGTTCATGCCCAGCCTGGGCGAGTGCTGCTCACCGTGTTCGACAACCGGGCGCGCATGGGACTGCTCGATGAAGCCGTCAGCCTCGCGCAAGCCACCGACACTCCGGTGGACATCGCGGCGGTGCGTAGCTACCGCAGTCGCCCGGGAGCCAGCTTTGGTCTAGAGCAAGCGCTGGCGCCCGATCTCGGTTTGTTCGCGCGCGCGGGCAAGGCCGATGGGAACGTCGAAATCTATGAATACACTGAAATCGACCGGACGGTTTCGGCCGGGTTGTCGCTGAAGGGCTCTCGCTGGAGTCGTCCGGGCGACACAATCGGTCTTGCGCTCGTCGACGACCGCATCTCCGCTGCCCGCGAGCGTTATCTGAACGCGGGCGGCCTGGGAATTCTGGTGGGCGACGGCCAACTGCCGCATCCGGGCCCTGAGGATATCGTGGAGACCTATTATGAGGTCTCGCTCTTCGCACAGGCTCACTTAACCCTCGATTACCAGTGGGTGCACAACCCGGGCTATAACCGCGACCGTGGACCGGCGCCGATCGTCGCGGTGCGCGTGCATGCACAGTTATGACGCAGTGGCGAAACATTCGCTCGCGAGAGCTTGCGCCGGTCGCGATTTGCGCCGATGTCGTGCTTGGGGCATCGCGTTCAGACAACCGTTCCGAGACACCCGACCGCTAGGCTACGAGCTCACACTGTGAAGGGCACACTCCTACTGATCGAACTTGCGGGCCACGTGGGGCTTCTCCTGTGGGGGACGCACATGGTCGGCACCGGCGTGCAGCGCGGCTTCGGGACCGTTCTGCGTCGCTGGCTCGGTCGCAACCTCACCGGCCGCTTGCCGGCGTTCCTGGCGGGGTTGGTGATCACGGCACTGCTCCAGAGCAGCACCGCGACGGGGCTGCTCGCAACTTCGTTCACGGCGACCGGATTCATCGATCTCGCTCCCGCCCTGACGGTCATGCTCGGC
>Ga0302326_10013022_pt1 | contig 17646 bp, 14 predicted proteins | sample Palsa_T0_3_FD_202264 | JGI IMG/M metagenome (GOLD analysis project Ga0302326, IMG submission 202264) | Peat permafrost microbial communities from Stordalen Mire near Abisko, Sweden - Palsa_T0_3 | ecosystem: Environmental > Terrestrial > Soil > Palsa > Peat permafrost | place: Sweden: Abisko... | reverse complement strand
CGAGCTGCTTCAGCCGCGAGTCGAGGTACGCCTCCTCTGAGACCTTCTCGTAAGGAAAGAAGTCCTGCAGCCCGGTCGGGGCCCACCGCTGCTCCCAGTCCCGCGGGCAGCTGGTGTCCCACAGCAGCCAGGTCAGGTCGGCGGTCATGGCTCCGCACGGAATTACGGTGACGGTCGTACCGGTGCTGCTTGTCTCACTGCTCATCTCGACTCCCCATCGAATCGGCTTCTAGCCCGAGCCTGTCTCGCAGCGGTTAACTCTGTCAACGGGCCCTGGGCCCGGACCCGAAGCTCGCGGCGGAGAAGCTTGCCGGTCACGGTCTTAGGCAGCTCCTCCAGGATCTCCACCTCCCGGGGGTACTTATAGGCCGCCAGCCTGTCCCGGCAGTAGGCGGCGAGTTCGCCGGGCGTGACCGTGCGGCCCGCCTTCAGGCTGACGTACGCCTTGACGGTCTCGCCGCGGTAGGGGTCAGGGACACCGACCACGGCGGCCTCGCGGACCGCAGCGTGCTCGTAGAGCACGTCTTCGACCTCGCGCGGCCAGACCTTGTAGCCGCTGACGTTGATCTGGTCCTTCTTCCTGTCGACGATGTAGAACCAGCCGTCGCGATCCATGTAGCCGACGTCGCCGGTGTGCAGCGCGCCGCCGGGCAGGGCCCTGGCGGTCTCCTCGGGCTTGTTCCAGTAGCCGGGGACCACCTGCGGGCCGCGGGTGACCAGCTCGCCGATCTCGCCCGCCGGGAGGTCGAGGCCGTCCTCGCCCACGATGCGCACGACCGTGTTGTAGACCGGTACCCCGACGGACAAGGCGCCCGACGCCTTGTCCACCGGCGCCTGGCCGTGCAGCGGAACGGCGTGCGACGGCGACGTGGTCTCGGTGAGGCCGTAGATGTTGTGAATGTACTGCCCGAACGTGTCGGCGAACGCGGTGACGGTGCTCGGCGGGATCGGCGCCCCGCCCGAGTAGATCTTCGTCAGCGTGGCGAGCGCGGCGGAGTCCGCGTTCGGCGCGTTCATCAGCGCGATGAACACGGTGATGGACCCGACGGTGAACGTCACCTTCTCGTCCCGGATCGTCTCGATCGCGACCACGGGGTCGAACCGGTGCGTCAGGACCAAGGTGGCCCCGGTGAGCAGCGACAGCGCGGCGTGCCCGATCGAGCCGGTGATGTGGAACAGCGGCGCGACGCCCAGGATCACATCCCGGGGCCCGATGCCGATCCAGTCGCGGTAGGTCTGGGCGTTGAACACGATGTTGCGGTGCGTGGTCATCGCGCCCTTGGGCGGCCCCGTGGTCCCCGAGGTGTAGGTCAGGAAGGCGACGTCGTCCGGCCCGAGCGGCGGCACGGCGGGCAGTGTCCCGGCAACGGGCGGCCGGCCGCCGAACCGCCCGATGAGCGCGGCCATGTCCTGCGTGCCGTCGCAGCTAAGCCGGCGGACCCCGCCGAGGACCCGGTCGTCGCCGCGGGTCTGGTAGTCAAGCGCCGACGTCGTGATCACCAGCCGGACGTCCGTGCCGCCGATGATCTGGCTGGCCACGCCGGTGTAGAGGTCTTCGTGGCAGACCAGCACCGCGGCGCCGGAGTCACGCAAGATGAGGTCAAGCTCGCGTTCCTTGTTCATCGGGTTGACCGCGACCGCGATCCCGCCGGCCTTCCAGGCGCCGAGCATCGCGATGACGAACTGCGGGACGTTCTGCAGGTACAGCGCGACCCGCTCACCGGCGGCAAATTCCGCATTGGCGAGCGCCACGGCGAACGCGCCGGATAGCTCGTCCAGTTCACGCCGGGTCAGCACGCCGCCGAGGTAACGGATGATCGGCGCGTCCGGGTCCCGGGCCACGCAGGCGTCGAACATCGCCAGCGCGCTAGCGAACTCCACGTCGATATCGGCAGGCTGACCGGGATCGTAACGGTCGAGCCAGGGCCGTTCGGAATAAATGCTCATCGTCACGACCTCCTCGCGTGTCCTTTTCGCGGCGGAACGGGGCGACCAGGTGGGCGGCGACCGCGGCCGCGAGGTTCGGCACAGTCGAGAGGGCACCGCGAGACCGGAGGCCGATGACCGTGACCGTGACCGCGAGCAGCACCGCGACCGTCGCGACCGTTCGGCTAGCTTATGCCGGGGCCGGAAGGCGGGACCAGAGCGCGGATCACCGGATCAACGTCTGCTGCCCGCGGCGCTTGCCGGTGCTCAGGGAATCCGGATGTCGTGGTGCTCCCTGGCGATTTGCCGTTCCTCGTCGGTCAGGTTGGCTTCCTTGACCGGGACGACGAGGCTCCAGTGCTTGCCGACCGGGCAGCGCTGGATCCGGGCCACGATCAGGTCCAGTTCCTTGAGTTTGACGCCGGGAATCCAGATGGTCGTGAACAGGTGACCCTTACGGCACCGCACGATGGTATTGGGGCCGAAGTTATAGCCGAGACGCCGTCCAATTAGAGTCGCCCCCGCGATAACACCGGCGATGATCAGGACAGTTCTGATGACTCGCCGCAACATCCCATCATTATGTCACCGCCAGGCCGGCGATTTCCCCCGGAGGGCGGGACGCTGCCATCGGGCCTTGGACGCAGGATACGGGCGGCTCTGAGGCGCAGTTGCGGTGCTTCGGGGATGAGCCACGCTTCGTTCGGAAAAATGGTTTTGGAACCTGGTCGGAGCGGTTTGCCGGCCGGGCGCTCGTGGCTTGTGCCTGTTGCCAGCAATGTCCCGGCTAATACTTGGCTTCTGCTAGGGTCGCTTCGTGGTTGACGGATCCGCCCATACGGCCGATGAAATGCCTGCTCGGGGCGTGCGCGTCGACACTCCCGCCGAGCAGCCGACGGCGGGAGAAGCCAGCCGTGCCCGCTTCCCGGCGTGGGCGTGGGCCGCCGGGCTGGCCGTGGTGGCCGTCGTCTTGTTCGTGTGCTACGTGCGGCTGTCGCGCACCATTCCCGACAATTCGGACGGCTCGGACCAGGCGCTGCAGGCCTGGGACATGCTGCACGGCAACTGGCTGCTGCGCGGCTGGACCGTCGGGGACGTGTCGTATTACACCACCGAGATCCCCGAGTACATGATCGTGGAAAGGATCATCGGCCTCAGCGAGAACGTCATTCACGTGGCGGCGGGCCTCACCTACCTGCTGCTGGTGCTGGCGGCCGGCTGGCTGGCCAGGGGGCGGGCGACCGGGCGGGAAGGCGTGGTCCGCGCGCTGGTAGCCTCCGGGATCCTGCTCGCGCCGCAGCTAGGTGACGGCATTCACCTGCTGATCCAGCAGCCAGACCACATCGGCACTCAGGTGCCCCTGCTGGTCACCTTCATCGTGCTGGACCGCGGGCCGCGGCGCTGGTACATCCCGGTCACGATCGGGGTGATGCTCACCTGGGTCATCGTTTCCGACCGGGTCGCCGTCTTCGACGCCGCGGCCCCGCTGGTTGCCGTGTGCGGGCTGCGGGTCCTGTGGGCGCTCCGGGGCCGCATCCATGACGGCACGCGACTGGCCGCCCAGTGGTTCGAGCTTTTGCTCGCGGCGGCGGGCATCGTCTCGTTCGGTGCGGCCGAGCTTGTGGTGGCCGTGATCAAGCACCTGGGCGGGTACACCTCCCTGCCGCTGCCATCGAAGCTGACCTCCCTGGCCAGCCTTCCGCTCCACCTCAAGCTGACCGTAGAGGGGATCCTCAACCTGTACGGGGCCGATTTCCTCGGCCTGTCGGGGTGGGCGCTGGCCGCCGCTCTGGTGCACCTGGTGGGCGTGGCCCTCGCTCTCGCGGGTTTCTTCCTCGCGTTCCGGCGCTTTTTCTCCGGCGACCTGATCATCCCGGTGATGGTCACGGGAATCGTGTTCAACCTGGCTATTTACATCTTGAGCACGGTCCCCGCGACGTGGTTCGACACGCGGGAGATTTCCGTCGTGCTGCCGTTCGGCGCGGTCCTCGCGGGCCGCCAGCTCGCTGGGCCGCTGGCCCGGGCGCGGCTGGAGCCGGTGCTTGCGGTGGTGCTGGCCTGTTATGCGGCCGCCCTCGGATACGGAGCGGTGCAGCCGCCGGTTGCCGACAGCGAGCAGCCGGTCGTCGGCTGGCTCGAGGCCCACCACCTGGTCACCGGGCTCGGCACCTACACCGAGTCGAACATCATCACGCTCGACAGCGGCGGCCGCGTCGCGATCAGAACGGTAACGTGGCTGTCCTCCGGGGCGGTCCCCCGCGCGTATGAGTCGGAGTCGTCCTGGTACAACCCCCGGCAGGGCTACGCCAACTTCGTCGTGACCAACAGCGCTGACGGCAGCGGGGTATCTCTCATCCCCCACCGCGACATCGTCGCGCTCGCCGGGCCCCCGACACGCACCTACCACTACAAGACCTTCACCATCATGGTCTGGAACCACAACCTCCTGGCCAGCCTGGGCAGCCCCCCGTCGGCGCAGCCCGGCGATGTCCCCTGACCCGCCGGACGGCGCTGAGCCGGGCCCGATGGGCTCGAAACTATTTCAGTCGGCCCCTTTTACCGGTTCTGGCTCTCCGGCGTTCCATACACTGGCGGCATGATTAATGGTCGCCGCATAAGTGTTGTGCTGCCCGCCTACAACGCAGAGGTCACGTTGTCACGGACAGTTGCCGAACTGGACCAGGACGTTATCGACGAGATCGTGCTCGTGGACGACGCCAGCACCGACCAGACCGTAACCCTGGCTCGGGAGCTCGGCTTGGAGCCGATCCTGCACGACGTCAACCTGGGCTACGGGGGAAACCAGAAGACCTGCTACCGGCGGGCGCTTGACCTTGGCGCGGACATCATCGTCATGGTGCATCCGGACTACCAGTACTCACCGTTGCTCGTCCCGGCCATGGCCTCGATGATCGCCTACGGGGAGTACGACATGGTCCTCGGCTCGCGCATCCTCGCCCAGAACTCGGTCAAGCGCGGCATGCCCCGCTACAAGTACGTCGCCAACCGTTTCCTCACCGGCGTCGAGAACATCTTCCTGCAGCAGAAACTGTCCGAATACCACACCGGCCTGCGCGCGTTCAGCAGCACGCTGCTGGCCGGCTTGCCCTTCGAGCGCAACTCCGATGATTTCGTCTTCGACAACCAGATCATCGCGCAGGCCATTTCGGTCGGCGCCAGGATCGGCGAGGTGTCCTGCCCGACCCGCTATCAGGCCGAGTCGTCGTCGATCAACCTGCGCCGGAGCATCAAGTACGGGCTCGGCGTGCTGCGCACGTCCGGCCAGTACCGGCTGCGCAAATCCGGGCTTCGCCAGTACCCCTACCTCGACTTCGATCCCGCCTCGGTGCGCGCCCGGCTCCAGACGGCCGCCCCCACCGGCGGTACCACCGCCGACGTCACGGCCGACGCCACGGCCGACGCGGCACCGGCGGCTCAGGTCGGGGAATCGGCTCGTAGTGACGGCTAACCCGGACGGCTAGCATGGGAGGCCGACGTGACCGGGGGGCTCACGGAGCGGGCAACTGTCAAGGCGGACGGGGAACGGCACATGCCGAGATCATCTGACACGGGTACCCCGCTGCGCCGCGATACCCGTCCTGACGGTTCGGTCGGCCGGCTATCAGGGAGGCGTCACTTGACGATCGCAAGCGTTGGGCTGCTGCTTTTCGCCGTCGTCTCGGCGGCGACCGGTCAGGTGATGCTCAAGCACGGCATGCAGGTCGCGACGGCCCGCGCCGCCCGTTCGGGCGGGTCGCTGGCGCTTCGCGCGGCCACCTCCCCGTGGGTGCTGCTCGGGCTGGTCGTCTTCGGCATCTCCGCGGTCGTCTGGCTGGCCGCACTGTCGCGGGTACCGCTGAGCGTGGCCTACCCGTTCAACGCCCTGGGCTACCTCGTCATCCTGGTCGCGAGCATCCTTGTCTTGCATGAGCGGGCCAACGTCATGACCTGGGTGGGCTCGCTGCTGGTGGTGTCGGGGCTACTCATCGTCGTGCTGACCAAGCCCTAGCGGGTCAATGACGGCCACAGTGGCCGGCCCGCCGCGATAAGCTTCCGGTCCGTGAAAGCCCTCGTTCTGGCCGGGGGCTCGGGGACGCGGCTACGGCCGATTACTCACACCTCGGCCAAGCAGCTGGTCCCGGTCGCGAACAAGCCCGTGCTGTTTTACGGTCTGGAGGCGATCCGCGACGCCGGGATTACCGAGGTGGGGATCGTGGTCGGTGATACCGAGCCGGCGATCCGTGCGGCGGTGGGTTCGGGCCAGGCGTTCGGGCTGGAGGTGACCTACATCCGGCAGGCGGCCCCGCTGGGGCTGGCGCACGCGGTCCTGGTGGCCAGGGAGTTCCTGGGCGAGGATGACTTCGTCATGTACCTGGGCGACAACTTCATCGTGGGCGGCATCACCGCGCTGGTGGAGGAGTTCCGGGCGGCCCGGCCGGATGCGCATATCATGCTGACCTCGGTGGCGGATCCACGGCAGTTCGGGGTGGCCGAGCTGGACGGTGCGGGTGTGCTGGTCGGGCTGGAGGAGAAGCCGGAGCAGCCGAAGAGCGACCTGGCGCTGGTCGGGGTGTACCTGTTCACTCCGGCGGTGCACGAGGCGGTCGCGGCGCTGGTGCCGTCGGGGCGCGGGGAGCTGGAGATCACCGAGGCGATTGCGTGGCTGATGCGGCACGGCGGCAAGGTCACCTCGACGGTCATCTCGGGGTACTGGAAGGACACCGGCAACGTCGCGGACATGCTGGAGGTCAACCGGGTGGTGCTGGAGACCGCCGAGCCTGCGGTGGCCGGCCTGGTGGACGCGGCGAGCGAGCTGATCGGCCGGGTGATCATCGAGGCCGGGGCCAAGGTCACCGGGTCACGGATCGTGGGGCCGGCCATCATCGGCGGCGGTACCGAGGTGACCGGCTCTTATATCGGCCCGTTTACCTCGGTCGCCGCGGACTGCGTGATCGCCGATAGCGAGATCGAGTACTCCATCGTGCTGGCCGGGTCGTCCATCCGCGGGGTCCGCCGGATCGAGGCGTCCCTGATCGGGCACCATGTCGAGGTGACCCCGGCGCCCCGGGTGTGCCAGGCGCACCGGCTGGTGCTCGGCGATCACAGCAAGGTCCAGATCAGCTCGTAAGCTTGCTCAGCTCAGAGGTGTTCGTGAGGCGCGGAGGCGGCGTGAGGATCCTGGTGACAGGCGGGGCCGGGTTTATCGGCTCGCACTATGTGCGCACCATGCTGTCCGGGGGGTACCCGGGCTTCCAGGACGCGGCGGTCACGGTGCTGGACAAGCTGACCTACGCGGGCAACCTCGACAACCTCGCGCCGGTCTGGTCCAGCCCGCGGCTGGCGTTCGTGCAGGGCGACATCGCCGATCCCGTGCTGGTGCGCTCGCTGGTCCCGGGGCACGACGCGGTGGTCAACTTCGCGGCCGAGACGCACGTGGACCGTTCGATCACCGGCGCGGCGCCGTTCGTGACCACCAACGTGGCCGGAGTGCAGGTGCTCCTGCAGGCGTGCCTGGACGCCGGGGCCGGGCCGGTGGTGCAGGTGTCCACCGATGAGGTGTACGGGAGCATCGCGTCGGGTTCGTGGACCGAGCAGGCGCCGCTGGCGCCGAACTCGCCGTACTCGGCCGCCAAGGCCGGCGGCGACCTGATCGCCCTGGCCTACGCCCGCACTCACCAGATGGACGTGCGGATCACGCGCTGCTGCAACAACTACGGCCCGTACCAGTATCCGGAGAAGGTCATCCCGCTGTTCGTGACCAACCTGCTCGACGGGCAGCAGGTCCCGCTGTACGGAGACGGCGGCAATGTCCGCGACTGGATCCACGTCGATGACCACTGCCGGGGGATCCAGCTGGTGCTGGAGCGCGGCCGGGCCGGGCAGACGTACCACGTCAACGGCAACGCCGAGCTGACCAATACCGAGCTGACGGCCGCGCTGCTCGAGTGCTGCGGGGCCGGCTGGGACATGGTCACGCGCGTGCCTGACCGCAAGGGGCACGACCGGCGGTACTCCCTCGATGACAGCGTGCTGCGGGCCATGGGGTACAGCCCGGGTGTTCCGTTCCGGGAGGGCCTGGAGGCGACCGTGCGCTGGTATGCGGACAACCGGGCCTGGTGGGAACCGCTGAAGCGGGCCGACGCGGCCTCTGCCTCTGCCGCTGCTCCTGCCGCTGCTCCTGCTGTTACCGGGGGGATGCCGTGACCCGGTGGCTGGTCGCCGGGGCCGGCGGCATGCTCGGCACCGATCTGGTGGCCGCTCTGGCCGCCCGCGGTGAGGCGGTGACCGGGATGGACCGGGCCGCACTTGATGTGACCGACGCCGTCTCGGTCGCCGACGCGATCTCCCGTCATCGGCCGGACGTGGTTGTCAACTGCGCGGCGTGGACCGCCGTCGACGACGCCGAGGCGGCCGAGGAGCGGGCGCTCGCCGTCAACGCCGGCGGCGCGGCCCGGCTGGCCGCGGGCTGCGCGGTGGCCGGAGCCCGTATGGTGCAGGTCTCGACCGACTACGTCTTCGCCGGCGACCTCGGCCAGTTCGCCGGCGGCGCCGGGCGGCCTTATGCCGAGGATGACGTTCCGGCGCCGCGTACCGCCTACGGACGCACCAAGCTGGCGGGTGAGCGGGCCGTGCTGGACCGGCTGCCCGGGTCGGGCTATATCGTGCGAACGGCGTGGCTGTACGGCGCGCACGGGGGCAACTTCGTCCGCACGATGATCAAGCTGGAGGACCAGCGGCCGGCCCTCGACGTCGTGGACGACCAGCACGGCCAGCCCACCTGGACCGCCGACGTGGCCAGCCAGATCATCGCGCTGATCCACGCCGACGCCCCGCCGGGCATCTACCATGCCACCAGCAGCGGGCAGACCACCTGGTTCGGGCTGGCCCGGGAGATCTTCGGCCTGCTCGGCGCCGATCCGGACCGGGTGCGGCCGGTACCGAGCAGTACGCTGAGCCGGCCAGCCCCGCGCCCGGCCTACAGCGTGCTCGGCCACGGCGCCTGGGCCCGGCTGGGCGTGCCGCCGATCGGCGAGTGGCGGACGGCGCTGCATCGCGCCTTCCCGGAACTCCTCGCCGCGCAGCGGGGCGACGTGGCGGGCGCAGCGGCCTCGACGGCCTCGACGGCCGGATAACGGGTTCGGCGTGCCGGGCGCCTTGCGGAGGCTGCCCAGGTAGGCCTCGCAGTCGGGGTAGAGCGGCAGCAGCCCGGCCAGGCGGGCCTGCTCTAGCGTCGGGGCCGCGGCGTCCTTCGGCGAGAGCACGGGCTCGGTACCAGCCGGCCACTCGATGCCAAGGTCCGGGTCAAGGGGATGCACGCCGTGCTCACGTCCCGGCGCGTACGGGGTCGAGCACAGGTAGATGACGGTCGCCTCATCGCTAAGGGCCGTGAAGGCATGCCCAAGCCCCGCTTCGAGGAACACGGCGCGACCGCTGGCGTCGTCCAGGCGCACCGCCTCCCATCGACCGTAACCGGGTGAGCCGACCCTGATATCGACGATCACGTCAAGGATCGCGCCGCTGACGCACGTGACGTACTTCGCCTGGCCGGGAGGAACGCTCGCGAAGTGCACGCCCCGGATGACTCCCCGGCGGGACACCGACCAGTTGGCCTGCGCGGTCTCCGGCCAGTACCCGAGCGTCTCCGACAGCTCATCGGCCCGGAACCATTCCAGGAAGTGACCCCGGTCGTCCCGGTGAACGACGGGCGCGAACGTCCAGGCACCGCCGATACTGGTCGGCTCCATTTCCGCACTCCCTTGTCCTTAAGGCAGCCGCAAGACCCAGCCGCCGCTATGCTTCACTTCGACCGCGAGGGAACGCTAGCAGGAGGATCTGTTGTCGAACGTAAAGTCATCGGCAATCCGCTCCGAGGGCACGCGAGACAAACGCGGCCCCCTCGGAGCCAGCAATAACACCGAGGCCTACGCCCGTACCCAGGCACCTCCCGCCGTCCGCTGCGCCTGGTGCGATCGTCTGTTCGACCACACCGACCAGCATCTTACCGGCCGGGTACGCTGCGCCCGCTGCGGCGTGGCGACGACGTCGCCCTGGCCGAGCGATGAGCAGCTGAGCGAGGCGTACGCAGTCTGGTATCGCCCCACGTCGGGCCGGTTCTCCGGCCTGGGCGACAAGGTGATTCGCCGCACCCGCTCGGCCCTGGCCGACCGGCTGCACCGGATTCTGCCGCCGGGCCCGGTGCTCGATGTGGGCGCAGGCGACGGGACCCTGGTGGAGGCCTTCGTGCGCCACGGGCGCGAAGCCGTCGGCCTCGAGCCGTACGCATCCGAGCCGCAGCCGCACATCCGCAACGCCGAGGTCGAAGAGGTAGACGGGACCTGGTCGGCGGTCATCTTCTGGCATTCGCTCGAGCACCTGCGCCAGCCGTCCCGGGCGCTGAGCCACGCGGCCACGCTGCTGGCCCCGGGCGGGACGCTGATCATTGCCGTGCCCAACGCCACCAGCATGCAGGCCCGTGCCTTCGGCGATCGCTGGCTGGCCCTGGACCTGCCTCGCCATCTCGTCCACCTGAGCCCTCCGGCGTTGCTGGCCAAGGTCGAGGCGCTGGGACTGCGGGTCGAGCGAGTCAGCTACATGCGGGGTGGGCAGGTCGTCTTCGGCTGGGTCCACGGCTTCGTCGGCAAGCTTCCTGGGCACCCTGACCTGTACGACGCGATCCGGCGCGGCGAGGCGCGTCAGGCCGCCCAGAGCCCGGCCCTTCGCTTGTACGCTCTCGCCGCGGCCGTGGCTGCCCTTCCGTTCGCCCTGGTAGCCACGGTGGTCGAGGTGACGGCACGGTCGGGAGGCACCATCTACATCGAGGCCCGGCGGGAGCCGGCGCCGGAAAAGGTCACGGCGGTCTGACCGGACTCCCTACCAACGCGGAGATTCAGCCCGGAACGCGGAATTTACGCCGGTTAAGCTGGTGGGATGGTCCTGCCGGAGGGGGATCCTGTCGCGATCGAGGTGGTGCGTGCGGTCCGCAGGGGTGACCTCAAGACGCTCGCCCGGCTGCTCAGCGAGAATCCCGGCCTGGCCAGCGTCCGGCTCGCTGGTGATTCCGGCGTTACCCGCACCCTGCTGCACGTAGCCACGGAATGGCCCGGCCACTTCCCGAACCGCGCCGCCGTCATCACCGCTCTGGTGGCCGCGGGCGCCCAGGTCGATGCCCGGTTCACCGGCCCTCGCGCCGAGACGGCCCTGCACAGGGCGGCCAGCAGCGATGACGTGGCTGCCCTGGACGCGCTACTCGACGCGGGCGCTTACATCGAAGCCGACGGAGCTGTCGTCGGCGGGCGCACCGCCGTCTCCAACGCGGTTGCGTTCCGGCAGTGGAACGCCGCCCGGCGGCTCATCGAACGGGGCGCCCGCACCACCTTCTCCGAAGCCGCCGCCCTTGGCCTGCACGACCGGGTCCAGGCATATCTGACCGCGGTACCGCCGCCGGACACGGATGCGATAACTGCCGCCTTCTGGGGCGCCTGCCACGGCGACCAGCAGTACATCGCCGAACAGTTGCTTGAGCATGGCGCGGATCTGAACTGGGTCGGCTGGGATCAGCTCACGCCCCTCGACGAAGCCATCCGCGGCCACGCTAACCGCCTCGCTAAATGGCTGCGCTGGAAGGGCGCCCGCACCGCCGCGGAGATCAGGGAGCGCGACACCGGGGAGAGCAGCCCGCCAGAAGGCGATGGCCCGGAACGGACGGCACCGTAAAGTCACGATCCTGCCCGCGAGGGCTGGAACCGGTGCCGGGGGCGGGGTTCCCCCGGTGAGGCGGGCGGGGCAGGCGTGATCGGGGCCGGGGCCGGGGCCGGGGCGGGCGCGGGCGCCTGCGCTGGGCCAGCGGGCGCCGGTCCGGGCAGCGGGCAGGCCCGCGCCCGGGGGCCATGGCCCCGCCGGGCCGTCCTGCGGCCGTCTTCGGAGTGCACCGGATCCTCCTGCGTACGCCTGCATGCTTCGGAGGTGACGGCGGGGCGGAGCAGTTTTCACAGCGGCATCGTGGCCTCGATGGTCAGCCGCCGCGGGTCGGAGTTATCGCACGTGGCATGCGGCGCGGGGATGTACTAGATCCGCACAGTGCACGGACGACAGGGGCCCCTGGCAGCAGCGGTAGCCACGGGCGGGAGGCCTGTGGGCCAACTGGTCCTTTGCGCGCTGACAGGCGCTTATGCGAGTCCGGCGGGATAAGCTTTGCCGTCGCGCTATGCTCGCTGACAAATGGGGCGCTGCGGGGTCATCGTACGCTCGCTGTGCCACGTAACCGTCCGGTGGCGTCCATCAGGGTTTTGAGCACTTTCGTCGCGGTGGTTGCGGACAGGTGTCGCATACGCGAAGACTTGAGGGCGCTAACTTACGTGCTCGTCGGTGATCGGAGGAATCGTCATCTTCTGGCACTTGCTATTTCCGCTACTAGCTGCCGTGTCATCGGTGGTCGCACTGTTCGTCTTCTACTGGATTATCCGCCTGGCTGTCTGCCACGGGATCGAGGATGCGCGGCGTCGCCGCGAGCGCCAAGCGGCGGAACGGGCCGGCTGGGATCCCGCTAGGCGTTGAGCTTTATCGTCGCTTCGATGGTCAGCCTTCGCGTGGATCTGACGTGTTCACCAGTTGGCATGAAGCACTGGGGTCCACCAGATCCGCACAGTGCCCCCGGTCGAGCGCTGCGCGTGCAGGATGGCGGGGTTCCCGAGTCTCACACGCACCTACTAGCACACGAGTTCCAAATCCTTGCTTCTAAAGGAGACTTCCAGCCGGCATGATGGCCCGTTGTGCCGACAGGAGCCGGGCAGGAGTCGGCACAGGAGGCCATCGTGCCGGCCAGATCTGGTAGCAGCGGCTCCCGGATACGCCCCTTTTTTTGGCATTAAGTACTTTTTGACGGTTTCCCGGATGGCGTCCGGCCCGGACCACCGAGGGTGGCTGACCGAACCTCAGAGTCTGACCGCCGCCTCGATCGTGAGCCGCCGCGCCGGTCGGTGTTCGGACTTGGCATGTGACATGGGGGTTCCGCCGCACGTCTAGGCTTGATGGCTAGAGCCCGGCCACTGCATTTCCCGATGGACTTTGCGGTCGGCGGCAGTCCCGAGGTTAAGCGAATTCGGCCTGCAGGATCTCGGCTACGGGGACCCGACCGCCGAGGCGGGCGGGGATGGCTGTGAGTCCGGTGACCGTGAGAAGTATGGCCGCGATCATTGCTAGCAGCCACCAGGCGGGCGGGCTGCCGTGCCGGCCGCCATTCTGTACAGCTGCGTAGAGAGCCTCGCCCGCCGGGATGCCGAGAACGGCGCCGATCAGCGCGGGCAGTAGCTGGGCGGCCACCAGCCCGGTGAAGATCTGCGGCGGGGTAGCACCGATGGCACGTACGATCGCTGAGAAACGCCGTGCGTCCAGCACGGTTGCCCAGGTCGTGAAGATCGCGTTGGCGGCGGCCAGGATGATCATGACGATCGTTATGACGAGCAGGACCTCGCTTACTCTGGCGTTCCCAGGGTCCGGTGCTCCGGCGAACGGCCCTGAGAGTCTTGCGTCTGTGTTGATGGTCGCGTGATAGATCAGGACGGCCACGATGGTGGTGGCGGTGACCGTGAAGCTGGCGGTGCTCAGCAGGAAACGCCGTGGCTGCCTGGTTGCCAGGCGCAGGCCGAGGAGCAGGGGCACCGGGAGCCTGGCCGAGAACTTAATCAGCCACTGACGACGGCGCGGCGGCCGGGCGGTTCCGGCCAGGGCCGCCACCGTGCTGATCCGCGCGGCCCGCAAGGCGGGGACGAGCGTGGAGGCGCCCGCTACCGTAATCGCGGCGGCTGTCACGAGCAAGATATTGGGCCAGCTGAGTGGAGGCACGCTCGGGCTGCCAACCAGGGAGGCTCCCGGGCTGGTGAGCAGCGGAGCCGCCAGCCATCCGCCAGCTAGACCGGCACCAGCGGCCACGATCGCGATAACCAGGTGCTCGGCGAGGAGGACGGCAGCTGCCAGGGGCGGGGTACCGCCGGCCGCCTTCAACAGGCCCACTCGTTTTTCCTGCTCAGCCATCCGTCCTCCGGCAACCACGGCGACGCTCGCTAGTGCGAGCAGAGCCAGCAGCCAGCTGGCGGGCATCAGGACCTGCTGCTCTTGTGCTACCAGCGTGCCCGCGGCATCCTGAAGGCTTTGCCACGCTGTCAGTGGCGATGGGCCCGGCCCGGGTGGCGGCTGATGCTCGGCGGCAAATGCCGGAGCCGCTGCCCGATCGCTGAGCCGCAGGTTCAGGTAGTAGGTCAGCGGGTTACCGGGCGACGCCAGACTGTGCGCTGTCGCCTGCGTGACCCAGACAAGGCCGGTGTCGAAAGAGAGGGGCTTGCCAGGCGGGCCACTGCAGCCGCCGTAGAAGCACACCTGAGAGAAGACCGGGATCGCGGCTGTCACTGCTATCCCGATCACCGGGAATCGCCGCCCGCCCAAAGTGACATGGTCGCCGACGTGAACTCCGAGGGCGTCAGCAAAAGCTCGTTCCATGACCACCCCGCCGCCACGGACCCAGGTGCCCTGAATGACCTCTGGCTGGTCAACCGGAGCCGTTGCCGGGTCTCGTCCTTCAGCCATGACATCAGCGGTAATACCGTTGGCGCGCAGTACGGGCCATGCGACCGGGTACGGTCCGCTGTGCGCAATGACACCAGGCGCGTCAGCCAGCGCAGCGAATCTAGCGGGAGCGCTCGCGGAGGGCTGGTTGGACTGCCTGGTAAAGCCCACGCTGCTCGCGACCACGTCTGGCCCGGCAGTAGCCTTCCTGGTCTGCTGGTAGGGCTTGCTGGTTACCCCGTGCAGGACGAGGCCGAGCGTAAGAGTGGCCATGGCCGCCGTGATCACAAGCAGGAGGAGCAAGGTCTGCGCCGGTCGGCGGCGCAGGTCCCGCGACGCGAGCCGACCCACGAGCAGGATCTGGCCCATCCGCTCAGCCGTCCAGTCCGGCAAGGTCGGCGAGACGGCCAGTGTTGCCGCCGGCCAGCCGGGTCTCATCCGCGAACGCACCGTCGCGCATTGAAATCAGCCGATCGGCGGTGGCCGCGATCCGCGCGTCATGGGTCACGATCACCAGCGTCTGTCCCGCTGCATGCAGGCTCTCGAACAGGCGCAGCATCTCCAAGGTCGCGGCGCTGTCAAGGTTGCCGGTGGGCTCATCGGCCAGGACGATGAGCGGCTCGTTAGCTAGCGCGCGAGCTACCGCGGCGCGCTGGCGCTGGCCCCCGGATAGCGCCGCAGGCAGGAACGCGGCCCGGTCGGTCAGTCCAACCTGCGTCAGCAGGTCCTCAGCCCGCCGGCGCGCCGCGCGGGGCGAGCGCCCGTTCAGCAGCATGGGCAGCTCAATATTCTCTGCGGCGGTCAGCTCGTCCATCAAGTGAAACGCCTGGAACACGAAACCAACGGCGCTACGGCGCAGCCGAGCCAGGGCCCGTTCTCCCATCTGGTCGAGCCGCTCCCCGGCCAGCCAGATCTCTCCAGCCGATGGCCGGTCCAGGCCGCCCAGCAGATGCAGCAGCGTCGACTTTCCGCAGCCGCTCCGGCCCATCACAGCCAGCGTCTCACCTGCGGCGACGTCAAGGTCGATCCCATCGACAGCGCGAACCAGGCTCTCGTCCCTGCCGTAAACCTTGCACAGCCCGCGGGCCCGCAATACAGGCTCGCTGGTGTCGTTCATGATTCGCCTCTCCGAACGGTCCAGGTTTGTTCACATGTCTCCAGCCAGCCCAGGTCTGCCTGCAGACGAAGAACGATGCCCTCAAGCAGAAGCGCCGAGTCCGATTGGCCCTGCTCAGCCATGACTGCGCGCTGCGCGTCGCGCAGGCGGCGCAATAGTTCCCGCCGCTGCGCGTCAACAATGCTGATCGGATCAGCCAGTCCCGCGGCAGCCGCCGCGATCAGCTTGAGATGAAATTCCGCCAGATCAGGCTTCGGCCAGCTCACCTCGCTAACCCACTCGGCTACCCTGCTCTGGCCCGCGGCCGTCAGCGAGTACACCTTGCGATCAGGGCGCTCAGGCAGTCCCGATGCCCGCTCCGAACCCACCAGCCCGGCCTTCTCAAGCCTGCCCAAAGTGACATAGATCTGGCCGGCATTCATAGCCTCGCCGAGGGGGCCAAGCGCGCGGTCCAGGCGTGCCCGCAGCTGGTAGCCGTATGACGGTTCTTTCGCAAGCATTGCGAGCAGGACCTCTTGCTGCATCGCCATCCAATCTAACGGTTAGCTAAAGGATAACGGTTATCTATCGAGACTTCAAGCCGGGGCGGCTCGGCAGTTGCGCGACGGATCCTGGACAGTGCCCGCGCGGCTGGGCTCTGCGCGTGCGAGCCGCGGTGGTCGACGTGGATAGTTGCTCCCGCTATACGAGCCGTAACGTTCACGGAACGGTCCGGACGTAGCGTTGCGCTTCGTGGGGATGAGACAGGCAGCAAGCGGGCCGGCGCCGGCGACAGGGGAAGTCGCGGGCCGCCGTTTTGCCTTTCGGCTGGCATCGCCTGCCGGCGCGGCGCTGCTCGGCGGCCTGGTGCTGGCGCTGACGGCCGCCGCAGTCCCGTTCGGCATCCTCGCCCGCCAGAACGTTGGCGCAGGGGGCGCAACCTTCGTGCTGGGCCCGGTTTTCGCGGTAGTGGGCTTCGTCGTGGCCTGGCGGCGGCCGCACAACCCACTGGGCTGGGTCATGCTCGGCGCGGTGGCCTTCCTGGTCCTCAGCGGCGACGCCGGATCCTACGTCGTGGCCGACTACCGGCTCCGTCATGGTGGCCTGCCGCTGGGCTGGGTCGGAGTGCTGCTGCAGCCCGGCTGGGCACCGGCGATCGCGCTGTTCGGCCTGACTGTCCTGCTTTTCCCGGACGGCCGGCTGCCGTCACCGCACTGGCGTTGGGTGCTGTGGGCCTATCTCGGCGTGGCTGCCGCGTGGATCGCGGGGACCGTCATTATCTCGGCCGGTGCCATTATCGGGCATAACGTCCACGTGGATTCCGGCGGGAACCTCCTGGCCTTGGACGATCCGACGGGTTCCGCGGCCTGGTGGGGCGCAGTGCAACGTGTGTTTTTCCCGGTGCTGCTGGTGTTCTGGCTGGCAACCTTCGTGGGCCAGGCGATCAGCTACCGGCGCTCCTCAGGTGAACGAAGGCTGCAGCTGAAATGGCTGGTCGGAGGGTCGGCGGTGGCGCTTGTCGGCGGCGGGCTCGGAGTCCCGCTGTCGGGCAGCCCGTCCAAGGTTCTGCACATCGTGGGCGGCATCGGCACTGTCGCGGTTCTCGCGCTGCCGCTCAGCATGGGTGTCGCGATCTTGAAGTACCGGCTGTATGACATCGACCGGATCATCTCCCGGACCCTGGCGTATGCGATCGTGACGGGGCTGCTCGTCGGGGTGTACGCCGTAGTGGTGGCACTGGCCGGGGCGGCGTCGTTTTCCTCGCCGGTGGAGGTGGCGGCCGCGACGCTGACGGCGGCGGCCCTGTTCAACCCGCTGCGGCGGCGGGTGCAAAAGATGGTAGACCGCCGATTCAACCGGGCCCGGTACGACGCCGACCATACCGTGGCCGCGTTCGCGGCCCGGCTGCAAGACACGGTCGATCTGGACTCGGTCCGTCATGACCTGGCCGGTGTCGTGCGTCAGGCCCTGGAACCCGCCCACGTATCGCTATGGATCAGCCAACGGGACTGATGTCAAGGATGGCGAACCGGTACCACCGTCGGCGCGAGCGATCACAGGCTGAT
>Ga0302326_10013017_pt1 | contig 17652 bp, 16 predicted proteins | sample Palsa_T0_3_FD_202264 | JGI IMG/M metagenome (GOLD analysis project Ga0302326, IMG submission 202264) | Peat permafrost microbial communities from Stordalen Mire near Abisko, Sweden - Palsa_T0_3 | ecosystem: Environmental > Terrestrial > Soil > Palsa > Peat permafrost | place: Sweden: Abisko... | reverse complement strand
TGGATCGTCGAAGGCGAGCCGCAGGTCCACGCCAGGGAGCTGGCCGCGTAGCGCCGACGGCACCGCGGTCGTCGTGGCCTGGTCGTGCACCGCGGGCCGCTTCCACTGGCACTATGGCGTCGACGAGACCTTGCACGTGATCTCCGGCGAGGTCTTCATCACCAATCATGACGATCTCGAGCGTCGGCTCGGTCCCGGCGACATGGCGTTCTTTCCCGCCGGCAGCCGCAGCCTGTGGCGCGTCCCCTGCGCCGTGCGCAAGCTCGCGGTGTGCCGGCATGCCATGCCGCGGCCGCTGGGATTTGCCCTGCGCGCATGGAGAAAGCTGATCGCGCTCACGACCGGCCAGGGCGGCTCGCTGCAGCTCGCCTCAAGCTGAAGTCACCCGATGCGGCCGAGCGCCGGGAACCATTCCAGCAGGTAAAAGCTCGCCTCGCTGACGAGGCCGGTCAGGAACGCGATGCCGGTGAGCACGAGCAGGCCGCCCATCGTCTTCTCGACCACGTCGAGATGGCGCTTGAAATGGGCGATGAAGGCTGCGCAAGGCTCGACCGCGAAGGCGGCGAGCAGGAACGGGATGCCGAGCCCGGCGGAATAGACCGCGAGCAGCGCCGCGCCTTTGGCGACGGTTTCCTTCGACGCCGCGACGGCGAGGATCGCGGCGAGGATCGGCCCGATGCAGGGCGTCCACCCGAACGCGAAGGCGAGCCCCATGGCATAGGCGCCCCACAGTCCGACCGGCCGCGTCATCGGGGCGCGCTTCTCGAACATCAGGAACGCAAAGCGGGTGATGCCGAGGAAGTGCAGGCCCATGACGATGATGGCGATCCCGGCGATGATGCTGAGCTCGCGCGACCACATCTGGACCACGGCGCCGATCGCGCTCGCGCTGGCGCCGAACGCCACGAACACGGTGGAAAAACCGGCGACGAACAGCAGCGCCGCGAACACGGTCTCGCGCCGCACCCGCGGCTCCGGCTCGGCATCGGCGAGCCGCTCAAGCGAGGCGCCTGCGAGATAGACGAGATAAGGCGGCACCAGCGGCAGCACGCAGGGCGACAAGAAGCTCAACAGGCCCGCGAACAGGGCAGCGGCGAAGGAGATATCGGCACTCATGGGCGCCTTGATGCGCCATCGAAGCGCGCGGCGCAACCCGGAGCGCGGGGCCCGCGCGGCAACGTGAACGGAGGTGATAAACGGGGAACTGTGCACGAAGCCGCGCCCGATTGACCCCGGCACGGGAATCGTCTCCGGTGTCACATCCGTCGCGCCCCGCCGCATCACCGCTCGGAGCACCGAACCGCCGTGACCCCAGGCCCGCTCAATCTCCTGACCGACATCGCCGGCATCCGGGTCGGCCATGCCGGCGATGCGCGGATCGTCTCCGGCGTGACCGCCATCGTGTTCGATCCGCCCGCCGTCGTCTCGGTGGATATCGGCGGCGGTGGGCCCGGCACCCGCGAGACCGACCTGCTCGACCCCTCCCGCACGGTGGACCGCATCGACGCGATTACGCTGTCCGGCGGCTCGGCGTTCGGGCTTGACGCCGCCGGCGGGGTGCAGGCCTGGCTGCGCAGCATCGGGCGCGGTTATGCGGTCGGAGCCGCGCTCGTACCGCTGGTGCCGGCGGCGATCCTGTTCGATCTCCTCAACGGCGGCGACAAGGAGTGGGGCCGCTACCCGCCCTACCGCGAACTCGGCTTTGCGGCGGCGCAGGCGGCGAGCGCGGATTTCGCGCTCGGCAGCGTCGGCGCCGGGCTCGGCGCCACCACGGTCAACCTGAAGGGCGGCATCGGCTCGGCCTCGGCGGTGATCGAGGGCGGCTTTTGCATTGCGGCGCTGGCCGCGGTCAACGCGGCCGGCGGCGTCGTGGTCGGGGACGGCCCATGGTTCTGGGCGGCCCCATACGAACAGGACGGCGAATTCGGCGGCCGCGGTTTCCCGGCGGCGGTGCCGCCCGCCGCCCTGCTGCCGCGCACCAAGGGCGCGCCGCGGATGAACACCACGCTGGTCGTGGTGGCGACCGATGCCGCTCTGACCAAGGCCCAGGCGAGGCACCTCGCGGTGATGGCACAGGATGGCCTTGCCCGCGCCATACATCCGGTCCATACGCCGCTGGACGGCGACATCGTATTCGCGGCTTCGACCGGCCTGCGCCCGCTCGCCAACCCGCCGTTCGATATGACGGCGATCGGCAGCGCATCCGCCCAGGTGGTGGCGCGGGCGATTGCGCGTGGGGTGTTCGAAGCCGAGGCGCTGCCAGCGGTAACGGTGCCATCGTACCGGGAAAAGTTCCCGGCGGTCCGCTAAGCGCGCTGAGGTGTCATTGTTTTGTGACTGGAGGGGCCAACAAGGTTGGATTCGCCTGGCAATTTTTGATAATCTTACGGCGGGGGGTCGCGACGACAGGCTGAAACGGCCGGAGCGACAAGCAACCTCACTGCTGCCGGCCGGACCATGATGGCATCGGCGGCACTAGAAGGAGTCGATCTGATGCGCGCGGCTATTGTGGGTGGCATAATCGCAATCGTAACATTGGCGGCATACGGCATCGTGCAGGCGGGGTGGTGGCCCCGGGTTCCGGCACCGCAGGCTGAGTTGTCCGTGCCACCCGGAGCCGCGGAAGCGGCGCCCGTATCGATGCCTCCGGCCGAGGCGGCTTCGAATTCGACCATCGCTCCGACTGAATCTCCCGGCGAGGCGACAGACGCCCCCGTCGAGGTCGCGGCCAATCCGGCCGCTGCTCCGGCCGATGAGGTCGCAAATCCGGCAATTGCCCCCACTATGGCCCCTGCGGCGGCGAGCGCCGCTCCGGTCGCAGCACCCGCGCCGGCCGTGGCGCCGGTTGAAGTTCCGGTGGCCGCACCGGTTTCCGCGCCGGCCGCTCCCGCACCGGCCATGCGTCCGGCCATCGCAGCGGTCACGGCACCACCTGCCCCTGCCCCCGTCGTCATGGCTCAGCTCGCGCCGGCGCCGATCGCGCCGACGATCCGGCCGGCCGGCACGCCCGCCCCGGTGGCAGCCACGCCGGCCGCCGCCACTCCAGCAGCCATCGCCGCGCCTGCGCCGCCCGCGGCTGCACCGCTGCCGGCGATCAAAAGGCCAGACATCCCCTGCGCCAATCCCAATGCGATGGGCGTCTCCCGGGTCGTCGAAATCGACACCACCGGCGGTCCCGGCTTCGGGTCGCAGCATTTCAAGACCATGGACTTCCTGCGCGACCACGAGGTGGTGCTGACCTTCGACGACGGCCCGTGGCTCAACAACACTCCGGCGGTCCTCAAGGCGCTGGCCGACCAATGCCTGCGGGCGACGTTCTTCCCGATCGGCAAGCACGCCACCTACTATCCTGAAATCCTCAAGCAGGACGTCGCCGCCGGCCATACGATCGGCAGCCACACCTGGTCCCATGCCGACCTGACGAAGAAGACGCCGGACGAGGCCAAGGAGGAGATCGAGAAGGGGCTGAGCGCCGTGCACTTTTACGCCGGCGCGGCGACGGCGCCGTTCTTCCGCTTCCCGGACCTGCGTCACCCGCCCGAGATGCTCACCTATCTCGGCCAGCGCAACATCGCGACCTTCTCCACCGATATCGACTCCTTCGACTTCAAGATCAAGAAGCCCGATGTGCTGATCAAAAGCGTGATGGGGAAACTGAATAAACTGGGCAAGGGCATCATCCTGATGCACGATTTCCAGAAGGTCACGGCGGCCGCCCTGCCTGAACTGCTCGGCCAGCTCAAGGCCAATGGCTTCAAGATCGTTCACATGGTCCCGAAGGACCAGGTGACGACGCTGCCGCAATACGACGAGGAAGTGCTCAAGGACCAGAAGCTCCCCACCGTGAGCACGCGCCCGACCTCGAGCGTGGTGCGAACGATCAGCGAGGTGCCGGGGGACGCGGCGAAGCCTTAGAGCGCTTTTCGTTTGTGTTGACCCACACCACGCTGTCATCGCCCGGCTTGACCAGGCGATCCAGTAAACGCCCGCCGTGAGTACCGGATTGCCAGGTCAAGCCGGGCAAAGACAGAAATAGGGTCAGCGTAAATCGGGAAATGCGCGGCAGACGGGTCAGCGGGCGGGATAAGCGTCGCCGACGGTCGCCTTCTTGCGGTAGAGGGCGCGCAGGCTCGATTCGTCCCATTGGATATCGGCGATGCGCCAGTCCTTGCCGGAGCGGAGCAACTCGACCACGACCTTCTCCTGCTTGCCGGCATTGGTGAAGGTGACGGTGCCGATCGCCTTGGCCCCGCCGGTGTCCTTCGCCTCGACGGCGAGGTTGGAAATATCCCACTCCTGGTGCCCCACGAACGGATCGCCATCGAGGGCCGGCGGCTCGCCGCGCTTAGCCGCGCTCGCCCGGTCTTCGAGAATGAGCGTGGCGAGCCCGACGGTGAAATAGCCGCGCACGTCTTTCGCGGCGGGAAGCGGCACGCCTTTGGCCGCGCCGGCCGAACTGCCGACGTAGTTCTGGTAGATCTGCTGCAGGAACGTCTTGGCGGACGAGTCGGGCGCCGCATAGGCCGGCAGGATGGGAGTGGCCGCAGTCGCGGCCAATGCCGTGAGGATGGAACGCCGCGACCACGCAACGCGTGAAGGAGTGCCTGATGTCATGATTGTTCCCGCTGGTCGGTCCGAAACAGCATGGTCGCAAAGGATGAAAATTTCCCTGCTGGACCGGATCAGGGCGAGCATTCGCTGCAAGCGCGACGATTTAGCGGTCGCCGCAGGCCGGGCCAAGTCCGCATGGCGTCGCAGGGATCTAGGTCCGTCACTGAAAGCCCCCATAGATTTCCGAGCCGGGACCGCACGGATTGCGCACGCCCGACATGCCGCCTCGGATTACGATGAACGCGCCATGCGCGCAATCGTGAACCCTCCGCGAGGCCGATGAATGTTTGTTGACCGAAGGTGCCCGCAGGTTCACGCGGGCCGCGGCTGTTTTTGTGACTGACCGCCGTTTTGCCCCGAGGCGCATGATCTCGCAACGTGGCGGAGGTCGAGGCTGGGCCACGCGCGAATCAAAGCCGCGCCTGCGGGCTTGAATTGGGCGTTCCGATATCGGAGTGTGTCGCTCGCCTGCTTTTCGCGTGACCAAGGAGTTTGTTCCAATGCGCTGGGTGCTCGCAGCCGCCATTGTCCCAATCGCGCTCGCGGCGCAGGCGGACACCGTGCCTCCCGGCCTGTCCGGCAACGACGTCGGCGGCATCATCCAGTGGACCCCGGAAGCCGAATACGTCTATCGCGATCTCGCCTTCTTCCACTGCGCCCGCTTCAACAAGATAGCCGTCATCACCAGCATCCACCGCCGCTATGGCGACTATGTGGGATTCCGCTGCTACTTCCCGCGCGAATATGACCCGCGCAAGGCGTTCTTGTACGGCCGCTATTGACGCCGCGGTTGCACCGGCGCTGAAATCGGCTCGCAGTTGCGCCGGCCCGACGACATGCATTCGTCGGCCCGGCGGGCATCGAGCAACGCGCCGCCGAGCCACAACCCGCCGCCGATGATGACGATGACGATCGCCAACAAAATGAGGTTGGTGTTGCGACGCTCGGCGTCGGTTTCCGGCGCGTCGTCGCGGGGGCGTTGGTCGTTCATTGCGATGAACCCGTGCGGTCTCTGCCTTATTTTCCGATCGTCTCCTTCACCTTCTCCACCAATTGCTTGAGCGTGAAGGGCTTGGCGAGAAACAGGAACTTCTCGTCCGGCAGGTTCTTTTCGAAGGCCTCCTCGGCATAGCCCGACACGAAGATGATCTTCACGTCGGAATCGCGGCCGCGCAGTTCCTTGAGCAGCGTCGGTCCGTCCATCTCCGGCATGACCACGTCGGACACGACGAGATCGATCTTGCCGGTGTGGCGGTCGATCGCCTCGATGGCCTCGACGCCATTGGCCGCCTGCAGCACCGTGTAGCCCCGTGAGGTGAGCCCGCGCGCATTGAGGCCGCGCAGGCCCTCCTCGTCCTCCACCAGCAGGATCGTGCCCTGGCCGGTGTCATCGGCGGGGGCCGGCTTTGCGGTCTCTTTCGGTACCTTCGCCGCGGCCGAAGCCGCCTCTTCCACGGTGGGAACGTGGCGCGGCAGGAAAATACGAAACGTCGTGCCGCGGCCGACCTCGGACTCCGGATAGATGAAGCCCCCGGTCTGCTTGATGATGCCGTAGACGGTAGAGAGGCCGAGGCCGGTGCCCTTGTTGACCTCCTTGGTGGAGAAGAACGGCTCGAAGATGCGGTCGATGATGTCGGGGGCGATGCCGGTCCCGGTGTCGCCGACGTCGACGCGGACATACTCGCCTCGCGGCATGCCCTTGAGGGCGAGACGCTCGGAGTCGGCGGCGGAGACATTGCCGGTTCGCAGCGAGAGCCTGCCGCCGTCCGGCATCGCGTCGCGGGCGTTGACGGCGAGATTGACGATGACCTGCTCGAACTGCGACAGGTCCGCTTTGACCGGCCACAGGTCGCGGCCGTGAACCACGTCGAGCGTCACCCGCTCGCCGATCAGCCGGCGCAGCAGCATCGACAGGTCGGACAGGGCCTCGCCGAGATCGAGCACCTGCGGACGCAAGGTCTGGCGGCGCGAGAATGCGAGCAGTTGCCGCACCAGGCTCGCCGCCCGGTTGGCATTCTGCTTGATCTGCATGATGTCCTGGAACGACGGGTCGCTCGGCTTGTGGGCGTTCAGCAGGAAGTCGGTGGCCATCATGATGGCCGACAGCACGTTGTTGAAGTCATGGGCGATCCCGCCCGCGAGCTTGCCGACCGATTCCATCTTCTGGGACTGGTCGAACTGGCGCTGCAGCACCCGCTGGCCGGTGGTCTCGATGGCGTAGATGATGGCTGCCTCGGAATCATGCTCCCCATCCTCGACGGGGGTGACGTAGAACCGCGCCCACCGCTCTCCTTCGCCGGCCAGCGCGGCATCGACCGGCTCGACGCCGCGGCCGCCGGCCGCTTTGGCGAGGGCCTCTTCGATCATGGCGCGGTCGCGTGCGGCGACGACGCCGAGGATGGAACCGCCCTTGGGCGCGCCGGCCTCGCCCTTGAGGATGCTCTGCACCAAGTGGGCGAACGGCGCATTGCTGCGGGCGATGAGCCCGCTCCGGTCCACCGTGGCGATCGCCATCGGGGTGTTGTGGAAGAAGCGCATGAAACGCACTTCCGCGGTGCGTTGCGGATCGCTGCCGTCGTCGCTGGCGCGGTTGAGGACGAGCGTGCGCGACGCGCCGGGCGTGGCGTCGGCCGCGAACGCGACCTTGTGATGGAGGCGCACCGGCAGGGTGCGGCCGTCGCGGCGGCGCAGATCGAGATCGAGAACCTCGGTCTTGACCTCGCCGGGATGGGCGGACAGCGTGGTCAGCAGCGCCGCGCTGTCTCCAGGCAGGATGTCGGAGAGCCGCAGTCCCCCCGATCCGACCTGGGCGAGATCGTAATCGAGCCAGCCGGCCAGCGTTGCGTTGAGATAGACGATGTCGCCGTGCGCGTCGACCGAGAAGAAGCCGGCAGGCGCGTGGTCGAGGTAGTCGATGGCGTGCTGAAGCTCCTGGAACACGTTCTCCTGGCGCTCGCGGTCCCGGGTCACGTCGGCGACGGTCCACACCGCCGCCCCGGCGCCGTGCGGTTCGCCGAGCGGGCGCACCCGCAGCCGCAGCCACCGTGCCGGCTCCCCGCGCGGCCCGGCCATCCGCACTTCCTCCTGCAGCCTCCGCCCCTCCTGCGCCGCCTTGCGCAGGCGATAGACCGCCTCCGACACATCGGGGTCGCCGACGAACACGCGCTCCACGGGGCGTACCTCGTCGAGCCCGACGGCATCGGCGAACACCCGGTAGGCGGCGTTGGCGAACAGCACCCGCCCGGTGCCGTCGGTGACGACGACGCCGTCATGGGCGTTGTCGATGACGCTTTTGAGCAGCGGGCTGCCGGAATCCCGGGCCGAGACCCGCAGCACGCCGGCGGCCAGCGCAAACACCGCGAACACCCCGATCACGGCCAGCGAAGCGAGGAAAATCGTCACATAGGGCCCGGCCGCGTTGCGGCCTACCATCATGAGACCCGCCGCGGCGAGAACCAGGAGAACGGCAACCAGCAGGACCAGCGCGATGCTGCCGCGGCGTTCGCTCCGCGGGATCATCGTCGTGCTCAGGCCCGGCGTTGCCATGACGAACCGTATCGCCCCCTTCTCGTCACCCTACCGACTCCTCACTGCCCCAGCAGGCCGCGCTTCGCAAGGGGATGCTGCGCCGAAGGCCGGCGGTACCGCCGTTTTCCCGAGGAAAGGCGCCGGACCTGCAAGACAACCTCCGAACCCGCGCGAATTCCGGATAGGATGCCCGCGACGCCTCGTGCCATCATTTCGCCATCAAACCCAGCTTCGGGAGAAACCACCGGTTTTCCAGGTATTTCGTGGCACGAATCGGCGATCCGGGGTAACGCTTCGCCAATCGAAAATGGCACAATTGGGCCGGCACAGTCGACGGGCGAGTGGTCTGACCCCAACATTTGATTCTCAAATGTCGGGGCAATCGCACCACCAGGGGAAAGGGAGCTTGGATGGTAGCCTTCTTCAACGACATGTCGGTTCTGGCGAAGTTCCTGCTCGCCTTCATCGTCGTGCTCGCGGTGTTCCTTTTGGTCAGTTACTTTATGCGACGGCCGGGCGGCGGAAACGTGGTGACCTCGGGCCCGCGCGGCCGACAGCCGCGTCTCGGGGTGATCGAGGCGACAAGCGTCGACGGTCAGCGGCGACTGGTGCTGGTCCGACGTGACAACATGGAGCATCTGCTGCTGATCGGCGGTCCGACCGATATCGTGGTCGAGCCGAACATCGGCAAGCCGGCACCTGCTGCCATGGCTCCCGCACCGATACGGGACAATGCGGCCACGGCTGCCGCACCTGCGCGCGACACCAAGGCGAGCCCGGCGCTGGAGCCGCTGCCTCCGGCCTGGCCACCGGGCGAGGCCTATGTCGAGCCGCCGCGGGCGGCCCGCGAAGCGATGTTCCGCCCGCCTCCGGTCCCGGGCGAGCGCCAGCGGATGGGAAGCCTCGTCCAGGATGCCGGCGCTCCGCCGCTATTGCCGATGTCCCCGCCCGAACCCGAACCGGCGTTCCACCCCCCGCCTCCACCCCCTCCGGCGCCGCCGCCCTACGAACCGGTATTCCAGATCTCGCCGGTGCCGGAACCGAAACGCATGCCGGCGGGGCCGGCACTGCCGCCCCGGCCGGCCCAAAGCGAGGAATCCAATCTCGCCGAGATGGCACAGCGGCTGGAAGCCGCGTTGCGGCGCCCCATCAAACCCGTGGAGCCGGTGCCGTCGGCACCTCCTGCGCCCCGCTTCAGCTCCGAACCGCCCCCGCTTGCGATGCCTCCGCGGACACCGCCTCCGCCACCGCCCGAATTCGCCCCTCCCCCGGCGCCGCCGGCCACCGCCCGGGAACCTGCGCCACCATCGTTGCCGAACGAACCGATCCCGGAGCCGGCGGCCGTTCCGGCGGACACGGTCGCGCGGCCGGCGCCGGTGTTTACGAGCATCGAGGAGGAGATGGCGAGCCTGCTCGGCCGTGCGCCTGGAAGGACGTGACGCGGCCGCTGGCCGGCAGCCTCGTCGCGGTACCAGGCACCGGGACGTGACGGCTGCCCGATCACCGGGCCGCAGCGGCGGCCGGGCGGCAGCGATGCCGCGGGCGTGGCAGCGGATGCTGTCGGGACGCCGGCTCGACCTCCTCGACCCCTCCCCGCTCGACATCGAGATCGAGGATATCGCCCACGGCCTCGCGCGGGTCGCGCGCTGGAACGGCCAGACCATGGGCGATCACATTTTTTCGGTGGCGCAGCACACGCTCCTGGTGGGCGAAATCGCGCGCCGTCAAAGCGGCGACATCGACCGCCGGCTGGGCCTCGCGCTGCTGCTGCATGATGCGCCGGAATACGTGATCGGCGACATGATCTCCCCGTTCAAGGTCGTCATCGGCGGCTCCTACAAGGCCGTGGAGCAGCGCCTGCTGACCGCCATCCATGTTCGGTTTGGATTGCCCCCCGCGCTGCCAGCCGAAATCCTCGCCATCATCAAGGCGGCCGATCACGGCTCCGCGTTCCTGGAAGCGACCGTTCTCGCCGGCTTCAGCGTGGCCGAAGCGCGGCGCTTCTTCGGGTTGCGGCCGGCCTTGCCTGCCACGGTCGAGAAGGATTATCTCACCCCGTGGCCGGCCGAGACCGCCAAGCGCCGCTTCCTCGAGCGGTTCGCCGCCCTCGCCGAGGTTTGAGTACTCGTCCGCGAGCTATCGTTTCAATGGCCGTTCTTGCTCCCTCTCCCGCTTGCGGGGGAGGGCTGGGGAGGGGGCCCTCAATGCGAGTCGGTACCGTGGAATTCCCCCTCCCTAACCCTCCCCCGCAAGCGGGGGACGGGACGCTACGCGCGGCAAGCGAGGCGCCGCGGGTCTCAAATCTGCAATTCAATTCTGCGATCGGGTCCATGATTCAAGGTTGGATGATTCGATGATCCATGTGTGTTCGCTGGCGCGATTGAACGACACCGTCGCGGCGACCGGCGCTCGCCACGTCGTCTCCCTGCTCGGGACCGAGGACAACCTGATGCGCCCACCCGGCATAACGCCGCGCAATCATCTGTGGCTGCAGCTCCATGACATCAACGAGCCGCGTGACGGCCACGTCCATCCCGCGGGCGAGCATGTGGACCGGCTCATCGGATTCGTAAAGCGCTGGGAGCGCGCGAGCCCGCTGGTGATCCACTGCTATGCCGGGGTGAGCCGCTCGACTGCGGCGGCTTTCGTGGCGGTCTGCACGCTGAGCCCGGACGGCAGCGAGGCATCGATCGCACGAGCGCTGCGCCGGGCCTCGCCGACGGCGACGCCCAACCTGCGCATCGTGGCGCTGGCCGACGATAAGCTCGGCCGCAACGGCCGGATGGTCGATGCGATTGCGGCGATCGGCCAGGGCGTGCTCGCGGAAGCGGCCCCGTTCCGGCTCGACCTCCGCGGCCATTAACCCGGCAGCAAGCTTAATCAGTCACAAATTTTCGGCTGGACTCGGCACGGCCTCATTCCCGCCGCGCTGTCATTGAATATGACCCTGGGGATACCGCTTGGGGCGGGGGGGTTTGTGGCGTTTTCTGGACGCAGTGAGCGAGATTTGCGCGCGCGGCCGAGGCTGGCTACAGCCGTCATCGGCACTGCCTGCTTCGTGATGGCGTCGCTGCCGGCGCCGATCGGATATCAGGATTTCGCCGCGTTCATCGCCCGCCAGCCCGGGGTCGGAGAGCAACTGCGCCGGCATCTGATCGCCTCGCCATTCGGCACCATCCATGCCGCGACCTTCAGCATGCCCCAGCCGATCGGCACCGGCATGCCGACGGGCGGCGCCGTGCGATTGGTGAATTTCGATCCCAGCGCCGACATCACCGGAGCGATCTCGCCGCTCGCCCTGACCGACCGGTCGAGCCCCGACATCAGGCTTTTGCCCAGGCAGGTCTATCCCGAGGTTAATCGCACCTTGAAGGGGGCCCGCCTCGTTCGGCCGATCCGGCCGGACTTCGATTCGCCCGAGCCGACCACCGAGGGACCCGCATCTGCCGTGCCGGTCGCCGAGGACCACAACGCCGCCGACGCAAAGCCGCAAGTGGCACAAACCGCACCGACTCAAACCGCGCCAGCACAGAGCGCGCCGGAGCAGGCCGCCGCGGAACCGACCGGCCCGCGTGAAGACATGGACATCGCCGACGCCGATCCGTCCGAGCCCCGCACCGAGCCGCTGGCGGACGAGGCCCCGGCGATTCGCGCCGCCCGCATCTATTTCGGCACCGACCCCATGGGCGGAACGCTTACCGCCATCGAGCCGTGGGGGCCCGGCGAGAAGCCGGTATTCGAGACGGACGATGAGCGCGTCGCCATGGCTGCGCCGGGCGAATCGCCGCCCAATGAAACGATCGCGCGCAAAGGCCAGGTCAACGTCGACGCCCACGCGCTGGTGAGCCCCGCCGAGCGGCTCGGCCTCAACCTCGACGTCGAGGAACGCGCCAAGCACGAGAAATGCCTCGCCGACGCGATCTATTTCGAGGCCCGGGGCGAGCCTGTGCGCGGTCAGATCGCAGTCGCCCAGGTGGTCATGAACCGGGTGTTCTCGGGCTATTACCCCAACAACGTGTGCGGCGTCGTCTATCAGAACGCCAACCGTCATCTGGCCTGCCAGTTCAGCTTCGCCTGCGACAACGTCCCCGACCGCGTCAACGAGCCGGCGGCATGGGAGCGCGCCGAGCAGATCGCACGCGATACGCTGGACGGCAAATTCTGGCTCAACGACGTCGGCAAGGCGACCCACTACCACGCCCGTTGGGTGCACCCGCACTGGGTGCGCGAGATGCAAAAGCTCGACCGGATCGGCGTGCACACGTTCTATCGCCCGCGCAACTGGGGCGACGGCGCCGACTCGCCGATCTGGGGCGATGCCGCCGCCACCGACGAGGCGGCGGGGAAGCTTTAGAAATATTCTCCGATCAGGCTGAGCCGTGTCGTTGCCCGGCTTGACCGGGCAATCCAGTATTCACGGTCGGCGTTTGCTGGATCGCCCGGACGAGCCGGGCGATGACGGCAACCTACATCTCGATATCGAGCCCGACATCGAGACTGGGCGCGGAGTGGGTGATCGCTCCCGAGGAGAGATAATCGACCCCGGTCGCCGCGATCGCCGCGGCGCTCGCATGGGTGATGCCGCCGGAGGCCTCGGTGACGAGGCGCCCAGCCACCATGGCGACCGCCGATTTCAGCGTCGCGACATCCATGTTGTCGAGCAGCACCACATCGGCCATGCCGGTGTCGAGCACCTCGCGCAGTTGGTCGAGCGTATCGACCTCGATCTCGATCTTGACGAGATGCCCGGCGACCGCCCGCGCCCGGGCGAGCACCGCCGCGATGCCGCCGGCGACCGCGATGTGATTGTCCTTGATGAGGATCGCGTCATCGAGCCCGAACCGGTGATTGAAGCCGCCGCCGCAGCGCACGGCATATTTCTCCAGGGCGCGCAGGCCGGGCGTCGTCTTGCGGGTGCAGCACACCCGCGCCTTGGTGCCGGCGAGCAGCCGCACGAAAGCCGCCGTCGCGGTGGCAATGCCGCAGAGATGGCCGAGATAGTTGAGCGCGACGCGTTCGGCGCCGAGCAGCGCGCGCGCATCGCCTGAAATGGTGAGGAGCACCTTTCCGGCGGCAACCGTGTCGCCATCGCGTGCATGGGCCGTGATGGCGACGGCGGGATCGAGCTTGCGCAGGGCGGCCTCGACCAGCGGCAGGCCGCAGATCGTCCCGGCCTGGCGGGCGGCAACGACCGCGCGCGCGGCGGTACCGGCCGGCACGGTTGCGGTCGAGGTGACATCGCCGGCGCGGCCGAGATCTTCCGCCAGCGCGCGGGTGACCGCCTCGTCGATGACCAGCGGCGACAGGAATGCGTCGGGGTAGAGGGTTCGGGTCATGGCGACTGCTTATCCGATCGGGCGGCGGGGCGAAACCTCAACAGCGTCATTGCGGCGCGCGCGAGCGCGAACCCGAAATGACGGAGTGGAAATACCGCGGCCTTGCTGATAGAGCCGCACCATGCCTGCCCCCGCCGCAGACGGCGCACCGGATATCTCCGTCGTGCTCGCCACCTATGATCGCCGCCATAGCCTGCCGCGGGCGGTGGCGAGCGTGCTGGCGCAGGAGGGCGTGCGCTTCGAGCTCATCATCGTCGACGATGCCTCGCGCGACGGCACCGCCGCCTACCTGGCGACGCTCGCCGATCCGCGCATCCGGACCATCTCCTGCGAGCATAACTGCGGCCCCAGCGCGGCGCGCAACCGCGGCCTCGCCGCGGCGCGCGCGGACGCCGTCGCGTTTCTCGATTCCGACGACGCCTACCGGCCGGGCCGGCTCGCCGCCCCGCTCGCGGCGTTCGCGGCGGATCGCGACCTCGTCGCCACCTTGAGCTCGGCGGTCAAGCATGATCGTTCCGGCGCCCGCGACGCCCGCGTCCCGGCGGTGAAGCTCGCAGCGCCGGCATTCGAATGGGCGCTGATCTGCGATCTCGTGCCGGTCGAAGCGACCAGCATCACGGTGCGGCGGCAGGCGGCGCTCACGGCGGGCGGCTTTTGCGAAGCCCTGCGGCTCACCGAGGACCGCGAATTCATGATCCGGCTCGCCCGGCTCGGCGGCGGCGCACTGCTGCCGGAACTGCTGTGGGAGAAATTCTCCTGCGGCGACAACCTCTCCAACGACTGGGCACGGTCAGGACTTGGCCTTGCCGCCTATGTGCGCGAGCGTCCCGAATATGCCGGCCGCTTCCGCAAGGTCGGCAGCTATCTCGCCACCAAGGTGCTGGTCGCCGATCTCCGGCTCGGCCTGTGGGGCGCGTTCCGGCGCGACCTCGTCGCGCTGCGCGCCGCCGGTCTGATCGGCGCCGATCCCCTGCGCCTCATCCGCGACCATCGCGAAGTGCGGCGCTATCGCCGCACCATGTCCAATGCCGCCGCGCTCGCACGCCTGACGGGTCCGCCGGAATCGTGGCGGTGATGCGGCGACGATGGGCGGCGCTTGTCCGCGGCGCACGCCCGGGCTTAAACAGGCAGGCGGCAGGCCCGCCGGCTCGAAAGGAGAGCCTTCGTGGCGACATTCAAGGCCATCGTGATCAACAAGACGGACAGCGGCCAGTCCGTCGCGCTGACCGATTTCGACGATGCCGATCTGATGGAAGGCAACGTCGTGCTGCGGCCGGAATGGTCGACGGTGAATTACAAGGACGGCCTCGCGGTGACCGGCAAGTCGCCGGTGGTGCGGCGGTTCCCGATGATCGCCGGCGTCGACGGGGCCGGCACCGTCGAATCCTCCTCGCATCCGGCCTGGAAGCCCGGCGACAAGGTTATCCTCAACGGTTGGGGCTGCGGCGAGACCCACCTCGGCCTCTATGCGCAGAAGGCGCGGGTCAAGGGCGACTGGCTGATCGCCCTGCCGCCGCGCTTCTCCGCCCGGGAGGCGATGGCGATCGGCACCGCCGGCTATACCGCGATGCTGGCCGTCATGGCGCTCGAGCGCGCCGGCATCACGCCGGGCCGCGGTCCCGTGATCGTCACTGGCGCGGCCGGCGGCGTCGGTTCGACCGCGGTGGCGCTGCTGGCGAAGCTCGGCTACCAAGTTACCGCCTCGACCGGGCGGCCCGAGGAAGCGGGCTACCTCACCGGGCTCGGCGCATCGGAAATCATTGCCCGCTCCGAGCTGACCGGGCCGGGGCGTCCCCTCGCCAAGGAGCGCTGGGCGGCCGGCATCGACACCGTCGGCTCGACGACGCTCGCCAACCTGCTCTCGGTGATTCGCTATGGCGGGGCGGTCGCCGCCTGCGGGCTCGCCGGCGGCATCGACCTGCCGGCCACGGTGGCGCCTTTCATCTTGCGCGGCGTCTCCTTATTAGGAATTGAATCCGTTCATGCGCCTCTTCCGGCCCGAAAAGAGGCTTGGGGCCGGCTGGAAAACGACATCGACATACAAAAATTAGCCCTGATGACAGAGGAGATTGGGCTGGGCGACGTAATCGAAGCTGGAAAAAAAATCGTTGAGGGTGGCGTACGTGGTCGACTCGTGGTCAAAATCGGGTAAATTTGTTCAGGATTTATCGACGAAATCCGAGCATAATTCGCTTCGATCTCCGTGGTAGGCTTCGCGGCATAGATCGACGCATTTTGGGGGTGGGGGTCGTCATGTTCGCGCGTAGTCTCGTGCTGCTTGCTGGGGTCATTGGCACATTGCCGGTTCAGGCCGGTGAGCTCAGGCCCGAGGAGGCGAAACGCTTCATCGCCGGCAAGTTGTTCAGCTATAGCTGTTTCGAAGGCACCTCGGGGCTCGGCCGCATCTACGCCGACGGCTCCGTGCACGGCAGCATCCAGATCCGCGGCACCGGGCCGGTCCACCTGATGTCGCTGCCGGCCGGGACGGTCAAGATCCAGCCGGATTCGATCTGCGCTTCGGTAAAGGGCGTGCCCTTCAGCCCCTGCTTTGCCGTCAACCAGATCGATTCGCGCAGCTTCCGCGGCTCGATCTCCGGGCTGAGTTTCGCCTATTGCGATTTCGTGCGCCGCAATCCACGCGTGGATATCGCTGAAACGTCGACCCAGCAGCCGCCGCCGCCGCGGGTGCTGGACTCCGCCAAGATGCGCAGCTCGATCGGCCAGTAGGCCGGCCTTCGTCCCGCGCCGGCGGATTGCGCTGCCGCCTGATCAAAACCCGGTCACGGGCCGCCCTCCCGCACCACCGCCGATTGCACAGCCGGCGGAAACAGCAGGTGCTGGTAGAGGTAGCCGATACCGACCAGCACCAGCCCCAGCCCGATGAAGGACAGCGCGCGCCAGATTCCGGTGAGGTCGGACATGTCGACCAGGAACACCTTGGCGACGGTGAGCATGATCACGGCGCCCGACGCCAGCCGCGCCGGCTTGGAGTCGAGCAACAGGCCCGCCAGCAGCAGCAGCACGCCGAAGCCGAGCCATACCGCGGAGAATGTATATTGCTCGGGGTTCGTCACGTCCCCGGCGGTCAGGACCGGTCCGTGGTAGAACCGCACCACCTGCAGGGTGAGATAAGCGAGCGCCAGCGCCACCGAGGCCGCCGCTGAAACCGCCCGGTAGGATATCGAGCGGGTCCGGCGCGCGACCAAAGCGAGCACGATCGCCAGCACGGCCGGCAACCCATAACCGAGCAGGATCAGATTGAGGAAGGGCCCGCCGACGGGCTCATCGGTCACGAGCGGGTTCTCGGCAAAGCCCAAGCCGATGACGATTGCGACGAGCGTCATCCCGGCGATGATCCGCGCCCCGACATCGTAGACGACGCTCCCGGTGCGCACGCGCAGCCATTCGAGCCCGATGGCGATGGCGAGACCGGCCGAGACCTGCAGCGCGACTTCCGCAAGGCCGCTGTGGGTTGCGTAGATGTCGCCGCCATTCATGGCATGGCGAATTTCGAAGAAGACCAACAGCACCGTGAACAGGATCGCGGCGGCCTCGACCGTGCGCGCGGGCGCATCGTCGCGGCGCCGGCGCAACAGATGGCCCGCGGTCCAGAACGACAACGCCGGGACGCCGTAGCCATAAAGCAGCCAGTTGAATAGGGGCGCCGTGCCGACATCCGCCCCGACGATCCGCGGCTCCCAGACGATGCGCGCCAGCACCAGCACGGCGGCAGCAGCCGCGATCCAGCGCAGCAGCGGTATCGGACGTCTTTCGGCGACCCATGCGATGCCGGGCGCCATAAGGGCGACGCCGACCGTCAGCCAGCCCTTTTCCAGCGCAAAGGTGAGGGCGAGCGCCAGCGCCGCCGCCGATCCGGCGGCGTGCAGCGCCGCCGCCGACGCAACGCCCGGGCGGGCCGGACGCCCGGTCAATTGCTCGGCGGCGACCGCGAACCATGCGGCGAGCAGCAAGGCGAGGCCGGCAAAAGGGATCGAGCGTTCGAGACCGGCGATGCGATAGTAGAGCGCGATCAGGATCGCCAGCGGCGCCAGCGCGGCCGCCGCCGCCCAGATGAACGGCACGGCCGCGCGTTCGTGGCGGCCCTGGGTGAGGAACCCGGACGCCGCGAACAGGACTGCAAACGCCACGCCGAGCACGAAATGCCAAGTGATGCTCG